>JAABUV010005079.1_pt1 | contig 15228 bp, 18 predicted proteins | sample 5559971 | NCBI WGS metagenome assembly JAABUV01 (sample SAMN10711881, study PRJNA513362) | rock metagenome | isolation source: Antarctica rocks | place: Antarctica: Victoria Land, Knobhead nord | collected 2015-12-19
GGTCACCATCGAACCCAACGAGGCAACCGCATAGCCAGCCGACCGAAGAACGCCGAGCATCGACAGGCCGACGGTCGAGCGCTCGGGTCACCTATTTTCATGTCAGAAAGGTGCTCCTGTTTTGTGACGATGTTGACCTTAGAGACCATCATTATCCCAGGTAGGGGCACCTTTCGCCTACTTTGAAACACCCAGTTAAGTACCCCCGTGAAAGCGCGAGGCTAGCGGCAACAGGGCTTGGGCGTGCGCCTGTGTGAAGCACAGGCAGTCAACCAAAAGGTCTGCGCCAGCCCCGAAAGCCGCTGTCAGCACCGGCGCATCCTCTCGGTCGGCGGTGATGAACCGAGCGCCAGCCGCGGTCAGATCGCCGGGCAGATGGTGCCGGTCTCGGCCTATCACGTCGACTTGCCAGCCGCTGGCGAGGAGCCGCCGGCTCACCGCCCGACCCACCACACCAGCACCGCCGATCACGAATGCCCGCACCCCGGCACGATAGCCACCGGCAAGACGGCAAAGGCCCTGCCCCTGGGTGGGTCGCTGCAACCCCTGAGATTGCCAAATGAACGGGCTCATGTCGCGTCGGACTGGCTCTTCGAACTCTCTCCCGGCTCACCGATCAGGGGATCGGCGGTCGGGCAGCCCAATCTCGATGCGCTGGCCTGGCATCCTGTCGGCATGCCGTTTCCCGCAGACCTGCCCGCCGAGATTACGGCGGGTCCGTGGCGGCTCCGTCTGCTCGCGGACGCGGACTGGGAGCTGGCGTGGGTGATGTCCCGGGACCCGGATGTGGTGCGCTGGACTCTGTACCCGCCTGAAATGACCGAGGATGCCGCGCACCGGCGGAGCCGGCGCATCACCGAAAGCGCCAACCAGCGCTTGTCCGGCCATTACGCCGTGCTCGATGTTGACCACCGCGCAATCGGCACGGCGGGCGTCGCCAGCATCGACGGCGATCCCGCCGCAGCCGAGGTCTTTTATGCGCTTTTGCCCCAGGGCCGGCATCGTGGAGCAGCAACCGCAGCAGCCTTGGCCCTGAGTGAGTGGGCGTTCTCCGTCAGGGTCGAGCGTGTTCTACTGCTCACGATCACGGGCAACACCGCCAGCGAGGCCGTCGCAGTACGGGCAGAATTCGAACCCGACGGTGAAGAGATCCGCGACCACCAGGGCAGCCCCACCCGCATGCAACGCTGGGCACGCACAACCCGGAACCGAACGGCGTGAAGAGCAGCACCGCTACGGTCGGCGGGTATTCAAGGAAACCAAGACGGTGGACGCCGTAACGGGATCCCCTTCCGCTGTCAGGGACGACATCAGCGATGCGGTCTGCTTCAACGGCTATGCGGGCGCTCGTCAGCGGAGGATCTCGAAGTAGTCGCTTCCCTCAGCGGTGTACCGGTTGTCGAATCCGAGTTCCTTTAAAGTCGAGCGAAACACTCGCGCGAGTTGAATCGACGCGGGAACGTGCTCCGCTGCCCTGGTTGGCTGGCCTGCGGCCGGGATCGCACCCAGGATCTCCAAGGGATCGGCGCGCAACTCGGCCGGTCGGCGTCGCGGATCATTGAGCTAGGGCCTGGAACCGGGGCGCTGCCGGGCCTGGATTCAGTTGACAAACTCATAGCCGAGTCGGATGCAGGCGTCTTGGATCATCGCTGCCATCGCAGGGTGCGCCAAGGGCTCAGCGAAATGCACCGTGGCTGCGGCGATCACAGATGCTGCGGGCGCCCAGAAGGCGATGTTGTGGAAGCTGGCGCCGCGTATCGAGGACCCGTAGTGCAGGCCATCGAGCGTGTCGAATCGCGTCGCGATGGCTCTGGCCCATCTGTGGGTTCGCTGCCGATCGGGTGAGGTCCAAATCTCCTGCGAGGCACCGGCCCGGGTGGGCCAGGTACCCGTCAGGTCAAGTAGCTGGACTTGTCCCACGTCGAGAGTGAATTTTACCAACCAAGGGTCGCCGGTTTGGACGTCGACGGTGCGGTTGGTTCCGAATGCTTCGGCCAACGCGGTTACTGCGTCGCTACCGGCGTACAGCACCCCGTGATCGGTGTGCAGGGCCGGCGGAGGCGGATGGGGATCGAATCGCGCAGCGACCGGTCCCCATCTGCGCAGGGTGTTCCAGGCGGTGGCGTGGGTACTGGTAGTGGGGAAGACTCCCCACAGCGGCCGATCGACGCCGACCAAATCCTCGTCCTGATCGGCCGGTGGCAGCTTGTCCGGTGCGGGCGGGTCGGGAAATTTTGGCCTCGCTCTCACCAATTGTTGCCCATGTTGGCGATCAGGTTGGCGGGGGCCTTGCCGGCGGCCAGCCACTCGAGGGGTGTCACCGTGCGACCGTCGAGCTCCATGCAGGGTACGGCGAGGTAGTTGCTGTAGCCGACCCAGGACCAGTCCTGCGGTACGTGTGGTGAAACCTTTTCGAGCCCACGCAGGACGCGGCCGGTCTCATCGAACTGGAACCGCGGGAACCGTTGGGCCCCGCCGACCAGCAGAAACACCAGTTCGCCTGCGGCGGCCTTGTTGCGGACCCGTCCGGTTGAAATGTTGTTGTTGGCCGCGACTTCGGCGCCGGTGAAGGCCGTGTTGATACGGGTTTGACGCACCGCCTCGTCGCGGAGAGCCCGGTCGGTGTCGATGCGCGCATCGAGGTTGAACCCGGAAGCGGCCAGTTCGCCGAGCTGGGCTGCTGTCAACGGAACGCTGGGTTCCAGGACGCGCCGCAGCGCCTGCTCGGCCTGCTCAGGATCAATATGGTGACGAACCATTAGATTCTCGAGGGTGGACATGGCCCAAGCATAGCGCGCAGAACTGCGCAGCGCGCCTTATTGCGCGTCACGCATGGCCGTGACCTTCGTGCGCCGGCACAACCCAGGGCCAAGCCAGAATGCCCGGGCAGTGGGTTGTGCTTGGCCGGGCTGGATTCATAGCCAAGCGTGGACCGGTCACCGACTTCCAGTTCAACCAGTCAACTAGTGCACTACTCGACGAGCGCGCGGTCATCACGGCGCGCCGCCCAGGAACTAGTCGCCTAGTCGCTTACGGTTCGTCTTGATCAAGGAGGTCAAGATGCGCACCATCGCCATCGCCAATCACAAGGGCGGGGTCGGCAAGACGACCACGGCCGTGAACTTGGCCGCCGGTCTCGCCCGAGCCGGCTGTCGCACTTTGCTCGTAGACGTGGATGCCCAGGCGCACGCCTCGTTCTGGTTCGTGGAGGACCCAGAGGAGGACATCGATTTCGATCTGCAGGACATCATCTCGAAAGGGGTTCCGACAGAGCAGACCATCATGAAGACCCGGATCGAGAACCTATCGATCTTGCCGGCCACTCTCGCTCTGGCGCAGCTCGAGACGGAACTCGTGTCGATGACGCGGAGGGAAGATCGTGTCGCCCGGGCGCTTGCTCCTATCGCTGACGACTACGACTTCGCGATTTTAGACCTGGCGCCGAGCCTGTCCCTGGTCACCCTGGCCGCTTTGGTCTCTGCTACAGACATCATCGCGCCGGTCAGCGCTACCAGGCTCGCAGTCGGCGGGCTTGGAGCATTCCTCGGGTGGACAGATGAGTTCCGCGAGGAGGGTGTAATCACCGCTCCCCTACTGGGCGTCCTCATCACGATGTCCGACCCGCGCACGCGAGTGACTAGAGAAGTCGCCGACGCCCTGAGGGAAAGCAACCTACCCACGTTTGAGATCTCCATCCCACGCCGCGTCGCAGCTGAGGACCAGGTCGGCGATCGACTGGTCGTCGGAGATCCCACGGCCAACCCTGACCTGTCACATGCCTACGGGCAACTGGTCAAAGAAGTGCTGGACCGGACAGGAGTACTCAGCTGTGGCTAAGAGAGCAACTGCGTCTGCGCTGTTGCAGGCTGGGCGCCGCAAGCCGCCCGCGGTGAGTCCGCCGGAGCGGCCCGTAATCCCGCCCGGTCCCCCGGCCGTAGATGTCTCAGCTTGTCCAGGCGATGACTGGTCCACTAGTGAATTAGTGGCTCCAGGGACTAGTGAACCGAACGACCAGTCGACTGAGCAACCAGTGGGCAGAGCGACTAGTCAACCAAACCACTTGACTACTAGTCCTCCAGAGGATGACGCACCTAGTTCACTAGGTGCGTCATTGACGGAGGATACGGAACCCGTTGTTCCTTTGGGGGAGCATGAGGCCACTAGTGAACTAGACGACTCGGTGACTGAGCTACCAGCCGATCCTATGACAGACGAAGCTGCTTCGGCCGGCGCCAAGGGCACTAGTCGACTGGGCGGTGAGTCAACTAGTGAACTAGTGACTTCGTGGGATCCAGCGCTCGGCGTCGGTCCGATCGGGACTATAGCGAACGAGTCGCCTAGTCCACCAGTCATCCTGTCTACTAGTGTTCTGGCGGACGAGTCTCCTAGTGCATCAGTCGCCGTGCCGACTAGTGGACTAACTGCGCAGTCCACTAGTCCACAGGTCGGCAGGTCGCCAACTGGACCAGTAGTTGAGTTCACTAGTCCCCTGAGAGATCAGTCGACAAGTACACCAGTCGACTCGTTGACTGCTGTATTGGACTCCGATCAACCCACCGGCGACCGCCGAGGAGGCAGCGAGGCTAGTCAACTAGACGACGAGATAAGCCCACTACCTGACGTCGCGGGGGAGCTCATTCCCGAGGGGGTGCTCCAGAGCCAGGGAGACACCGCCTCGCCAATGGTGCCGGCCGCCTCGCCCCGGCCCCAGGTGGCGGCGCCTTCTGGCCGAGCCACCAAGAGGCGAGATGTGACGCCAACTGTCCCCACCAGCGTTGCCGCACCTGTCACAGCCGTCGGAGCAGCGACTAGTTCACTAGTCTCTGAGGCTACTGGTCGGTACGAGCGGCTCACGGTGTTCTTGACGCCTGCTCAGCGACAATGGCTCAAGAGGACCGGTCGGCAAATGCCGGTCGAGGGCCTGTCGGTGTCAGACATCGTTCGCCTTGCCGTGAACCGGCTGAGCGCCGACGTGAACGCCGGCCTGCCCCTCGTGGACGAACTGACGTCTCAGGCCTACGGCGAGGCAGAAACCATGGCTGGGCGCCGCAACAGGGGCCTTCCGCCCGTATAGGTCAGCCCGAAGACGGCCACGCCGTCATCTGGTCGGAAGAACGAACGACCGACACTGTCCATTAATTCTCACATTGCAGATCGCAACGCTGGCGCTTGTAGGCACCTTGTAATGAGTCCTGGCCACGCCGGACCGGAAGGGCAGAGGGTGTGCACTGGCTGCGCCTGTCGTGTCCGCGGGGCACGATAGGCGCAGCCAACTGAGCGCACTTGACGATCCTGGGGCGATGCAGACGCGATCCGGACGGGGTGGAGCCGACCCAGAACGCGAGCGCACTAGCAGCGCGGGTTGGCGTCAGCGGCGACCATCGCGGAACTGGCGGCGCACGGGGAGCGACCCGTGCGCGTCGTCACCGAACGCCCCGATTCGTCACGTGACGGATTGGTACTTGGAGACCCCACGCAAGCCTGGCCGCCCGCCAACCCAACGAAAAAGCCCGTTCAGCGACTGAGGGCCCCAAATCCTTGACTAGTATAATGTTCCATTATCCTGGTCAACACAACCATGGGGGTAACTTACTAGGGCCGGATCCGGTAGATCTGGCCGACATCCGTTTTGTCCGGTTCTAGCGGTTGTCTCTCTGCTCGTACCGCAGGTCAGGGCTGTGACTGTTCGAATTATCTGGCGGGTTCTGTTCACGCTATCTGGCGGGATGATCGACCCGCTGTTCGAAGGCTCAACGTCGGTCGGCGGCCCCCACCTGCAGTGATGCGACTCAAGGCTGCGGTCACCGCCAGATAATCCGAACAGAACCCGCCACTTAATTAGAACAGAACCCGCCAAGTAATTCGACAAGTGACAGGGCAGGCGGTGAACGTGGTGCTGGCCCGCCGCGCCACCGACGCCGGATACACCGCGCAACAAATTGCGAAGCTGGGTGGGCATTCGCTGCGGGCCGGGTTCGTCACCGAAGCGTTCCGGCAGGGCGCGGATGCGCACGCGATCATGCGGCAGACCGGGCACCGCAACCCCGCCATCCTGGAAACCTACGCCCGGGAACATGCCCCGCTGGTCGGCAACGCGGTCACCAAACTCGGCCTGTAGACCGTGACCCACCCACCTGAGCAGCCTGCCAACTCCGGGTTGCCCGGCGCAGGCGCCCTCGCCGCGAGTGCGGAGTGGGCGTTGTTCGCGGATTGGTGCGCGGTCACCGGCCACGCCCCGCTGCCCGCCACGGCGGAGACGGTGCTGATGTTTTTCGGCGACTGCCCCGCGGCGGCGGCGACGCTGGGCCGCCGGCTGACCGCGATCGACGCCGCGCACCGGGCCGCCGGGGTCGCCCTGCCGGAGCGGACCGGGCAGGTGAGGGACGTGCTGCGTGGCCGGCCGGCCCGGCCGGTACGGCAGGAGTTGGATTCAGCGCAGGTGGAGGCGGCGTTGCGCCGGTTGCCGTCCCACGGCTGGATCAACGGCTGGTTCGGCCGCCGCGACCGGGCCCTGCTGGTCTTGGCCAGGGCGGGGGTGCCGTACCGGCGGATCGCCGCCCTCACCGCCGGGGACATCACGCTGACCGGCGGAGTCGCCACCATCGCCGCATCCAGGCCGGTCTCCTTGCCCTCCGCCGATAATCCGATGGTGTGCGGGCCGTGCGCCCTGGTCCGGTGGCTCCGCGCCCTGCACCTGGCCGTCAGCAAACCCTCCACCCGGACCCTGGCCGGGGCGATCGACCGCGCCCCCGCGGTAGACGGATCCTCGCCGCACCTGTGCCGAAGCCGCCGCCCCCTACCCACCGGCATCGCCGAGGTGCCGCTGCTACCGCCGATCGACCCCCGCGGCTATCTGTCGATCGCCCCACGGCCGCTGACCCCGCACTCGGTGTCCCACCTGGCCCGCGGCAACACCACCGGCCCGGGGGCGGTCCACCGCGTCGACCCGCAAACCCCCGACGAACCACCACCGACACCACCCGCGACGCCGATACCCCTCGCGGCCACGCCGTACACCGCTCATGACTGGGAGCAGGCCGTCGCCCGGCGCCGCGCCGACCAGGCACATCTCCGCGGAGTCGACCGCACCCTGGACGAGACCGACCGCCGAGCAGCCGACCTCAACCGCAGAATCCTGGCACTGCTGGCCGACCAATGAACAGCAGGCCGCCATCTTGATCAACGGGAGGTTTTGCCCAGGCGACCCAGGTTGTTCAGGTCACCGACTGACCTGCCCGCAGGCCGAAGTGCGGAAACTCCCAGCAGAGCCGAAATCGGGTTGCGTCCCAAGATGGCGGCGCGGGTGATTCGTTTCCACCGCGCCCGCCACGTCCTGCAACGCAATGTCGGCGGTGGCCGCCCGAACATCGCCGGCGTCGCGGCGCAGTGTGGCTACTTCGACCAGGCGCACCTGAACCGCGACTGGCAGCAGTTCACCGGACTGTCCCCGACCAACTGGATCGCGCACGAATTCCAAAATTTCCAAGTCACCGCCAGCAACGAACCGACATGATCACTGGCATGAGCAATACGCCCCCGGCACCCCAGGTCTGGCCCACCCTGCGCGCGAACGATGCCCGCGCCCTGATCAGGTTCCTCGTCGACGTCGTGGGGTTCGAAGAGACCATCGTCCACGCAGACGGCGACGTCGTCCACCACGCCGAGCTGTCCTGGCCGCTCGGTGGCGGGATCATGCTGGGCTCAGCCCGAAACGATCCCGACGACCAGTGGCCGGTCCAGCCGGGGACATGCGGCTCCTACGTCGTGGTCGACGACCCGGAGGCGCTGTTCGATCGGGTGCGTGCCGGCGGCGCCGAGATCACCGACGAACTGCACGACACCGACTACGGCTCCCGCGACTTCGCGATCCGCGATCCAGAAGGCAACCGCTGGTCCTTCGGGACCTACCGCGGCGAACCACGAAACAGCTGACGGGTTCGACAACCAGCCTCCCCGTCCGCCTTGACCACGCGTCCCGGAGAAGGATCCCTCTACGACACGAGGTCAGCGCCTGAGCAGTTGAGTTAGTAGTACGTGCCCGTGGCAGATCGTCTCGCTTGAAAGACCCCGGTGGCGCCAGCTAGAAACCTGTGAAGAGCCAACGGTCTACGGAAACCTGGAGTAGTACCCGTGGACCATCCTGACTCTCGTCTGTTGCATCCCAGTCGTCGTACTTCTTTGCGAGCAGGGCGACTAGGTGAGGGAAGTCCTGGATTTTGGGATGCACGGTGACGCGTCCCTGGGCGACGTGGGGCTGGGCTCCTGTCCCATCGATAGCCAGAGACACGCGGGGATCGCGGACAACGTTCTTCACTTTCACATTCACGGTTGAGCTGGCGATCCAGAAGGTTTCGTCGGTCAGAAGGAACCACACCGGGGTCGTGTGGGGCGAACCGTCTGGCCGTAAGGTCGTCAGCCACGCGCATGGGGCGTCTGCGATGGTCACGCACTCAAGTATCAACATTCAACCGGGCCAATGATGTGCCTTGCCACGGTGGCAATGCCGTAAAGGACCCCTCATCGAAACCGGTCAACCCGGAGGTTGATCCCCCAGGCAGGTCAACAAGCGGGACGACTGCGTTGGTCTGAACATCAGTTTGATGAAGGGACTTCCCTGGCCGATTCGGTGGTGTTGATCAACGGCGTACCAGGGGTAGGCAAGACAACCCCGCCGGCCAGCACACAGAGGAACCGCTCGCGCCCTTCGATCCTGGCGATCGACACGTCTCGCAGCCGAACGTCCTACGGTGACTGGAACCGCGTTCCGTGGCCGCCGACGACCAGGGTCACGATCACGTCGATTGGGGCTCGGCTACCCGAACACGACGTAGTCCTAAGTGATCGCTTGGAATACACTGACGTCGTGACTCGGTTCAATGTCGACGACCTCGACGAGGACTGGCCCTTCGAGGTCGACCAGCAAGCCGGCCACCTGTTCAAACACCAGGTTTGGGTCTTGACGACGTCGGCGACGTCTGGACCAGCGATCCGCTGTTCTACCCGGCTAAACCACCCGCCCATTGGCCGATGGTTGCCGAAGTCGCCGGACACATCCTGACCGTGCCGCTCGCGCCGTCCAACACCGGTGATCTACACAGATGCCGTCCCATCGGCTGCTACATCGCCGCCGACCACCTTGCCCGCCGCTACCGGGAGGACCGATGACCAACATGACCCCTGAACAGCAGAACGCCTTCTACGCCGACCCCGACAATCAGGTTCCACAAGGAGCGCCGGTGCGCCGCAAGGGCAAGCTCAGCGAGCCCATACCCGTGCGGTTCCCCGAAGAACTGCTTCGAGAGGTACGCGATCACGCCGCAGCAGATGACCGATCGGTGTCCAACTGGATCCGGCGAGCAGTTGAGAACGAACTAGCCCGCAGCCGGAGCTGATCAGTTCCGCAAGCCGATCCGGCTACAAGACGGCGTTTGGCTGCTCAGAGGTTCGCGGAGCTCGGCGAGTTCGTCGATCAAAACGTCGAGGTGAACGGCGCGCGTCGGTCTTCAGGCGTACGCGGCAGGGCTAATGACCGTCGTGCAGGCATTTCCAGATTTCCACTGGGATCTGCAACACCTGCTGGTCGACGGCCAGTGGCTGAGCACCCGCCTGTTCGACGCGGGTACTAGCCCAGCCGGCGAATCCATCACTCTTCAAGAGTTCGCGATCTACCGACTGGCGGCAGGACGAATCGCTGCAGTCTGGGGAGATCTGGAGAAGACTCGCTTCGCGGCCGGTTGAGCGGCGGACCTGAAGTCGTTCCGCATTCGCAAATCGGGACTTGTGCGCGTTCCGCAAAGCGGAACGTCCGCAGCGCGCCTGTCGGGTTGCGTGCGCCGGCGCCTCTCTGATGATCATGCTCGTCCCACAGGCGCCCGGTCATCGGGCGCTTTCTTGACTGCCCGCATGGGATCGACCACCGGGCACCGACCCGGTCGCCGGTCGTGCTTCGGGACGCGCATCTGTCGGTATCGGCTGCTACACCTACCCACATGACTCAGCAGCGCATCACTCTCGACGGTGACACGATCACTGGTCGCGGCCGTTCTCTGAACTCGTTCGTCATCCTGGAGGACGCGGCCGGATTCATAGCGTTCGCGGAACAGGTCTTCGGCGCAGTCGAGGTTGCGGATGCACGGACCCCGACACCGGCGGGTCGGCTCATTCACGCTGAGATGTACGTGGGTGACTCCTTGTTGCTTCTGGCTGACCCGCAAGAGGGGTGGGGCACCCATCCGGGCATGTTCCAGATCTGGGTATCTGATGTCGAAACGGTGATTGCCCGCGCCGTCGAGCGGGACGCTGCCCTAGTGACGCCGCCGACGCCGTTCTACGGCTCGCTGACACTCGCCCGAGTACAGGACCCTTGGGGCAACCTCTGGTGGCTTTATCAGCCGGCACCCGGACAACCCGATCCGAAACCTGCGTGGGAGGGCGGTCCGGACACAATCTTCCGCACCCTCGACGAGCACATGAGGTCCATCCGCTGAAGGATCGGTGCCCCGGTCAGCGATCGGTGATCGGGGCACTTCTGCAGATCGTGGTCAGGTCAGAGTTAGATCGACGTTCGAGTGGTGGTCATAGACGTGAGAAATGTTAGATGCGAACTGTTCTGATCCTTTTGAATGCGATCAGTGTGGCGATCGCAGCGACGGCGAGCACCGGGACTGCCTGTAGGGATTGATTCGTCAGGACCTGCAGTTCGCCGGTCGGGTCGGCGGTGGACAGGCTGCCGGTGAGGTTGAAGGCCATCGCGCCCAGGAGGGTGATCACGGCGGTGACCGTCATCGCCGGCAGGGTGCGGCGGATCAGGGCGCCGATCAGCACGCCGATGAGCAGTCCTGCGATCCACATCGCCGGTAGGAGCGGTCCGTGAAGGCTGATGGTGGTCAGGGCCCGTTCGCCGACTTGCGGGGCGGCGGTGAACGAGGCCAACCACCAGGTGACGGTGAATCCGAGCAGGAGCCCCAGGGTGGCGACTGCGGACACGCTGACGATCAGGCGGGAGGTGAACCACCGTCGTCGGGTCACTGATTGGCACCAGGCCAGCGCGGCGGTGCCTGTCTCGATTTCCCGGCTGATCAGCGGGGCGCCCCAGAACGCGGCGACCAGCACGGTGGTGATCGTCAGGTACCCCAGGTACGGGGTGATCGTCTTGTACATCCCCCACAACTGGTCCTGCAGCTGGCGGCAGGTCGCCGTGTCGGTCGACGCGCATGCCTGCGTCAGGCGAGAACTGACCCCTCGGGCGATACTGCCGTGCACGGCCAGCACTACCACGATGAGCCCGGTCAGGGCGGCGGTACCGAGGATGGCCGCCCGCATCTGCCGCAACGCCATGCCGATCATGACGCCACCTGCAGGTGCGGCCCGGCCTGCGGGTCAAACCGTTGGCCGCGTAGGTAACCCAGGACGACGGTGTCCATCCCCACCGGGTGCCTGTGCCATCGTGGGTCCAGGAACCGGGCGTCGCCGGTGAGGCGGACCAGCACCCGGGTGGAGGCGCTTTCGCGTTGGTGGTCGATGATCTGGCCCTGTGTGGACAGTTGCTCCAACGCGTCGGCGGGCCCGGTGAGCTGGACATGCCCACCGATGATGGTGTCGATGTCTCCGGCCAGGACCAGCTGTCCCGCGTGCAGCGCCATGACCTGGTCGCAGGTGGATTCCAGTTCACCGAGAATGTGGCTGGAGAGCACCACGGTGAGACCGCGCTCGGCGACGTCGGCCATCAGGCCGGCCAGGACCTGCTGGCGGGCCAGCGGATCGAGGTCTGAAAGCGGTTCGTCCAGGACCAGCAGGTCGGGTTGTTTGGCCAACGCCATCGTCAGCGCAATCTGGGTGCGTTGCCCGCCGGAGAGCTGCTCGATGCGCCTGCCCGGGTCGATCCCGACGTCGCGGACCCGCTGCGCGGCGAACGCGGAGTTCCATCCCGGGTTGGTGACCTGCCCGTACCGCAGCATCTCCCGCACCCGCAGGTAGCCGTAGAGCGGTTTGCGCTGACCTACATACCCGATCCTTGCCAGATCGGCCGGGTCGTCAGCCCGCAGCCGGCCGCCCAGGACCGCGATGGACCCCTCGCTCAACGGTTGCAGACCCACCAGGGCGCGGATCAGCGAAGTCTTGCCCGCACCGTTGGTGCCCACGACCGCCACGACCGAGCCGGTCGGGATGACCGCGCTGGCATGCCGCACTGCCCACACGTTCCCGAAGCGGACCCCGACATCGTCCAGCCGCCCAGCCTTCACACCTGCACCCTCGGCGTTCATGCGGTGGCCTTCCCCAGTGGTTGGCGTCGATCTCAGCGGTGAACAGCTCGAGCATGTCGCCGCGTTCCATACCCAGCCCTGAAGCGGCGCTGATCCATTGGCCGAGTTCACGGCGGAGCCTAGCCAGCTCGACAGCAGGAATTGTCATCAGATCAGCCGCCACGAACGTGCCCTGCCCCTGACGGACCTCGATCAAGCCGCCCCGTTCCAGCTCCCGGTACGCCTTCAACACCGTGTTGGGATTGATGCTCAAAGACAACACCACCTCGCGGGCCGAGGGCAGCTGATCACCAGGCCGCAAAACGCCCGTCCTCATCGCATGCTTGACCTGCTGCTGCAGCTGCACGTACGTCGGAACGCTGGACCGGGCATCCAGAGCGAAAACCAGCACCGAAACCACCACTCCACTAGTAGACCGACTGTCCGCTGTCACACTACAACCCGTCGCCAAGGTGCGCTGCCCAGATTCCTCACCTGTGCGGGAGCGGATCCGATGACCGGCGACCGATCCCCAATCGACGTGATCTTGGTCGTCGGCCGCCTCGGAGCGCCGGTTCCGGTCACCGTACGACGTTCCTCAAACGGTGAGTGGAAATGGTTAGCTGGGCAGGAAGCTGGGATCCGCCCGGGCCCGGTGGTCCGGTTGAGTGCTGCCTGGCCAGTTAGGCGATGACCGGGACGTGGGATTGGTGATCGGCCTGCCAGGCCGTCGCCATGGCGCGGATTTCGTCCTCCACCGCTGAGGGCTGCGGCGCGTGCAGCCAGCGTTCGCTCGCCTCTTTACAGGCCCGCACTACCCGGTGGTCGGGAAGGTGCTCGGTCATCCACCAGTACCAGCCAATGCATCCAGCACCGACCGCTGGATGCACACCGCCAGCGAGGATCCGTCCGAAGAACATGTCGCACACGGCGACGAGCGCACCGGCGATGCTCGGTTCATAGCCAAGTTGTTCGTAGTAGGCGTGGGCCAGCGGCACGATCACCGCCTCATCGACCGGGCCGGAGCGGGCTAGGTCGGCCAGCTTCACCCGGGCCGGCGGGTCGGTAGGTTGTTGAGTTTCGGCGGCCATCTCGGGCACAGGGGGTCCCGCCTCGCACAGCAGCCAGTTCGTCGTCTGTACGAACACCGGGTCTGGGTCCGGCGCGGCGCTGTTGGGCGCCGACAGATTGTGAATCGCCAAATTATATGGTTCTGGCTCAAGTTTCGTGAAGCTGATGAGCTGCCTATCGCGGCAAGGAGCAACCTCCAGCTCCTGCGGTCGCCCGGTGACGTCTTGATCGGTGTTGCAGGTGTGCCGTACGCCGCGACGATCTCGGCGTGCAGCGCGGTCGCATTTCGCGCACCGGCCAAGAGCCGCCGGTGCAGGTAGGGCTTGAACGGGTCGAGTTTGCTGGTCCGCACGCCACCGGCGACCAACTGCTCGACGCTGTCGGCGCGCAGGTAGCGGCGCACGGTCTTGAAGTCCAGCTCGAGCCTGCGGGCGATCATCCCCATCGACAGGCCCTGCACCCGCAGAGCGTGAATTTCATACCACCGCCATTCGGTGTGCTCAGACCGTATTGTGCGCAGCTGATCCAACGTTGCCACTCCTGACGACTTGCCGGACCAGCGTTCGCTGTCCGCTGTGGGCGGCGTGGTGGACTCGATCAGGCAGGTGTGGTGGGCGGCGACCAGCTTGTTCACCTGCTGGCACAGGTTGTCCCACATGTGCCACCTGTCAGCGACCTGCACAGCCTGCGGTGCGCCGTCGCGGGCGCCGTCGGCGTAACCGCCGGCGCGGTCCCGGCAGATGAACTGGACACCGGGGTGGGCCCGGAGCCAGTCGGCGAAGTCCCCCGCCTCCCGACCCTCCAGGACATCCACCGGCCGATTCCCGTCGCCGAGGTCGACCAGCACCGTCCCGTAATTACGTCCGCGACGCACGGCGAATTCATCGACACCAAGCACCGTCACCGGCCCGACAGGTGGGTCCGGCAAACGGCGGATCCGGCGCAGCAACGTGGAGCGGCTGACCGGCATACCCAACGCGGTAGCCACCCTCGACCCAGCCCGTCCGGCCAGCGCGAGTGCGACGGACACCAGCGCATCTCGCAGGCCGGCGCTGCGCTGCCCGTAACACTCGGTGAGACTAGGAACCTGCTCAACGAACGTGCAGGAGCTGCAGTCATCCTGGTCGCAGAAGAACCGGCGCACCGTCAGCCACAGCACGGTTGGCTGACCGGCGACCGGCAGATCCGCCAAGCGGCGGCGATAGCTGCTGTGCACTCGCCTGGAGACATGCGCGCACCGGCTGCATCGCGCTGCCCGTGCCCTCGGATGCGCGGAGATCCTCACCCCACCGTCGACCCTGCAGATGCCATCGACCACCACCGGCGACAGCTGCGGAAGCAGAACCCGGCAAGAACGGCAGTCAGCAGCCATGCTTCCAAGTCATCACAATCCTGGTCCGAGCGCCGCCCACCTGAAACGACCCGTCATCCCGCCACCAACGTGCGGGAACGCTCGTCGCCGGACCAACTGTCGATTTTGGCCGCGATCCACCATCCGCCAGCTTCACGAAACTTGAGCCAGAACCAACTAATTTGGCAATTCACATCGTTGCGCCGTCGGAGCACAGTGCTGAGCTGCACCGACCGGGTTGTGACAGGTACGAGGAGGTGGCCGAGGTGGGGGAGTCCCCGGTGGCTGCGCTGACCGATCTCGAGGTCTCCTCTGCCGCTGATCTCACGGCGCTGCGGGCGCCTGATAGCGGGACCGGTGCTGGCCACGGTGTGCCCGTCGAGGCTCTCGACTTGCCCGTGGAGGCTCTGGAGCGGGTGTGGGCGGCGGTGGAGGCCTCGACGTCGGTGAACACGAAGGCGGCGTACCGGTCGGACTGGGCCCGGTTCACCGGGTGGGCGGCCGGGGAGGGGTATGCGGTGTTGCCGGCGGATCCGATGGTGGTCGCGGCGTACCTGACCGCGG
>JAABUV010005080.1_pt1 | contig 15227 bp, 24 predicted proteins | sample 5559971 | NCBI WGS metagenome assembly JAABUV01 (sample SAMN10711881, study PRJNA513362) | rock metagenome | isolation source: Antarctica rocks | place: Antarctica: Victoria Land, Knobhead nord | collected 2015-12-19
GTCTTGACCGCGCACCAGACGACCACCAGCCGGCGGCAGCCCCGGTCCATGGCGCGCAGCACCGGCAGCTCGGTCGTGTTGGTCAGTTCAGTGTACTCCGCCAGCCGACGGCCCCGCGCTGCAGGATGGGTAAGGGTAGGGTAGGCTGCGCCAGCGTCCCGCTTGCGCTCCGCCACGCGCTCGAGCAGCCGCGGTGGCTCGACGCGCGCCGGCCCGGCGCGCCTGGCGGGCGCCGCCGCGGCGCGTGCGCGGCGGGCGAGCGCCAGGGCCGCGGTCACTGCCCATCCCCGCCGCCGCAGCGTCGGGGCCGCTGCCGGCTGCTCTGCCCGGGGTTGCACAGCGCGGTCTGCCGACAGCACAGCGTGCACGGCGGGCGGGGCGCGCGGGGCGCGCACGGCGCGCGGCGCTGGCCGCACGGCGGTTTCCGGCGATATTCTGGCGCCCTGGGCGGGCGCTGATGCTCCGCTGCCGCGTGCTGCAGCCGCGGCACGAAGGCCGGGCGCAGCCGGGTGCCCGATTGTCTGCGGACGGGCAGCGCCCGCGCAGCCGTCAGCCAGCAGCAGCAGCAGGCCCACCAGCAGCGTCGCTGCGGCCTGGGGCATGCCAGCAGCTTTCGTGGCGGCCGCAGGCCCGCTCGCTACCTGCGCCTGCCCTCCAAAAGTCGGTGCGTGCTGTGCACCACACCTTCAACTCAAGCGCGGGGGGTGACACACTGCCAGGCAGTCATGCGCCAGGCTTCAATTGGCAATAAAAGCTGGTTTGCGCTTGTACACACCTGATGTGAGTGGTAGAGGAGGCCAGGCCGGGCATCCCAGCTTAAACTGTGCACAGCTTTGCCAGCATTTCATTGACCGGCATAGCTGTACTCTGCGTTCTAGCTAATCGTGGGACGGGACCAGGCACTTGGGCACAGCTAGTCTTTTTATTATCACTTGTTTGTCCTGTTCGTAATGACAGGGCTCTGGCGACTGATAGGGTATTTTGGCGCGCAAGAGCTGCTCGTGCGCGTCTGACAGGTCGTTGAGAGGCACCGGCCCGCGGCACAGCACGGCATATTTGAATCCGGTTGTGATTTTGCACTATTCGTGCCGTTGCAGTGCATTGCTGCATAGTGCCGCGCCTCCTCGCTTTGAATTTCCTATAACTGTTTACTGCGCAACTATCCAGGTGTAACTCTCTGTTCAGATGTAATGCTCATACAATATGCTCTATTGCGCTCTGCAAGACTGCAGCAACTCTGCAGGTACAGCGCACTGAGCGCCTGAAGTCGCGCTCCCTGAGATCTACCTTGGTCAACCGCTCAGTGGCTTTCTTTTGGCCCGGCAAGTGTTTGCCCGGCAGCCATAGGTGCTGCCTGCTCCGCGACGGGTTTAAGCTTGCGCTTGCCAGCTGAATAGCCGACCTGCAGAGCCGGTGGCGGCAGCGGCTGCCGAGCGCCTGGCGAGGCTTGACGAAGCACGCCTGCGCATTGCTGCACAGCGTGCATACCGTGGCCTGGCAAGCTTGTTGGCGAGGCGGCAATAACAAGGAGTCCGGTGGTTTGAGTGCCCGTGTCCTCGAGCGCTCTGTAAGTTTGCCTCGCTCTGTAGCTATTCTCAACGACGCAGCTTGCAGGAGTGGACTGGAGTGGCTAGCTTGCGAGCTTGCGCTGTCGTTGAGGGACACGGGGACCCTGCGAACCCTCGGAGGCTGTTTTCAATTCCGAATTCCCGCGGTATCTACGCTGGTAGAAGTATAAGTTCCAACCACCTCAGTCCGGTTCCTCCACTCCGCATGGGCGCTCGGAAAGACGATGAAGCCAGCGGCGTGGCTGCAAGTCGCTCTGCTCGTGGGAGCAGCGGCAGCTGTGGCAGTCGTCTGTAGCACGGCCTTTGGCAGTGGCGGGACAGAGGAAGCCTACATCTCTGCGTCTGTGACGCCTGCGAGCAGCGTGCGCTGCAACCGCATCAGGCTGCCAGCGCACTTGTACAATGACACCACCTCGCCCTACAACCCGGCCGCAATGCGCCACCCCAGCACGGGCGTGTGGTACCTGCTGCACACCTTTGACGAGGTGCGGCGCCCCTCTACAAGGGCCGCGCCAGCTCTGCAGCTCCCGCGCTGGGCGCTCCACCCCTTGCTGCGTGTGGCGGCGGCCGCAAGCTGCACTCGCGTCCGCGAGCAGGCTGCCTGCAGGCTGCCCTGCTGCCGCAGACCGCACGAGCGTCACGCGCAGGTGTCCTTCACGCTGTCAGACATGGTGCGGAACGGCACAAACCTCGCGCAGCTGCTCAACACCCACGCGCTGCTGCTCAAGCTGCCGCGCCTGGAGAAGCCAGGGCTGCAGAGCGGCAGCCCCAGGGAGCTGGCCATGCTAGAGTACGACGAGAGCTACCTTGCGGCAGCGCGGGCGGCTGGGTCGGCGTTCTACAAGTGCGGCGACTGGCGGTGCGCGCCCGAGGTTGGCCGTCGACGGCGTTCGCTCACTATTAAGCTGCACAGTAGGCAGGACGTCGGGACCGAGGAGCACAGTCACTGGCGGCTGAGCTCGCACCCGCGCGCAGGCCCTTTGCGTGGCGCAGCGGCATCTACCTGGCGCACTGGATCTATTACGCGCGCGGCGAGGAGCGCATGGCCGTGTCCGCGCTCGACGAGGAGGCCGGGCTCGTGCGCCTGCTCCACGTGCTGAGCCCGCTGCCGCCCGCGGTCGCCGCGGCACGCCTCGCCGGGCGCCACGCGCCGGTCCCCAAGGCCGAGTCGCTGTCCTCTGTGGCCGGGTCCACTTTCGCGCGCGAGAAGAACTGGGGCCTTGTCGAGGACGGCGGCGAGCTGCTGCTTTTCTACACGCTGCTGCCGTGCACGGTGGTCCTGGCGCACGACCTGTCCCTCGGCAACGCGACGGCCGTGGCTGCCACCGCGCGCACGGAGAGTCGCGCGTGCTTCGGCGGCGGCGCAAAGGCCATCGCGCGCGCCACAGGTGCGCGGCGTGGCGCAACCGAGGCCCGGGTTGCGCATGCGCGCGGTGGGCCGGGAGCTCCGCTGCGTGTTCTGGCAGTGCGGAAACCGAGCGCTGTTTGTTCACCACTTCACACTCAGCATGCCATACTCAGATGAGGGCTACAGGGTTGATGGTGGGTGTCAGAACTATTCATGGGGGCTGGACGCAGCAGCCACCACCACCACATGCTCATGCATGACCCTCCAGCTCATGTCGCCTGTCCGCTGCGTCCCATGTGTCCAAGCGATGCTGCATGTGCCCTTGGCGGGTCGGCGGCGGCGTGGAAGCGCGCTGCATGCAGGCGGAGCTTAGTGCGCGACCGTGCCGCGCGCGCGGGTTAAGGATCTGCACCAGGATTAGCTAGTGACTAACGACCTAAGCTAAACACCTGTGACTTAACGCGCGTGCGCAGGCCTGGACGTGCTGCGCCTCCCCATCCACGGCAGCGGCAACCCGGTGCCCTGGGACACCGAGCGCGGCGACGGCCACCGCGAGTGGCTGGGCATGCTGCACGCCAAGCGCGGCGACTACGCGCACTGGGCCGTGCGCATCGACCGCGCGACGCGCGCCGTCACGCACGTCTCCGCGGGGCCCGTCGTCAAGGCCCGCGATTTCCGGAACGAGGTCCGCCGCCCGCGCGCCCGCCTGCCGCCCGCGGCCGCCGGCCTTGTCTGCGGCGTGTGGGCCGCGCACGCGCGGGGTCGGCCTGCACATGCGCCCCAGGGGCCCAGCGCGCCATGACCCTACCCTACCCTGTCCTGAGGCTGGGCCACCCTGCAGGGCTTCCTGGACAGCGCGCTGGTGGTCGGCTCCTTTCACGTCATGGACCGCGTCGATGAGGAGGGCCTGCAGCGCGTGGTGCGCCGCGCGCGCCGCCCAAACCAACGCCGATACGCAGTGTTCTCCGCCTGCCAGCATGCCCGCTCAGGCTGTTGCGTGCATACCTCCGCACGGCGCTCACGGCGGCAGTCGCAACACGCGCAGGTGCGCATCCTGTATGGCGAGGGCGACCGCTTCGGCTGCTGGCTGGACGTGGCGGCCGACGCGATCGTCTGGCATGCGCTCGGCGCGCCCGACGCCGGCGCGATGCTGCCGGCGCCCGCGGCGGCGCCGCCGGGCGCGGACCTCGCGCCCGCGCGGCTGCAGGTGCCCCAGCTGCTCCCGCTGGGCGCGAGCGACTGGGTCGCCGACATGTGGGCCGAGCGCGGCGTGATGGCGCGGCTGGCCGGCGGGGGCGGCGCGCCTGGCGCGGGGCAGCCGGAGGCGATTGCGGACAGCGCCGTGCGAGCCACGGCGCGCGGGCGGAGCAGCGCGAACGCGCGCGCGCGCGCTCTTGGCAGGCGCGGCAGGGACGAGCGGAAGAGCGGTGCGGAGACCAGCCTCTGAGCTGGTGGCCGTAGCATTTGATGCATGGTGCTGGTTGGCACGGGGAGGGGACTTTGAGATCCGCTCCCTCCCTGTGTTTTGGTCGTAGGAGAGGACCACAAGATCCGGTCCCCGTGTCAACGAGGGTTTTGCTCAGACACAGCTCTGCGAGAGACGCGCACTGCTGTCATGTCCTCAGTGTTGTTGCGTTGCTATGTGCAGCTTTCTGGTTGTCGCATGGGGGCAGATGCCGTCCATGCCCAGCGCTTGTGTCAGGACGACGAGCACGCACTCTTCTTATAGGAAGGTGCCCGATCACTTGCACTTTTCATGGTCCAGGGTGCATATATCAGCGCTTTTTCATGGGTCGATGGGATTCTACGCATGCATGACTGGATGAATGAGCTGCAGCTGAGAATCACCCAGCTGCTGCGCTTAGCGTATGATAGAAGGGCCGCCGCATGTGTCGCAGAGCGCGTCCACCCCATGGCATCACGGCTCGAAAGCCTGGCGCGCGCTGAGAGCAGTGGGTGCTGGCTGGTGCCCTGGCCTGCCACGCCCTGCCTGGCGCGCATGCGGTGTCGCCGGTTGGCCGCAGCCGGCCGCCCGAGTCCTGCTTGACATGGGTGTGACGTGTGCAGCATGCAGCAGTGCCGATCAGAGCCTCTGTAAGCTTCACGGTTGCCCTGCTGTATGGTGGCGCACCGCTCTGGCAGCATTCTCATCCACCCAAGCTCGAAGGATAAGGTTACCACCATACCCTCCTTGAGGGCCAGGTGACACGCAGCTCATGCATGCACGGGAGGCACACCCCGCAGCAGCGCACTCTACGGGAACAGCGCCTGCTGCAGCAGCCCTGTGGTCTCCGGCACGCCCAGCATCACGTTCAGGTTCTGGATCGCCTGCCCCGACGCGCCCTTGACCAGGTTGTCGATCACTGCGCGCCGCCGCGCGCCGGTCAGGCGCGCGCGCCATTAGGCGGGTTGAGGCACGGGACAGCATGACGCAGCGGCAAAGGAGGTGGGAGTCCGGCGCGCTCTGGTGGACACCCAGCAAGCGTACTGCATGGATGCACATGCAGCGCGTAGAGCATGAGCAGACACAAGGACGCCGGACGAGGCGGCCCGCATCCATCAACGGGCCCGCTCACCGCGTGCACGGGCGGCGCAACGCTCTGTGCGGCTTGCTCACGGCCTTTCAAGCACCGGGCGCGCAACATAGCATGCTATGCGGCAGCGCTGTTCTCTCTCTGCCTCGACCTCTGCCTTGGCCTCTGCCTCTGCCTCGGCGACCCGGCCCGCTCGCAGAGGCGTGCTGCGTGGGCGCGCACCGCAGAGGATGATGGCGCGCCCCGGGATGCGGTCCGGGAAGACGGAGATGAACGCGTAGTTGGTGCCGCGCACGTAGCGCGTGTGCGGCACGCCGCCCTCCTTCATCACGTGCACGAACGGCTCGTCCTCGTAGCGCGCCTGCGGCGCGCACTCAGAGTTTGCTTGCTTGCCCTGCTGTGATGGGGCCCCTGCTGGCTCGGCTGCGCGCGGTGCAGCGGCCCGGGCCCGCCCGCCTTGCTGCGCTGGCGCGGGCCGCGCGCCCGCGCCTGGGCGCGCTGCAACCATTGTGACCCCGGCCAGCAGCGTGAGAGCGGCTTTGCTGACACCCTGGCTGACACCTTCCCGGGCGGCTCTGCTGTGCGCGGGGTCGATTGTCAGAGTGCCGTGAAGGGCTGCCATGTGTGTGAACCAAAGCGCAATGAATAGGGTGCAGTTTGCGCCTCCACATGCGAGACCACCCACATGGATCACACTCGGTGCTTTCACAGCACTGGCTCAACAAGTTTGCACCAGTGCTGTTTGCACCCAGAAAGCGCTGAAGAAGCAAAGGAGACAACAAGGCCGAAGACGAGGGGCACTGATGTGGCGCGCCTGCAGCGACGCGCGCAGGTCGTCCACGCTGGCGCCGCCGTCCAGGCGCACGTAGATGGTGGACTGCATGCCGCGGCTCATGGGCATGAGGTGCGGCGTAAAGCTCACGCGCACGTCCGCGCCTGCCGCCTCGCCCAAGCCCTGCGCACAAGCAGGGCCTGAGGTCGGGCCCTATCGCGCGCGCAGCGCCGGCGTGAGGCGCAGGCCCGCGCACGCAAGGCGCTCACGCCCACCAGAGGATGCCTGTCCAAGGCTGCAGCGGGCAGGCGCGCGCCGCGGGGCGCGTGCGCGCGCGCCTGCTCGATTTCGGGCATGTGCCGGTGGCTGCCGACGCCGTAGCAGTTGATGCCCTCTGCGATCTCCGTGTACAGCAGGTTCTGCTTCGCGCCGCGGCCCGCGCCGCTCACGCCGGACTTGGCGTCGATGATGATGTCCTCTGTGGAGATGGCGCCCGCCTGCGCGGCGGCGCAGATTGGGGTACGTTAGGGTCTGCCTGGGTGCCCGCAGGTTAGGGTAGGACCCATGGGTAGGGTCTGACCCGAGCCGACGGCTGCTGGCAGGGACCGCGTCCGGGCGCGGGGGCGGCGGCCGGGGCAGAGGCCCGGCGGCCGCCCGCTTAGCGGCGCGCCGAGCCCGGCCGGCGTGCAGCAGCCGCGCCGGTGTGCATGTCGAGCCGACTCATATGGCATGCTGCCGAGCAGGAGAAAGGGGAACCGCAGCGAGGTGCGCAGAGACGGCACTCGGCAGACGCGGCGCGCGCTGCCAGGCCAGCCCAGTCCCAGCAGCTGGGCACCTGATGCTCTGGACGGACGCTGCAGTTGTTCGCCAGTACATCTATGTCTGCACCTTCAGCCATAACTGGCTTGCTCATATTACCAGTAATCAGTACTTACTTTCCTGCATGTTATTCGTGTCTCTTTGCAGATCGGGGGCGCGGTGCGGGCGGCGCCTGGAGCAGCGGCACCAGCGGCAGCTGCACCGAGGTCGGGTAGCAGCCGGGGTTGGCCACCAGGCGCGCCGACCGCACGTCCTCGCGGTGCAGCTCGGTGATGCCGTACACGGCCTCCTTCTGCAGCTCCGGCGCTTTGTGCGGGCCTCCGTACCTGCGCGCCGGCGGGCCGTGGCAGTCTGCACACAAGGGTGCGAGAGCCTGCCGGGTACGTGCAGCCCGCTGCGCGCTGTCCGGGGCAGGATCTGAAGGCTTCACTGGGGTCGGGCGCTCTGTACATCCAAGCACTCTTTGCTTTCACGGGCACGGATCGCCCGACGAGACGACAAGCGCAGAAAGACAAAGGCCGGTGCGTCGCGCGGCGGGCGGGCAGCGGGCAGGCGCACCACTGCGCGTAGGTGTCCACATTCCGCAGGCGGAAGTCTGCCGACAGGTCCACGACCCGCACCTGCGCGGCCGGGCGCCGCGCTGGGCGGCGGCCAGAGCCGACACCCGCTCTGCTCTGACAAACACCAGCAGACAAGCGTTTTGACCTTGCAGGCCCCCTTCCTCCAGTTTGATCTGCGTGCAGGCACGCAGCGGGGGCGGCTGCCACGCGCACCTCGTGGGGCAGCGAGGCCAGGATCTCCTGCGTAGTGGCGTGGGGGAGGCAGCAGAACGCTGCGTCGACCCCGCTCCAGTCCACGTCAGCGACTTTCACCAGCCGCGGCACGTTGGTCGCTGTGACCAGGTGCGGAAACACGTCTGAAAACGCCTGCCAGTGCGCCGCGCACGCCAGGTGTTCAACCGCAGCAAGTTTGATACTAGAACAGTGTCCGGGAGCACCGTCGGCAAGCTCACTACCCATGCCCTACGTCAACTGGGGCATACAGGCAAGAAGTGGGACTTGACCAAGCGCAAGAGCTAGGTGTGAGTGCTGCACCGCACTGCTCAGGCTGTCCGTGGCAGCCCAGCAGAGCAGTCGCCAGCACAAACCACAGACTGATGCGAGTGTGATCGGCAAACAATCCGGCACACCTTGCCCGCCTGCGTCTCGCCGGTGAGCACGGTGACGTCAAAGACGGGGTGCAGCGCCAGCAGCCGCACCACCTCCTCCCCGGTGTAGCCGCTGGCGCCCAGCACCGCCACGCGCGCCTTCTCGGTCGAGGCGGTCCGCCCCGGCGCCTCGGCGACCTGCTCCGCAGCGGGCGCGGCTAGGTCACGCCCAGACGCCCGCTCGCAGAGCGCATTCCCACACAGCACTGCGGGCCGCGCACCGCGGGTGCCGCGGCCGCCTGGGCGCGGCTGCACAGGCGCAGGCGCCGGGGCGCCCGCCTGCAAGTGCACACACGCGGCTCCACAGACGCAGTACGCGTGCACGGTAGCAGAGCGCCCGCCATGTTTATTAGTGAGTCGTGCAGCAAAAACGTGCGCAGCGATCACACCGCTCCTGTGCATACACTCGGCACATCTTCTTCCTCTCTCTGTTTGCGAGGCCAGGGGCAATTTCGGGGGCCCAAGTCCTTCTAATGCTCCGAAAAGTCCCCATAGGTCGGGCTAGGTGAGATCTGTGCTAGCAGACGGAACGGTCGTCTTGCATACGTCAACGTAGCGGCTGCACGAGCATCCAGCGCGCTTGCTTGTCCCATATAAGACACTCTTGCGCAGGCTGAAGAGGTTTCGCCTTCTCACTCGCTGCCTGGAAAAGAGCTTGCGGAGGTTGAGAGAGCTTGCGGGACACTGCGTTGTGTACCAGAAAACTGCCTAGAGCAGCCTGCCTGTAGCGCCCAGCCATCTGGCTGCAAGTGCTGCAGGGGTACCGCAATGCGGAGGCCTGCGGCGCTGCAGGGCGTCCTGGTGCTGGTCGCGTTGCAGGCGGTAGGACGCCCCGCTCAGACGACCTTGCAGTGCTCCAAGTGTGTGGGGGCACGCCGTGAAGACGCCTGAGGTGTGGACCGCAGGTGTCAGGTTTGCTGCCGCGCACCGGCCGCAGCCTGCAGTCTGTTGACGAGCTGCCGGAGGGCTCTCAGGCACAACAGAACGGGTGCGCGGCAGCTGTGAGTACCTGTCTGGTGAAGGCAAGGTCAGCGTGGGCGCGCTTCAACGTACTGCGCCGAAGCGTGCAGCAGCACCGCCGTCCTGTCTGAGAGCTGTGCGAGAGTGACGTGCGAACGCTGCCTGCACATACTGTGTGACACCCCCGCCCCTGCCGCAGGTGCGAGGCAACGCAGGTGGCAAAGTGCCAGGCGGCCGGCCAGGTCTGCCTCAACAAGGCGTGCGTGCCGGACGCGTGCGACAACGAGAAAGCGCTCTCGCCACGGTGCCGCGCGATCTGCCACCTTATGGCGCCCAGCCTGGCGTACGCGTGCAGCGAGTGTGAAGGCAAGGTCGTGTGTACGCGCGACAATGTGCTGCCGATGCTGGGCGCCATCAACAAGCGCCGCCCCTGGCGCAAGTTGCAGAGCCGCAAGCGCAATGCGGGCGTCCAGTCCAGTGCCGCCTAGGGCCATTGAAGCAGAGTTCGGGGAGTGCACGGACTGAGTTGCCCACTTTACAGTCGCTCAAAGAGACAGACTTTGCTAGAATAGAAGTCTGGATGCTACATACAGAGCAGGCATGCTACGTACAGAGCAGGCACAGGCTGGTTTGTACGTCAAGGGACCCGTGCATGAGCGAATATTTGTAGACAGAGAAGAGCGCGTTAGAAGCCTTCAAATATTTGCATTCGTTTTTATATTGACTGCCTGCTTGCAACAGGTGCAGGCCAGCTGGCTTTCAGGCGGTCACTGCGGCGCAACCACATTGCGTTTGCAGTGTACTGCGCACACCTGCGTGCTCTTAAACCTGTAAGAGTAGTGCATAGACCTTGGGCTTGTCATAGTCCGCTTACACCTCTGTACACCTCACAGCGTTCGTCGTACTCTGGCTGTGACCTTGAAAACCCTTACAGGTGACTATACTCGCGGCGCATGCGCACCATGCGCTGGATGAGCTCAAGGGGCTGGCGTACCTGGCGGAATGTGGCAATGGCAGCCGCCGTTGCGCTCGTAATTGCGTTCTGCTCCTTGTACACAGTCGCTCAGGCCGTGCCTTTTTATCTGTACTCTGGCCCGGCCTTTATTTGGGTGAGAAACTGCTCAGTCAACCACGCAAAGGAGCTTAAGGGGCTGCACGAAAGCTTGTATGCGGGCGAGGTGCTCTTCCAGGAGCGCTTGCAACACCATCCAGAGCGTGAGCCCGTGCCTTTGTCTGCAGTCTATATCTGCAGGGGCGGCCGGGACTGTGCGCTCACAGACGTGCTTGCGCAGGCGTGCTTGACAAGAACTGGCAAGATGCGGAGCTCTTCGTGGTCCCCGTCCTCACAGTCCTCGCGTACTGGGAGGCGTGGGGACCTGGCTCCGGCTGCAATGGCGTGTCACTGCGGCAGCAGCTCGACGTCACGGGCAAGGCCTTGCTTGCGAGCCCCTACTTCAGGGCCAAGGGCGGTCGGGACCACCTTGTCTTGGCAGGCCACAGCGGCCTGAAGTACGTCGACCGAGGTCTGCAACCACCCACGTACTTCGCTATGGTGCGCCTGCGCAGCTGCGGCCCAGCACTCACCTGCGCTCCTGCTGTGTTGGTGTCGAAACAGCAAGTGACACGGCGCGTGTTCGCAGGCGCTGGCCAACATGACTGTCGCTCGGTATGAGACGCTCGACACCCACAGCCGCAGCCGCCCGTGGCGCTGCTCAGTGGCCGTCCCGTATTCGCACAAGGCGCACGCACCAACCATTGACAGGCACATCACGCACGCCGACGACAAGATAGCGCGCGACAGGGGCGTGTTTTTCGTGGGTACGCTGTACTCGCTGCAGGCCACTTCCGCGACTGCTTTGTTGGGCATGTTGTCAGCAACGGCCTCAATGCATTCGAGTCTGAATACATCTGACCCCTCAGAGGCGCCACAGAAATTTATGAGTACTTTGCACTTGCTGCAGGCAGCTACACATTTGCTCTGCTGGCATGATGTCAGCAACGCCCTCAATACATCTGACTCTGAATACATCCGACCCCCCAGAGGCGCCACAGGCGACCTGGATGCTGCTCCGGACTTGGACCTCCGCAGGGAGGTAGCAGAGAAAGTCATGCAGCTGACGGAACACAACGTGACCTTTTTGAGCACCGTCGACGGCCCGCTCGACGCAGGCTTCCCCACGCAGTGTGACGTATCCGCATGCCTCGCTATGCCTCGGTGCGCCATACGCGCGCCCAGGGGTACCTGCATCGAGACCCTGCGGCTCGGATGTTGTCCCCAGTGCGTGCTGGTGCCGCGTACACGTCATCGGCTGGGAGGTGTCCAGGACTGTCATTGTTTTTGCCAGGGAAGCTAGTTGCACACAAACCGCGCCTGGCTGTGAGCGCAAACCAGACCAAGCTGCTTGGACAGGTGTGTCAACTGTTCGTACCATAACACGGTCGCTTCGGCCCTGTACGAGCAGCGGCTGCGGCGCTCCGAGTTTGCTCTGATGATGATGTCTGGGAACGCTCCCAACTCCCGGCGCATTTTTAATGCCTTTGCGCACGGAGTTGTTCCCATCGTCATCAGCGACCGCCCCTGGCATGTGGCCATGCCCTTTGCTGGCAAGGTGAGCTCGCACCTCCTGTGCGCCTTTCATTACTAGCTGCAATTTTGCATCTGTCTACACAGGTTGCTGGAGCGCGTGAACTACCATTTGACAAGTCTAGCACTGTGTGTTAGCATTGCTCTGTGATGTGGCACACACAACGTGCAGAGCCCTTCTGCAGGTGCCGTGGCGGGACCTGGTGTACTCCCTTGGGGAACATTTTACCGTGGAGGAGCTCAGGCGTATTCTGGCAACGCCCAGGGAAACCGTCGCGCGCAAGCGCAAGCTCATCAATTTTATCTGCGGGATCTCAGCTGGACAGCGCCAGGCTCCCGCGTGGCTGACAACGTCCTGCTAGAAGCACTGAGGCACTGCATCTGAGCAGCAGTGAGACAGATTTTGTGAGCTATGGCTGTGTGGCTGTGCACTTGCGCAGCTGGCCAGCCCATAGGAAATGGCAGAGCGCAGGCCTCTAGCCGCCTTGCTTTTCGCATCACAGCATGTTGGGTCTGATTGTGGGTGCACCATGCTTCAGTGCATGCAGTGCCAGGACAGTATGTGGTCCCTGGTGCATGCCTGTGTGCCTATCTGCGGATGAGTTGCTATGCAACGAGTAGCAGCCTGGCATGGGGCCCATAAACAGCCGCGCCGCTGACGCAGACGGATTCGATTATTTCATTCATTCATCATTTTGTTGCAGTCGACGCAAGTCCTGCCTTGGTATTCTGTTGCATCTGTCTTTGAGGAGCTGGCAAGTCTCTGCGGTGATTGGAGTTGTTTCTGATGGTGTCCTCGGGCCTGCTGCACCCCCTGTAAGTGGCTCACTTCTTCCTACCCGGTCCTGCCCATCCAGCCCAAAATCGTATGTTGACTACCGACACTTGTGCCAGTGAAGTGCTCTGGCAGTATCGCCCCTTTCATACAGCAAACAGTGTGGGACTCTTTGCGGCGCGCAGACCCTGCACCGGCACTGGACTGGTGTGACGTGCCTGAGTAGCCAACAGGTTTGCCGTGCTTTGCCGTCAACCGTCAGACACACCTCTCGACTTGCACCCGCATTTATTGCTCTTGCGGAGCGCCGTTGTTGACTGGACCGTTCTTGGTGCCAGTGGCACCGTGCCACAGCTATCTTTGCCAAGGGCGGGCAGGCATTCTATGTTTGCGCCCTTGCTCCTGCTAACTCACCAACGATCAGCGTACAAGGCAAGGCACCTTGCGACATGCACGGTAGAAATGATGTGCCTGCAATAAGTTGATGTGCCCAGTTGAAAACCTGCCCTTACCCCATGACCGCAGGAGCTCTTTGCCCTGATGCAAGGGGGACCAGCGGACCGGGCTCAGTGCTGCGCCGAGCTCTGGGTGTGATGCGGTGGGCAGGTGACTGGGCACCGCCTGGCAGCACTGCCCTCAAGGGCAGCGCGCACCGCGCGCCCATCGCGCCCTTCCGGGGTCTCTCCGGGCCGAATGGCACGCGCGCGGGCGCGCCTTGCAGGCGCTGCCCTGCAGACAAGCGGCCGAGGCGCAGCCAGCCACGGTGCACCAGCGCCTGCGCACCCGATGCTGCCTGTCAATGCAGCAGCGCCCTTGCCGGGCAGGGCGGGCCTCACGCGGGGTGCGCGCGTGGCAGGTTGGAGCAGCACGCGGCGCTCGTGCGGACGACAGGCTGCGCAGCCAGCGCCAATGGCGCCGGCGAGGCCCGCAGCTCCTTCGACGCCTCCGACGAGTCGCCGGTGCGGACCGGGAGGCCGGCGGGCAGGGAACGCTCGCCCGGTCCGCGACGCTGCTGCTGTGGGCCGCACGGCGACGCACGTGTCCGCCCGCAGGGCGCGGCGCAGGAGGCAGCGGCGCCGGACGCGCCCGAGGAGCTGACGCCGCTGATTGAGGCGCTAGAGCGCGCGCGGCACCGCGCCAACGCCGCCACTGCGCTGCGTGAGGCGCTGGAGTCGGAGGCGCGCGCGGCCGCGCCCTGAGCGCTGGCCCCCTGTCGGCCTGCAGGCGGCCTGAAAATGCTCTGCGCATGTCCCGCCGCCCACTGCCGAGCGATTGCCCCGCCGCTCTTGACCAAGCCTGGCCCGGCGCGGCCAGCGGCCCATAGGTCGCCGGCCAGGGCGCTGCAGACGCGCCGCGCAGCGGTGCACGCACAGGCGCAAGAGGTGGCGCAGCCAGCGGCGCGTGGGTCACTGGGCAGGGCGCCACAGACCCTGACCCTCAAACGCACGCGCAGGCGCAAGAGGTGGCGCAGCTGGCGATCCAGGCGCGCGACGCGGCCGCGGCCGCGCGGCGCAAGCAGGAGGCCGCGGCGGCGCAGGCCGAGGCCGCCGCGGCCGTGCAGCGCAAGGTGGCCGACGAGCTCGCGGCCGTGGAGGCACGCAGCGCCGACCCGGCCAGCGAGGCCGCGCTCGCGGCGGCGGCCACGCTCGACGCATCGCCCACCGGCGCGCCCCTGTGGCCTGCACGCTCCCGCGGCCCGCTTGCCCCTTGGCGCTGTCTGCCCGCCGCGCCGGCGACAGGGCCCGCCCTATTGGCGTGTGCTGCGCCGGCGCGCGCGCGCCCTGCGCCATAGCAGGCGACTGGTGGCGTGCCTGCGCCGGCTCCTTGTGAGCACAGCAAGCTCCGCCTGCGCTTGCTCGAGGCCCCGGTGCGCAGTGGGGCACCAGGGACTGGGTGCAGTCGCGGCTGGCGCATGCGCCCACCGCTGACACGCCATCCTGCAGCACAGCCCGAAGAGTGGCTGCGGTCGTCCGCGGCCAGCGCCCCCGCTCCTCCCCACGCCGCCCTGCCCCGCACGCGCGCCGCCGTCGAGCGCAGCGGCACCGGCTGCCCCGGCGTGCCGCCGCCGGTACAAAAATTGAGCCAATCTACAAACCCTCGCTGCAGTTGATTATAACGACTCTCTGGGCGCCGAGCGTGCGCAGGCACGCTGGACCTGGCGGCGCCCGCGCGGGAGGAGGAGGCGGCGGGCCTGGCGGGCCTGCGCGTCGCTAAGCAGGCCGAGCTGGACGCCGTGCACCGGCAGGCCACCGAGCTGGGCGAGCGCGTGCGCGCCGCTCGGGGCCCCGCTTGGGGCCCTAATCCTACCCTAACCCATACCCTGGCCGGCAGCGCCCGGAGCGAGAAGGCAGCATGCGCGGCCTGTCTATGGGGAGGAGCCGCACCGCTGTGACGGGCGCCGGTGGGCCCGGTGACAAGGTCCCGCGCGGCAGGCGCGCTGCAGCACTCTTGCCGGGCGCCTGGCAGTGACGTGCGCGGAGGGCAGTGGGAGGGAGGATGTTGCGTGGGCGCGGGTCCATTGGTCGACTGGAGGCAGTCTGCCCGTGCCGGCGGCCGGCGGCCCAGGCGGGCGCGGGTGCGGCAGTGTGGTAGGGAAGAGGGGGGGGGGGGGGGGGGGGGGGGGGGGGGGGGGGGGGGGGGGGGGCAGGGGGCGGGGCAGG
>JAABUV010005082.1_pt1 | contig 15225 bp, 17 predicted proteins | sample 5559971 | NCBI WGS metagenome assembly JAABUV01 (sample SAMN10711881, study PRJNA513362) | rock metagenome | isolation source: Antarctica rocks | place: Antarctica: Victoria Land, Knobhead nord | collected 2015-12-19
AGGCTCCGCTTTCGGCTCCGCCGCAGGCTTGGGCGGCGGCTTGGGCGCGGCCGGCTTGTCCGCCGCCGGCTTGGCGGGCTCCGGCGCCGGCGCAGGCTCGGCCGGCGGCGCAGGCTCCGCCTGCATAACAAGCAAATCATTCCAGTGAGACCGTGTGCTCCTTCCGGCCTAGTGCATGCTTTGGGGCCCTCAGCAGATGTCGCCAGCACGCCCCAGCAGCGGCAGCAGGAGCTTTCAGCGTAGCTGCAGCGGGTCAGCGGTGGTGAAGGCCCTGCGTGGTACATACGCCGCCTCTGACCACCGTACTCAGACTAGCAGCTTCCCTCGCCATACAAATGCTGACAGCAAAGAAGTCAGCGTGCGGACACCCTGTGCATACCCTTGTCGGTCTTTCCTGCACCGCCATACCTACTGTGTCTACAGACTTACAGGCACACCAACAGGCGGGCTACCTTGAGTGCGGGCGTCACCGGCGCCGTGGGCGCCGCAGGCGCCGCCGCCTCCTGGTCGGCCGCCGCCTCCGGCGCTGCGCCGCCGCCCGCGCCCGCCCCGGGCGCCTCGCCCGGCGCCCCAGGCGCCGCGTGCGCCGCGCTCGGAGGCGTCGCCGCGGCCGCCGCCGGCGCTGCCACGGCGGGCTCCGGCGCGGCAGACGCAGGCGCCTGCGTAGGGTATGCAGGGTCTTGCGCCGCGGCGGGCGGCGCGGCGGCCGCCGGCGGCGGCGCAGCGGCCGCTTGCGGCGGCGCATGCGGCGGCGGCACGGGCGCCGCTGGCAGCGGCAGCTGCGGCGGCGCCGCGTGCGCGGCCGGCGGCGCGGGCGGCGCCGGCGCCGACTGCGCGCCCACCGCGCCCGCGCCATACGCCGGCCCGTTGGCCTGCGCGACCTTGCATGTCAGAGCCTACCGGCGACAGCCATGGCTATGGCCTTGCCTGCTGCTCTCGCAGGGCGCCAGCCCCTGGTGGCGCCAGCACGCCAGCACGCCATCTGCATCTGAACATCCCTGTCCAGGCACACTGCTCGACCATGCCTCTGTAGCGCCTCCTTGCGGGCCCTTGAACCTACCGCGGGACTTTCCAATACACTAGACCTGCAACCCGGGCGCGTGGGTTTACAGACAGCCCCTGGGGCGTGGGCGGGCCTGCAGGTGCGGCGCCTGCAGCGGCGCGCCGCCGGCCGGCGCGTCAAACCCGTAGCCCTCGGCGGCCGCGGGCGGCGCGGGCGCGGCGGCCTGCGCCGGCGGCTGCGCGGCCTGCGGCTCCGGCAGGTAGCGGAAGAGGTCGTTGAGCACGAAGAAGCCCTTGTCCTGGGTCGCCAGGAAGAACGTCTGCACAAAGCTGCGCCGCGGCTTGTCCTGCGGCGCGCGGGCCGCGCGCGCGCCCGTCAGCCCCCGCCGGCCGCCCCCTCCTACGCCTGCCCTGGCCGAGGCGCTGCGGCGGTGCGCTGGGGCAGACGGGGCTGAGCGGTGGGTGCAGAAGACGCCTGGCTGGCGTCGGAGGCCCGGGCTGCAGGATGGGCCAGGGCGCGCCTTGCACTGCTGGCACCCGGTGACCTGCACGATGACGCCGTTCTCCGCAGAGTACTGGCTGTCCACGCTCCAGATCTCCGTCACCGCCTCCTCAAAGCCCAGCTCGAGCACCTTCTCGTTGATGCTCTGCGGCCCGTTACAGAAGCGTCGGGCGGTGCGTTGGCGCCTGGGAAATAGGCCACAAGCCGCCGTGCAGGCACGCACGCCTCGACAGCGACGGTGGGGGCTGGCATCCTCGGCCGCACACACTCCCGACTTGTCGCAGCCACCTTAGCCGGGGCCCACCTTCTGCGAGAACACCGTGAACTCCACCGGATCCCCGCCGTCGTGGCCCGCGTCCGCATGCGTCAGCGTCGACTCCTCGGTGTAGAAGCGGTGCAGGTACTTGGGCGAGGAGTGCAGCACAGTGTAAAACTGCTGCACGAACTGGCTGCCCACCTGCGCGCGGGCGACCCGCCTCAGCTCCACGCCGCCGCCGCCGCGTCAGCGCACCGCAACACAGTGCCGCCGGCACGCGCGCAACGGGCCACGGGATTGCAGGATGCGCCTGTGGCGATCACGCACGCGCTCTCCCAGGCAGGCGTGACAGCCTGTCGCTGCTGACACGCACAGCGGGCACACAGGCTGTCGCGACTCCGCGGGGCGCAGCCTGTCGCGCGACACTCGCCGCCCCGGCGCGCCGCAGCAGCCAGGCGTGCGCTGCGACGGGCGCGCCGGTAGACCGCGCCCCAGGCGGTGAGCGCACTGCATGGGCCGGCGTGGTGGGCGGCTGCGCGGCGTGGCTGCTGGCGTATGCATGACCGGCGTGCGGCTGCGACCCCATCTCCGCGTAGCGGCACTGCTCCCCAAGCGGCGCCCTCGCACGACCTGCGCTGCGGCAGGCGCCCGCCTCAGTGCCAAGCCACAGGCAGCGTGCTGGCCGCTTGTGGGCACTGCACGGCGCATGCCCACCGGTTGGGGAGGCGCACACACCTGCACCGTGGCCCCGCGACGGCGATGCTGGTGAGCACGCTTGTTATCTCCTCTATGGGGATGGGAAACTGGAGGGCAGCGGAGCGCGCATATCAGAGGCTTGGAAGGTGAGGGTTCCGTCAGCCGGCAGGGGTTTGGCTTCTGATGGAAGCAAGCAAGCTGGACTGCACACCATGGGACTCGCTCGGGTCCGCATGTCACACATCAGGCCTTCACGCGTCTCCTGCTGGCACCCTTGGCCTGGCCACGTGGCCCCTGCAGCGCGGGCGCCGCCGCGGCAGCCCTGCCGCGCCCTCGCCCTCCTCCAGGCAGCCCCTTCCGGCCGCCGCCGCCCTGCCCACGCCCGTCGCCAAGACCCACCGCACCCTGCAGCCCCAAACGCGACCCCAGGCCCTTGGCAGCTCCCTTCCTCCCTGCAGGCGACCCCTCACCAGCGAGCCCAATCGAGTTCGGCACGGCGGCCGCCCGCTTCCTTTTCCCCGGCCCCCCGCCCAGCACACCCACGGCAGCGGGCCCCGCTGCGTCGGGCACAGCAGAGTGTACCTTCTTCTGTCCTGCTGGCTCCCCCCAGGCAGCCGGCCCGGCCGCCCCGGGCAGCGCGCTCGCCCGCCTCTTCTTCGTCATCCGGTCAGCTGCCGCCGCCTCGCCAGGCAGCCCCTCTCCGGCCTCCGCCAGCTCCCTCACGCCCGCCTCACTGCCGGCAGCCTGCCGCCGCTTCTTCCGCGGGTCAGCCGCGCGCAGCGGCCCCGCGGCCTGCGCGCCCAGCTGCCGCCCGGCGACAGGCGCCTCGGCGGGCTCCAGTCGCCGCTTCTTCTTCGTGCCCGCAGCTGGGGCGCGCAGCCGCACATCCCCTGCGAGCGGCTGGCGCGACGCCGGCGCTTGGGCAGGCTCGGCGCGGCGCGGCATGCCGCCCTTTCCGGTGCGCTTGCCGGCCGGCGCAGACGCCGGATCCGCCGCCCACTGCGAGCGGAGCGCCTGCCGCTGCCGCTTGCCCGGCCGCGGCCGCGGCGCCTTCGCGGCATCGCCCCGCTCGCGCTTCTTCTGCGCGAGCGCATGCGCCTCGGTCAGCACACACATGGGCGCGGCGCTCTCTGGGGACGTGCAGGTCTGGGCGCGCATGCTGCGCCATGCATGGTGCCTTGTCAGGCTCTACAGGTCCGTGTTCGTTCAACACGCTCTGCATGCTTATACAGGGATGTGCTTTTGACACGTACCCTCTGCCTGCCTGCTGGCCCCGCTTGGCGCATGTTTCGAGCGCGTCACAGCAGGCCAGATCGAGCAGGTTCCTACCAAACAGGCTGCTCACCCCGTTCGCCACGCTGCATCGCATGTGCCCACTGAGCGCTCTGTGTGTCCTGGCCTCAACAGTCCAGCAATGCCGCCAATGGGGCGAATTGTGGCCTGCGACCAAGCACCGCGTGCGGCAAGGCTGCGCACCTTGGCGGCCGGCCCCGCTTCGCCCTGGGCGGCGGCGCTGCGCAGCGCGGCCACCTCCGCGTCCAGCCGCCGCAGCCGCTCCGCATGCGTCTCGCCCTCGTCGCCTGCGGCCGGGGCACACCGCGCCGTGAGCAGCGCAGCCGCGGGCGCTGCGCCGCCCCCACCGTCCACACAAGCAGGCTGCATGCGTCGCGCCCTCGCTGCCCGCCGGCGCGGCGAGCGAGCTTTGCCGGTGCAGGCGCAGGCTCGGTGCAGCCGGCTAGCCTAGGCCGCACAGACAGAGGGAATGTGCGGACGCCACTGCGCATGCTGCGTGAGCGCCAGCACTGTGTGGAGCAAATGCCCGCGGCGAGCGGCTGCGTCGGCTGAAAGTCGTCAGGCACATGTCCGATGCGCAGCACGAGCCGCACAGGCAGCACTGACGTGCGCAGCAACACGGCGGCGCCATCAGAGCGTGGCAGGGCGCCATAGCGCTGCCGAGTGATGGCGCACCAGAGTCTGCAGGGACGTCCTCGGCGAAGCAGACGGGGTCCGGCGCGTCCGGCGTTAGCGCGGCGGTCGCGCGGCGGTGGCGGCGCGAGGCCACGTGGCTGCGCAACGACGCCGCGTTCAGGATGAGCACGCCCGCGCAGCGCCGGCAGCGCAGCGGCCGCCCCGGCAGCTGCTCGTCCTTGGGTGCCTCCAGCCAGTTGCTGCGCGCCAAGGTGAGTGCGCTCAGCCAACGGTGTGCATGGCCGTCCACCACTGTCTTACTGCAAAGTGCTGCCTTACCTGCCACGACAACGCAGCATCGGGGCAGGGCCTCGGACCACAACGCGGCTTCAAAAAAAGCCCCAAGCGCTCGTCTGCGAGGCCGCTGTGGGTTTGAGGCGCAGGTGCAGACAGCTGTGCGCTCGGCAAGGGGGCGCACGTCTTCAAGGCAATAAGCTCAGGGTCGTCAGCAGGGTCGTCATAGTCGTCCTCGGATATGTCCTCCAGGCGCGCGAGCGGCAGCGCATACCCCTCCTCGTCCTCCGCGCTACCTGCGTGTCTGCTGTACATATCAAAACAGGCTCTAACAGCCTGCTGTTTCGTGCCACGCCAGAGCGACCTGTGCAGAGCGACTGCCACACCTGTGCCCTCAGAACAGGCCTTCCCTTCTGAACTGAGCCGCTACAAACTTCAGAGCACTTTGCACAGGCAGACGTCTCCACCAGGACATTCTTGCAGCAAACTACAGCGCAAAGCAGTGCGGCGGCAGGCCTGAGTCCGCATCCTCCTGGTCGTCGCCGCTTGCTGCCGGCGTCTTGGCCGCCGCTGCTGCTGGAGCCGCCTGTGCCAGTGCCTGCAGCTGGGCCCGCTAGCGCTCCCGCCTGCTCGCCGCTGCTGACGGAGTCTGCCTCCGTGTCTGTGGCGCACCCGTGCGTATTGTTACATGTCATTGTTACATGTCGTTTTGAAGAAACCTTGCCTGCAGCACCATGTACAGCATGAAGCCGCAAGAGCAGGCACACCAGACTCCTCTGAGGAGCTGCTGTCTCCGCCATCGGCGCCGCGGTCTTGCATCCAGTCCTTGCGCTTCAACATTGTGCGCGTATGTCACAAGCACGGGCCCCAGGCTGCGACTGTAGAGTAGCGGTTGCTCAGGCTGCAGCTGCGCTCTGCAGCGCCGTGTGTATGTGTGTTCGGCCTGCCAGGGCTGATGCTAGGGTTACCACCAGCCTGACGACCCTCTTTATCCTGTAGCTCGATTCAGTAGGCGATTTGCAATTATTGGTGGCTTGTAGGCACGTTTGGCTTTGTCAACGGCAAGAGCAAGCGCAAACTACACTTTAGTCCGAAGGTACTTACTTGCACTACCTGCTGCCGCTAAATTTTACAGTGCGCCCCTCCACTGTATGAGGTTGCCTGCATGAGCATAGACGCAACGGACTTGTGTGAGCCCAGTGTGTCTGAGCAGGAACTATGCCCCATCCAGCACAGAAACAAGTGCACGTGCTCTATATTAAGTGCCTGCTTGTAGCGCTTGAGTTGCTTGTGTTTATAGCAACACAGCAGGCACAGTGTTGTGCGTTGTGAGCACCAAGCTTGCCACGTGGGTGGGTCATTCTGCCGCCGCCTCCCAACCAAGCCTGCGGCGCGTCGCAGATGAAGGTGCTGTGCCAGACCCCCGTGCGCTGCCTGGCCAGCCCTTCGTCCGCGCGGCCGTCCACGTCGGCGCCAGCGCCGCGCGCCGCGCCCCTCACGTCGCGCCCGGCCGCGCCAGCAGCGTTCGCGGCGCCGGCGCCGGCGGCCGCGGCTGCGGCCGCGGCAGCGCCGCGCGCCGTGCGCGCCTCGGCGACCGCGACGATGGAGGCGCCGCCGGTGGCGGGCGCGGCGGCGGGCTCAGCGGCGGGGCCGCCGGCGACGCAGAAGCCGACGGTGGTCATCACCGGCGCCAGCTCCGGCCTGGGACTGGCCGCAGCAAAGGCGCGCCCTGCGCAGAAGACCGTGCTCTGAGAGCCTCGAGCTCTGCCGAGAACCAAGCTGCGCGTCTGGCCAGGCAAGGGCCGGCCGCGGTGCAGGGGCGCGGCTTGTGCCTCATCTCGAAGGTGACATGCTGGTCACGAGGGTGACGGGCGGGCCGCGCGCAGGCGCTGGCGAACGGCGGGCAGTGGCACGTCGTGATGGCCTGCCGCGACTTCTCCAAGGCCGAGGCGGCCGCGCGGCGGCTCAACATCCCCAAGGACGCGTACACGGTGCGCGCGCAGTGAGACAACGGTCGGGGCCGCATGGCATGGTTGTCTGGTGACGGATGCCGCTCAGCAGCTAGCGTTCAATGTGCGACCTTGACATCCCTAGTGATGCAGTCATGCTCGTACTTTCGAGCAGCGCCGGCTGAAGGAGACCCCGCTCACAGCAGGGCTACCAGGCCTTGCAGCCAGTGCAGTGACCAGGGAAGCGAGCAAAGCAGGTGTGCGTGGCCGACGGCCGTGCGCCACCGCGCAGCGCAGCGTGCATGCATGCATGCAGCCAGCAGCTGTGGAGCCAGGCAGAGGACGCCCGCCCTCCGCCACGCGTCCTTCCCCGAAATCTCTGCCAACTCACAAACCCTACCCTGACCCTACCCTAGCCTACATTCTGACATAGTGCCGACTGGCGGCGCAGGTGATGCACCTGGACCTGGCGGCGCTGGACTCGGTGCGCGCGTTCGTGGGCGCCTTCCGGTCGAGCGGGCGGCGGCTGGACGCGCTGGTCTGCAACGCGGCCGTGTACCTGCCCACCGCCAAGCAGCCGCGCTTCACCGCCGACGGCTTTGAGCTCAGCACGGGTGCGCGTGCTGGGGTCGCGGCGGGGCTGCGCGGGACCCTGTGTCGCATCGGAGCGCCCATTGAGTGGCGACTGGAGCAGGGCGGTGACAGAGGGGTCTCTGAGTTTGCTGGGCTGCGCTTGGCCTGAGGATGCTGAAGCGTACGTGTGGGGCCGGGCAGGCACAAACCACCTGGGCCACTTCCTGCTGGCCAACCTGCTGCTGGAGGACATCCAGAAGGCGCCGGAGGGGTCGCTCAAGCGCGTCATCATCGTCGGCTCCATCACAGGTGGCCCCCGCGGCCTCGTCTTAAAGAAGATGCAGGCCGCGCGCCAAGGGGCATGCAGGGACCCGGCCCCTGCATGCAGTGAACGAGCCGCGGCGGCAGGCGCCCATCAGCTGAGACTCCGTCCGTCGTCCACTTGTGCAACACAGGCGTCCCACGGCGCGCGCCGGTGCATGCGAGCGAGCTGCCCACAGCAGCAGCACTGGAGCATGCGCCCGCGCGCAGGCAACACCAACACGCTGGCAGGCAACGTCCCGCCCAAGGCCAGCCTGGGCGACATGAGCGGCCTGGCCAGCGGCCTGGGCGAGGGCACGACCGCCATGATTGACGGCCTGGACTTTGACGGCGCCAAGGCGAGCCGCCCTGCTCGTGGGGACCCGTGTGTACTCAGGGACAGTGAACTTGCCGCGAGAGCCTTGCGCGTGCAGTCTTACAGACAGCAGCGCTCCGGCGAGCCCCTGGCGAAGGTCTCAAAACGTCGTCCCCAGTGAGCCGGCTGCCAACAGACACGCAGCTCCGTGTCATGCGGGCGCTGCGTGCGCAGGCCGCGCAGGCCTAGCTGGCGCCGCAAGCCCGTAGCACGGAGAGACCCAAGCAAGAGCCTGTGTGAGAGGGCTGACGCTGCGTGCGCGCGCGCGCGCAGGCGTACAAGGACAGCAAGGTGTGCAACATGCTGACCATGCGCGAGATGCACCGCCGCTTCCACGAGAGCACCGGCGTGACGTTCGCGTCGCTGTACCCGGGCTGCATCGCGGAGACCGGGCTGTTCCGCGAGCACTACCAGCTGTTCAAGACGCTCTTCCCCCTGTTCCAGAAGCACATCACCAAGGTCCCGCCCCGCCCTGCCCTGCGCGCCTCCCTTGCAACCGGGGGCGCCTGCATGCAGCACTCATGGGGGGGGGATGCATGCGGTCCACCCGAGGCTTGCCACTGCATCCCGCGAGCGCGCATGTCGCCTGTGATTCTCTGAATGCAGAGTCGTTCAAACGCACCTCATGCATGGTGCCTGGCCCGGCGCGGTCGGCGCCGCGCAGCGCGCGTCCCGGGCCGCGCCTGCGCATGCGGCGCCCGGCGGCCTTGCGCACGGCGCCCGCCGTGCCGGAACACATGAGCTCGCCCCGGCACGCGAGCGGCGCGCGTGACCCTAGCCCGGCGGCGCGCAGGGCTACGTGTCGGAGGCGGAGGCCGGCCGGCGGCTGGCGCAGGTGGTGAGCGACCCGGCCATGGACAAGTCGGGCACGTACTGGAGCTGGAGCAATGAGAAGGGCTCCTTCGAGAACCAGGTGTCGGAGGAGGTGTCCGACGGCGCCAAGGGCCAGCGCCTGTGGGAGGTCAGCGAGCAGCTGGTCGGCCTGGCCTAGGCCGCCGGCCGCCCACAGAGCAGGCGCCGTCGCCTGTCAAGCGCGCGTGCCGGCCGGGTCGTGGAGCTGGACGGCCCTGGGGAGCGAGGTTAGGAGGTTTGCACATGGGTGGTGCTCCCTGCATGAGAGAGGGGCAGCTTACAGCATTACCTGCATGGCGCGGCCCAGTCACCTGATGGGCAACCTGGGCAGAAGCCTGTGCAGAAGCCTGTGCAGGCAGCCTGTGCAGGCACATCCTCCCTGGGCATTGCAATTGTGGTGCATTTCGCGCACGCCAGCCTAAATGTGGGTCATATGTGTAGCTAGTTGCCAGGGCTGCCTGGTAGAAATCCTTGTTTATGTGGCAGCCGGGGCTATGCCGGGGCTTAGCAAGGACAGCGGTCCAGGGCATCATGTCAGCTTCTACCAAGCTACTGGCCATCCTCGATGGTCCACTTTCTGACAATCAATGCATGGGCGCAGTTAAACAATGTTTTGACGCAGAAACACCTGCATGCTAGGTGTTGTCTTTGCTTTTTGCGGCACGTCCTCACCAGTTTTGGTTGAACGGCCACAGCGTTTAATGATACAAGAAAAATCATCACGCGAGCCCGCTTCTCTTCAAACGTCGCACGTCAGCACTGCCACACTGTTCCCCGTCTGAAGTCTCCGCACGCTCTAGCTCCTACTCTCTGATGCAGTTCCAGACACGCAGCACGCAACCCTTGTTCACCCTTGTTCACTCCCTTGCAGCAAGCAAGAGTGCAAGCAGGCTCCGCGTCCGCCAGACACTAACGCAGCTCCTATGCACACTCACCGTCCCTGTTACAGTTACGTTTGCATAGCCTGCACCGGGTGTCAAGCTGGGAGGCGAGGCTCACAGCCCAGCGCTTGAAGGCTTGTTCCTCTGGCGGCGTTCAGGACATCATGGCTTCGCCTCGCCCGGCGCTTGTACAAGTGCTGCGCGCAGGCGCCACAAATGTCAAATAAAGTATTCACCGTCCCTGACATGCAATGAGATAACTGTCCCCCTGCGTGCATGACCTAAAGTTCACACCGACAGGGCGTGCTGCTGAGCAATGCAGGAAGAGCACAGATGCTGTGCAACATGGTCGCATGCGATCAGGGCCGGGCCCCCATCCGCTGCTGCAGAGCAGGGCAGGGGCAGCCAGCCCGGACAACCCCCGGCTCATCAGGCTGTGAAAGGGGCTGCCAGATGTCACTCATCAAAGCACCAAAAAAATGAGATCTCCATCGGAAACGCAGGCTGCCGTGACGCGCGAGCCGCAGAGCGGGTGCTACAGGGGATGGCAGGGTCTCCTTCAGGGATGGTGTCATGCAGCATGCATGCATGGTTGTACCTGGCAAGCCGTCCCCTGCAAGGAGCAAGGGGCGCACGGATGCCGGGCGACTCTGGCGAGCCGGCCAGCGCGGACGCGGGCTGGACGGGCCCGCAGCCCTCCACCTCGGGCGGCGGGTGCGCAAAGGTCGGCCCTGCAACGCAGCGCCACAGGTACACTGACTCACAAGGTTCCCTGCTTCTCATGGTCGAAGCGAGGACCCTGTCCTTTGCTGGAACAGATGTGCGCTGCGCCTGGCGATGGAAGGGGCAGAGGGCATTCCACGCACCAAAGTTGAAGGTGACCGTGGCGCCCTCCGTCTGCTCCGGCAGGGTGAACAGCGAGGCCGCGGGGTAGTACGTGCCCTCCTGGATATCCCTGCACGATTGCGCGGCACAGCCTGTCAGCAGCCCCTCCCTGCATCTGCCTGCATTGCCCGCATGCAGCCGTGCGGGGCGTAGAACCCGCGCGCCTGAAGGCCACGCCCTGCAGCTCCCCGTTGTGAGAGAAGGCGACCAGGCTGCCCGGCAGCACGGGCGGCTCCGTCTCGGGCTTGTCCTCAAAAAAGAGCTGGCCCTTCCAGGTCACCACCTCCTGGCGCGCCCGACGGAAAGCACACTTGTGGAGGGAATGTCATAGAGTAGACCTGTCGAAGATGGTGCCTACCTGCCTGATGGAGCGCTCCGGCACGTCGGCCCAGAACACGGCCGGCAGTCTGGCCCATCAGCTGTCACCTCTTGAGTTTTTGCCCGTGTGTGCGCATGGCAGCGGGCATGCTTGGCCTTTCAACATGAGCTGCTTGCATACATCCCTTCTAGCACTTGTGTAGCACTTTCTCAGGGTGCGGGAAAACAAGCTGTACTGAAGAGTGGGCAGGCCTTACAGGCATGGCTGCATGCGCCTGCCTGTGAGCATGCGAGCAGCCGCGCAGGTCGCCCGCACACAGCATGCGCCGTGTTAGCTGGAAGGCAGGCAGCTGGCGCGTGAGAAGCGTGCAGCCATGGCGCTCGCAGTCAGCACTGTGGGTGGACCCGAGGGCCAGGACATGAGCAGCGCACCGAGATGTCGCGCTCATGCGGCTGGCCGCCCTCTGGCATGTGCAGCAGGCATCCAATCACATCCCCCTGCGTCGCATAAAGAACGCATGGAGACTTTTGCTTGCAGCGCATGCGCACTTGCACAGGTGCCAAGGCACATCAGCCTTTGCAGCAACGTGTAATAATTCTGACGCAGTCACCCAGGCCTGCCAGGCAGCGGCACTGCAGCCCAGCACGTGTTGACGCGTGATGGTGTGAGGCCTGTGTGCGGCGCTGCAGCCGCCGACGAGGCGCAACAGCGGTCGCAGCACACGCCTACTGCTTTTTGGGAAAAGGATCGAGCGAGGCCGCCCGGCGTGCCCCACCTCAGCCCAGGCCGCTCCATAGCTCTCGCGGAGCGCGCAGTGCACCTTGCTTCCGTCCACGTCCCGGTACCCGTAGCTGCGGGCGGGCGCGCATCTCACGCCAGGCGGTCCGCACCCACTGCTTCCAAAACGTGGCAGCACACAGGCATGCCTGTCGCCATGCACACTCTTACAGTAACACATGCGGCAGGCCGCGCGCCTGAACATGTCGTAGCCGACAGGCCCCTGCAGCTCGCCCTTGCGCGTGGACCAGCCCAGGCGGCAGTGCCCGGTCGCCCCCAGGTGCGCCACGCGCACCTCAAAGTACCAGGCGCCGTGCCACGCGCCGTGCGTCGCGCGCGCCTGCGCGCAGGCCCGGGTCCGCCACGGCCGTGCTGCTGGCACACACGCCCGAGACATGCGCAGGCTGCCCTGCCAGGCCTTGGCAGCCTCACATGCATACCTGACCAGCGTGCACATGCGAGGTGAGTGCCGAGCAAGTGAAGTGCTCCCACCCAGCCTAGACGCAAGGCACACATGCGCCTGGCTTGCGCGCCCCGAGCCTCTCAAGCTGTCGGCTCAGCTTCCAGAGCGCGATCGACCTGATGCGCAGGCCTCACAAGGCGGTGCGGGCGGGGGGCGGGCGCGCCATGCGGAAGCCCTTGGCGGACGTGACGGACAGGCGGTCGTCGCTGAGCGCGGCCTGCGGCGCGCGGTCCGCCTTGCTGAGCGCGATGGGCCGCCAGCCCTCCTGCGCCAGCAGCAGCTCCGCGCGCCGCGGCACCGGCACGACCCGCACCTGGCCACGTAACGCGCGTCCATTAGTAGTGACAGGGCCAGCCGTGCAGCTCGGCAGTGCAGTTAGCACATGGTTTGCAAGCTCCAGTGACTGCGCCTCAGGAGGTGGTACACCTTGCACGGGCAGGACATACCACAGGTCGCACAAGCCATACGCGGAAACCACACGCACCAGCTCCGCAGCAGTCAGCTCGCCCGTGGCGCCCGTCCGCGCGCGCTTGCGGCCCTTCTTGCTGCGACGGCCGGGCGCGGCCGGAGCGGGCGCAGGCGGTGGTGGCATTGCGCTGGGCTGCTCGGCAGGCTGCACCATCACTGCCTCGCGGGGTCCTGCATCGGTTGTTGCTGCGCCGTGACTTGGTCGTGACTGTTGCATAGCACTGCAACACTGCGCCAAGAAGTGCTTTCAACGCAGGCGCAATGCAGGCGCACTGAACTGACGTCAAGCAGATTACTGCACTGGCACTGTGCCGCAACGCACAACATCAGTTTGCAAGTGAGCTTCTGCGAGGTGAATAAGGAAGAGATGCCGCGCGCCTGCGTCCACCGCGCCTGCCTCCATGTCACCTCTTATTGTACACAGCTGAGTGATGACAAACACTTAGCAACGCCATGCTGCCAGTCAGTGCACCACTTGGTGCTGGTGCACACTCAGGTTTGAAACGCCGGAGCAACAGAGGTTGGCGCTGTAGTATTGCTGAAACTTTGCAAACGCGGAGGTGTAGCGGCGCTACACCTATAGCGCCGCTATCGTAGCGGAGCTCTTTGAAACAGCTGCTTGCAAGCTCAAGCCCTCTATGCAGCCCTTAACCACTCTCCCTCGATATATACTGCACTGCAGGCACTGAGGGCAGGACTCTGCTTGGGGGTAGAAAGCAAAGCAGCTCATCCTACTCTGCACACACGACTGGTGTACCAGCACAAGCATTTGCGCATCTGGCAGTCTGCGACAGCGACAGCCCGCTCATACCCACGCTTCGCCCTTCCTGTGTCTCCGGGCTTGTTTGGGATCACCCCCGCGACTTTTGTATCGCCGGGCGCAAAAGCGCGTGCGGGGCCTCTGCCCGCTGGTCGCCCAAGCACACGCAGCCGCAATGGCCGATGCAGCGGAGCCAAAGGCTCAGCCAGGCACTGCTGCGGCGGGCATGGGTGTCGCCAAGGGCGGCTGGTTCACAGAGCTCAGCACAATGTGGCCCGGTCAGGGCCTGTCGCTGAAGGTGGACGAGGTCCTTTACCAGGACCGCTCAAAGTTCCAGGCGCGGAGGCTGCTGCACGCTGGCTGTGCTCCTGCGTGGAGTTGCTGTCGCCGCATGGCCCAAGAGCGTCCTGTTGGAGCGACGCTGCTCAGCATAAGGATACGTGTTGCTTAGGCTTGGGCGGCACGCTGCGCAGGACGTGTGCGTGGTGAAGACTGGAGCTTTTGGCACGGTGCTGCTCTTGGACGGTGCGCGGAGCCTGCGCGGCCTACCATGCTGAACGTTTGAGTGTGTATGAGGCGGCGAGCTGTGGCAGTGTATTGGCTGCTGGGGAAGGTAGGCGTGCACAGCAGTGCCACTGCTCTGTCGACGCCTGGTGTCTGTACGCAGGTGTCATCCAGTGCACCGAGCGTGACGAGTTTTCTTACCAGGAGATGATTGCGCACCTGCCGCTCTGCGCACTGGAGGTGCGGGTGCCTGAACGGATCGGTGCTGCAAAACTTGGCACACCTCTAGACTGAACAGGTTGTCCTACCTTGTAAGCGGATGTTCGGGGGGCGGTACCGCCTGGCAACGCTGTTGCCAATACCTGCGTGACCCATGTGCATTCGCACCTTCTGACAGCCTGGTGATCGGCAAAAGAGCTTAAGACCTGCACTGCCCAGCGCGTCCGGATGCCTCACTCACGGGAGACGGCCCGGCCGGCAGCGCGAGCCCAAGGCGGTGCTGGTTGTGGGTGGCGGCGACGGCGGCGTGCTGCGCGAGGTGGCGCGCCACCGCTGCATAGAGCGCATCCACATTGCGGAGATCGATGCGTGCGCGCGCGCCAGTGCCTGCATGGCACCTGCCAGCAGCGGCTCGAGCGCGGGAGTGCACGCATGGCTTGACCCGGGAAGGCCCGACCTGGGAAGGCAGCCAGGGCAGGCAGGGGACTGAAGCTGGGGTGGCGGGCGCGCGTGCGGCGCCTGCTCAGGATCTTGAGAACACCAGAGCATATCGGCATCCGCCAGCTGACCAGCGCCTTGAGGCAGGTGGCAACAGCTGGCAGGGCTGGGTGCTCGAGATACATGACGGCCGCCGACATAGAAGCCGCCGCACCGCGCCCACAAGTGCTTGCTGGGGTTGTCGTGCTTCCGAGCTGAACACATCGTTGTTGAGACCGAGGCAGGCAGTAAGGGGATCAGGCTGCGCGCGCAGCATGGTGCCGGAGGTCGCGAAGAAGTTCTTCCCGCAGGCGCGCGGCCCGCAGCCGCGCCGAAGGCAACCGCCCTGCGATGCAGATGCTTGTGCCGGCTGTGTGCACCTCTCTAGCGCAGCCGAGCCTGCACATGCACACTGCCTGCATCAACCTGTGCTTGTGGAAAGCTTTGTGTTGCGAGCGCCCCGTGGCAACAGCGCACCCGCTGGTTTACGATGCGGCCGCACTCGAGCGTGCACGCTTGGCCGCCCCGCTCACACCGGCATCCAACATTGTTGCTGACTAGGTGTCAAACCCGCAAGCGGCTGCACAGGCCCCAGGAGCAGGGGACTCCGGCTGCATCATGCGCTGCCGCGCACGAGCCTGCAGCCAGGGGCGCGCCGCGGCGCGCAGATGGCGCTCGGCTTCGAGGACGCGCGCGTGCAGGTGGAGATCACCGACGGCATCAAGTGGGTGGAGGCCGCCGCGGAGGGCACGTACGACGCCATC
>JAABUV010005085.1_pt1 | contig 15215 bp, 25 predicted proteins | sample 5559971 | NCBI WGS metagenome assembly JAABUV01 (sample SAMN10711881, study PRJNA513362) | rock metagenome | isolation source: Antarctica rocks | place: Antarctica: Victoria Land, Knobhead nord | collected 2015-12-19
AGCACGGGGGCGGGCTCCGAGCCGCAGCGGCCGCAGCTGGCCCAAGGCGCCGCCGGCGCTGCGCTGGTCAGTGCATGTCCGCCGGTCCGAGCGCGGGGCCGCCCGGCGCAGGCGGACGCCGCGCGGGCCGCGGCCGCGGCGGAGCGCGCGGCCGGCGCGGGCGCCGCGGCGGCGGAGCAGCAGGCGCGGCTGGAGGGCGAGGCCGCCGCGCTCGCGCGCGCGCAGCTCGGCGTGGAGGCCGAGCGCGACCAGCTCAAGGTCGCGGCCTTGCTGCGGCCCGCTACTGAGGGGAACGAAATGGGGTTTAGGGTTTGTTAGGGTTCGCAGCAGGTGCGGCTGGAGGGCGAGGCCGCCGCGCTCGCGCGCGCGCAGTTGGGCCTGGAGGCCGAGCGCGACCAGCTCAAGGTCGCGGCTCCCGCGGCCCGCCGCAGCACCATGGGAAAGTAAAGGAAGGCTGGCCTGGTCTGGTGATGCGCTCGCCGGATGATTTGGTCTGAGCACGCGCTTGCGGGAGCGCCGCCATGCCGCCACATCGAACCACAATTCTTGTACAGCAGAGGACGAGGGCTGGCGCGCCCGTGACAGTGACGCCGGCGACATCACCGGGGCCTGTGTGGCGACGCTGCGCGCCGCTGCCTGGGGCGCCAGACCCTATCCAACCCTACCCTGACCCTGCCCATGCGCCGCAGGCGCGCGTCCAGGAGGTGGCCGCGCACGAGGACGAGCTGGCCGCCTGGAAGCAGCGATTCTGCGCGGAGGCGCTGCGGCAGATCGGCGAGCGCGAGCGCGCGCTGTCCGAGTGGCAGGCGCGCCTGGAGGCGCAGCGCGGCGAGCTGGCGAGCGCGCGCGCGGACATGGAGGCGCGCGCGCCGCCGCCCGGGGGAGGGAGGCAGTCAGTATAGGATAGGGTTAGGATTAGGTCTGTGGGTGCATGGACGGGCCGTGCCTGCCATGGGGAGCTCACCAGGGGCATGCGGAGAGCGCGCAGAGCGCGTCGCTCTCACCTTGTTCATGCGGCTTGTGAGGCCATGCGGCGCGGCCTCTGGCAAGCCTGGGCCGTCCTATCACCGGGCGCACACCTGCAGGGCACCCGCGCCAGGTTTGCCCCTCAAGAGGACCGTGTTGGTGTCACGGGGCTGCGCTCCTGACAGCGCGCGCGCCCGCGCGGCTCAGAGGGCTGTCGCGGAGCGCGAGACCGCGCTGGCCGCGCGCGAGGCGGCCGCTGCGGACGCTGCCCGCGGCGCCGCCGAGCGCGACGCGGCGCTGACGGCGCGCCAGGCGCGCGCTCGCCCCGCCCCTAGCGGCCGCATCGGCGGCGCACTGCATGACCTGAGTGCAGGGCGGGCGGCTGTCGTCACACGACGGGCCCCGTGAGCATGGGCAAGCTTCATCAGAGGGATCATGCGATGTGTCGCAGGCGCGCAGCATGCCTGCGACATGCCATGCTCTAGCAGCTACTGGATAGCAGCCAGTGTGCTTGCAGCGCCTCTCCTCACACAGATGTCGCCCGCAGGCTGCGGCGGAGGCGGAGGCGGCGGCGGCGGCGCGCCGGGAGGCCGATGCGGAGCAGCGCGAGGCGCAGCTGGGCGCCGAGCGGCGCGCGCTGGACCAGCGCCGGCGCGACCTGGACGCCGGCGAGGGCGAGGTGCATGTCGCTCGGGCCCCTCACCCTATATGACTAAGTTCGTCTGCTGCGCCGCCGCCTCAGGGCTGCCGATGCGATCTGCAGGTGCCGGCTGGCAGGGCGTCCGCGGGGTGTGGCGCGCACGCGGCCCGGGGCCCCGGCAAGAACACCCGGCAGACAAGGGTTTTGGGCGCGCTCGGCACGCATGGGCTTGTCAAGCGTCCCCGCACAGGCTGGCAAAGTTGCGATTCCGTGTGCTTGGCAGCCCCCAGGGCGCCGCCAAGCGGCGGCCCGCACGCGGCGCCCGGCAGGTCCGCCAGGCGCGCCGCGCGGCAGAGGAGGCGGCCGCGGCAGCGCAGGCCCGCACCGCCGCCGCCGCCGAGCAGCAGCGCCGCCTGGAGCGGCTGGAGGCCGAGGCGGCGGACGCGCACGCGGCCGCGCTCAGGTGCGCGCCCGCCCCTGGCCCTGCTCAAGCGTCGCGGGCTGGCCCGCGGCGGGGGCGGCATGCCTGCTGTCATGCAGACGCGCCTGCGCTGCTCGAGGCCATGGCGTCGCGGGTGGACAGCGCACACGCGCCCGCGCTCTGGCATGCAGCGCCGCGCTCGAGGGGTTGTGAGCTTGGCCGGAGACACGCCTGTGTGAAATACAGGAGCGCCGCAGTGGGCAGGGTGGGCTACGCAGCGGCGGGGCTGCACAGGCCGCTCCTGTTTTCGTCAGCCGAGCCTCGCGCCCGCCGACACGCTCACGTGCCGCGAGAATCGGCGGGCACAGCAGCTGCTCACGCGCCCGCACGCGGCCGAGCCTGCCCGTAACCTGCCCCTGGGCGCAGGCACGCCAGCGAGGCGGCGGCGGAGCGCGACGCGGCGCGCGCCGCCGCTGCGTCCGCCGCTGAGACCGAGGCCGACGCCTGCGGCCGGCTCGCCGAGGCGGCGGCGGCGGAGGTGGCCGCGCGCGCGGCAGTCGCGGAGTCCGTGCAGGCGCAGGGCGCCGCGCAGCGCGCGCAGCAGGAGGCCGAGCAGGCGCGCCTGGGTGGGGCACCGGGTAGCCTCCAGGCACCCGCCCATGGGCCGGGCGGGGCGGCGCGCTGCTGGCCATGCGTGTGACCGTGCGGCGTGTTCAGCCGGCCTGTGCGGGTCGCCGTCGGCGCAGCCGCGCGCGTGCGCCTGGGCGCCGCGCTGGCAGCGTGCAGGGCACCCGCTTCCGAGCCTGGCGCTCCGCAGATCATATGCCGCTCACCAATGCGGTCAATGCTGCCCAGCGCCTCGGTTCCCAGCACTGCTGCGGTCTGCATGCACAGCTCAGGCAGTGGCCGGGTTGCGCCAGGCGGCGGCGGCGGCGGAGGGCGCGCGGGCCGCGCTCGCGCGTGTGGAGGCCGCGCTGGCCGCGCGCGAGGCGGCCGCGGCCGACGTGTACGAGCGGCTGCGGCGCCAGGCGGCCCAGCTGGCCGGCGGCGCGCCCAGCGAGGGCCTCCAGGCGCGCGCCCCGCACGAGCCCTGGGCGCCGCTGTCCGTGCCGCGCTGCCGCGCGCTCCCGCCTCAGCGCGCCGCCGCGCCTGGCGGAGGCGGTGCTGACAGCGGCTGGCGAGCTGGCGGGGCAGTGCAGACAATGCTCAGGTGTGCGCGCGCGCGCCCTAGGCGCCTGTAGGGTCGGAGGAGGACGTGTTGGCCGCAGCCCGCGCGCAGCCGCGCACACAAGCGCATGCTGGCTCGTATCCAGAGCTGGTTTTGTCTGCTGCTGAGTGGCGCATCGCAAGCTCTCCCAGGGGGGCTGCCAGCCAAGGTGCTGGGTTGAGTTCATGGAGCGCACAGCGTGCGCACAGCTTCATGCCGTCGCAGCGCACCTCTATGCCAGGCGCCAATATCTGCGGCGGGCGGCCTAGGAGACGGACGATGCGGCCCTGGCGGAGGCGGAGGCGGCCGCACGGCGGCCCGGGCCCGCCGGCGGCGGCGCCGCCCCCCTGCGCGCCCTCGACGCCGCCGCGCCGCCCGGCGGCGCCGCGGCCGTGCTCGCTGCGGCGCGCGCCGAGGCGGCCGAGCGCGAGGCCGCGCTCGAACGCTGGGCGCTGGCGCTGGCCGCCGCCGCCTCGCGCCTGGCGGCTGAGCGCCGCGCGCTTCTTGCGCGCGCGGAGGAGGTGCGTGTCGCCTGCGGGCTCGGCTGAATAGGGGCCGCCGAGCATACGGAGGCGGGGGTTAAGTGCGAAGTCATAGGAATGGCAGCTTTCCGGGGCACGCTGCGGTGCGTGTGCCAAGTGCATGAACACACAGAAGCGCATGACTTCGTGCAGATACGTGCCGAGGTCTTCAAGACAGGGGTCTGATTGGGCTGCCCCTGCGAGCGGTGCGCGTGCGCCTGGCTCTTTCTGACGCCCCGCTTGCGGACAAGGCTGCGGCGCGCCGCAGCGGCGGCACGCCCTGCGGCGTGCGCAGCGATGGAGCATTGCATGCTGAGGCGCCGCGGCCCCAGCGCGCGCGTCGGCTGTCCTGTGTCACGCGTTGGAAAAGCCAGAGCAGATCGGCGTGCCGAGGTGAGGCGTGCAAGCCCGCGCAAGCCAACCGTAACCCTGCCCTTACCCCGGGCGGCAGGTGGCCGACGCCGAGGCGACCGCGCGCGCGGCGGAGGAGGCGCAGGCGGCCAACGAGCGCGAGGCCGCCGCGCTGGAGGCGCGCCGCTCCGCGCTCGCGGCGCGCGAGGCCGCGGCGGCGGCCGAGGCCGAGCGCGCGACGGCCGTGGCGGCCGACGCGGCCGCTGCGGACGAGCGGCTGGCGGCGCGCGTGGCGCGCGTGGCGGACGCCGAGGCGCGCGTGCAGGCGCGCTAACTCCTGGCGCCTGCTCTGTGCCTCGCGCGCTGCTGCGGGCGGCCCATGATTGTGCATGCCTGGCGCGTGCTCTGCGTCTCCAACGAGAGCTGGGAGTGGATGTGAGGCGCTGCAAGGAAGTGAGGCTCGGATTTGCGTTCACTTCACTTCAAGGTGGTCCCTGGGCTGTGCAGGCCGCCGAGGCGGCGGAGGCGGCCGCCGCCAAGGAGCGCGCAGAGCTGCAGCGCCGCGCGGCCGCGCTGGCGGCGGCCGAGGCCGACGCGGCCGCCGCGCGGCGCGACCTGGCGGCGCGCGATGCGGCGCTGGACCACCGCGCGCGAGAGCTGCAGGCGCGCCGCCCGCGCGGCTGCGCGCTGGCGGGGCCTCCCGGCCGGGATGCGGCGTGCGACCGGCCGCTGCATGGGGGGCTGGCAGGACTTTGGACTGACTGGCAGCCATGCGAGCGGTTCGCCAAGCAGGTTCATCAACAGATCGCTCTTGGTCTCCGTCGCGCAGGCGGCACGGTCCTGCAGTGGGCGCTCTTGCGCGCCGCGCCACGATGCAACCCGGCGCAAGAGCCGCCGCTTGCACTTTACCCACCCCTACCCAATCCTACCCTAGGCTGACGCGCCCGCGCCCCTCGCCGGCAGGGGCAGGAGGCCGAGCTGGAGCGCGCGGCGGCGGAGGCGCTGGCGGCCGGCGCCGCGGCGGAGGCTGCGCACGGCGCGGAGGCCGCGCGCCTGGCCAGCGAGCGCGAGCGCCTGCAGGCCGCGGCCGCCGAGGTGCCCCCGCTCTAGCCCAGGCTCTTCAACCCCACAACGGCCATGTGCGCTGCTGGCCGTTTTGACCATTGACTGTCGTTCCCAGTGTTGATGGCCAGGAGGTCTTCAGGGACGCCAACCCTACTTTGACCCTCGCCTCGTCTGCCCCTGCCGCCGCGCCGCGCGGCCACCCAGGCCAGCTTTCGGCCAGCCGGCCTCAGCGCGCGCGTGCGCCGCAGGCTGCCCAAGCCCGGCGCGAGGCCGAGGAGCGCCACGCGGCCGCCGCCGAGCAGGAGGCGGCGCTCGCGGGCGGCGCGGCGCGCCTGGCAGAGCGAGAGGCCGAGGTGGCTGCAGGTAGGCCGCTCGGGCGCTCTGGAGAGCTCTGTCCCTTGACAGGTATGGCTGAGCAGTTTGCCTGGGCACGGCTGTTAGCGGAAGGCGTGGGTCTGCGCAGCGGACCGGGTCGGGCTGGTGGAGCGGGGCGCCACAGACCTAGGTTAGGCCATAAATAAACCCTAAATAAACACTTAACCTATCCACTGATCAGCAGCTCCCTGGCGCCAGGCGAGGAACGCCTGGCGGGCCTGGCGCAGCGCGAGCGCGCGGCCGCGGAGCGCGCCGCGGCGCTGGACGCCGAGGTGGGCCGCCTGGCCGAGGCAGCGGCCGCGCTGGCCTCGCAGCGCGGTGCGCTGGAGCGCGAGCGCGCGGAGTTCGCTGCGCGGGTGCAGGTGCCGCGCCCGCCGTCCCCCGCTCCCGCTGGCGGATCCGCAAATCGCACAATTGCATCATGGTGGAATGTTCATGCATGCGGCCCCTGTCCAGCTTTGCATGCGACGCCGTGCTTAAGGATTGGGGCCTTCTCCTCTTGCTTGCGACATCGGCCAGCTACGCATCTGCGATGATGTGTCAGGTGTGGCCAGCTGGGGCTTGACGCCCGAGGCAGGAGTCTTTGGCGCTCCGGCGGCCGCGTGGCCGCAGCGGTGCAGGCCGCCACTGTGCATGCGCGCTGCCAGCACTGCTGCCACATTTGCTGCACCGCGCGCGCGCTGACATGCAGCGCCCGCTCGACAGGCCGCCGCGGAGTCCGAGGCTGAGGCGGCGGCGGCGCTGGCGGCGCGCGAGGCGGCGGCGGCCGCAGCCGAGGCGGCCGCGCGCGCGGCCGCAGAGGCGGCGGCCGCCGACGCGGCGCGGCAGCAACGTGAGCTGGCCGACGAGCGCGCCGCGCTGGAGCGCCGCGGCGCCGTGGCCAGGCGCGGCGCTCTCAGGGCGGCACACGTTGCTGGGTTTGACATGAGATCGCTGGGCCTGGGCTGCACAACTCGCCGGAGCTGGTGCCACGTCAACCGGCATGCTGCGAGTTGCTCAGGAGGTCGCAGGTCCTGGAAGGCGGCGTGTGCTGGGCAACGACCCAGGGTGTGCATGTGACACATCATGTCACGCGGACAGGAGGGCCTGAGGCTGCGGGCGGCTGGGCGGCAGCGCGCACCGAACAGTGCAGGCACAGGGTCGGCTCAGAGCAGAGGCACGGAGGCTGCACGCATACATGGTGGCGAGGCCGCTCCACGCTGTGCAATGCGTCCGAGCTGTGCAGCGCGCGGCGCGCCTGTTTGACCCCGGCGCATGCGGGCGCAGCGCGGAGGCCGCAGACGCGCAGGCCGCCGCGCAGCGCCGCGAGGCGCGCCTGGAGGCCGCCGGCGCGGCCGTGCGCGGCCGTGAGGATGCCGCCATGCGGGCCGAGGCGCTGCTGGGCGCCGAGCGCGAGGCGCTGGCGGTAAAGCTCGCTGACTATATGCTCAGCCATTGTTATGCAATGGCTGCACGCAGCGCGGCGGTGTCTCTGTGGCACTCGCCCATTCTGTGCTCGTCTTGGCTGCGCATCACGTGTGTGCAACTGGCCCGTCTGCTCCCCACCCCTCTCTGCGCACACAGTAAGGAGAGCAAACACATGGCCTAGACTACCATCGACAGCTTGCTCAATTGATGAGGGGGAAGGACGTGCGACCCAGTGCCTGCCATCACCAGCGTCGTCAGCCGGTGCGCGCGCGCGCGCAGTCGGAGCAGCAGCGGCTGGCAGCGGCGCAGGAGGCCGCCGCGGCCGCCGCGCAGGCGGCGCGGGACGCCGTCGACGCGGCCTCCGCCGAGCGCGCCCGGTGCGACGGCGGCTCCCGCCGGTCCGCAGCGCACCTGCGCGCGCTCGGCAGCCCTGCTGGCACGGCGGGGCATACGGCGGGCAGCGCTGCGCTAACTTGTGTGCTGAGACACGTGCTGCGCCGCACCTCCCGTCCAATGCGCTCCGTGCCTCACCTCACACCCAGCGCATGCACTGCGTCCAGGGTAGGGTAAGCTGCCCTGCAGCGTGCGCCCGCTGCAGGCGCATGCACCGCGCTCGTTCCTGACGCCGGCCCCGCATGCAGGGCAACCGAGGAGGCCGCGGCGGCGCGCGAGTTCAAGGCGCATGCGCACGAGGAGCTCGCGGCGGGTCGCGCGTCCGCGGAGGCTGCCGCAGCGGCCGCGGCGGTTGCGGACGCGCGCGGCGCCGCCGCGCTAGCGGCCGCTGCGGAGCGCGAGCGCGCGCTGGCCGCGCGGGAGGAGGCGCTGGTGCCCGACGCGCTCGTGTCCTTGGCGCCCTGGTTCTGGGGCCGCAGTGTGCTGCTGTGTGGCGCCCTGTGATAAGGCTACCGTACCCCTATGCTACTGTGTGCCGCCCCAGGCGGCCCCGATCTCCACAGCGCAGGGCTGTGACATTTTCATGCACCATTAGGTGTTGCGTCACGCGCATGCATGCCTGGGCGGCACACACGTCAAGAGCACGGTTGACTCTGGCGCCGCGCCGCACATCAGGATGCTGAGAATGCTTGTGGCGCAAGCGCGCGTGACGCCTCACACACTGCCCCCGCCGCCGGACGCCTGTTACAGGAGGCCCGCCCCGTACCCAGCGCCGTGCGGGGGCGGCAGGCGGAGGACCGCCGGCGCCTGGACGCGGCGCGGGCGGAGGCGGAGGCAGCGCGCGCGGCTGACACGCGCGCGCGCACAGAGGCCCAGGCGCTGCTGGCCCAGGTGAGCTTGCAACTCAGCGCTACCCTGCAAGGCGGCGTCGGTGCACCCTCGCCGGGCAGGGAAGGGCTGCGAGCGCAATTTGTTGCTCCTGCGGCGTGCTCCGCCGCGGGGGCTGCGGCCGAGCCCCTGCTCCAGTCGCAGGATGCGGCAGATTTTTGGGGACGATGATGCCCGGTAGAGCGGCGTTGGGGAGAGCCGGGGGGCCGCCGCCCATTTGGCGATGGAGCTGCAGCGGGTCATATTGCGCCGCGCGTGCGTAGGGCCGCGAGGGCGCCCAGGCGCTGGAGCGGCGGGGCGCGGAGCTGGCGGCGCGCGAGGCTGCGGCCGCCGCGGCCGCGCAGGACGCGGAGCGCCGCCAGGGTGCGCCGCGCATGGGTCAAAGCGCGGCGGGGTCGCGTGCCCGCTGAGCGGCGTGCGAGGGACTCGTGGCAGAGCGCGCGCAAGCACAGCGACGCCGCGTCTGGGCGGCTAGCCAAGCGCATGCCCCGGCCGCGGCTGCGCAGGCTGGAAACATGCATGCAGAGCAGCGGCGGCTGCAGAGCCCCTGCGGCTGTGAGCGCGGGCCCTGCCTGGCGGTAGCGCCCGCTACCGACCACCATGATAGCCCCTGAACCAGGCGCCCCGGGGCGGCAGGCGAGCGCGAGGCGGCGGCGGCGGCGCGCGAGGCGGCCGCCGCCGCGGCGGAGGCTGCCCTCTCGCGCCGCGAGGCGGCCGCGGCCGACGCGGCCGCCGCCGCGGCCGCCGAGCTGGATGCGGCGCGGCGCGCGGCGGCGGCGGCGGCCGCGGCTGCGGCCGCCGAGCTGGACGGCCGCGCGGAGCGCCTGGCGGCCGCGGAGCGGGCCGCGGAGGAGCGCGCCGCGGCCAGTCTGCGCGACCTGGGCGCGCAGGTGCCTGCGAGCGCCGGCGTGGGCATGGGCGTCAGCCCCCAAAGCGTGGGTTGGCTACCTGCCTGCCTGGGTCCTGGCGCGTTGCGGAGCCGAGAAGCGCCGTGCGCGGCACATCGCGAGCGCATGTGCCGCCCCGGCGATGGCCGGCGCAGATGCTGTCTGCAAGCATGAAAGTGTGACCCTGAAAGTGACCATGAGGGTCAGGCTTAAGCAGGGCGCGGGGCGCGCCGACAGGCCAAGGAGCAGCTGGACGCCGCGCTGGCGCGCGCGGGCGCGGCGCAGCGCGAGGCCGCGGCCGCGGCGGCCGCCGCCGAGGCGCGCGCGGCGGCCGCGGCCGCCGCCGAGGCGGCGGCCGCCGAGCAGAGCTCCGCGCTGGCCGGCCGCGCGGCCGAGCTCGCCGCGCGCGAGGTGCGGGACCGCGCGCCCTGACGCAGCTCCGGACGTGCCAGCCTTGGCTTGGCTCGTCAGAACGACAGGAATCAGGTGGTGATGGCACCTCACGTGGAGATAGACACAACTAGACTGCTGAAAAGTTGCCGGCGGCGCTGCAATACAGCAGGGCCAGCATGCTGGCGGTGCCCTTCTCTCTCGGCGCCGCATCTACAGCCATCTCCTGCCCCACCTCCTGCCCCACCTCCAGCCAGGCAGGCAGAGGGGGGACCAGGTTAGGAGTTGCGTGGCAAATGGCGCGCTGAGCGACCGGCGCCGCCGGCGCAGGCGTCGGCCGCCGACGCGGAGGCGGAGCTGGCGGGGGCACGGCAGCGGCTGCAGCGCGAGCGCGCGGACGCAGCGCAGCGCGGCGCCGCGGCGGCTGAGGCGTCCCAGCGCGCGCAGGCGCGCGCGCGGGCCAGGCGCCCCGCTGACCTGACAGATGGCGCGCAGTGCAAGCATGGTGCTTCCATGTCACCAGCTTGCATGCCATCAGTTCGCAAGCAGCTGTCTCCTGCGATCGCCACCAGCACAGGACGCTCCTTGCGCCTGCGCGTGTGTTCGCGCCGGGGTGGAGCACGGGTGCGGAGCCAGCGCGCGCCCCGGGACGGCATGCAGCGTGCGCCCGAGCGGAGCGTGCGCGTCATGCATGCGGGCTCCCATGCAGCTCGTGCGCACGCCGCCGCATGCGCAGCCGCCGCGCCCCACGCGCGCCAGCTCTGACGCCTGGAGCGCGCCCCGACCCTGAACCTGTGTCGTGCAGCGCGACGCCGAGCGCCTCGAGGCCGACCGCGCCGCGTGGGCGGCGGGCGAGCCCGCGCGCCGCGCCGCGGCGGCCGACGCGGCCGAGGCGGCGGAGGAGGCAAAGCGCGTGAAGGCGCGCGCGCGAGCTTCACAGACCTGCAATTGACAGCAGGGCATGCCTGCCTGCGAGTGGCGCTCCCGGCCCCGCGGCTCCGTACGGGTCCGCAGCGGGCGCTGTGCGTCCTGCAGGGGAGCGCGCGCGGGTTGACGCCCCCCGGCGCGCGCTGAGGGCGTCTGCTTGCCTGCGCCGAGTCACACTCATTGTGGCTGATGATGCGGATGCCCACTAATTGCCTGCCTACCCTGCCCTGATCCCATCCATCTTCGGTGTGAGCTACGCGGTGCAGCACGCTGCGTCTCCAGCCTGGCAGCAGCGGCTGCCGGGTCCCGGCCCTTGCGTGTCGCATGCAAGGCAGACGCGCCGGCACGTGGCCCCGCAGGTGCGCGCGGAAGCCGTCGCGGACGAGGAGCGCGCGCTGGCCGCGCTGCGCCAGGAGCTGGCCGCGCGCGAGCGCGAGCTGCACGGCCAGGCGGCCGAGCAGGCGGCGGCGGTCGCGGCCGCGCAGGTGGGCCGCAGCACGGGGTGGTAGTAGGGTTGGGGCAGGGCCTGCTGTGCGCAGGTGCAGCCGAGCAGGCAGCGGCGGGCGCGACAGCACAGGTGGGGGCAGCCGGCGTGGCCCGCTCCTGAACGCGCCCGCGCGCGGCCTGCCGCCAGGCAGCTGAGCGGGCGGCCACGGCCGCCCCGGCCAGGGTCAGAGGGGTTGCATAAAGGGGTACTGGTAGGGCACGGAGCAGGGCCTGCTGTGCGCGAGGGTGAACGAGCAAGGCTGACCGCGGCGGCGTAAAATCTGACATGCACTGCATGTTGGTCGGGGCAGCACCGCCACACGGCAGCTCCGCAGCAACTAGCGCGCCCATGGGGCCGTGGGTTCCCCTCGTACCAATCCTCAGAGGGCCCGCGCAGGTGCGCGCGGAGGCGGTCGCGGTGGCGCAGGAGAAGCTGGAGGCTACGCGCCGCGCGCTGGACAAGCGCCGCGAGGAGCTGCGCGGCCTGGAGCGCCAGGCGCGGCTGCGCGCTGCCCGGGGCCGGATGTGTGGGGCGCATGAGATGAGACCTTCTGGAGTCCTCAGCCAAGGGCCTGCCCGTCAGGGCCCCAACCCGCTTCCTGGCAGGCCCCGCACAGCGCAGCCCTCGGGCGCTGCGCGTGAGCACCGCAGGCGGGCGAGGCAGCATGTGGTGACCCACGCGCCTGAGGCCTCCGGGCGCCGGGCAGGTGCGCGAGGCGGCGCGCGCGGCCGAGGCCGCGCAGGCGGCCGCCGCCGACGAGCAGGCCGCCGCTGCGGTGGCCGGCGGCAGGCTGCGGGACCGCGAGGTGCGCGGCCGGCGCGCTGTGCGTGCGTGCACCCTGCCGGGCAGGCCCGCCGCAGCGCCGTGCTGACCAACGGGAGCCCACTTTCTGCATCCTGCCTGGAAGCGCGATGCGTGTGTCCGCACATGACATGCGCACCTCACACGCTGCACGCCGAGCCTGTCCGGCGACGGCGGCCGTGCGGCGCGCGCAGGCGGCGGCGGAGGCGGCGGCGGCCGCGCTGCAGGGCGCGCAGGCGCGCGCCGCGGAGGAGGCCGCGGCGCAGGCAACCGCCGCGCGTGCGCTCGCCGCCAAGGAGGCGGCCGCGGCCGCGGCCGCGGAGGCCATGGGCGCGCGCGCAGAGCGGCTGGAGGCGCGCGCCGGCGAGCTGGACGCGCGCCAGGCCGACCTGGACGCGCTGCAGGCCGACCTGTGGCGCAAGGCGCGCGGTTAGGGTAGGGTAGGGTGGGAGAGGGCCTGATGCGCCAGCCACAGGGCTCCGGGGCAGAGCTCGGGGGCCCAGTGCCTCTTGCAAGGTTTGCAGCCCACACGGGCACCTGACCCCTCCCAAGGCTAACACGCAGCGGGACCCAGCGTAGAGCCTGGCAGACCCGCGGGGGTCTTGTGCAGGTGGAGGGCGCCGCCGCGGAGGTCAAGGCGCGGGAGGCGGCGGCCGCGCGGCTCGAGGCCGACGCGGCGCGGCGCGAGGCGGAGCTCGGCGGCGCGGCCGAGGCGCTGCGGCGGCGCGAGGAGGCCGCCGCGGCCGCCACGGCCGAGCACGCGCGCATGGACGCCGCGCTGGGCGCGCGCAAGCTCGAGGCGGCCGAGCTGCAGGTGCCCCGATTGGCCTGGCTGCCTGGGGTTGGAGCGGCAGGGTCGGCTACAGCGCTGGGGCCGTCCAGGCGCGGGGCCGCTCGCACTGTGGGCGCCAGCCCTGTGCGTGCGCAGCGGCGCCCGCCTCCGTCTCATGCCAACACCAATGCATGCTGCTTGCCTTCTTTGCGCACTTGCGCAGCGGGACGCCTACAAACGACCCGGCGGCGCACGAGCGCCGCCCGCGCGCCGCAGAGGCCGGCCCTGCCGCCATGCCTGCGCCGCATCTGGGTCGGATTTTTCACTGTTGCACTGGGGTCCTCTGGCCACGCCTGCATGTCCTTGGCTCGCTTTGGTTGTATGTGCACATCTTTCCAAACCTTGAACCTAAACCCTTCACGCAAACGCGCAGGAGGTGTACGACGACCTGGTCGCGCGCGAGCGCCGCCTGCGCACCGCAGAGGCGGACCTGGCGGAGGCGGCCGCGGAGCGCGAGCGCGCGCTGGGCGAGCGCGAGGCCGCCGCGTCGTCGGCGGCGGCCGAGCGCGCCGCCGCGCTGCGCGCGCAGGCGCGCGGCCCCGCGTGACTCCAGCGTGCCGGAATGCCGCGCATGGCGCATCGCCCTCCCACTCTGTCTGTCCTCTGGACGGCAAGCTCTGTGACGCTAGCCCCGGCAAGACATTCTGACAGTGAAGCGCTTTGAAGATATTCAGGTATGCTGTGACACTCAGACATGACACCAGACACGGACATGCATTGTGGATCATGCGCAGACCTGTGCCACGTGTTGACTCAAATGTATCGACGCAGGAGGAGGCGGCGGAGGCGGCGGCGGCGGAGCGCGAGCGCGCGGTCGCGCGGCGCGAGGACGCCGCCGCGGCCGCCGAGCGCCGGGCCGCGGACCTGCGCGCCGACGCCGCGGCCGAGGCCGTGCGCATCGTGCGCCCCCCACCGCGTGCCTGGCATCCGCTTTCTCCTTGACAAATGCATGGCCGAGCCTCGCGAGGCAACAGGGCTGTCCGTCACAAGCACGGTGGCCGTGCATGTGCCCTGTCTGTTGCCTGACGGCGCTGGCGGGCGAGCGCGCGACATGCCGTGTCGAACGTGGTGTTGGGTAAGATGACATTCTCCAGGTAGGGCTTTGGATGCGCCAGGTGGCGGACGCGCGCGCGGAGCGGGGCCGCCTGGAGGCCGAGGCGCGTGCGCTGCGCGACGCCGCGGCGGCGGCGCAGCGGTTGGCGGCGGGCGCGGGGCCGCGGGAGGGGTCCGAGGCAACGCCCGGGGGGTCCCAGGGCGGCGCCGCCGCCAGCGCGTCCGCGGACGCGCTGCTGGGCGCGTCGCTGCGCGACGGCTCGCTGCTGACCGCGCTCGCGCGGCTCGCGTCGCCGCGCCGCGGCCGCGCGGCGCCGGGCTCGCAGGTCCCGGCCTCGCCGTCCCTGGAGGTCCTCGCGAATGCAGGCTGTACTCATGCTGGCCGTGCATGCGTGCTGCATCGCACAGAGGCGCTTCTCCAACTCCTGACGCCTCGGGCGCTGCTCCTGCACAGCCCGGTCGCCAAATGTGTGGATCACGTGATGAATGTGATGTCCTTTTGTTGCTATGCATTCCTGGTCTGCCCATGACCAACATGCGCGGCCGCATGCTCGCTCTCACATCCTATTCGCAGCGACAGGGCGCGGACACGGCCGCGAGCGGCGACGCGTTCGGCTCCACGATCGCGCCCGCCAGCGGCGGCGGCAGCGCGGCGCGCCCCCCGCCGCAGGCAGCGCCGCGCAGCGCGCCGGGGCGGTCTGCGGGCGTCGCGGGCGCGACGCCCGGCGGCGACGCGTTCTACACGCCGGCGGCCGGCGGAGGCGCGGGGCGCGCGGACCGCGGCAGCGGGCCCGGCGGGGCGCTGCCAGGGTACGGCGGCGCGCCCGGCTTCGGCGCCGGCAGCAGCAGCAGCGGCGGCGAGACCGCGCATGCGCTCGGCCGCCTGCTGGCCTCGCTGCGCGCGGCCGCCGAGAAGGGCGCCAGCCGGTGCGCGCCCAGCCTGAGGCCGAACCGTCGCAAGCTTGAGGTATTTGCTCAGTTGGTGCAGTCCTGGTTTGCGTTTGCCAGTGCCAGCAGGGAGGTCCATGGGCCACAGGGAGCTGCTCGGCAGCACAAGATCTGCTGGCGCCGCCCCTGGGCCAGACGGCGCGGCCCGGAGCATGGCGCGGGCGCCTCTGCGGACCAGCCCCGCTCCTGCGCTCAGCAGCCGTCGTCCCGGGGTGGCGCGGCAGGATGGCGCGCATCGGCGCGATCCTGCGCGTGATCGCCGCCGACGCGACCGACCCGGAGCGCGTGCGCCGCGCGGGCGCGGCCGTGGCGCGGCTGCAGGCGCAGCTGGACGAGCTGGCCGCGGCGCAGCCGGCGCTCGCTGCGCAGGTCTGCGCAGACCCCACACTAACCCTAATCTTGCGCCAGGGTGTGGCGCGGCCACACACTTTTCAGTCCGCGCAGCCGGGTCCCCATACTCCGCATGCGCCTCAAGCTGCATGCTTCTGTAGAGGCCATTGGAGAACGAGCCACTATCAAGGCCATTGGCGCTTCTGCCTCGTGCTGGCGGGGGAGCCGCAGACCGAGGCAGCCGCGGAGGACGCGCGCGCCAGCCCCGCCCCAGCGGCCCCGCGCCGTGCGCGCAGGTCGCGGCCGCCGCCGGCGCGCGGGGCGGG
>JAABUV010005086.1_pt1 | contig 15214 bp, 18 predicted proteins | sample 5559971 | NCBI WGS metagenome assembly JAABUV01 (sample SAMN10711881, study PRJNA513362) | rock metagenome | isolation source: Antarctica rocks | place: Antarctica: Victoria Land, Knobhead nord | collected 2015-12-19
GATGGCGTCGTACGTGCCCTCCGCGGCGGCCTCCACCCACTTGATGCCGTCGGTGATCTCCACCTGCACGCGCGCGTCCTCGAAGCCGAGCGCCATCTGCGCGCCGCGGCGCGCCCCTGGCTGCAGGGCTCGTGCCGGCAGCGCATGATGCAGCCGGAGTCCCCTGCTCCTGGGGCCTGTGCAGCCGCTTGCGGGCTTGACACCTAGTCAGCAACAATGTTGGGAACCGGTGTCAGCGGGGCGGCCAAGCGTGCATGCTCGAGTGCGGCCGCATCATAAACCAGCAGGTGCGCTGTTGCCACGGGGTGCTCGCAGCACGAAGCACAGGTTGATGCAGGCAGTGTGCAGCTTGGCTGTGCTAGAGAGGTGCACATGGCCGGCACAGGCATCTGCCTCGCAGGGCGCGTGCATTCGGCGCAGCTGCGGGCTGCGCGCCTGCGGGAAGAACTTCTTTGCGACCTCCGGCACCATGCTGCGCGCGCAGCTCGATCCCCTCACTGCCTGCCTCAATCTCAACAACGACGTGTTCAGCTCGGAAGCACGACAACCCCAGCAAGCCCTTGTGAGCGCGGTGCGGCGGCTCCTATGTCGGCGGCCATCATGCATCTCGAGCACCCAGCCCTGACAGCTGTTGCCACCTGCCTCAAGGCGCTGGTCAGCTGGCGGATGCCGATATGCTCTGGCGTTCTCAAGATACTGGGCGGGCGTTGCACGCGCGCCCGCCACCCCAGCTTCAGTCCCCTGCCTGCCCTGGCTGCCTTCCCAGGTCGGGCCTTCCCGGGTCAAGCCATGCGTGCACTCCCGCGCTCGAGCCGCTGCTGGCAGGTGCCATGCAGGCACTGGCGCGCGCGCACGCATCGATCTCCGCAATGTGGATGCGCTCTATGCAGCGGTGGCGCGCCACCTCGCGCAGCACGCCGCCGTCGCCGCCACCCACAACCAGCACCGCCTTGGGCTCGCGCTGCCGGCCGGGCCGTCTCCCGTGAGTGAGGCATCCGGACGCGCTGGGCATTGCAGGTCTTGAGCTCTTTTGCCGATCACCAGGCTGTCAGAAGGTGCGAATGCAAATGGGTCACGCAGGTACTGGCAACAGCGTTGCCAGGCGGTACCGCTCCCGAACATCCGCTTACAAGGCAGGACCACCTCTTCAGTCTAGAGGTATGCCAAGTTTTGCAGCACCGGTCCGTTCAGGCACCCGCACCTCCAGTGCGCAGAGCGGCAGGTGCGCAATCATCTCCTGGTAAGAAAACTCGTCGCGCTCGGTGCACTGGATGACACCTGCGTACAGACACCAGGCGTCGACAGAGCAGTGGACTGCTGTGCACGCCTACCTTCCCCAGCAGCCATCACACTGCCACAGCTCGCCACCTCATACAGACTCAAACAATCAGCAGGCCGCGCAGGCTCCGCGCACCGTCCAAGAGCAGCACCGTGCCAAAAGCGCCAGTCTTCACCACGCACACGTCCTGCGCAGCGTGCCGCCCAAGCGTAAGCAACACGTGTCCTTATGCTGAGCAGCGTGGCAACAACAGGACGCTGCTCTTGGGCCATGCGGCAACAGCAACTGCATGCAAGAGCACAGCCAGCGTGCAGCAGCGTCTCCGCGCCTGGAACTTTGAGCGGTCCTGGTAAAGGACCTCGTCCACCTTCAGCGACAGGCCCTGACCGGGCCACATTGTGCTGAGCTCTGTGAACCAGCCGCCCTTGGCGACACCCATGCCCGCCGCAGCAGTGCCTGGCTGAGCCTTTGGCTCCGCTGCATCGGCCATTGCGGCTGCGTGTGCTTGGGCGACCAGCGGGCAGAGGCGCCGCACGCGCTTTTGCGCCCGGCGATACAAAAGTCGCGGGGGTGATCCCAAACAAGCCCGGAGACACAGGAAGGGCGAAGCGTGGGTATGAGCAGGCTGTCGCTGTCGCAGACTGCCAGATGCGCCAATGCTGGTGCTGGTACACCAGTTGTGTGTGCAGAGTAGGAAGAGCTGCTTTGCTTTCTACCCCCAAGCAGAGTCCTTGCATTCAGCCTGCAGTGCAGTACATATCGAGGGAGAGTGGTCGAGGGCTGCATAGAGGGCTTGAGCTTGCTGTTTCAAAGAGCTCCGCTACACCTCCGCGTTTGCAAAGTGTCAGCAATACTACAGCGCCAACCTCTGTTGCTCCGGCGTTCTAACACTGAGTGTGCACCAGCACCAAGTGGTGCACTGACTGGCAGCATGGCGTTGCTAAGTGTTGGACGTCACTCAGCTGTGTACAAAAAGAGGTGACATGGACGCAGGCGCGGTGGACGCAGGCGCGCGCCATCTTTTCCTTATTTACCTCGCAGAAGCTCATATGCAAACTGATGTTGTACGTAGCGGCACAGTGCCAGTGCGGTAGTCTGCTTGATGTCAGCTCAGTGCGCCTGCATTGCGCCTGCGTTGAAAGCACTTCTTGGCGCTGTGTTGCAGCGCTATGCAGCAGTGTCACAAAGTCACTGCGCAGCAACACCTGGTGCAGGACCCCGCGAGGCAGTGATGGTGCAGCCTGCCGAGCAGCCCAGCGCATTGCCACCACCGCCTGCGCCCGCTCCGGCCGCGCCCGGCCGTCGCAGCAAGAAGGGGCGCAAGCGCGCGCGCACGGGCGCCACGGGCGAGCTGACTGCTGCGGAGCTGGTGCGTTTCGTTTCCGCATATGGCTTGTACGACCGTGGTATGTGCTGCGCATGACAGGTGGAAACACCTGCCGAGCCGCAGTCACTGGAGCTTGCTAACCATGTGCTAACTGCACTGCCGAGCTGCACGGCTGGCCCTCGCACTGGTAACGGACGCGCATTACGTGGCCAGGTGCGGGTCGTGCCGGTGCCGCGGCGCGCGGAGCTGCTGCTGGCGCAGGAGGGCTGGCGGCCCGTCGCGCTCAGCAAGGCGGACCGCGCGCCGCAGGCCGCGCTCAGCGACGACCGCCTGTCCGTCACGTCCGCCAAGGGCTTCCGCATGGCGCGCCCGCCCCCCGCCCGCACTGCTATGTGAGGCCTGCGCATCAGGTCGTTCGCGCTCTGGAAGCTGAGCCGAGAGCTTGGGAGGCTCGGGGCGCACAAGCCGGGCGCATGTGTGTCTTGCGTCTAGGCTGGGTAGGAGCACCTCACTTGCTGCCACCACCGACTGCCAACGCGATGGCAATAAATACCCCCCTTCTGCACTCACCTCGTATGTGCACGCTGGTCAGGTGTGCATGTGAGGCTGCCAGGGTCTGGCAGGGCAGAGCGCCTGCGCATGCCTCGGGCGTGTGTGCCAGCAGCACAGCCGTGGCGGACCCGGGCCTGCGCGCAGGCGCGCGCGACGCACGGCGCCTGGCACGGCGCCTGGTACTTTGAGGTGCGCGTGGCGCACCTGGGGCCGACCGGGCACTGCCGCCTGGGCTGGTCCACGCGCAAGGGCGAGCTGCAGGGGCCCGTCGGCTACGAAATGTTCAGGCGCGCGGCCTGCCGCATGTGTCATTGTGACAGTGTGCACGGCGACAGGCATGCCTGTGTGCTGCAACGTTTTGGAAGCCGTGGGTGCGGACCGCCTGGCGTGAGACGCGCGCTCGCCTGCAGCTACGGGTACCGGGACGTGGACGGGAGCAAGGTGCACTGTGCGCTCCGCGAGAGCTATGGAGCGGCCTGGGCTGAGGTGAGGCACGCCGGGAGGCCTCGCTCGATCATTTTCCTATGAGTTGTAGGCGTGTGCTGCATCTGCTGTTGCGCCTCATCGGCGGCTGCAGCGCCGCACACAGGCCTCACCACCATCATGCGTCAACACGTGCTGGGCTGCAGTGGCGCTGCCTGGCAGGGCTGGGTGAGTGCGTCAGAATTATTACATGTTTGCTGCAAAGGCTGATTTGCCTTGGCACCTGTGCAAGTGCGCATGCGCTGCAAGCAAAAGTCTCCATGCGTTCTTTATGCGACGCAGGGGGATGTGATTGGATGCCTGCTGCACATGCCAGAGGGCGGCCAGCCGCATGAGCGCGACATCTCGGTGCGCTGCTCATGTCCTGGCCCTCGGGTCCACCCACAGTGCTGACTGCGAGCGCCATGGCTGCACGCTTCTCACGCGCCAGCTGCCTGCCTTCCAGCTAACACGGCGCATGCTGTGTGCGGGCGACCTGCGCGGCTGCTCGCATGCTCACAGGCAGGCGCATGCAGCCATGCCTGTAAGGCCTGCCCACTCTTCAGTACAGCTTGTTTTCCCGCACCCTGAGAAAGTGCTACACAAGTGCTAGAAGGGATGTATGCAAGCAAGCTATGTTGAAAGGCCAAGCATGCCCGCTGCCATGCGCACACACGGGCCAAAATCAAGAGGTGACAGCTGATGGCCCAGACCGCCGGCCGTGTTCTGGGCAGACGTGCCGGAGCGCTCCATCAGGCAGGTAGGCACCATCTTCGACAGGTCTACTCCATGACATTCCTCCACAAGTGTGCTTTCCGTCGGGCGCGCCAGGAGGTGGTGACCTGGAAGGGCCAGTTGTTTTTCGAGGAGAAGCCCGAGACGGAGCCGCCTGTGCTGCCGGGCAGCCTGGTCGCCTTCTCTCGCAACGGGGAGCTGCAGGGCGTGGCCTTCAGGCGCGCGGAGTTTATCCCCCGCACGGCTGCTTGCGGGCAATGCAGGCAGATGCAGGGAGGGGCTGCTGACAGGCTGTGCCGCGCAATCGTGCAGGAATATCCAGGAGGGCACGTACTACCCCGCGGCCTCGCTGTTCACCCTGCCGGAGCAGACGGAGGGCGCCACGGTCACCTTCAACTTCGGTGCGTGGCATCCCCTCTGCCCCTTCCATCGCCAGGTGCAGCGCACATCTGTTTCAGCAAAGTACATCGTCCTCGCTTCCACCACGAGGAGCAGGGAACCTTGTGAGTCAGTGGAGCTGTGGCGCTGCGTTGCAGGGCCGACCTTTGCGCACCCGCCGCCCGAGGTGGAGGGCTGCGGGCCCGTCCAGCCCGCGTCCGCGCTGGCCGGCTCGCCAGAGTCGCCCGGCATCCGTGCGCCCCTTGCTCCTTGCAGGGGACGGCTTGCTTGGAATCACCTTGCAGGGATGCTGCAGCAGTGCATGACACCAACCCTGAAGGAGACCCTGCCATCCCCTGTAGCACCCGCTCTGCGGCTCGCGCGTCACGGCAGCCTGCGTTTCCGCGCGAGATCTGATTGGTATGGTGCTTTGATGAGTGACATCTGGCAGCCCCTTTCACAGCCAGATGAGCCGGGGGGTTGTCCGGGCTGGCTGCCCCTGCCCTGCTCTGCAGCAGCTGATGGGGGCCCGGCCCTGATCGCATGCAACCACCATGTTGCACAGCATCTGTGCTCTTTCCCGTATTGCTCAGCAGCACGCCCTGTCGGTGTGACCTTTAGGGACAGTTATCTCATTGCATGTCAGGAACGTTGAATGCTTTACTTGACATGCATGGCGCCTGCGCGCAGCATTTGTACAAGCGCCGGGCGAGGCGAAGCCATGATGTCCTGAACGCCACCAGAGGAACAAGCCTTCAAGCCCTGGGTTGTAAGCCTCGCCTCCCAGCTTGACACCCGGTGCAGGCTATGCAAACGTAGCTGTAACCAGGACGGTGACTGTGCCTGGGAGCTGCGTCAGTGTCTGGCGGACGCGGAGCCTGCTTGCACTCTTGCTCGCTGCAAGGGGGTGAACAAGGGTGAACAAGGGTTGCGTGCTGCGTGTCTGGAACTGCATCAGAGAGTAGGAGCTAGAGCGTGTGGAGACTTCAGCCGGGGAACAGTGTGGCAGTGCTGACGTGCGACGTTTGAAGAGAAGCGGGCTCGCGTGATGATTTTTCTTGTATATTAAACGCTGTGGCCGTTCAACCAAAACTGGTGAGGACGTGCCGCAAGAAGCAAAGACCACACCTACCATGCAGGTGTTTCTGCGTCAAAACATCGTTACACTGCGCCCATGCATTAATTGTCAGAAAAGTGGACCATCGAGGATGGCCAGTAGCTTGGTAGAAGCTGACATGATGCCCTGGACCGCTGTCCTTGCTAAGCCCCGGCTTAACCCCGGCTGCCACGCAAACAAGGATGTTTACCAGGCAGCCCTGGCAACTAGCTACACATATGACCCACATTTAGGCTGGCGTGCGCGAGATGCACCACAATTGCAATGCCCAGGGAGGATGTGCCTGCACAGGCTGCCTGCACAGGCTTCTGCCCAGGTCGCCTATCAGGTGACTGGGCCGCGCCATGCAGGTAATGCTGTAAGCTGCCCCTCTCTCATGCAGGGAGCACCGCCCATGTGCTAACCTCCTAAGCTCGCTCCCCAGGGCCGTCCAGCTCCACGACCCGGCCGGCACGCGCGCTTGACAGGCGGCGGCGCCTGCTCTTTGGGCGGCCGGCGGCCTAGGCCAGGCCTACCAGCTGCTCGCTGACCTCCCACAGGCGCTGGCCCTTGGCGCCGTCGGACACCTCCTCCGACACCTGGTTCTCGAACGAGCCCTTCTCATTGCTCCAGCTCCAGTACGTGCCCGACTTGTCCATGGCCGGGTCGCTCACCACCTGCGCCAGCCGCCGGCCGGCCTCCTGCTCCGACACGTAGCCCTGCGCGCCGCCGGGCTAGGTTCACGCGCGCCGCTCGCGTGCCGGGGCGAGCTCATGTGTTCCGGCACGGCGGGCGCCGTGCGCAAGGCCGCTGGGCGCCGCATGCGCAGGCGCGGCCCGGGACGCGCGCTGCGCGGAGCCGACCGCGCCAGGCCAGGCACCATGCATGAGGTGCGTTTGAATGAGACTGCATTCAGAGAATCACAGGCGAGATGCATGCTCGCGGGATGCATTGGCAAACCTCGGGTGGACCGCATGCATCCCCCCCATGAGTGCTGCATGCAGGCGCCCCCGTTGCAAGGGAGGCGCGCAGGGCAGGGCAGGGCGGGACCTTGGTGATGTGCTTCTGGAACAGGGGGAAGAGCGTCTTGAACAGCTGGTAGTGCTCGCGGAACAGCCCGGTCTCCGCGATGCAGCCCGGGTACAGCGACGCGAACGTCACGCCGGTGCTCTCGTGGAAGCGGCGGTGCATCTCGCGCATGGTCAGCATGTTGCACACCTTGCTGTCCTTGTACGCCTGCGCGCGCGCGCGCACGCAGCGTCAGCCCTCTCACACAGGCTCTTGCTTGGGTCTCTCCGTGCTACGGGCTTGCGGCGCCAGCTAGGCCTGCGCGGCCTGCGCACGCAGCGCCCGCATGACACGGAGCTGCGTGTCTGTTGGCAGCCGGCTCACTGGGGACGACGTTTTGAGACCTTCGCCAGGGGCTCGCCGGAGCGCTGCTGTCTGTAAGACTGCACGCGCAAGGCTCTCGCGGCAAGTTCACTGTCCCTGAGTACACACGGGTCCCCACGAGCAGGGCGGCTCGCCTTGGCGCCGTCAAAGTCCAGGCCGTCAATCATGGCGGTCGTGCCCTCGCCCAGGCCGCTGGCCAGGCCGCTCATGTCGCCCAGGCTGGCCTTGGGCGGGACGTTGCCTGCCAGCGTGTTGGTGTTGCCTGCGCGCGGGCGCATGCTCCAGTGCTGCTGCTGTGGGCAGCTCGCTCGCATGCACCGGCGCGCGCCGTGGGACGCCTGTGTTGCACAAGTGGACGACGGACGGAGTCTCAGCTGATGGGCGCCTGCCGCCGCGGCTCGTTCACTGCATGCAGGGGCCGGGTCCCTGCATGCCCCTTGGCGCGCGGCCTGCATCTTCTTTAAGACGAGGCCGCGGGGGCCACCTGTGATGGAGCCGACGATGATGACGCGCTTGAGCGACCCCTCCGGCGCCTTCTGGATGTCCTCCAGCAGCAGGTTGGCCAGCAGGAAGTGGCCCAGGTGGTTTGTGCCTGCCCGGCCCCACACTTACGCATCAGCATCCTCAGGCCAAGCGCAGCCCAGCAAACTCAGAGACCCCTCTGTCACCGCCCTGCTCCAGCCGCACGCGTGCCAGCAAGCAGTCTGTCTCCAGTCGCCCCTCAATGGGCGCTCCGATGCGACACAGGGTCCCGCGCGGCCCCGCCGCGACCCCAGCACGCGCACCCGTGCTGAGCTCAAAGCCGTCGGCGGTGAAGCGCGGCTGCTTGGCGGTGGGCAGGTACACGGCCGCGTTGCAGACCAGCGCGTCCAGCCGCCGCCCGCTCGACCGGAAGGCGCCCACGAACGCGCGCACCGAGTCCAGCGCCGCCAGGTCCAGGTGCATCACCTGCGCCGCCAGTCGGCACTATGTCAGAATGTAGGCTAGGGTAGGGTCAGGGTAGGGTCTAAGACACTGTGAGTTGGCAGAGAGTTTGGGGAAGGACGCGTGGCGGAGGGTGGGCGTCCTCTGCCTGGCTCCACAGCTGCTGGCTGCATGCATGCATGCACGCTGCGCTGCGCGGTGGCGCGCGGCCGTCGGCCACGCACACCTGCTTTGCTCGCCTCCCTGGTCACTGCACTGGCTGCAAGGCCTGGTAGCCCTGCTGTGAGCGGGTCTCTTTCTGCCGGCGCTGCTCGAAAGCACGAGCGTGACTGCATCACTAGGGATGTCAAGGTCGCACATTGAACGCTAGCTGCTGAGCGGCATCCGTCTTCAGACAACCACGCCATGCGGCCCCGGCCGTTGTCTCACTGCGCGCGCACCGTGTACGCGTCCTTGGGGATGTTGAGCCGCCGCGCGGCCGCCTCGGCCTTGGAGAAGTCGCGGCAGGCCATCACGACGTGCCACTGCCCGCCGCTCGCCAGCGCCTGCGCGCGGCCCGCCCGTCACCCTCGTGACCGGCATGTCACCTTCGAGCAGAGGCACAAGCCGCGCCCCTGCACCGCGGCCGGCCCTTGCCTGGCCAGACGCGCAGCTTGGTTCTCGGCAGAGCTCGAGGCTCTCAGAGCACGGTCTTCTGCGCAGGGCGCGCCTTTGCTGCGGCCAGTCCCAGGCCGGAGCTGGCGCCGGTGATGACCACCGTCGGCTTCTGCGTCGCCGGCGGCCCCGCCGCTGAGCCCGCCGCCGCGCCCGCCACCGGCGGCGCCTCCATCGTCGCGGTCGCCGAGGCGCGCACGGCGCGCGGCGCTGCCGCGGCCGCAGCCGCGGCCGCCGGCGCCGGCGCCGCGAACGCTGCTGGCGCGGCCGGGCGCGACGTGAGGGGCGCGGCGCGCGGCGCTGGGGCCGACGTGGACGGCCGCGCGGACGAAGGGCTGGCCAGGCAGCGCACGGGGGTCTGGCACAGCACCTTCATCTGCGATGCGCCGTAGGCTTGGTTGGAGGCGGCGGCAGAACGACCCACCCACGTGGCAAGCTTGGTGTTCATAACGCACAACACTGTGCCTGCTGTGTTGCTATGAACACAAGCAACTCAAGCGCTACAAGCAGGCACTTAATATAGAGCACGTGCACTTGTTTCTGTGCTGGATGGCGCATAGTTCCTGCTCAGACACACTGGGCTCACACAAGGCCGGTGCGTCTATGCTCATGCAGGCAACCTCTTACAATGGAGGGGCGCACTGTGAATTAGCGGCAGCAGGTAGTGCAAAAGAGTACCTTCAGACTAAAGCGTGGCTTGCGCTTGCTCTTGCCGTTGATAAAGCCAAACGTGCCTACAAGCCACCAATAATTGCAAATCGGCTACTGAATCGAGCTACAGGATAAAGAGGGTCGTCAGGCTGGTTGTAACCCTAGCATCAGCCCTGGCAGGCCGAACACACACACACACGGCGCTGCAGAGCGCAGCTGCAGCAACCGCCACTCTACAGTCGCAGCCTGGGGCCCGTGCTTGTGACATACGCGCACAATGTTGAAGCGCAAGGACTGGATGCAAGACCGCGGCGCCGATGGCGGAGACAGCAGCTCCTCAGAAGAGTCTGGTGTGCCTGCTCGTGCGGCTTCATGCTTTACACGGTGCTGCAGGCAAGGTTTCTTCAAAACGACGTGTAACATTGTGGTACGCACGGGTGCGCCACAGACACGGAGGCAGCCTCCGTCAGCAGCGGCGAGCAGGCGGGAGCGCTAGCGGGGCCAGCTGCAGGCATTGGCACAGACGGCTCCAGCAGCAGCGGCGGCCAAGACGCCGGCAGCAGCGGCGACGACCAGGAGGACGCCGACTCAGGCCTGCCGCCGCACTGCTTTGCGTTTCAGTTTGCTGCGAGACTGTCCTGGTGGACACGTTTGCCCTGCGCAAGTTGCTGTGGAGTTTGTACCGGCTCAATAGGGACGGCCTGTTCTGAGGGCACAGGTGTGGCAGTCGCTCTGCATAGGTGGCTCTGGCGTGGCACGAAACAGCAGGCTGTCAGAGCCTGTTTTGATAGGTACACAGACAAGCAGGTAGCGCGGAGGACGAGGAGGGGTATGCGCTGCCGCTCGCGCGCCTGGAGGACATATCCGAGGACGACTATGACGACCCTGCTGACGACCCTGAGCTCATTGCGTTGAAGACGTGCGCCCCCTTGCCATGCGCACAGCTGTCTGCACCTGCGCCTCAGACCCACAGCGGCCTCACAGACGAGCGCTTAGGGGATTTTTGAAGCCGCATTGTGGTCTGAGGCCCTGCCCTGATGCTTGTCGTGGCAGGTAAGGCAGCACGTTGCTATAAGAGTGTGGACAGACATGCACACCCTTGGCTGAGCGCACTCACCTTGGCGCGCAGCAACTGGCTGGAGGCACCCAAGGACGAGCAGCTGCCGGGGCGGCCGCTGCGCTGCCGGCGCTGCGCGGGCGTGCTCATCCTGAACGCGGCGTCGCTGCGCAGCCACGTGGCCTCGCGCCGCCACCGCCGCGCGACCGCTGCGCTGGCGCCGGACGCGCCGGACCCCGTCTGCTTCGCCGAGGACGTCCCTGCAGACTCCGGCGCGCCATCACTTGGCAGCGCCATGGCACCCTGCCACGCTTTGATGGCGCCACCGCGTTGCTGCGCACGTCAGTGCTGCCTGTGCGGCTCGTGCTGCGCATTGGACATGTGCATGACGACTTTCAGCCGACGCAGCCGCTCGTCGCGGGCATTTGCTCCACACAGTGCTGGCGCTCACGTAGCATGCGCGGTGGCGTCCGCACATTTCCTCTGTCTGTGCGGCCTAGGCTAGCCGACTGCACCGAACCTGCGCCTGCACCGGCGAAGCTCGCTCGCCGCGCCGGCGGGCAGCGAGGGCGCGACGCATGCAGCCTGCTTGTGTGGACGGTGGGGGCTGCGCAGCGCCCGCGGCTGCATTGCTCACGGCGCGGTGTGCCCCGGCCGCAGGTGACGAGGGCGAGACGCATGCGGAGCGGCTGCGGCGGCTGGATGCGGAGGTGGCCGTGCTGCGCAGCTCCGCTGCCCAGAACGAAGCGGGGCTGGCCGCCAAGGTGCGTAGCCCCCCCCGCACGTGGTGCTTGGTCGCAGCCCACAACTTGCCCCCATCGGCGGCGTTGCTGGACCTTTCAAGGTCAGCACACACAGAGAGCCTCTGTGGCTCATCGGACTCACGGTGTGACAAACGAGATAAGCAGGCTCGTTCGATGAGAATCTTGTCCAGTCCGGTCCGGCCTGCTTTGAGCGCTTGATAGGGCATACCCGAAACATGAGGGTGCATGTGAATGGCACACTCCTGTGTAACCATGTTAAGCGTGTTGCAGCGCAGTGACAAATTTAAAGAGGTTGACAAGGCGGAGCGCGAGGCATAGCATGCGCGCCACGACCAACAGAGAACGCCGCACCAGTGTGCGCTGATCGGAGCGCATGCGCCCGCGCAGAAGAAGCGCGAGCGGGGCGACGCCACAAAGGCGCCGCGGCCGCGGCCGGGCAAGCGGCAGCGGCAGGCACTCCGCTCGCAGTGGGCGGCGGATCCAGCGTCCGCGCCGCCCGGCAAGCGCGCCGGCAAGGGCGGCATGCAGCGCCGCGCCGAGCCTGCCCAGGCGCCGGCGCCGCGCCAGCCGCTCGCGGGGGATGTGCGGCTGCGCGCCCCAGCTGCGGGCACGAAGAAGAAGCGGCGACTGGAGCCTGCCGAGGCGCCTGTCGCCGGGCGGCAGCTGGGCGCGCAGGCCGCGGGGCCGCTGCGCGCGGCTGACCCGCGGAAGAAGCGGCGGCAGGCTGCCGGCAGTGAGGCGGGCGTGAGGGAGCTGGCGGAGGCCGGAGAGGGGCTGCCTGGCGAGGCGGCGGCAGCTGACCGGATGACGAAGAAGAGGCGGGCGAGCGCGCTGCCCGGGGCGGCCGGGCCGGCTGCCTGGGGGGAGCCAGCAGGACAGAAGAAGGTACACTCTGCTGTGCCCGACGCAGCGGGGCCCGCTGCCGTGGGTGTGCTGGGCGGGGGGCCGGGGAAAAGGAAGCGGGCGGCCGCCGTGCCGAACTCGATTGGGCTCGCTGGTGAGGGGTCGCCTGCAGGGAGGAAGGGAGCTGCCAAGGGCCTGGGGTCGCGTTTGGGGCTGCAGGGTGCGGTGGGTCTTGGCGACGGGCGTGGGCAGGGCGGCGGCGGCCGGAAGGGGCTGCCTGGAGGAGGGCGAGGGCGCGGCAGGGCTGCCGCGGCGGCGCCCGCGCTGCAGGGGCCACGTGGCCAGGCCAAGGGTGCCAGCAGGAGACGCGTGAAGGCCTGATGTGTGACATGCGGACCCGAGCGAGTCCCATGGTGTGCAGTCCAGCTTGCTTGCTTCCATCAGAAGCCAAACCCCTGCCGGCTGACGGAACCCTCACCTTCCAAGCCTCTGATATGCGCGCTCCGCTGCCCTCCAGTTTCCCATCCCCATAGAGGAGATAACAAGCGTGCTCACCAGCATCGCCGTCGCGGGGCCACGGTGCAGGTGTGTGCGCCTCCCCAACCGGTGGGCATGCGCCGTGCAGTGCCCACAAGCGGCCAGCACGCTGCCTGTGGCTTGGCACTGAGGCGGGCGCCTGCCGCAGCGCAGGTCGTGCGAGGGCGCCGCTTGGGGAGCAGTGCCGCTACGCGGAGATGGGGTCGCAGCCGCACGCCGGTCATGCATACGCCAGCAGCCACGCCGCGCAGCCGCCCACCACGCCGGCCCATGCAGTGCGCTCACCGCCTGGGGCGCGGTCTACCGGCGCGCCCGTCGCAGCGCACGCCTGGCTGCTGCGGCGCGCCGGGGCGGCGGGTGTCGCGCGACAGGCTGCGCCGCGCGGAGTCGCGACAGCCTGTGTGCCCGCTGTGCGTGTCAGCAGCGACAGGCTGTCACGCCTGCCTGGGAGAGCGCGTGCGTGATCGCCACAGGCGCATCCTGCAATCCCGTGGCCCGCTGCGCGCGTGCCAGCGGCACTGTGTTGCGCTGCACTGCGCTGCGCTGGCGCGGCAGCGGCGGCGCGGAGCTGAGGCGGGTCGCCCGCGCGCAGGTGGGCAGCCAGTTCGTGCAGCAGTTTTACACTGTGCTGCACTCCTCGCCCAAGTACCTGCACCGCTTCTACACCGAGGAGTCGACGCTGACGCACGCGGATGCGGGCCACGACGGCGGGGATCCGGTGGAGTTCACGGTGTTCTCGCAGAAGGTGGGCCCCGGCTAAGGTGGCTGCGACAAGTCGGGAGTGTGTGCGGCCGAGGATGCCAGCCCCCACCGTCGCTGTCGAGGCGTGCGTGCCTGCACGGCGGCTTGTGGCCTGTTCCCAGGCGCCAACGCACCGCCCGACGCTTCTGTAACGGGCCGCAGAGCATCAACGAGAAGGTGCTCGAGCTGGGCTTTGAGGAGGCTGTGACGGAGATCTGGAGCGTGGACAGCCAGTACTCTGCGGAGAACGGCGTCATCGTGCAGGTCACCGGGTGCCAGCAGTGCAAGGCGCGCCCTGGCCCATCCTGCGGCCCGGGCCTCCGACGCCAGCCAGGCGTCTGCTGCACCCACCGCTCAGCCCCGTCTGCCCCAGCGCACCGCCGCAGCGCCTCGGCCAGGGCAGGCGCAGGAGGGGGCGGCCGGCGGGGGCTGACGGGCGCGCGCGGGGCCCGCGCGCCGCAGGACAAGCCGCGGCGCAGCTTCGTGCAGACGTTCTTCCTGGCGACCCAGGACAAGGGCTTCTTCGTGCTCAACGACCTCTTCCGCTACCTGCCGGAGCCGCAGGCCGCGCAGCCGCCGGCGCCGGCCGCCGCGCCCGCGCCGCCCGCGGCCGCCGAGGGCTACGGGTTTGACGCGCCGGCCGGCGGCGCGCCGCTGCAGGCGCCGCACCTGCAGGCCCGCCCACGCCCCCGGGGCTGTTTGTAAACCCACGCGTCCGTGTTGCAGGTCTAGCGGCAAGTTTTGTATTGGAGAGTCCCGCGGTAGATTCAAGGGCCGCAAGGAGGCGCTACGGAGGCGTGATCGAGCAATGTGCCTGGACAGGGATATCCAGATGCAGATGGCGTGCTGGCGTGCTGGCGCCACCAGGGGCTGGCGCCCTGCGAGAGCGGCAGGCAAGGCCATGCCATGGCTGTCACCGGTAGGCTCTGACATGCAAGCTCGCGCAGGCCAACGGGCCGGCGTACGGCGCGGGCGCGGTGGGCGCGCAGTCGGCGCCGGCGCCGCCCGCACCGCCGGCCGCGCACGCGGCGCCGCCGCAGCTGCCGCTGCCAGCGGCGCCCGCGCCGCCGCCGCACGCGCCGCCGCATGCGGCCGCTGCGCCGCCGGCGGCGGCCGCCGCGCCGCCCGCCGCGGCGCAAGACCCTGCATACCCTGCGCAGGCGCCCGCGTATGCCGCGCCGGAGCCTGCCGTGGCAGCGCCAGCGGCGGCTGCGGCGACGCCTCCGAGCGCGGCGCACGCGGCGCCCGGGGCGCCGGGCGAGGCGCCCGGGGCGGGCGCGGGCGGCGGCGCGGCGCCGGAGGTGGCGGCCGACCAGGAGGCGGCGGCGCCTGCGGCGCCCACGGCGCCGGTGACGCCCGCACTCAAGGTAGCCCGCCTGTTGGTGTGCCTGTAAATCTGTTGACACAGTAGCTATGGCGGTGCAGGAAAGACCGACAAGGGTATGAATAGGGTGTCCGCACGCTGACTTCTTTGCTGTCAGCTTTTTCTACGGCGAGGGAAGCTGCCAATCTGAATACGGCGGTCAGAGGCGGCCCAGGTGCCACGCAGGGCCTCCACAAAGTCTTTCATGCGCTGCAGCTACGCTGAAAGCTCCTGCTGCCGCTGCTGGGGCGTGCTGGCGACATCTGCTGAGGGCCCCAAAGCATGCACCAAGCCGGAAGGAGCACACGGTCTCACTGGAATGATTTGCTTGCTATGCAGGCGGAGCCTGCGCCGCCGGCCGAGCCTGCGCCGGCGCCGGAGCCCGCCAAGCCGGCGGCGGACAAGCCGGCCGCGCCCAAGCCGCCGCCCAAGCCTGCGGCGGAGCCGAAAGCGGAGCCT
>JAABUV010005087.1_pt1 | contig 15212 bp, 17 predicted proteins | sample 5559971 | NCBI WGS metagenome assembly JAABUV01 (sample SAMN10711881, study PRJNA513362) | rock metagenome | isolation source: Antarctica rocks | place: Antarctica: Victoria Land, Knobhead nord | collected 2015-12-19
CTCCTTGAGCGACACGACGATGAACTGGCTGTACGGGAAGTGGCTGCGGATCATGCGCCCGATGTTCTGCGTGTGGCTCAGGTCCAGCGCGGCGTCCACCTGGCCGGCCGCCGCACCCCGCTCGCCCAGGACCGCCCAGGACCGCCCAGGACCCGCTGCAGGCTCTACACTGCCCTCGTTGCGTGTCACCGCCTGCAGCAGTTGCCTACCCTGCTCCGAGCAACCCCGCCTGCGACGGCCTCGGGCGGGTCCAGCCGCAGCCTCGACAGGCACAGAGCTGGGCAGGGTTTCGCCGTGTCCGAGCGGACGAGCGCAGGCTGGACCAGCAGCAGCAGGCCAGCGCGCGCAGACTTGGTGCGCGCCCACGCGGCGCGCCCCGGCGCCGGTGCGCGCGCTTGCATGCACGCCAGGCGGGGGCGCAGGCGTGCACATTAGCTCGGCCGGGGCAGGGTGCGGCGCCGCGGGCGGCGGGGCGCGCCTCGTCCAGGATGTAGATGGGCGCCGGCTTGAACAGCAGCATGGCCAGGATGAGCGACAGCGCCAGCAGCGAGCGCTGCCCGCCGCTCAGCTCGGTCAGCGACTCCTTCCACACGCCGCCGAACGCCACGCGCACCTCCAGGCCTGGCGGGTCAGGGTCGGGGTTTCAGCGCGGGGTTTCGACGCCCGCGCGCGACCCGCGTGACGACTGTGGAGGAGAGGGCGCATGGAGCGGCTGACATGCAGGCTTTCTGCGCCTGGCGCGTACGCCGGTGGGCTGTCCGCGCTCGCGCGAGCGCGCCGCTGCGGCCGGGTGAGCAGCGGGGGCGCGCAGGCGCAGGCGCCGCTGCAGGCACTGTCAGTCATAGCAGGCATAGGTTCAGGATGTCCTATCCAATCCTGTAGAGGCCCGGCCGCCGGCCCGGGCTGCGCGCCGGCCAGGAAGCTGGCGCCCTCGGGCGGCTCCAGCTTGGCGGACGAGCCGGGCAGCAGCATGGCGAAGATGGACCCAAAGTCGGCGTCCACCTTGCGCCAGGTCTTGTCCAGCGCCTCGCGCTTCTTCTCGTCCAGCTCCGCAATCACCTGCGCGCGCGGGGGTGACTACCCTAACCCTACATTTGGGGCTGCAGAGGAATCATGTGGGCGCCCAGCCGAGCTGGGGAATGGCTGTCTGGTTGGTCCTGTGAAAGGCAGGGTGGCAGGTCCCGAAGCGAGCGGCGCCGCGCCGGTGCCTGGCGGCGGGGCGGGGCGGCGCGCGCGCCTTCCGAATCTTGTTCTTGTCGTTCTCCACGATGCCGCGCTTGTCCGACAGCTCCCGGAACTCGGCCTCCGCCTTGTCGAACATCTGCATGACCTGCGTGCTTCCGGGTAGGTTTAGGGTTGGGGCGGTCACATGACCTGGCGCGTGCGAAACGTGGGCACGCGTGCACGAGCTTGTCCACAAAGGCGCCTTGCAGAGGCGGGAGCGCCGCAGCAGGAAACTCTGCACTGCACTTGCCGCAGCAGCGCCCGCGCGCACGCGGCCGTCCCAGGTCCCCCCGCGCATGCGCTGCCCCGCGCCCGCGCGCGCGCATCCCGCCCGCGCCCCGCCATGCATGTCGGCCGGGCGGGGGCCCGGTGCCGCCGCATGCGCACCCGCTCATTCAGGCCTAGGATTAGGGTTAGGGTCAGGGTAGCGCGCCCGCTTGTTCAAGCCGCTGCCCAGGCGCCCCAGCGTGGCCTCCGCCTTCTCCAGGTCGGCGAACGCGGCCTCGGGGTCGCGCGCGGCCCAGTCGTAATCGCCGCCGGGCCGCCCGAAGAACTGCCGCTCGGACGCGACCCAGGGGTACTCTGCCGCCAGGCGCCGGCAGTGCTCGGCGCCGTCGCGGATGTCGCGCTCCATGCGCGCCAGCCTGCGTGCGCGGCCGCGCGCGCGCGCGTCGGGCGCCCGCCGCAGCCTGTGTGGGCCGAGCAGCTGAGCAAGGCGGGAGCGTCGGGGTGGTACTGCAGGGAGCAGGAGGACCCTTTTACAGCTTGCTGCAAGGCTCATGTCCCTACGGGGAGGGAGGCAGGGCAGGCTCAAGCAGCCCGCAGCGAGAGTCTGCAAGAGCTCGAAGTGCTGCCTGTGTCGCTGCAGCGCTGCCAGGCAGCGAGGCAGGGGCGGGGGCGCGCTTGTGCTCGAGGCGCTTGCGCTCCACCTGCAGATCCGTCACGCGCGCGCGCAGCGCCTGCGCGCCCGCCGCCATGCCCACCGGTCTTTGAGCCAACCCATGGGCAAAGAGAGGGTAGGGATATGCGCTGAAGCCAGCACTCCTGCAAGGACTGCTGCGACGTGCAGCCGAGGACAGGATGTTGGATAGGCTGATAAAAAGGGGTGGTCGTACGAGCAGCGTAAGCAGAACGCGCATGCCTCCTTGTTAACTCAGCGCACGATAGGCGCATGTCTGCAAGAATAGGTTTTGTTACAGCGCAATGGTGAACCGTGGACTGCAAACTCCACCATAGAGTGGACCCAGAGCACAGGACAGGCAGCCTCACGGCCACACTGACAGCCTGGCCCTGGCCCAGGGTCCGAGGCGCGCCTGGCGCTCAGCAGCCGCGGCCGCCATGGCCTCGTCGCAGCGCGACAGCGCGGCGCGCCGCGACTGCAGCGCGTCAGCGACCTCGGCATGCGATGCGCGCGTCGCCGCGGCCGCCGCCTCCAACCGGGCCACCTCCGTGGCCAGCGCTGTCCCGCGCGCTGGGAGCCAGTCACAGTGCTAATATGCGGCATGCTACTTCTAGCTCACTCTACATAAATGCAGCACTGACAGCGCATTAATGTCAGTCGAAAACTTGCGGCTGCGCGCAACACCAAGGTAGAGGCATTCGATTATACGTATTCGCTCAAACATAAGCATGTGTCCTGGAGGCAGAGCAGCAAGTTGGCCGGGATGCGAATGTATAGGGGGCCAGGCAAATGGCTATTCGCACCTGCCGCCCCAGCCTCGCCGGCCTCGAGCTGCTGCGCCAGGGTCGCGCGCTCCGCCGCCGCGGCCTCGCCCTCCGCCACGGCCTCCGCCAGCGCCGCCGCCGCCGCCTGCGCGCCGCCGCAGCGCCGCCGTCAGCATGTGCAAGCCGGCGGGAGCGCCTCCCAGTTTGCAGAGCCCAGGGGCTTGAGGCCTGCCAGGCGCCGGCCCAGCATGCGTGGCTGGTAGCATGCACACGCATGTGGCCGGCGGCTTGAGTGGGCGGCGCCCACGCGCGCACTCCTCCGCTTGGCACCAGCCTATGCTCATACTTGCATGCACTCTAGCAAAATGGCACGCTGCAGCCTCAGGCCGGTTGACTGTGTACATCGGAGCGCGGGCGGCGGGCGGCCTGCAGGGCGCGCGCCGTGAGCGCGGCCTTTGCCGCGTCGGCAGCGGTGCGCGCCGCCTTGAGCTTGGCCTGCGCGGCGGCGACGTGCTTGCCGCGTTCGCGGCCGAAGCTGGCGATCCGCTGCTCCAGCTCCTGCGCGCGCGCGCCGCCCCAGTCCCGCACACGCCGGCCTGCCGTGCGGCGCGCATGCCGAGCAGCGACCTTCACCCCCCGCGCCCGCGGCTTCCCGGCACAGGCAGCCTGGAGCTGCACAGGCAGCCTGGAGTCTGTAAGTTGTTAGAAATTGCTGGCGAACGATCCAGGAGCCCACATGCTCAAAGCGCCGCATGGGCGGGAGCGTGCTCTGCGGTCACGAGCACGCCCTCTCGTAGCTGCCACCCGGCGCCCTCGGACGGCCTACCCCTGGCACACGCGCTCCGCCAGGTGCGCTGCTGCCGCCCGAGCGCTCCAACGAAGCGCTCGCAAATGGCGCCCAAGCCCGGCGCGGCGCGTGGTCTGCCGCGGGCCCACCTTGGCGCTGGCGGCCATGGCGGCCTTGCGGTCGCGCGCATCGGCCGCGGCGGTTGCAGCCTCGGCCGCCTCGGCCTCGCTGGCGGCCACCGCCGCCGCCAGCTGCGCGGACTCGGAGCCCGCCGCGCGCTCGCGCAGCAGGCCGAGCGCGTGCTGCTTGAGCTCCAGCTCGGCCGCCAGCCTGCCGTGGCGACCCCGCGTGAGGGTTCCGGCTGGCTGCGCACCATGCCTCGCCAGCATCGGAGACGGCCACAGCTGCTGCCAGGCGCGCTGGCCGCGGCCCCGTCGTGCCCTCAGAAGCCAGCCCAAGCGCGTATCTCTCGAGCTCAGCTTTCCAAGGCCGCCGCGCGGGGGTCTTTGGGGCGCCGACAGGCAGGCAGCGCCCACTGGCCCTGACTGCTGGCCCCGGCAACCCTGCGGCCGGCAGCGGCCCTGCACGGGGCCGGAGCCCCAAACGTGCGGGCCGCGCAAATCCTATCTAGAGCGACGCATGGTCCGCCCGCGGCACGCGGGCCGGCGCGCCTGCGGTGCTGCTCCGCCGCGGTGGCGCGCGCGCGCAGCTCACCCTCCGCGCGCTCCAGCGCAGCCGCGTGCGTCGCGAGCTCCGCCTCGGCCTCGCCCAGCGCGTGCAGGCGCGCGAGCACGGAGGCGGCCTTGCTGCGCGAGCCGCCTGCGCGCGGCGCGCGCTCTCGGGGGCGCGGCGCGGCCGGCGGGGCACGCGCGGGGGCGCGCGCGCGCCGGCCGGGCCCCTGCCACCACTGAGGGCGCGGACCGCAGGCGCGTCCGGCGCCGGGGCTAGGGTGTACACACTATCCCTATCTGGGACGCGTACCGGTCAGCGTGCCGGACGGGTTGAAGTCGTCGCCGTCCAGCGTCACGCAGCGCGTCTTCACCTCGCGCGCGAAGGCCAGCGCCTTGGCGGTGCTGGCGTCCTGCGGCGCAGCGGGCTCCCCTTGGCGCGGCGGCGGCCTTGGCGCGCCTGCCTGCCGGGCGCCCCTCCGCTGCACGGCCCCTCTGTCAGCAGGCGCATGCGGCAACGCGAAACAGACGCCCGACTCTCTGGCACGCTGTCGCTCGCTGTCATCTCCACAGTCATCGCTGCACACTGCCTTATGCACGCGTTTGCGCCCTAGCCCCGCAACACGATTCGCGCTCTGGGGTTCATGTGTGCCCAGACGACACTCAAAGACATGCTTCTGCGCGCATGGCCCCGCCCTGCCATGCCCTCCCACGCCCTACCCCAGCCCTAACCAAAGAGATGCTGCAACCTGCAGCCCAGCGCGCACGCTAGCGCAGCGCCGGACCGCGCGCCTGGCACACGAATGCGCTGCCGAACGCGTAGCGCATGGCGGCGCCCAGCTCCGCGTCGTAGCCGACCAGCTCCAGCGCGAGCGCGGCGCGCCCGCCGCCCAGCCGCGCCGCGGCCGCCTTGACCGCCGGCGGCGCCTCGCGGCCCGCCACCTGCGGCAATGCCTCAGCAGCGGTCTCTTGAAGTCGGGCTGTGTCCTCAGAGAGCATGGGCCAGGCTGGTGACATATCTCTTGTTTGTGTGTGTTCACGTCCAGCTCCTTGTGCGGCAGAGCTCCGCGCAGGGCACGCGCTGCTCGAGTTGATGGACAGGCCGGCGGCGCGGGTCGGGCGTGCGCAAGGCTGGCGGCATGCACGCTGCACGCAGGCCGGCTCCGCATCGCGCGCCTTGTTGAGCGGCACGATGGTGACGCGGTTGCGCAGCTGCCCGCGCGCCAGCAGCGCCTTTGCCGTCGCCTCGCTGTCCACCACCACCTGTGCATAGGGTTAGGGTTAGCAGTCTACCACCATATGCACACAGAGTTAGGGTTGGCGGGGCGCGCCGGCAGCCGTTGGCCGCGCGGGCGGGCTGCCGGCGCCGCGCCGGCGCGCCCCCGCATGGCGCACATACGTGCCCCGGGCTGGTTGCCAACCGCTCTCTAACGGCGCACAGCGCTGCGCCAGGCCACGCCCGACCCCGTCGAGCCACACCCCAGGGGTCAGCGCGCGGGCCGGGCGGCTCGGGCGGCGCGCGGCCGCGCCTGGTACAGCTTGCCGCCCGCCGCCACCTCCAGCGCGGTCGCGGCGGACGCGTCCTTGACGCGCACCAGGCGCGCGACCACGCCCTTGACGCGGCCGCGGTCGAAGCCGCGCTCGGGGTCCCGGTACGCAAAGTCCACGCCTGCGGGCGGGGGGCAGCTGGTGCTGTGAGGGCCTGCATCGCATGCGCGCCTGCGCTGGGCTGCGGGCCGGGCCCATGGCAGATGCGCCCGCCCGCTAGGGAGGCAGGGAGGCAGATCTCTTGGGCATCGGAACACGCCCACATGGCGGAGAGCCCCCTGTGCCCAGCGGCTGAGCCGCGCAGGGGTCTTGCCAGGCGACACTCCCCTGTCAGTCAGGGAGGGGCTGCATGCACAGGCACAGCGCCTGCCGTTGCAGGTGCGGCAGCCTGGTTCCACACATGCACACACGCCAATCAGCACAGCCGCAGGAGCGCGGCGGCCGGCTGCGCATGTTGAAGCTTATGCCAGAGCAGCAGCACGCTCGCAGCACGCCCACTCGCAGCACGCCCATGGGCTACCTGTGAGCGTGGATGCCAGCTCGTCCATGCGACCGCGGCAGCGCCGCACTTCGCCGGCCTCCGCCTTCACCGTCGCCTCCAGCGCGGCCTCCGCCGCCTCGTCATACCCCAGCCCCTCCAGCCTGCCGGATCGCGCGCGAGGTGCTTGACGCGCTGCAGGGGCATCGCACAGCAATTGCGCGCCTCCAGTGCGTCAAGGGGGCCTCCATGTAGGCGTGCAACGAAATGTGTCTCGTAGCCTGGGGCCCAGGTGCGGCAGCGCGCGCGCGCACCGCGCCGCGCAATCCGCTACCGCCCCCTCCGCTGCCGCCAGGTCCTTGGCGAGCGCGGCCGCTTCGCGCGCTTTGCCGGTGGCGGCCTTGCGCTGCTCCGCCAGCCGCTTGGCCGCGTGCCGGCCGCGCACCTCGGCCTGCTGCGCGTCCGCCTCCGCCGCGGTCTGCGCGTGCGGGCGCGCGGCATGTTAGGGTCAGGGTAGGGCGCCGCAAGGCCGCTGTCGCGAGGCCGGCCTTGCCTGCGTACATGTCATGCATCCTTGCAGCTTGCTTGAGTGTCTGGCTGGCGAGCGCGGCGGCCAGCCGCTCCCTGGGCAGCTTGAACGCCCATCTTCTCGGTCCTGGAGTGGGGACGTTGGCCGTGCAGCAGTGCGTGCAGGCAGGGCGGATGGGGCGGCTGTCTCGTGCACGGCACGCGGGGCGGCGGGCGCGCGGCCGTCCGCGCGCTGGGCGGCGGCGCGTGAACCTTGCAGGCCTCTGCGGCCCCGTCACGGCCTCGGTTCGAGGATGTGACAGCGCATCGCCCATGTGATGACATGGGCGATGCAGGGGCATTGCCCCTGAAGCGCCCATGTCACCAGCCGACCCTCCTTGATGCCCCCCCCCTGCATCATGCGTGCGGCATGATGCAGGGGCAGAGGCGCGTCCGCTGGACACATCACGCCGTGCCTGCGCGGTGTGCGCATCCGCCAGCCGCTCCCATATGGTGAGGATAGGGCTGCGGGGCAGCAGGCCCACGCGCGCGCCGCGCCTGCGTGGTGTGCGCGTCCGCTAGCCGCTCCTGCAGGCTGCGGTTGGACTCGTCGCGGCCGTCGCCGGCCTCCGCGCCCGCTAGCTCGCGCCCGGCCGCCTCCACCGCCGCAGCGGCCGCGGCCGCCGCGGCCGCGGCGCCGGCGTGCGCGGCCTCGGCCGCGCCGCGCCGTGCGGCCAGCGCGGCCTCGCCCAGCTCCGCGATGGCCGCTCGCAGCTGCGCCGCAGAGCGGTGCGCATGAGCGAGCTGCTGTGGGGGGAGAATTGGTTAATTGGCTGAGCACGCTGCTTGGGTAGTATGTCAACAGTACCCAAGCTGCAGATGAGAGTCTGCTCATGAGAGTGGGGGAAATGCAGAGCCTTGAAGAGAGTCCGCTGCAGACCAGGGATGGACAGCAACCTGCAATACTCATGCCACCCAGCCAGCCTGTGGCTGTGGCGGGCGTCCTCCGTGCGCCTGCGGCAGCACGGGCGTCCTGCCTGCGAGAGGCGCCCCGCACCTGGTCGCAGGCTGCGCGCTCGGCGCTGAGCGTCTCGCCCTTGTTCGCGCACACCGCCGTGTCGCGCACCAGCCTGCGCGGCGGCTGGCCCCGCTGACATGGCCGGCCGGACCGCTCCAAGGCTGCCATGCACCACCGCCCGGATCAGGAGCAGGCGCGGCCGGCTCCGGGCACTGCGCGGCGCATGCAGCGCTCTGCCAGGGCCCCTGTGATGCCGCTCGCCCCGCGCCCTCACTGCGCAGGCCTGCATGGCGCCTGCGTGCGGCCGGTCAAGCAGAGCGCGCGCACTGCATGCACATGCGCGCCGCCAAGCCGTTGTCACGGGACTGATTGGGATCTTGTGGTACCCTTAGTAGGTTTAAGGTAGGACGCGCACTGCTTGGCGAGCTCGTCGGCGCGCGCGGCCAGCTCCTTGACCTCGCCGCCGGCCTGCAGCTCCTTCTCGGTAGCCAGCGCGGCGAGCTGCTCGCCCTTCTCGGCGGCCTCGGCCTCGGCCTCGGCCGCCGCGGCGCCCAGCTCGGCCAGCCGCGCCTGGCCCGCATCCACCTCCGCCTGCCGGTCCGCCTGGTGCCTGCGCGGCCGCGGGGCGCCGCGCGTCGGCACGTCTGGTTGCTGCCGCTGTTCGGCGTGCAGAGGCGGCCGTGAGGGGGACCGGGTCAGGTCGCAGCTGCGTGGGCGGTGGCTGCGGAAGCGGCATCGCCCGGCTTGCGAAGCTGCCCCAGCCCATGCCCGCCGGAGCTTGCCTTTACATGCTCGCGATGCGCCTCGGCTTAGGCAGGTACATCATTAAGAGCATGTGCCCTTAACGGAGCTGCTGCGGCCAGCTGTGTGGAGCCCGCTGCGCCGCAGCAGCTGACGCAGCGCGGCGAGTGTCCTTTGCAGAGCGCAAAGCGCAAGCGCGCCGCCCCCCGCCGACTTGGGCCAGCATGCCGCGGGCCGCTCAGCATTTGCAGGCGGCACGTGACGCGGGGGCCGGCGCAGCCCCGGCCGGCGCGCGTGCACACCGCTCGGTGGATGCCAGGCGGTACGCGACGCAGAAGCGGCGCAGGCGCTCAATGCTCGCGCCGGCCGCCTGCCACTCCAGGAACTGGCCCTTCTCGCGCCGCAGCCGCTCCAGCGCGGGCAGGATCTCCTCCTTCAGCACCTGCGCGCGCGCGCAGCCGGGCGTCGCCGGCGGCAGCGCAAGGCGCCATCCCAGGCCGATCCAGCGCAAGCTCTCTGTGGCACCTCTGGACGCAGGCCGCATGAGCCCTCTGCAGGAAGCAAGATACGTACATTTGAACAGATGGCTGTAACGCGTCCCACCGCTATGGTGGTAGCTCTTCTTGTCATGCCAGTAAGGTGCCTGGCCAGGGCGCCGCGTGGCCCTCCTAGGGCCTGCGCGGCGCCTGCGCAAGGCTGACACGAGGCTCGCGCTGCAAACGCGCGCGCGCATGCTGCGCGGCCGGCGCCAGAATAGGGTACCAAATCTAACCCTGCGGCCCGCACCGCGTTGATCTCCTCCACCTTGACCTGCTTCTTCTCCAGCGTGCGCAGCGCGGCGTCCTTCTTCATCTCGTACATCCGCGTGCCGGCCGCCTCCTCCAGCATGCCCAGGACCTCCGGCGGCTTCATGTTCAGCACCTGCGCCGCCGCGCGCGCGCGCCTGCGTGAGCGCGCCGCCGGCCGCGCCCGCGGCTGCGGCCGCCGCGGAGCCAGGACCGCGCACAGCTGCAAGCGCCATGTTGCGCCCGCGCCCGCGTGCGGCTGCCGCTGCCGCCGCCCGGCCCTTGAGGCTGCACAGGTGCGGCCGCGGGGAGGGGGCGCGCGGCGCGGCGGCGGGGGCGCGTGCCTTGGTGATGCGGCCCTGCATGATGAGGAAGTGCGGGTTGTTGACGTTGAGCTGCACTGAGTGGAACAGGTTCTGCACGCGGCTGCGCGCGCGGCGCGGCGCGCGTCACGGCACGCGCGCGGAGGCACAACGGGTCGGGTAGGGCTGCCAGGTGACTGCGCTCATCCGCTTGTGCTGCCAGCAGGCAGGCTGCAGCCAGGGGCGGCACCCCAGCAGCACCGCAGCGGAGGAGCTGCTTACGCAGGTAATGCACCCCGCGCTTCGCAGCGCAGCACTCCCCGATCGGCAGGTTACAGGCTCTCACATAGACAGCTCGCGTTAGAACACAGAGCCCGACAGCGCCTCCCCGGGCGCGGCGCGCTCTCGGCGTGCACAGCGGCTGGAACGCCTCTGGCGCTGCTGGTCCCTGGGCCGAGCACCTGGGCTGCGCGACGTGCCCGTTGATGAGGTACTTGTTGCGGCCGCCGATCACGAGCTGCCGCGCGGGCCATAGCGCGTGAGGTTCGCGAAAGCGCAGAGGGCCTTTCAGGTGTCAGTGGGGTCCCAGACCCAGAGACGCCCGGCAGACTGGCAGGCCCCTCGCGCAGCGCGGCGGGCTGGAGCAGCAACAAGCAAGCACGGAGGCAGCGGCAAGTGCTGCCTCAGAGCAGCGCGCCGCCGCGCGCCGGCGGCCGACGGCCGGCCCCGCGCGCACGGGGGCCCGGGGGCGCACCTGGCGCGTGACGGTGACCTGGTCATGCTGCTCGTACCCGACGGGGCTGCTGGCCTTGTCGGCGTTGTTGAACACGATGGACACGCTGGCCTTCGTGACGCCCGCCTGCCCCTGCTTGTACACCAGCTCCTGCAGGTTGCTCGCGCGCACCTGCACGCGCCGGGCGCCCGCGCTCGGGCCCCGCGCGCCGCGGCAGCCGCTGGGAAGACAACGAGCAGCCCGGCTGGCCCGGCTGCCTGAACCTTTACTAGCCAAGCCTGGGTGCGTGCACACAGGAGGCGAGGGACAGGCACCAAAATTTGGCGGGTCTTGCCAGGCAACGCGCTCTGGCGGAGCGCAGCGTTCCGGCGAGCAGCCGGCTCAGCGCTGCAGAGCCAGGTGGAATGCGCGGGGCGCTGCGCGCGCTGCGGGCGGGGCGGGCTGGGCGCGCCTGCGACAGGTTGGTGATCCCCAGCACGAAGCAGATGGCGTCCAGGATGTTGGACTTGCCGCTGCCGTTCAGGCCCGTGATCGCGTTGAAGAAGGGGTCGAATGCGGGCACGGTCACGCGCGTGGCATACGACTTGAAGCCCTCCAGCGTGATCTCCTCGATATACATCGCGCGGGCGGCGCACACGCGCGCGCGCTCCTCTCGGCGCTCCGCCCTGCCTGTCACATCCTGGCGGCAGCCGCCAGCAGCTATTCGTGTGCCGCTGTGGCTGCCACGCTGATTGTGGATGTCACATGCCCTTGCGCCTGCTTTGACACGGGGTGCGCCAGGAGCCGCTTCTCCAGGAGGCTAGGTGTTGCTCTGGTGCGCAAGCTGACATACTGCGCTACATCTGTTGTCCATCCTTTGAAAGGCAGTAGGTTTAAGCCCTGCACGTGCCCATCAGCTCCCTGCCGAGCTCTGGCCGTTGCGGGTCCAGCTCACCACTGTTACTCTCGCCTTGCTGCGCGTACAGGCCTGCCTCAGTGCTGCGCAGCGCCTGATGCTCCCGAGCTGTGCGGACAGCAGACAATCCCGTCATGGATAGGCCGCCCGCAGCGCTTGGCCCGTCCGCCCCGCTGTGTGGCCGGCCGCAGTGCCCCAACGCCCCAGCGTGCTGGCCTGCCCGCCCCCTGCTGGCCCCCTGGCGGCGAGCAGCCAGCAGGCGGCATGCCGCGCAGGCCAGAGCACCCTCGGAGAGCCCGCCGCAGGCCGACACGCGGCAATGCGGCTGCTGGGGCCGCGCCAGGCGGCGCAGGCGGCCCGTGCAGGCCATCTCCGCTGACACTGCGAGGTCGGACCTGGGCGCTGTGGGGCCGCAGCCCAGCGCGGCGGTGCCGCTGCGGCCGCTGGAGCTGAACCGCCTGACGACGCGCGTGCTATTTGGTAGCCTCATGGGCGCGGCCGGCGCGGCTGTCATCCTGGCGGGCGGCTGGGTGTTCACGGCCGTCACGTGCGCCGTCGTGTACCAGGCGTCGCAGGAGTTTTACGGCTTTGTCACGTCAAAGGTGCGCCCGCGCTCGCAGGCGCAAGCAGTTGCGTGCCAACTCAGAGAGGTCGCCCGCTTGTGCGCTCGGCGTAGCCCGCGCGTCCACGGCCGGGCTACCTGCAGCTGTGCCAGCGCCGCTGCTGTGACAGACGGCAGCGGCTATGCACCATGCATATGTGGGAGCAAGCGGGCGCCGGTCTGGGGCGCTCAAGCGCTTGCGCTGTGCAGGGGATTAGTGCGGGGATGATGCCGCCGCCGCCGCTGGTGAGCGCGCTGACGAGCGCGATGTGCATCGGCATCACCGTCTGGACCTACCTGTCCAACGGCAGCATCACCGCGGCGCTCGCGGTGGCGTCGTTCGCGGTGCTGTCCCTGCAGCTGCTGGCGGTGGAAAAGCCGCGCTTCTCGCAGATGACATCGTCCGTGTTTGGGCTGTTCTACTGCGGCGCGCCCGCCCTGACAAGCGCTCCTGAGCGCCTTTTGGGTGCTGCTCTACTGCGGCGCGGCCCTGCCCACGATGAGCTGTCCCGAGCGCCCCTGAGTGCATGACGGTGCCTCATTAGTCCCGAGACATTTGTCATGCACACGCCTGGCCGTCGTCTGCATGCATGCAGGGCTCAGAATTGCTGCCATGCATGCATCGGACCTCGCAGCCCAGAGAGCCGACAGCGCGCCCTGCCGCGGCAGGTTACCTGCCCAGCTTCTGGGTGAAGCTGCGCGTGCTCGCAGTGCCCGCGCTCGACAGCACCGCCGTCCACAACTGGCCGGCGCGTCCCTTCTAGACTCTTACGACCGAATCTCTGTGCCTGTATCAGTACGGCTGTGCTGCGCCAAGCCAGTCACTTGCTAAAGCAGACTGGCCTGGAGCCTTGCTCCGCGTGGTCACAAGAGGCGTGGACCTTGGGCTGTGCAGCGCTGAGGGCAGCTAGGACGCTGTGGACTACACATGCAAGAAATGTGCCTCGCAGTCACCCATGGCCGTGAGCGGCCTGCGTCCGGATGCGTGCTGCGCCCGTCCACAGCTGCATTGGCCAATATGCACCCTGGAGCTTGAACAGATCCTGCTCCAGACAGCTCTTGACTGGCGTGTGGCACGTGCAAGAGCGAACATCCGCGGCCTGCCGGCGCTCGTCAGCGCCCCGGCGCGCGGCAGGTGGCGCTGGGCGGGCTGACGCACTGGACGGTCGGCCTGCTGGCCACGTTCATGAGCGTCGCGTGCGTCGTGGCGGCCGACACGGGCGCCTACGCGTTCGGCAAGACGCTCGGGCGCACGCAGCTGACCAGCATCAGCCCCAAGAAGACGGTGGAGGGCGCGGCCGGCGGGCTGGCGTGCAGCACGGCGGTCGCGCTGGGCTTCTGGCGCGCGCTGGCCTGGCCGGCCAACCCGGCGCTCGCGGCCGCGCTCGGCGTGCTCGTGTTCGTGGCCAGTCTCTTCGGGGACCTGATCGAGTCGGTTATGAAGCGCGACGCCGGCCTGAAGGACGCGGGCGACCTCATCCCGGGCCACGGCGGCCTGCTGGACCGCTTCGACTCGTACATCTTCACGGGCGCCATCGTCTACTTTGTGCTCAAATTTGTCACGCCCCTGTTCGGCCTGTGACGCACGCCCGCGCGCGGCCGCGGGCGCCGCGCGGCTCTGGCCGCGCAGGAGCTGGCACGCAGTGCGCGAATGGGGCTGGGCGGGCTGCATGCGCAGCGTGGCGTGTCCATACGCCTTTGCCAGGCCTTTCGGCTTTATAAGGAGGCAGGAAGGGCGCGCCGCCTTGTGCTGCTGCCACATGCTTGCTGAAGCGTTTGCCTTGAAGTGATTATGGCTGTACTTGGTCTGTAAGGTGGGACTTGGGCGCAGCTCGGCGTATCGCCGCCTGCACAGCGCCAACTTCAGGGTACTCGTGCTGCAACACGAGTCCCACTTCGGCTCGGGTATCCATCCCTGCATGTCCAGCAGCAACTTTGTGTGCCCCCAGCGGTCCGCTCGGGTGTAGTGCAGGATGAGTGCGCTCTGGAGTTGCTCGTTGGACACTTTAAAACCTGTCTCTGATCGGCGTGCTTGACGAAGCGGGTTGGCACGTGTAACATTTAGCGTCCTGTGTGCATGTGCATGTGCAAGTGCGCCCGCGTCCGGCATGCCTTAATGCCTTGCTAAGCAAGGCTTGCTTGGGTCAGTCTTAATGCGCACATCATGATCAGCAATCTATCCTATCTGTTCTTACAGCTCATGCGGGAGCCTGAAGTGGCACACATTGGAGCGGTCCCCAAGCCTCTGGACCTTTGCAGCGGAGAGCCGGCCCATTGCAGACCAGAGTCCCAAATTGCAATGAGCGCAGGTATGTCTGGCAGCCGGGTCTGCTGCCAGGGCACGCGGAGGCCGCAGGCTGCGGTGTGCCAACCATGCAGCGCATCGGCCATCCCCCGCGCTGCACCCCGGCGGTTGCATACGCCGCGGATGCGCACAGTCGCAGCGGGTCTCCCAGCATTGGCGCCCAGGCAGCCGCTTGCTGGCAGGCCAAGGGCCAGGTATGGCTGCGTTGATGTGCTTTGCGACCAGCGTGCCTACGACAAGCCCTTTTCTTTATTGGCCGCAACGGTGGTGCTGCGTATCCACTATGTACCCACCATACCACGGGCATCCTGCTGATCACGACTCTATAATCCGCCAGGACGGTGATGTGCGCCGCGGGAGACGCCGCCGTTGAGCTGCCTATGGCGGAGCGCAGCCAGTTTGAAAAGTTTACCGAACTGCTGACGACGCTGTTTCCAGTGTGGGTGCGCCCTACCTGATCTTCTGATGTGCTGCAGCAGCAGCTCTGAGCTGCAACAGCAGAGCCATACATTGCTGACCTGCAAACCAAGTGACCCTCTCTCCTATACCGGACCTGTCTGTACCACAGCACCTTGGGCCTGCGCACTGCAGACCCGCCGTTCAGCACTCACACCTTCTGCCTGCCCAGGTGTGCCTGGGTGCAGCGCTGGGCATCTCTAAGCCATCTGCGCTGCTGTGGTTCAAGAGCGACCTCTTCACATACGCGCTGGGCTTCCTGATGCTCTCGATGGGCCTCACGCTCACCTTCGACGACTTCCGCCAGGTGCCCCCCCGCAACGCCCGCACAGCAGCCACACCATGTTTGCTTCCCATACCGAGGACACGGGTGGTCCCACGCCTGTGTGCCTTGCTTGTGCGCACCTCTCCGACAGTGAGCGAGGGTTGCACCTCTGCAAACGGCGCCGTTCAAGACACCAGCAGGTGCTCTTATCCCGCGCCACAGCAGGCACTGCAG
>JAABUV010005088.1_pt1 | contig 15210 bp, 15 predicted proteins | sample 5559971 | NCBI WGS metagenome assembly JAABUV01 (sample SAMN10711881, study PRJNA513362) | rock metagenome | isolation source: Antarctica rocks | place: Antarctica: Victoria Land, Knobhead nord | collected 2015-12-19
GCGAGGAGCGCCAGTCTGCGGCGCCCGGGCCGCCCGAGGCCGCGCCCGAGACGGCGCCGCCGCGCGAGCGCAGGTCCAGCAGCGCATCTGCGCCCGACAGGCTCGGCGAGTCCTCGCGCGCCCTGTCCGGCTCGGCGCCGTGCCACGCACCGCCAGCGGCCGCCACGGCCGCCGCGGCCTGGCCGGGCGTCGCGAAGTTGACCTTGTTGGTCGCCGGCCCGCGCAGGCGGCGCGCCTCGGCGTCGTACGCGCGCGCAGCGTCCTCCTCAACCGCAAAGTAGCCCAGGTGATGGATCTGCGCCGGTTGACACGGGTTTAGTTAGGGTGTCAGAACCCTCAGGACCGTTGCAGGTGGTGGACATGCGGGCCGCAGTGCCGCACTCTTTTCCAATGTCACCATGCGTACATACTGCGGCCTCATGTGAGCATCGACATGTCCTTGTTACGTTATCCGCGCTCGCCCACGGAGTCCCATCTGAGGCACTGGCTCGTGCGTCGCGACGGGTGTGTTGGGAGACTGCGCAGCCCTGAGCAAAAACAGGGCGCGACACGGAAAAGTGAAACAATCCTTATGCAAGGCCTTCCAGCAACGTTGGCAAATCCGCAGACAAGTTTACGGATTCCGATGAATGTGGGACGCGCGGGACAGGCGACGGCCCAAAGCATGAGCCCCGCGCGCCTTATTGTCATACCACAGCTGCGCGTGCCAGTTTGCGGCCGTCCGCGCGGCGCCACTCCCAGCTGACCCCGCGCCACCGGCTCGTGCAGCCGGCCTTGCCGCGGCCGCCGCGCCCGCGCTGCCCGCCCGGGCCGCGCCGCCCGCCGCCGCGCCCGCGGCCTGCGCGGGCGCCCAAAGCTCGGGGCGAGTCCGCACACACCCCTCCCAGTGCGAGCCACCTCGCGTGCAGCGCCACGGCGCCTGACGCGCTCTGCACACCTGAGGCGCGCCGCGGCTGCCGGACATGCCAGAGCACGCGTGTCACCGACCGCCTGCGGGGCCGGGCGCCACAACACGCATGCGCTGGCGAGCACAACCTGCCCGATGCGGGCGCGCACGCGGCCGCGGCGCCTCGCCGCTGCTGGCCGGCGACCCGGCGCGCCAGGCCTCGTCGTCGGTCACGTCGGAGTCCTCCTCTGAGCCGCCGCGGCCGCCCACGGCGGCCGCCGCGCGGCCTCCGCTGCGCCGCCGCTTCCGGCCGGCCCGCGGCAGAGCCGGCGCCGCCGGCCCAGCTACCTCCGGCCCGCCCGCCGGCGCCGCCGCCGCAGCCGGGTGCGGGAACGAGCGCGCAGCGTCGCGCGCCCCGGCGTCATCGCCGGAGACGCTGCCAGACAGGCGGCCATCCCGCGGCTCGCCGCGCGCCCGCGGCGCCAGCCGCGCCAGCCGTCCGGCTGCCACTGGTTTGGGCGCTGCCAGCATGGTAATTACCTGCGCAGTATAGGTTCGAGGTTCAGAACCTATCCTGCAGTCAGCGCCGCCCTCGCCTGCGCACTCGACAGAGCCGCGGGCGCCAGAGCGCGCTGCAGGTGCGGCGCCTCGACAGCGCTGCCGCCGCCGCCTCAGGCACCGCCAGTCTGGGCCGGCAAGGGGCGTGCGCGCTTGTGCTCCCCGACAGCAGCAGAGCATATGCACGTTTGTGTGCGCGCTATTTCGCACGCGCGTCTGCCAACTCCCGGCCTCGCTCTTTGGCGCTGCGCCCGCCACCTTGCGCCGGGGGCGCTTCCGGCGCAAGACCCGCAGGCCGGGCGGGCGGCCGCACCGGCTGGTCGCTGCCGTCGGCATCGTCGTCGGCGTCGGCGCCGCGGCCGTGCCGCACGTGCGCCGGAAAATTCACCTCCGCGCCCGGCCTATACAGGCTCACAAACTCGTCGTACGCGCGCGCCGCATTAACCTCCTGCAGGTAGTAGCCGAACTGTTTCATCTGCGCGCGGCGCCGGCCGGGTGAGCGGCCCGCCGCGCGCGCCGCGTGCCGGGCCGCCAGCCTTGCCGCACTCGAGACCGCTGGCGAGCCCATGACCTGATGGGCAGACTCCCTGTCCTGATGCTCCTGTGAGCGCGCAACCTGCGTAGGACGGCGCAGGGCGGGTGCCCTGAACGCAAGCAGGGTGTGCTTGGGGTCTTCATGAGGCGATGGGCCCGCGCCTGCCCCGCCATGCGCAGCTGGGCGACCCACTTGCCCATGCCCTTGTGCCACGTCACCCCTGCACGGCGCGCGACACAGCACGTCACGCGCTTTGGCGCTGGGTGCAGCCCTGCCAAGCTAGTGCTGACGCAACCCTGCCAAGACGCTGTTTAAAATCATCGGGGGCACCGGCTGCAGCGCGCGCAGCGGTGCAGAGCAGGGGCGCGCCCTTGTAGCGCGAGGAGTACACGCGGCCATCCGCGCCGCGGCGCTGCGGCCGGGCGCCCGCGCTGCGCGTGCGCCGCGCGCGCGGCCGGCTGCCGCCGCCGCTGCCGCCGCTGCCGCTGCTGCCACCGGCAAGCGTGGCGACGCCGCTGCTGCCGCCCGCCGCCGCCTCCGCGCCTCTGGCGCCTGCGGCAACCTCCGCGCAGCCACCGCCGCCGTAAGCGCGCTCCGGCACCCCGCCGGCCGCGCCCCGCTGCCCTGCCTCGCGGCTGCGCTGACCGTGCGCAGCCGCGCCCATGTGGACCAGGGTGACAGGGCCGGCGCCGGCGCCGCTGCTCGCCGGCCCGCGCAGCGACCCGGGCCGGCCCGCATCATCAGCGCCAAGCGCCCCGGCGCCGAGCACAATCGTGTGGGCCGAGCCCGCACTGACGCTGCCAGCGCTCGCGAGTGCGGCTTCGAGAGCGCATCCCGTGGCGACTAAAATCGTGCCGGCGCCTGAGCCTGGCAGGCCAGGCGCCGGCGCGAACAGACCCGGCGAGGCGCTGACAGCTCGGCCGCTGCCCAACACTGCAGCGGCGGCGACCGGCGAAGCTATTGCATGCCCGCCGCTCATTGTGCCGGGCCCCTGTGCGCCGACCGCCTGCCGCCCCACCACCCCGCCGGCCAGCCCCGCGAGCGCAGTTGCGCAGAGGCTGCCCCGCGGGGCGACTGGCGTCGACCGCGCCCTGCCAGGGCTCGCCACTGGGCCCAGCCCGCCACCCAGGCCCCGCGGCACAGGGACGGGCGCTCGGGGGGGGGGCCGCAGCGTCGGCGCCCTCCGCGCCCGCCCGCGGCAGAGCGCGCCGGCCCGCCCGCCCAGCAGCAGCGTGAGCGCCAGCAGCGCCAGCCGCGGGCGCGCCAGGGCGCCCACGGCGGCGTCGCGGGCGCCCGCTCCTGGTGCAGCGAGCAGGGCCACGAGCGCGGCCCCCGCGCCGCCCGCTGCCCCCCGGCAGGCCCGGGGCTGTCTGGCAGCATGCTCGGGGCCCGCCAGCGCGCTGGCGGGTCCGGCGGGCGTCACAGGGGTGCCCGGCGAGGTCGCGGGAGTGCGCGTCGGCGACGGGTGGCCGGCGCCGCCTGGCGCAGGTGCCTGCATCTCCGCTGCGCGTGCATCCAGCCCACGCGGGACCCGCGGCCCTGCGCGCTGGGGGGTGCGCCCAGAACCTGCGTTCAGGCTGCGCGCAGGTGGAGGATCGCTGGGGCCCTTGGGTGCTGGGAGTGGCTCTCGGAGCACGTCCGTACCGACCCCGCAGGCCAATCCGGAAGGACGCGACGGCGGGTGGGCAACACGCCGCAAGAGGTGCTGTTCAAATGCAGTGTCACTGCGTGTCTGGCGCCGTGCTCGAGCAGGGAAAGGCTACTTGCGGCCGAACAAGCTCTGGCAGCCCAGAACCGGCTCCGGCGGGGCTTCTCACCGGCAGTTCGTACACGCTGCCGGAAGCGGATCGGCGGGTCAGCCTGGCCGCGCCTCCAGGCTCCCTTGCGGTCGCCCGTGCAGTGGTCGAATGCGTGTCACGGGCCCCATAGCGGGCAGGCTCGGAGCAAGTAGTTAGCTGCTAAGCTGGGTCCTCACCGTGAGGCTAGGTCTTTGCACTAGTAGGTCTTTGCAGCTGAAACAGGCCAATCGAATTCGTCATTGCGCAGCAGGCGAGCATCGTACCGGCAGCAATACACGTACGTCAGGCGCAGGTGCGCGGGTAATATTAGGCGGCACGGGCTGATGGGCGACGCAAGCGCGCCCGCGGCCGCAGAGGCGGGCTTGCTTCACACCCTGCCCTCGCACCTGGTGGTGCGCCTGCCGTCCCGTGCCCCAAAGGGCCTGCCCGCAGTCCGGCGCTGCCGCTATGCAACAAGATGCCTGGCGTCCGTCGCGCCCCCGGCGCGCCTGCCTCCCACTGACTCCGCTTCGCTGGCGCCGCAGGCGTGCGTGCTGGCACATGTCGCGACCCCGTCCGACCTGGCGGCAGCGGCGGGCACCTGCACGGCGTGGCGCGCCGTCGTCGACGACCCCGACTGCCGCTGGCACGGCATCGAGCGCGTGGCGCCGGGCCCCGCGGCCGACGACGTGGCCGGCGTGCTGCGCTGGGCCGCGCGCTGCCTGCCGCGCCTGGCGGAGCTGGACCTGCGCGCCGCGCGGCAGCTGCAGCCCGGCGACCTGGCCGCCTTCGCGCCCGCCGCGCCCACGCTCACGGTGCGCGCGCGAGCGCCCCTGCGCCGAAGCGCGGCGCCCCCGCCCTTCAGGCACGCCGCTCTTCAGGCTCCGGGCGCCGCCTGCCAGCTCTCACGTGCCTGCCGCGCCTGGCAAGGCACGTGTTCTCGCACAGCCCGCCGGCGCGCGCCGGCTGGGCGCCGCTGCCGCCACGTGCTGCCGGCTGCCTGGTCCCGCTGGCCCGGGCCGCAGCCAGCGGCGCTCGTGAGCGCGAGGGAATGGAGGACGCAGCCGCAGGTGGCTGCTGCGGGGCCTGCGGGGCATGCTTTGCTTCCCTTTGGGGCCAGGCGGAGGCGGTGTCAGGGCTGCCGGTGCCAGCAGTGCTCGCGGGCCCCCAGCGCCGGCAGGCGCCGCCGCGCGCCGAGCCTGAAGGGCGGCCTGCCGGCGCTGAGTGCGCCGTCAGGTGGCCGCGGGGCACATCAGAGCGCGCGCATGTGCTCGGCAGGACCTAGGGTCATGGTAGGGTGAGCACAGCCGTGCGCCTGCCGGCAGGCGCTGCGCCTGGCGGGGCCCGCGGCGCAGCCGGGCGCGGAGCTGGCGGCGCTGCTGGCGCGCTGCCCCGCGCTGGAGACCCTAGACCTGGCTGGCAGTGCGGTTCCGCTGGACGACTGGCTGGCGGCCGCGCTGGCGCGCCACGGCCGCCTGCGCTCGCTGCGCGTCTCGCTGGCCAGGCGCGCCCCGTGGCGCGCCCCCGGCGGACGCTCGCGGCCTGGGCTGCTGCGGCCCGAAGCGCAGGGGCCGGGTCGGCGCGCGTCCGTCGCAGGCGGCGCTGGTGCGAGGGCGGGGACGGCACCGGCCATTGGCTCAGCTGTCACACGCATTCTGGCGTGCCTCTGGGAGGCGCACCGCCGTGCAGCCCCGCCGCCCCGCCGCGGCGGGACCCCTGGGCGCACCGCCCGGCCGCCTCACTGCGCCAGGCCGCGCGCAGGTCGCAATGGCACCAGCAGCGGCACCAGAGCGCGCGGCGCGCGGGCGCGCTGGAGCGCATCGCCGCATCGTGCCCGGCGCTGGCCGAGCTCGACTGCTCCGGCGCGCGCGCTCTCACTGCGGCCAGCTTGCAGGCGCGCCGCGCGCGCACGCCCCCGGCCTGCCGAGCCGGCCGGCGCGGGCGCATCGCGCGGGCGCGCGCACGCGCGCCCTTTCACCGATGCAGCGCGCGCTGCGGTGCGCAGAGGCCGGCGCTGCTCTTGCCGCGGGCTCTCGCTCGCGCGCGGGCCGACCTTCACCTTTGACAAGTCTTCAGGTGGGAGGGCGGCCTCGACGGCAAGCCCCTACCGTAAACCTATACGAGACGCCGACGGGCGCACCGCGCGCGCGCCGCGCCAGGCGGCCACGGCGGCCGGCATGCTGGGCGGGCTGACGCGGCTGGCGCTGGCGCGCTGCGACGGCGTGGCCGGCGCGGGGCCCGCGCTGGCCGCGCTCACCGCGCTCGTGGACCTCAGCGGCACGGCCGCCAGCGACGCCGACCTCGCAGCGCTTGTGCGCGCCGCCGGGGCGCGCTCCAGCAGTGGCAGGGTCAGGCTTTGGGTTGGGGTTAGGCAGGCCTATGGCATAGGGCATGCATAGGGGGGAGTGGGCCCGCGCCGGCGGCCGCGGCCCGGGCGCAGCGCGCGCGGCGCGTGGCGCGGCGCGCGGGCGCTCCGGCTGGCCTGGCACGCTCGGGCCGCGCCGCGCCGCATGGGCGCGCCGGCGCGCCGCAGCGGGACGCCGCCGGGGGCCGCGCTGCAGGCGCCGGCGCCGGCGGCCCTGCGCGCCAGCTGAGCGGGCGCGGCGCGCGCAGGCGGCTTTCTGCCCCGCGCTGGAGGCGCTGAGCCTGGCGGGCTGCCACGGCGTGACGGGCTGCGGGCTGGCCTTCCTGGCTGCCCCCTGCGGCGGGGCGGGTTGGTGCGCCCCAAAGGTGCCCCGCTCGCGCCCGGCGGGGCGCGGGGTGCTCGCCCTGGCTGGCCCGGCGCCCGCGCCTGCTACCCTGCGCACGCGTGCCGCGCGCCGCTGCGGCTTGTGCTTGGGAGGCGCCCCAGGGCCGCCGCCGCGAGTACGCCCCGTACGGGGCTCTGCCGCTGCGTCACATGCGCGCCGTTTGAGCGACACGCGCGCGGTGTCCGGGGCCTCCAACGTTTCGCTCACAGCGGTGGTCGTGGACAGGCGGCGACGGGGCGGGCGTCCGCCACGTGGCCACGGCAGGCCGGCCGGTGGGCGTCTGCCATAGGGCCACAGCAGGCAGGGCAGCGCTGCGCCGGACGTCCACGGGCCTGGCCCAGGCGCGTGCGCGTGGCGGCAGGGGGCTCACCCGGCTGTGCCTGGCGGACATGCCGCGCCTGGATGCCGCGCAGCTGCGGGAGCTGCTGGCGCGTCTGGCCGTCGCGCCGCGGTGCGGGCCCCTGCCGCCGCGGACCGCCCCCGCTGGCCGCACGGGCACCACGCCTGAAGGTGGGCCGAGCTGGGGGCGCGCGGCCAAAGGATGAGCACGGGCTGCTGCGGAGGCCCTGCTGCCGCCCCTGCCGCCTGGCACGGCGCGCGCGCGGGCGGCCTCGCGGGCAGCAGCGCCTGGGCGCTGCGCCAAGGGCTCCTCGATGTGTGCACGCGCGCGCCGGGAGCCTGCATGAGGGGGCGGTCGCGGCGCAGGGGCGACGGCGCGACGCGCCTGCTGGCGCTCGACCTGTCCAGCTGCGGCGCGGCCGGCGACGCCGCGCTGGCGGCGCTGGCGCCGCCGCAACGCGCCGCTGCGCCCGCGCCGCGCTCGGCCGGGCGGCCGGATGCCGTGCGGGGGCAGCGCCAGCTGGAGCGAAGCGACGCCGCCCATGAAGGCGCGGGAGGGAGCGACGTGGCCGGGGCGCCGAGCTCACCGGGGGCAGGCGAGGCCGCGCCGCCCGCGCCGGCATCCCCGGACGCCGCCCGCTCCAGTGCAGGCGAGCGCGGCGCCAACGGCCCGCCGCGCGGCCAGGGGGCGCCCGGCGCGGCGCGTGCCGGCGGGGCGGACGCCAGCCGGGCTGTGCCGGGCGGCGGTCGGGAGGGCGGAGGCGCGGCCGGCGCGGAAGGAGCTCGTCCTATATTGGCGCTCGCAGGGCTCTCGGAGCTGCGGCTGACCTGCTGCTGCAGGCCGAGCGTCGAGGGCCTGGTCGGCCTCGCGCCCGCCCTGACCCGCGTCCGCGTCCTGTGCCTCGACCACGTGGAGGCGCTGCGGCGGCCGCCGCCGGCCGCGCCCGGGCCGGGCCCGCCCGGCGCGGCGCCGCCCGCGCCCGGCGCGCATGCGCTGTTCGCGGCGCTGGCAGCGGCGGGCGGCGCACCTGATTTGGCCGAGCTGCGCCTGGACGGCGCGCGCCTGGACGACGCGGGCGCCGAAACCCTGGCGGGCGCCCTGGGGCCGGCCCTGCGCACGCTCTCCCTGGTGGACGCGCGCGGCCTGGGGGACGTGGGCATGCGCGCCCTGGCCGCGGCGTGCCCGGGGCTGCAGACCCTGTGCGTCGGCGGCAAGTGCGGCGCGTGGACGGAGCGCGGGGCGCTGCCTGCGTTCGCGGCGCTCACCGAGCTGCGCCTCGTGCGCCGCAGCGTCGAGGACGGCCGCGCTCTGGCGGCCGCGCTGGCGCCGCACGCGCGCACGCTCAGGCGCGCCCCGCGGGGCAGCTGCTTGTAGACGTGCATGCGGAGTAGCGCAATTAGCGCTGAAGTATCGTCATGTGCACCACTGTGCGCTTTGCTGAGCTGCTGCTCTGTACCGTGGGTGCCCATACGCCTGCAGCCGCGCTGCTACCCTGCGCGAGCACATGCGAGCGCGCCGTGTGTCCGGGCCTGCAGCGCATGCACCGTGTATGTACGGCTACGCAGGCGCGGCGCACATCTGCAGCACCCAATTTTATAGTTGTTGTCTTTTGCCTGGCAGCACTAGCAGTCACGCCAAGCAACAGCCGGAGGAGCGCGACAAGGCGCCACGCCCGCTCTTGAGTGCACCTCTGCTAGCGGCCGAGGCGGCGCCCCGCGGGCGCGGCGGCAGGGCGCTCAGGCTGGCGGCCTGCGGCGGCATCACGGACGGCGTGCTGGCCGCGGCGGTGCCGCCGGGCGTGCGCGAGCTGAGCGTGGTCTGCTGCGAGGCCGTGACTGGCTGGGGCCTGACGCGGCTGCGCGCGCTGCGCGCGCTGCGCCTGGACGGCTGCCCCGCCGTGGACGTCGCGGCTGTGCAGGCGCGCGCCCGGGCCGCGGCGCATGTTGGGGCCGGGTCCAACGGCGCCGAATGCGATGGGGTGGGCGACATCAGGGGACATGCTGTGCCCAGCCGCTCCGGGAGCGGGCTGCGCGTGAGGACCTGCCTAAGCGGCCCTAATTGCTGAAACAGGCTCTCAAACTGACACGCCTGGGTGCGCCGAAGGGCTCGCGCACTCGAGAGCCTTTCGTTCTTTGCGCGGCCAGGCGCTCGCGGCGGTGTGCCCTGCGCTGGCGGTGGTGGAGCTGCCACGGCACGTGCCGGCGCGCTGCCTGCCGGTGCAGGCGCCGGGCGTGGGCGGCCACCTGCGCGGCGTGCGCGTCGAGGGCGGCTGCAGCACGCCGCGGCCGCCCGAGGCAGGCCGCCGCCGCCGCGCCGCCGCCGCCTGACCGGGCGTATCAGTCCGGTGGCTGTGCCCTGTGCACCCTCCCTTTAGATTGGCGTGGGGCTCGTGTCACTGTGGGGCAGGGTGTCTGCTGGTGCTGTGCGCGGCGCGGCGGTGTGGTGCAGGTGCGCTGCATGCAAGCGGTCTTGTCCTAGGTGTTTGTCCCAGGCGCCTGCTGTGCCTGGCATGCTGGTCAGGCGGGAGAGTGTGGACGCATGCTGCGCAGCGCACTGTACGCCGCCACTTTGGCCTCGGCACCACTCTCAGCATGAGGCACTGACCCATGCGCCGCGGCCGAGGCAGTCCGTGGAGCCGAGGGGGTACCCCTGGGCTCGAGGGGGTACCCCTCAGGATGAGGCACTGACCCCGCATGGGTCAGTGCCTCATCCTGAGGCGTTGTTTTCTTTGTTATGTCATTCAACTGTGGGGCACCCGGTATTGCCGCTGACATGGCCGTGCTCAAAGTCCCCACCTCCCTGTATTGCTCATGGGCGCCTGCCCCGTAGCTTGTATTGCAACGCATGCTTAAGGGCGGAGTGCTCCGCTCTGCGTCTGCTCTGCGTCTGTGTGCGATGCCAGCTGAGTCGCGCACACAGGCCGTGTGCCACTGTGACCATCAATTGTGGTGAAATCAATTGCAGAGCACACTTATTCACGCACCGCCAGCAGCGCTTGCCAAGCGTACACAGACACACATACCAGATCCGACCCCGGATGACCCTTGACTGACTGCCTCTGACCCAGACTTGTGGATCATGCCGTACCATCTCTTGCGTATGGAGCACGCCAAAGCTTAGGAGTGCAGGGGAGGTAGTGCACCATCCAAGGCCCATAAGACCCGCCCTCAACCCTTACAGTGCAGAGACAAGAACCCAAAAGATTTCCTTGTGCATCTTGGACAAAGCCTTGTCACGCAGGGCCATGCATGCATCGCCTGCTCCTGCTGCTGCTGCTGGCACCACGACAGCTGCCCATGACCATGCTGGGTACCCCGCACCGCACGCGAGTCTTGCAAACCCCACACCATTACTACCCAAATGACATGGAGGTGTGAACCGCCTGTGGGTGCGCTCAAATGGTTATCTGTACGCATGGACAGGCCCCCAAGGCTCAGCTGCCACCACTTACTTGCGTGTACCTATCACAGCATACCGCGCTGTTCAGGAGCCCCTGCACGCCCCTCCGTATGTTACAGTGAGCACGCGGGGGGAGGGAGGGTAAGCAGGCCCATGTAGGCCGCTCGCCGCCTGGTAAGTAACCCTCCCAGGGTTGCAGGGGCCTCCGGCCAGCGCCGAGAAGGGACGGGAGGGCCGCGAAAGCGAGATAGAACAGCCGGTACGTATGCGGTCAGCGCTGTGCCTGTGCGGAGTAGGGCATGGATGCCCCAACCACACCCTACCCTCGCCCAACCCGGGGCTCCCCGTGGCCCCCGGCCTCACTGCTCCTTCTTCGCGCTGGAGCCGCCGCCGAACAGGCCCTTGATGCGCTCGCGGATGTGCAGGCCGCTGCCGTGGTGCTCGTGGCCCATGGCCTTCGCGGCCTCGCGGTCCGTCTCGGCCTCGCCCTGCGGCGCCATCTTGACGGCCTGCGCGCGGCCGCCCGCGCGCGTCAGCATGCCGGGAGGCAGGCAGGGAGGCTGGAGAACAGTACAATACAGGATCTGCCTCGCCCTGCGGCGCCATCTTGACGGCCTGCGCGGGGTCGCCCGCGCGCGTCAGCACGCCAAGAGGCAGGCAGGGAGGCTGGAGAACAGTGAAACTCAGGTTCGGCCTCGCCCTGAAGCGCCACGTCACCCGCCCGAACACCACAGGATGCGAAGAGGAAGCGAGGAAGCGATAGGGGACAAGCAAGGGGGCATTGTCTGGATGCGCAAGCGCGCAGCTCGACATGCGCACGCATGATGTGCGTTGCTCAGGCGCGGCCAATGCTGCTGGCGCGTCTGGGGCAAGGCTCAGGGTGTGCGAGCCCTGAGAGGCCGCGGGCCGCGCCGGCTTGGTGCGCGAGCCATGGGGCATGCACGCGGGCAGGTCGCCGCCGTCGGTCGCGCGCCACTTGCGCAGCAGCGCCGCTTGCGCTTCCTCCAGCGGCACCGCCGCCAGGCCGCCCTGCGCAGCGCGCCAGCAGCCACATGACCCCCGCGCGCTCGCACACGCGCGTCGGGCTCCCGCCGCGCACAGCTCGCTCGGGGCGCGCGGCCGCGCGGCGGCGCCGCGCCGTGCCGGGTGCGACCCCTGCGTCATGCGCGCAGCCAGGCGCGCGCCTACGGCATGGCCCAGCCGAATTACTCTGACACCCTGGCGCGCACAGAAGCGCGCGGCGCGGCGCGGCGGCGCACCCCCTCGCGCTTGATCAGGCCGTCCTGCAGCAGCGTCGGCAGCGCATTCTCCAGCGCAAAGTCCAGCTTCTCGCCAAACTTGGCCGCCAGGTGCGCCTCGCACGCGGCGTCCAGGTCCGCGTCGGTCATCTTCTTGTCTACGCGCGCGCCATCCCGAACCTGGGTAGGTGTAACCCAACCCGACCCCGTGCCTGCCCTACCCTATCCTACCTCATCCGGGGCAATTCCTGTCCTGCGCACACCTCACGCGCGCGCGCCGCCGGCGCGCGCCGGAGCGGCCAAGCGGCGCGCTGCCGGCGGCGCAGCGAGGGCGGCCGCGTCTGCGGGACGCGGGCAGGGCCGCTGTCGGCACCCCGCTCGACACCCTGTATCGTTGATCGGCTTATTGAGCACTCGCTCGATGGCATGCATGTGGTCCGCCGCGCGCATGCGCGGGAGGGGTGGCCCGACACGCGCCCGGGGGGGGGCGGGGGGGGGGGGTGGCGGCGCACCGGAGAGCAGGAGCAGGTAGTAGGCGAGCAGGAGCTCCTTGACGTGCTGCGCGGCCATCTGGTCGAGCAGCCAGTCGGTGACGCCCTCCTGCGCGTCCATGGTCTGCTCGTACAGCGCCTTGGTGACCTGGTCCACCACCTGCGGCCCCGCGCGCGCGCGCTCGGCGCCCTGCTCCAACCCTCAGGCCCTAACCCCATGCCATACGTGCGCGGCAGTCCGGACGCGCTCTGAGAGCCCAGGCGGGAAGGAGTCCGGTCAGTGACGCGCCGCCTGCGCACCATAGTGAGTCTTCCAGACCAGGCACCGACGCAGGCCTCATCAGCAGTGCCCACCCGAGGCATGCCCGCTCCCTGCCGGGGCGAGCGGCTGCGGCAGGGAGAGGCTCTTGCCATGGCAGGCGGCCGGGGGCGGGCCGCGCCTGCTGGCGCGCGAGCTGCGCGGTGAAGTACATCTGCGACGCGCGGCCGCCCAGCAGGCTGATCACCGTCATCACCGTGCTGAAGCTCAGCTTGCCCTGCCGCCCGCGCGCGCGCCCGGGTCAGCCACCCGCGCGCGCGCCCCCAGGCCCCGCTTCCACGCGCGGCGCTCGGGCCCCGACTCACAGCGCTGCTCTGCTTAAAACGCGACAGGCCGGACTTGTCAGAGCTGATGGAACCTGAGAAATTGAGCAAGGCGACGGTAGTTACGCTCCCTCAGGCAGCGCGGCGCATGGGGCGGGGGCTGGGGGCGCGCCGCCATGGCGGACACGGCGGCGGCCAGGCCGCCCAGGATCGTGACAGAGAGCTGGATCAGCAGCAGCGGCTTGAAGTAGAAGCGCTTGTCCGGGAAGACCATCTCGATGTCGGCCATGGGGATCTCGTCGAAACGCTTGGCCACGATGTTGCGCCGCGCCAGCCGCTGCCGCCGCGCGCCGCGCAGAGCGCGTCACGCGCCGGTTCACGCAGCGGGCGCTCCGCCAGCGCGCCGCCGCGCTGTGAGGCGCGGCCTTCGCTGCTCCGGGGCTGCGGGCCTAGGCGTGGCAGTCTCGGCGCGGGCGCAGAGGCGGGCGGCCTGCGACATGCGGCTTCAAGCAAACCACTCACCGGGCTGCGCGCCTGGTGCAGCGCGCGCCGGGTGGCGTGTGCTCTGGGCGAATCAGCCAGGGTTAGGGCGGCAGCTTTTCGCACCGGGTCCAGCGTGCGCTGCGGCCCATGGTCGCCGGTGTCGGGCGGGCCGCCGCGGCGGCGGTAGATGACGACCACGTTGCGGAAAGCCGGCTCGCGCAGCTGCACGCTGGACGTCAGGTGCTTGAACACGGCCGCCGCGTTGGGCATGAGCTGCCGCAGCGTGGTGCGCTGCACAACCTGCGCGCGCGGGGCGACTGTGAGCGCGGCGTCGCAGACCCTGCGGTGCGCGCTCGCGCGGCGACGGAGCTGGCACGCCTCCTCGGAGAGCGCAACTACCGCTCGCAATAGTACACATGCTGCTGACATAGCCACCAAGCCTTGCCTGCCCTAACCCTATACTAACCCTATCCATACAGCTACCATCGCTGCCGCCCAGCCACCAAGCATCGCCAGCCGCTTGGCACGCCTGCCGGCTGGCGCGCAGGCGGGGCAGGCGCGCGCCTGGTCGGGCGTCTGGTGCGCGCCGCCGCCGGCGCCGCCCACCGATGGCAAATTTGCGCCATTGCCGGCGCCGGCGGGCGCCGCCTTGCCGCCGGCGGGCGCGGGGCCGCCCGCCTGCCCCGCCCCCGCCCCGAACCCTGACCCTGGCCGCGTGCCGGCCGCCTCGTCGCCCGGCTTCGCCGCGGACGCGGAGGAGAGGGCAGCGGCGTCGCTGGCGCCCGTGCGCGGCGCCTCCATGTGCGGCTCGCCGGCGGCGGCCGGCGGCACCTTGAACTGCCACTCGGTCAGCTCCTTGGGCAGGCCGGTCGGCGCGGCGCCGGCGGCGCCCGCGGGCGGCAGCGCGGCGCCGCCGAGGGGCGCGGGCGCGGGCGCGGGCGCGTGCGCGGGCGCGTGCGCGGGCGCGGGCGCGGTGACGCTGCGGTCGGTGCTGGCGGTGTAGCCCTGGTTGCTGGGCGTGGGGCCCGTGGCGGTCGTGAAGCCCTCGCTGCTGGCGCCGCCCTCCATGGACACGCCCAGCTGCAGCCGCGCCTGGCGCACGCGCGCGCGCCGCGCAGCCTCAGGATAGGGTATATACTGCACCCTCTTGTACACGCGCCGTGCAGCATGAGCCGCACGCGGGGTGTGCACTCGCGGACAGCAGGAGCGATCAGTCTTTGCCAGCTTCCAGCATCACACACGCGGGCAATAATCGGCAGGGTCCTGCGCTTCAACCCGCTGGCGTGTCAGCGATGCATAGGGTTAGTTCAGAGCCGCGCGCCTCGCGCTTGAACACGCGGCTGAAGAGCGCCTGGAAGGGGTCGACCAGCAGGTACTGGATGAGCAGGTCCAGCTTCTCGCTGATGTACATGCCCTCCGCGCGCACCTGCGCGCCCCGCCCGGCGGCGTCTGGGCGATTTAAATTTTTAAGCTATCAGGGTTACCTATGCTCATCCTGAGCCCAAGATTGCGGCACGCGTCAGCATGCACGTTGTGCTCCGGGCTGCCCTTCGCGGGCTGCCTTTCGCGTTCTGGCAGAGCTGCGCGAGAGCGCGCCGGCATTCGCGCGTAAGCATGTGTCTGGCGGCGGGGGCGCCGGGGCGCGCGCGTCGGACATGCCGCGGTGGAAGACGAGCACGTGGTCGCTGATGTCGGCCGCGGCCGCGCGCTCGCCCGCGTGGCGCGCCCAGAAGCGGCGCAGCAGCTCCGGGTCCATTGCGTCCCAGCGCACCTCCACCGGCGTCGTGAACTGCGCGGCCCCGCCGCCGCCCGCCGCGCTCAGGCCATGGCCGGGCGCCGCGCGGCTGGCGCAACGGCGCCATGTGCAGCCGCCGGCGCGGGGCGGCGCGTCACAGGGCGGCGAAAGCGTGGCAGCAGCCCGGCGTCTGCGTGAGTCCGGCGTACCTTCACTCTTTGATGCTTTATGGTGCGGGCATCACAGCCAGTGGCAGCACCCAGCACGCGCATCGCATCGTGAAAGCCCGCCCGCCTAATGGCCTAATCGATTCGCCTACGCGCTCCATCATCTATGGAGCGTGCAGGCTCCATGGATGAGCCTACACGCTTCGAACCCCCGCCGTCGGCTGGCTGCTTGTTTAATGCGCTCGGGCAGCACTGACCGAGCAAAGTG
>JAABUV010005089.1_pt1 | contig 15209 bp, 9 predicted proteins | sample 5559971 | NCBI WGS metagenome assembly JAABUV01 (sample SAMN10711881, study PRJNA513362) | rock metagenome | isolation source: Antarctica rocks | place: Antarctica: Victoria Land, Knobhead nord | collected 2015-12-19
AGGTATGTGCCTATCGAAGAAACTTCGATCGAACGACCACCCAATGAACATCCGCACCCGTGATTCCCATTATGCCCGGACCAAGAAATGGGGCGCAGGCCAACAGCATTTATTTCGTCGGTGACTTGCTCCCGACCCACTCCAAATCCTCCACCATCTCCGAAATAACGAGCGTGGCTAATCTGCTAAAATCCTCCGTCCCGGAGGATAAATGGTGGTTCGGAAAGCGTACCGTCACGCCTATGCAACTGTCGTTGACCTTGATCGTTTACGACACCAAAGCCGGGCATACTCAGGTCCAGGCATGGTTACACCAGCAGCGGAGTCGCCTCAAACCCCATGCCAATTGAACGGGCGGGTGGCAGAGGTTCGCTTGCGAACCCCGGTCGTTCGGCCCACGCCGGCAGGTCCGGGGTTCGCAAGCGAACCCGTGCCACCCGACCGTCAAACTCTAATGGGTGAATATCATCCCGGAATCGTTAAGTTTTCGCCCTTCGTTTCGGGACGTACGTCGAGTCGAAATTGCCAGCAGTGGAGTAGAGGCGACGCGGACACGTTCTCAGCCCACCGGGTCTGTTTGTCGAGAGGATCGTATCAACAAGCTAAGATCACCAGACAAGTTCTCCGACGAAGAAGTCATCGCTGCCTTTACCGTGAGAGGCTTCTCCCCGGAGGAGTGCTGGATTTGCTGTAACATGCCGATCTATCCCCTCCCGGATGGATCGGGGGGCCGTCCGCTATTCCTCCGCCAAGACCTTAGCGGTCTCGAGGATGCCTGCGTCAAGTATCTGAGGCGAATCGGCATGCCCGATGTGGAGTTAAAGGGGGAATGATGAGGTGGAATCGTCTGGCGTGTAAGAATTTGCTTATAAAACGACAGGACAGTGAATGGCATCGGTAAAGTAGCGACGAGATTTGACGGGAGAGGACCATGCGACTGCCTCAAGTACGGTTCATGGAGCGGCGGGCGATGATGACCCGAGGATCGCCATGACGCGAGAGCGAACCTCGAACCGACGATTCACCCTGGCCGACCTGATGGTCCTGGTCGCGGCGACTGGCGCCGGGCTGGCCATGTTTCGGCCCTATCTTGCGTCGCTGAACAGCCCGATTTTCCGAAACGGGGCCCACCATTTCCGGACCATCGAGACCACCTATGGAACCTGGTCCTGCGTCGCGGCCTGGTGGATGATCGCCCTGTTGATCCTCCAATACCGACGGCCCCACCCCAGTCGGGGCCGGCTGGTTCGTCGCCCTGGCCATTCCGCATGTTGCGTCGCGGCGGTGGCCTTGGTCGTGGGCGGCGTGCATGAATTGACCCGGTTCGCCTTCGGTGATCCGACCGGGGTGCCCTTCTCCTTTCATCAGTTGTGGATCACGGTGTCCGTGCGAGTCGGGCCGGCCGTCGCCGGAGCCTGGCTGCTCCTGGCCCTGAGCGGGCGGTGGCAGTCCGACCCCGGATGGATCGAGCGTCTGGGGCGGGTCCTGGGATGCTGCTGGATTGGTTGGCTCCTCTTCTGGATCCTCCCCAGTCCCATCCGCTCCAGGATCCCTCCGTTCTGGGACGGAGTGCTCTCATGAGCCGGACGGGGACAATTCGACGGGTCGACGTCCTGATCCTGCTCGTTGCGGTCGCGGCCGTCGTGATCCGCAATGATCGCGAGGTCTCGGAGGTCTACAGCCGAGACTGGGTGGAGTCCGTGGCGAGGCGTTGGCCGCCGCGGATCAGAACCGTGGTCGGGCCCACCTGGCGATTGGAAAGCGATTTCATGGCGGCCCTGATCGTCACGACCGTGGGACTGGGGTTGACCGCTCTTCGCAGGCCATTCGTTCCCGCGGGCAAGAGGTGGCCGGGGAGGGGGATGGCCGCCATCGCCGTGGCCGGCATGGCGGTGGGCTACTGCGCGATCCGTGTCGGGTTGGAGGCGATGGCGGACCCGGCCTCGGGATACCTCGGCCTATCCAACCCCCATTTCCTCTCCGATTCGCTCCGCAACAGCCAATCTGCCCCGAAAAATTCGATCCTGGGAGCCTGGTCGCTCCTGGTCTTCGCGGGGCGCTGGGAATCCGAGGCGGACGGTCTGGAGCGGCTCGGCCGCCTGCTAGGATGGAGCTGGTTGTCGTCCATCGCGTTCGACCTCCTTCACTCGGCGTTCTGGTAAGCGGGTCATGCCCTCCCCGTCGAAATTTACTGCCTTCGGGCGCATCGGGGGGGATGATGGCGGCCGGGTGGCAAGGGATCGCAAGCGAACTCCGGAACGTCCGTCGGGGATCAAGCGACCGGGGTTCGCAAGCGAACCCCTGCCACCCGCAGGATCCGGCGATTTTTGTTATATGTTCGCATTATCGTAAATTGTGGCCCGTCCGGAGAGTGCGTCAAATGTCACCCGGGCCGATCTTCCGGAGGGAGTTGGACGCGGCGGCGCGGGGCCGATGGCTCTACGGGACCCGGGCGGGGGCGGCTTCGGCGATCGCGGCCTACGTCGGGTCGAGGCCGGAACTGCTCCGGGGTTGGTCGGGGGACGCGGCGCTCTCGGCGGGCGAGATCGCCGGGATCGCGTCCCGGGCCTTCGAGGCTTTCGGCGATGCCCAGCTCGTCGGGGTCCTGGCGATGGTGCCGGCGCTGGTGGCCGGGGAGTCGGCCCGGGGGACGCTCGGCCTGCTCCTGGCCAGCCGGATCGGGGCGGCGGGGGTGGTCGGGGGCAAGCTCGTCGCCGGGCTGCTGGTGGTGGGGGTGCTGATCCTGGCCGGCCTGCCGGTGGTCGCCCTGTTCGGGATGCTGGGCGGGGTGGACCCGGCGCGGGCCCTGGCGAGTTACGGCGGGACGGTCGCGGCGGCCTGGTTCGTCGCGGCGGTGGCGATGCTGGTCTCGGTCCATGCGCGGTCGGCGGCCGGGGCCGTGGCGGGGGCTTATGCGGCGATGCTGGGGTGGATCGTCCTGCCGATCTGGCTGGTGAGACGGCTCGGGCCGCCGGGCACGCCGTCGCCGATGGCGTGGCTCGGGCCGATCGCCCGCGAGGTCGCGCGGTCGAGCCCGCTGTCGGTCCGGTTCCCGATGGAGGTCTGGGGCCGGTGGGCGACGGTCCCGGCCGGATGGTCCTGGATGGTCGGCGAGACGGCCGCGTTGCAGGCAAGCTTCGGGTTCGCCCTGGCGGCCTGGCGGCCTGGCGGCTCAGGCCGGCCTACCGGGCCCGGCTCGACGCGAGGCCGTCGCGGGTCCGGGGGTGGCTCGCGCGGGCGGCGGGGCTCCGGGGGCGGGCCCGGCCCCCCTGCGGCGACGACCCGATCGGGTGGAAGGAGGCCCACGCCCCCGAGTCGGCCGGGATGGCCCGGCTGGTCGTCCTGATCGGGCTCGTGATCTTGACACGGATGATGATCGGGCAATTCCAGTATGGCATGCCGCACCTCAATTCTGTAATGGATGAGCTGTTTCGGTACGGGATGGACCTCGGCCCCAATGGCAACCACCACCACGCCCGGAACGAGCTGAACGACCAGCTCAACGAGATGGCGGCGGTCCTGGCCGCCGCGGCGATGGCGGCCTCGGCCCTGCTGGCGGCCTCGGGCGTTGCGGGCGAGCGGGGCCGGGGGACATGGGATGGCCTGCTCGCCACGCCGATCGACCGGGCCTCGATCCTCCGGGCCAAGATGCTCGGCGCGGCCTGGTCGGTCCGGGCCCTGCTGGGGATGGTGGTCTTTCTCTACCTGGTCGCGCTGGCATCGACGGCGCTGCACCCGGCCGGGTTCGTGCTGGCCACGGCGAGCCTGGCCGGCTTCGTCTGCTACGCCGTGGCGCTGGGGACCTACGTCTCGGTCCGGTCCCGCGATGCCAGCCGCGCGATCGCCCGGACCGCGACGATCCTGCTGGCGGTGGAACTGGCCCCGGTCGCGGCGCTGGCCCCGTTCATCGGCGGTTACGCGGCCTCGCTCGTGGCGGCCCCAAGGCTAATGCTGGAATTGCCCCTGTCGCGGATCCGGGTCCACGCCTTCACGCAGGCCATCGGGATCGAGCCAACGGCGATCACGGTGATCCTCGGGGTGGTGACGATCATCGTCGGGGGCCACGCCCTGGCCGCGTGGCTCCTGACGAGGGGGGCGGCCCGGCGGATCACGCGGGAGGGCGGCTGATTTTCACCGGCCCTCCGGCCGGATCGAGAGGTGGGTGACGGCCAGGTCGACCGGCCCCTTCTCGGCCCGCTCGTGGTAGAGCACCACTTCCTTGATGTGGGCGAGGCCGGGGGTGGCCGGCAGGGGGACGCGGATCTCGGCCTCGCGGCCCCCGGTGTCGGCCAATCGGGCGAAGACCTGGCGGGAGATCAGCCCGGGGGCCGACTTCTCGGGTTTCAACTCGATCGAGACCGGATCCAGGGCGCCGGCCGACCGGTAGCGGAGCGTCAGGACCCCGCCGGAGAGGTCGAAGCCCTTCGAGTCGGGCGCGACGAAGGCGATCCCGAACTGGGTCAGGTCCGTGCCCTGGGCCCGGAAGACGCCCGCCTCCTTGCCCGACCGGAGGGTGGACCCCTTGGCGGTCCAGGCGAAGGCCGAGGCCGGGCCGCCGAGGAGGTCGGCCCCCTGGCCGGGCTCGAAGAAGGCGGCGATCTTGGCGGCGAGTCCCTTCGATTCCATGTATCTGTTCATGTCGGCGGACCCCTGTCCGATCAACCCGAGGGCCAGGGACAGGGTGTGTGCGCTGGTCTGGAAGGTGATCGGCTCCTTGCGGACGACGTTGTAGCCCTCCCAGGGGCCGTGGTCGGTGATCAGGCTGGAGATGATCGGCCAGTGGGCCGCCAGGAACGCCTCGACCTTGGCGGGCTCGATCGAGTAGGCCACGCCCAGGGAGTACAGCGAGGCGGCGTCGGTCTGTCGAGGGCCGGGGCTGACGGTGATCTCGGGGATCCCGACGCTCCCGGTGTACTGGGTCCCGTCGCCGGTGTAGGACTCGGAGAGGAAGCCGGGGAGGTTCTTGCGGTCGGAGTAATCGACCTCGATGGCGACGGTGTTGGTCAGGAGGGCCCGCCAGCTCGGCCGGGCCATCTCGCCCAGGCTCAAGCCGAGCCCGAGGGCCTGGAACGCCGAGCCCTCCCAGGGGGCCAGGGCATAGAGGTCGCGGCCGTCGGCGGCCCGGTAGGCTTTCATCTTGAAGCCGAGATTGGCGATGGCGTCGGCGGGGAGCCCGAACCGGGCGGCGACGAAGGTGGCGGGGCCGCGGAACTCGTTGACGAAGTAGTCCATGTGGCCGATCGTCCGCTTCCCCTGGAGGTCGTCCCAGCCGATCAGGCGTCCGTGGGTGGCGTCGTAGCCGAAGTAGAACAGGCCGCCCCCGGCGTCGTAAAGCCGGGCGTAGCCAACCTGCTGGGCGTCGAGGAACTGCTCCAGTTCGTCGCGGATGGCGGCGACGCCGGGCTCGTCGCGGATCCCGTCGGAGAGCAGGGCGCCGATGGCCTTGGCGGCGGAGGTCGAGAGGTTCGAGTTGTCGCCGAAGACCAGCATCACGACGCGGGCGTCGAGGATCGCCAGAACCTTCCGCCGGGTGGCGGGGTCGTTGAACGGGATCAGCGGGCCCTTGAAGTGGTCGTCGCCGTACTCCTGCTTGCGGGTGACGTCGCCCTCCTGGCCGTCCAGCCGGGGGGCGAGCCAGCCGGACTCGACGAGGGCCTTCCAGAGCGCCTCCCCCTTCTCGGGCCCGAAGGCCCCGAGGATGCTGGACTTCTCGATGTGCGAGGCCAGCGGGCCGAGCCGCTTGCCGGTGGCCAGGTCCAGGAAGTTGCTCAGGAGCCCCTCGGCGGCGAGCGAGGGGTCGCGCTGGTCGCCGCGGAGGGACTTGACCAGGTGCGCGAGATGGGTCAGGGCCAGCCCGCGCGAGAGGTGCGGGGTGTCGGCCCGGCCGGCGGCCACGTTGGCCAGCAGCTCCAGATAAAGGCCGATCGCGGTGAGCTGGGTGAACGACCGGAAGAACAGCCCCCGCTTGGGGTCCTGGTTCCAGCCCTCCACCGGGTAGCCGGAGGCGGGGTCGACCAGCTTGTTGGCCGGCGCGGCGTAGCGGAGCGTGCCTTCGAGCAGGGCCCGGGCGTGGACGTGCTCGGGCGCGAGGGTCGGGAATCGCGTGAGTCCGGGCTCCGACTGCCCGATCGCCGTCCCACCGGCGCAGGCCGCGACGGCCGCGAGCCAGGCCCCGAGCCGGGCGGCGACCCGCCCCGTCCGCTGGAATGGGAGTGTCATCGATCGGTTCCTCCAGAGGGGCCATTGGTCGATCTGCCGGTCATAATCTCGCGCTCTCGTATTGATTGTACCGCCTCGATCGCTACGATCGGGGAAGCGACCAGTTGCGGGCCGCCGTCAGGCGACTCCGGGCTTCGGCCCCTGGCCGCTCCTTTCATTTCGTCCTGCTCGCCGCCTGGCCTGCCTTCAGCCAGTCCAGCACGCCCATGATTTGCTCATTGCCCTGATGGATGAGCGGCCTGGTGAGCTTGATGCCCTCGGCATCGATCGACTTCTCGGCCCTTCCGATCTTCCCCTCTTCCAACTTCCGGGAGTGCAGCGAGCAGAGGTCGCAGAGTGGGAGGACTCGGCTCTTGGTCGAGTCGATGAAGAATCCCTTCTCGACGACCCGGGAGAGTCGCAACGGCCCGTCGGCGAGGCGGAGCTGGCGGATCGACTTCTCGCCGTCGCGTCCGACATCCTTGTTTTCATCGACGATCAAGATGCCGAGAGCGTTTTGGGTCGCGAGATATTCATTCACCACCAAGGCTACCAGGGCGAACGCGGCGATCTGCGGATGGATTGCCACGCCCGCGCCCAATGTATCCAATGGCCACGCCTTGTATCGCTTCTTCTCGATGGACCGATAGACGAACCTCGATTCATGGCGTTGGGCGAGGGTCAACCAGGCATCGCGCAAGGCGAGGCGTTGCGAGACGGGGACGCCGCGACACGCCCCGCCACCATTCCGCAGGTCGCTTCCGTGAATTTCCTGCTGCGTCGCCGCCAGCGACGGTAGATTCTGGGCGACGGCGGCTTCGAGATCGGCTTCGAGTGACAGCCAGCAAGTCTCGGGGACGATGAGCGCCCCGACCACCAAGATAGGCTGTTGCTGATTGTCGAGGTCGTTTCCGGAATTGCCGGACTCGTCGAAATAGACGAGATGCATTAGCACAGTCTCCCGAAGCTCGGGACGGCACACGCCGATGTATCGCGATCGACCTTCACTTCGCCCAGGTCGGCGGCGGCCTCGGGATCGGGCGGGGGGACGACGGCGCCGGCGACCAGGCGGTAGCCGAGGACCCCTTCGAGGGCCTGGCGGAACATCCAGCCGGCGGCGCCCGTATACCCGTTCCAGATCATCCGGCCGGGGTCGAAGGTGGTCACCATGTCGGCGGCCTGCTGGTTGGGCTGGCCGCCGTAGACCTCGACCTCGGCGGGCCCGGCGTGGCCGATCGCGGCGATCTTCCGCCAGAGGCGATGGGCGGCCTCGCGGTAGTGGCGGGCGTCGTCGGGGCGGCCCTGGGCGGTGGCCTGCTCGGCCAGGATCCGGGCGGCGCCGACGAGCCACTGGACGCCGTGGCAATACATCCCGTTCTCGCGGACGCCCTCGGGATACCAGCTACTCCGGCCGAGGTAGGGCTTGGTGTCCTCGCGGAGCGGGGGCCAGCCCAGGAGGATGGTATCGTCCTTTTCGAGGACGCGGAGGGCGGTCTCGAAGACGGTCCGGCCCCGGCCCTGGTTGATCCCGGCCATGACGGCCCAGGCGGCGGTCAGGGCGTCGATCTCCCAGATCCCGCTGTCCTTGACGCCGATCTCGGTCCCGTCGTCGTGGATGGCGCGGAGGTAGCGGTCGTCGCGCCAGGTCGATTCCAGGGCCTCGCCGAGGGCCCGGAGGCGTTCGAGGTAGTGATCCTGACGGGCGTCCCCTTCGAGCCGGCCGACGATCGGGGCCATCCGGTCGAGGATGTAATGGAGGAAGAAGCCGAGCCAGACGCTCTCGCCCCGGCCCAGGCTCCCGATCTCGTCGAGGCCGTCGTTCCAGTCGCCGGTCCCCATCAGCGGGAGGCCGTGGGCCCCCATCCGCTTGTCGAGCACGAGGTCGATCGCCCGGAGGACGTGGCGGTAAACGGTGTCGTCGCGCGACGAGCGGAGCGGGTCGAACCCCATCCCGTCCTTCCCCTCGGGCAGGGGAGGGAAGGGCAGCTCGGATTCGAGGTAGGTCGTCCGCTCGCCCAGAAGCGAGTCATCGCCGGTGGCCCCGACGTACTCGACCACGCCCCAGGCCAGCCAGAGGAGGTTGTCCGAGGCGTGCGTCCGGGCGGCGAACCCGGTCCGGCCGTCCCCGAGCCGGTGGAACCAGTGGACCACGTCGCCTTGGAGAAACTGCTGCGAGGCGTGCAGGAGGATCTGCCGGTGGGCCACGGCCGGGTCCATCCAGAGCAGGTTGACCGAGTCCTGCAACTGGTCGCGGAAGCCGAACGCCCCGCTGGACTGGTAGAACCCCCGGCGGGCCCAGATCCGCTCGGCCAGGGCCTGGTACTTGAGCCAGTCGAGGTAGCGGTCGAACTCCGGGCTGTCGGTCCGGACCCGGACGGTATCCATCAGCGCGAGCCACCAGCGGCGGGTGGCGTCGAGGCTGCCGAGCGCCATCGCGTGGGCGGAGACCGGGCTTTCGTCGCGATACCTGCGGATGATCGCCTCGGCCGAGGCCCGGTCGTCGGCCTGGCCCAGGACGACGACGACGGTCGCCTCGCCCCGGGCGGGGACCTCGATCGTCGCCAGGAACGCGGCGATCGGGCGGTCGTCGGAGGTCGTCGAAAGGTCGGGCTTGCCCTGCTCGACCAGGTGCGGCCGGGCCACGTCGCGGCTCCCGCCGAAGAACCGGCCCCGGCTCGTCTCCATCCGGGCGGGCCGGATCGAGATCGCGGCGAAGGCCGGGCCCCGGCGGAAGGTGTTCCGGGGGTTGGTGAAGAACAGGGCGTGCAGGGCCTCGTCCCGGCGAATCTCCAGCGGGCCGGCGTATTCGGGCTGGGCGGCCAGGACCATCTGGAAGTACGGGGCGAACCGCAATCGACGGGGCCGGGCCGACTCGTTCCGGATCGTCAGCAGGTAGACGCCCGCCGGCTCGCCGGGCGGGACGAAGACGGTCAGCTCGGTCGAGATGGCCCCCTTCTTCATGTGAAAGGTCGCCGTGCCGTCGACGCCGAACTCGGCCTCTTGGGCGGCCTCGGGGTCGTTCAGCGGGTGATAGGTCGGGCAGAACCATTCCTGGGTGTCGATATCGAACAGGTAGAACGCTTCGGGCGGGACCTCGCGGGTGACGATGTCGGGCCAGTCGGGCGTGATCCGGTTCTGCTGCGCGTTGACGCTCGAAGTCGTCTGGAAGCCTCGATTGGTGACCGAGACGACGTGCCCGAGGGCGTTGGACAGCGTGTGGTCGAACGGCCGGGGGGTGAACGGGGTCCGGACCCGCATCGTCCGGCCGTCGTCGGAGAACTCGGTGTAGGGTGAAGGAGTCCCCAGCGGGACCTCGCCGTGGCCGATCGAGTGCCGCTCCTTCCGGCGGCGGTCGGGCGGGTGGGTCTCGGCCCCGGGGATCGCCAGGTGCCGGGCGATCAGCTCGATCGCCGCCTTCTTGTGCGCGACCAGGCCGATCAAGAGCCGGACCTTGGCCGACCCCCTGGCCGGGACTTCCAGCGGCAGGAGGAGGCTGCCGATCGGGTCGAAGGTGGGGTGGGCGTCGGTGTCCTGGTGTCCGGAGAAGGCCAGGGTCTCCAGAACCCTGGGCGACCGGAGGCCCCGGGCCCGGCCGATGAAGTCGACCCGCGAGGTCAAGAAGCCCTCGGGGACCGCGTCCGAGGCCAGCATGCCCATCGCCTTGGCGTGCTTCTCCCAGGCCAGGACGGCGTGGAGCCCGGCGGCGTACTCCATCTCGGCGAAGAGCCGGTTGTACTGGGTGTGCCCCCGGTCGGCGTCGGGCTTGTTCAGGACCCATTCGAGGTAGGGGACCACCCGGACCGTCCGGGCGGAGTCCGAGAGGTTCTCGACCGTGACCTCCCAGACCTCCGCCGGGTCGCTCGGGCCGGCGAGCCGGATCTCGACCGAGGCCCGGAGGCCGCCCGACTCCCGGACGACCCGGAGCGCGTCGTCGACCCGCCCGAAAGTCGGCGGCCCGGCCCGCCCGCCCGGGAAGTTGCCGACCACCGGCCAGGCTCCCGCGTCGTCGACCACGAAGAGGGCCCGGCCCGCCGGATCCAGCAGGTCGTAGGAGCGCCGGGAGACGTCGAATCCCCGGGCGGTCGCCTGGCTGACGACCTCGCCGGTCGCGGCCAGCGTCACCTCGTACTCGGTGTTCCGGATCGACCAGCTCGCCGGCTTGGCTGATCCCGCCCGGCCCCGGGCCCACCGGACGACCGCGAAGACGACCGTGCAGGCCAGGGCCGCGCCCGCCAGGATCAAGGCCTGCTCGATGGTGGGCATCGCCAGGAGGGCCGCCATCGGGCCTCCCCCGGCCTGGCCGATCAGGGTCTGCGAGCGGCTCCAGGCCTCGTCCCAGTCGTTGCCCCGGGGGATGTAGAACGGGATCAGGAGCGGGGCCCAGGTGGTGAACCGCTTGACGCCCTCGGGGATGCACCGGGCGGTCGAGGCCGGGGCGAGGAACCGGGCCAGCCGGGAGTCGAGCCGGTCCATTCCCAGGAAGCTCAGGTTGACCAGCGTGGCCACCCGGAGGCCGAAGTGGTCGAGCCAGATCAGGACCCGGATCGAGTCGTAGGCCAGGAGGTAGATGAAGACCTGGAGGCTCCAGGCCCGGAAGGCCCCGGCGGGCATGGTCAGGTCGTGGTAGGTGGCCAGCACGGTCCGGATCGCGCCGTCCTGGTTGTACCAGGTCGGCTCGCCCATCGGCCGGAGGAACGAGTTGATGATCGGCGACATCCAGAGGCCCCAGCGCAACACCTGGATCATGTTCTCGGTGAGCCCGGCCGCCCCGACCCGCGAGAACAGGGCCTTGATCGGCGTCGCCTCCTTGTCGAAGTACGCCGCCAGGAACGTCCGGTTGATCGCGAAGAGCCAGGCCGGGACCGCCCATGAGATCACCCCGGCCAGGGCCTCGTCGAACAAAAGCTTGACGCCGCCGGCCTGCGTCCCCAGGTCGATCAACCCCCACTTCGAGAGGAACGGCCGGACGTCGAACCGCTCGGGCGTCGTGTTCACCCCCAGGTAGCGGTGGAACTTGGCCGCCACCACGCCCACCTGGGTCGCGTCGAAGTAGAACCCGATCGCCGCCCCGATGCAGCCCCCCAGGAGCCCCCGGACCAGGTACGACCGGGCCGGGAGGACCCGGCCTCGGTTCCGGGTCGCCTCGATGGTGTCGGCCAGGAAGTCCACCCCGGCATAGCTCGCGGCCCCGAACCCGAACCCGAACCCGGCCCGCCATGGGATCGACCAGTCCGAGACCCCCGCCACGACTCCCACTCCCAGCGCCAGCCCGACCACCGCCCCCCGGCCGTAGAGGACCGGGTCGCGGTAGCTCCGGGCCACCCGGCGGAAGAATCCCTGGCTGCCGTCGAAGGTCTCGAAGATCGTCTTGACCAGCGGGAACGCCAGCGCCCCGAACAGCACGGCCGCGACCACCGGCAGACGCTCGGCGAACGGCCGGACGCCCGGGACCGTCCAGAGGGCCCCCAGGCCGTAGAGGATCGCCACGAACGTCCCGGCGTAGATCGCCCCCTTCTTCAGGCCCTCCCACGGGTGCCCGAGGGCCGAGGCCCGCGAAGGCGCCGCGCCCCGGATCGCATCCATCAACAGGCCGGTGATGAGGTAGACCTCGGCCCAGAGCCCCGCCTGCGAGAGTCCGGCCGTTGCCACCGCCCCGAGCAGCCGGGCCCAGGGATCCAGCCTGGCGACCGCCTCGCCCGCCCCTTGCCACCGGGCCAAGGAGTTAAGCCAGGCCACGGACCCGCCCACCCCGAAATCGGCGATGTGCGGGGCCGCGACCGCCGCCACCGCCACCGCGAGGAGTCCCAGGTGGCCCCGGATCGACCTCAGCCCCGTCCCCTTCGTCGCCAGCCCCAGGCCGAGCGCGACCGCCTCGTTGAACCCGAAGAGCACGGCCGCCCGGCCCAGGAACTCCAGGATCTCGGGCCGAGTGGCCAGCGTCCCCAAGGCCAGGTGCCCGCCCAGTTCCCGGACCAGCCCGGTCGTCGCCAGGAGGACCAGCGAGCCCATCGCGTAGGGCGTCCCCACGATCAGGGCCCCTCCGACCGCCCCCAGGTGCCGGCCCGCGGTCGCCAGCCGGACCGCGTTGGCCGCGTGGTAGGCCACCACCGCCATTGCCGCGACCGACTGGCTCAGCCGGAGGGCGTCGTCCCACGCGCCCGGGGCCTGGAGGATCGCCATCGGGCTGGCCGATGCCGCCAGAAGCCCGGTCGCCAGCGCGTCGCGGAACGCCTCGGCCGGGGTCAGCATCCGGCCCGCCAGCCCGACCGACCACCAGGCCGCCACCACCGCCCCCGCTATCGCCAGTCCCATCGCCGACCAGCCGGCGTCCGGGCCCCGCCCCCCTAGATCGAAGATCGCGACCCCCAGGACCGCCACCAGGACCGTCCCGACCCCCTGGATCAGGTCCCGGACCGGCCCCTCGGCCCCCTCGCGGTGACGCCCCCGGACGAGGCCACCGATCAGGGCGGCGATCAGCCCCGCCAGCCCGCTCGCCAGGACGACCCCGACCATCCGGCCGGCCGGCGACTCGCCCAGCTTCCGGAGCCAGGGGAGCTTCTCGAACCGGACGTCCAGCGTGATCGACCCGGTGGCCACCTCGGCATCGCCCGACCGGCTCACGGCGACCACGACCTCGCTGATCCGGCCGATCGTCGACCATTCCACCGGGCGCTCAGACCGGTTCCAGCCGGGGCCGAGTTCCAGCGGGATCCGCTGGGTTCCCTTGTCCCCCTTGATCTCCAGCGACGCCCCGATCTGCGGCGGCCCCCCGGGCGTGTCGGACTTGACGGCCAGGGTGACGACGTCGACTCCCTCCGGGACCAGGCCCGCCGGGAACGTCTTGGCCCAGACCCCGGCGGCCGTGCCCTTGGGCAAGGTGTAGTCGAGCCTCAGGGCCCGCTCGCGCTCGCCCGGCCCGGCCGCCCGGCTTACCGCAGCCTGCCCGGGCCCGACGTTGAAGGCCCCCGACTCGCTCGCGTCGGAGAGCCGGATCCCCGAGCCGTCCGCCCAGGCGGGGGCCCCGGCGACCGCGACGAGGGCCGCGAGGGCCAGGATCTCGAGGCCGGCGAGGCGCCCTGGCGCTCCGAGTCGTTCCTTGACCAAGCTCCTACCCTCCTTCGAGGACCGGCGAGACCTCTCGCCCCGGGCCGGCTCGGCGAGGGGCGACGGCCCGGACCTTCGGCGACGAATCCCTGAGAGCCGGCGATTCTAGCCCGTCCCGGGGACCTCCGCCACCACCCGGTCCGGCCGGCTCCCGGCCGGGTGTACCCGCAGAATCCTGGGACCGGGCAGCATGAACCCCAAGATTCTGCGGGTACACCCGACACGACCGCATCCTGCAATTCAAAAATGCGAATACTTGAACCGGAACGGCTCCCCGTGCTAGGATCGGCCCCACACCTCTCCACCGACCCCCGACGCCCCTCCCGATCGAGAACGGATGCGCCGCATGAGGATCGAGGCCGCACGCGCCGCCGGGCTGGCGATGGCCGCCTGGGCCCTGGGGGCGACCGCCGCCCCGGCGGGGGAGGGCGACGGTCCGACGTTCGCCCGGGACGTCGCCCCGATCCTCCGGGCGAAGTGCCAGGAGTGTCACCGCCGCGACCAGGTCGGGCCGTTCCCGCTGGAGACGTTCGAGCAGGCCCGGAAGCGGGCGGGCGACCTCGTCGCCGTGGTCGAGGACCGGCGGATGCCGCCGTGGAAGCCGGCGCCGGGGTTCGGCCCGAGGCTCCGGCACGACCGGTCACTCTCGCCCGCCGAGGTCGCCACCATTGCCGGCTGGGCCGACGCCGGCGCCCCGCCCGGCGACCCGAGGGACCTGCCGCCCCCCCGGACATTCGCCGAGGGGTGGGCCCTGGGGACGCCCGACCTGGTGATCGAGCCGGCCGAGGACTTCGTCGTCCCCGCCTCGGGCCCCGACCTCTACCGGTGCTTCGTGATCCCGACCGACCTGCCGAGGGACGCCTACGTCACGGCCGTCGAGTATCGGCCGGGCAACCGCCGGGTCGTCCACCACCTGATGGCCTTCGTCGAGACCGCCGGCGCGGGGCGGGCCCGGGACGCGGCCGAAGCCGGTCCGGGATACTCGTCGTACTCGGGCGCGGGGGTCGAGATCGTCGGCGACCTCGGCGGTTGGGCCCCCGGCAACGAGCCGAGCCACCTCCCCGAAGGCGTCGGCCGGTCGCTCCCCCGGCGGGCCGACGTGATCCTCCAAGTCCACTACCACCCCGCCGGAAAGCCCGAGGTCGACCGGACCCGGATCGGCCTGCACTTCGCCCGCAAGCCAATCCGCCAGACACTCCAGTGGAAGGGCGTGATGAGCCTCGACATCCGGCTCCCGCCCGGCCAGGCCGACGCCCGGGTCAAGGCGAGCTGGTTCGTCCCCGTCGACGTCGACGTCCTGGCCGTCGCCCCTCACATGCACCAGCTCGGCCGCGACATGAAGATCACCGCCGCCTGCCCCGACGGCCGGTCGATCGACCTGATCCACGTCCCCGACTGGGATCCCGACTGGCAGGGGACGTACACCTTCGAGAAGCCCGTCCGACTCCCCCGGGGCTCGACCGTCCACGTCCTCGCCCGCTTCGACAACTCCGACCGACCCGGGAACCCCCATCATCCGCCGAAGCTCGTCCAGTGGGGCCACGGCTCGAACGACGAGATGTGCGTCGGCTATCTCGCCGTGGTCAAGGCCGGCCAGGACCTCACCCGGCCCGGCGAGAAGGACGACCTGTTCGCCATCCTCGTCGACCAGTACTGGCGGGGGATCCGAAGGGAAGAGATGGCCCGACGCCGGCGGTGAATCGAAGGGATTGAGCCGCCAAGACGCCGAGGACGCCAAGGTCAGAAAGAGAGGGGGGGAGTTAAAAAAATGAAAACATATTTTCCTCTCTTGGCCTGCGCCCCATTTCTTGGTCCAGGCATAATGGGAATCACGGGTGCGGATGTTCATTGGGTGGTCGTTCGATCGAAGTTTCTTCGATAGGCACATACCTCTTGCATGTGGCTGC
>JAABUV010005090.1_pt1 | contig 15205 bp, 11 predicted proteins | sample 5559971 | NCBI WGS metagenome assembly JAABUV01 (sample SAMN10711881, study PRJNA513362) | rock metagenome | isolation source: Antarctica rocks | place: Antarctica: Victoria Land, Knobhead nord | collected 2015-12-19
GGGACTACCTCGGCGCCCGGATTGGCGTGGCCGACGCCCCGGCCATACCGCCTCTCTCAGACCTCATCCGCTGTCGCACTCAGCCCGCCTGAACCGGCCATCGTCCCCGGGGTTTTGCCCCGGTTACGCGCGGCAGCCTCAAGCCTTTGACGGACGCGAGCGCGTCCTTAGATGCGGTGAAACCGATTGCATCAGGACCACCGCGCATGAATCGACCCGGCCCGCTGCCCGCCCCCGATGGCCACGCCGCCGCCGCGACCACGGCGGAGCTGCCGCGCTGGGACCTGTCCGACCTCTACGCCGGCCTCGACGACCCGGCGGTCAAGGCCGACCTCGACGCCGCCGACCACGACGCCCGCGCCTTCGCCGAAGCCTACGCCGGCAAGCTCGCCGCCCTGCCCGGCGCCACGGTCGCGCAGGCCATCGCCGAGTACGAGCGCATCGAGGAGCGGCTCGGCCGCGTCATGTCGTTCGCGCAGCTGCTGTTCAGCGGCGACGGCACGAGCAGCGCCATCGGCCAGTTCATGCAGTCGTGCAGCGAGCGCGCGACCGCCATCAGCTCCCACCTGATCTTCTTCGCGCTCGAACTGAACCGCATCGACGACATCGACCTGGAGCAGAAGCTGGCCAACCCGGCGCTCGCCCACTGGCGCCCGTTCCTGTGGGACCTGCGCGTGTTCCGCCCGCACCAGCTCTCCGACGAGGCCGAGAAGCTGCTGCACGAGACCGATTTGAGCGGCCGCCAAGCCTGGAGCCGCCTGTTCGATGAAACGGTCGCCGGGTTGCGCGTTCCGTTCCGCGGCGAGGAGCTGACGGTCAGCGACGTGCTGAACAAGCTGTCCGATCGCGACCGGGCCACCCGCGAGGACGCCGGGCATGCGATCGGCGAGACCTTCGGCCGCAACGCCAAGCTGTTCTCGCTGATCACCAACACGCTTGCCCGCGACAAGGAGATTTCCGACACCTGGCGGCGCTACCCCCGCCCCGGCAGCGCCCGCAACCGGTCGAACATGGTCGAGGACGAGGTGGTGGACGCGCTGGTCGCGGCCGTGACCGCCGATTACGGGCGGCTGTCGCATCGCTACTACGCCATGAAGGCGAAGTGGCTGGGCCTCGACCGGCTGCAGCACTGGGACCGCAACGCGCCCCTGCCGGACGACGAGGACCGCCACATCGGCTGGCACGAGGCGCGCAACCGCGTGCTGTCCGCCTACGGCGCGTTCAGCCCGGAGCTGGCCGATGTCGGCCGCCGGTTCTTCGACCGTCCCTGGATCGACGCGACCCTGCGTCCCGGCAAGTCCGGCGGCGCGTTCGCCCATCCGACGGTGCCCTCGGCACATCCCTACCTGCTGCTGAACTACCACGGCCGCACCCGCGACGTGATGACCCTCGCGCACGAGCTGGGCCACGGCGTGCACCAGGTGCTGGCGTCGCGGCAGGGCTACCTGCAGTCCGGCACGCCGCTGACCTTGGCCGAGACCGCCAGCGTGTTCGGCGAGATGCTCACCTTCCGCGCCCTGCTCGACGCCGAGACCGACCCGGCGCGCCGCCGCATCATGCTCGCGGCCAAGGTCGAGGACATGCTGAACACGGTCGTGCGGCAGACGGCGTTCTACCGGTTCGAGACGCTGCTGCACGACGAGCGCCGAGGCGGCGAGCTGCTGCCGGAGCGCATCGGCGCGATCTGGCGGCAGGTGCAGGTCGAGAGCTTGGGGCCGACGTTCGAGTTCACCCCGGAGTACGACGTGTTCTGGGCGTACGTGCCGCATTTCGTGCACTCGCCGTTCTATGTGTACGCCTACGCGTTCGGCGATTGCCTGGTGAACGCGCTGTACGCCGTGTTCCAGGACGGCCACCCCGGCTTCCAGGCCAAGTACCTCGACATGCTGCGCGCGGGCGGCACCAAGCGCCACCGCGAGTTGCTGGCCCCCTTCGGCCTCGACGCGTCCGACCCGGCGTTTTGGCGCCGTGGCCTGGACGTGATCGCCGGCTTCATCGACGAGTTGGAGACTGCCTGATGTCCGAGGATCGCGCCAACCTGTTCGGCGAATTGCGACGATTTGCCCGCACTTCCGGCGCCGTGGGCGGGATCGCCGCCCGGGTCGCCGGTGAGCGGGTGTTCGGCATCAAGTCCGACAAGAGCGCCCACGCGGAGGATTTGCGCGCCGTGCTCGGAGGCTTGAAAGGGCCGCTGATGAAGGTGGCGCAGTTCCTGTCGACCATCCCGGACGCCTTGCCGCCCGAGTACGCCGACGAGTTGGCGCAACTGCAGGCCAACGCCCCGGCGATGGGCCCGGCCTTCGTCCGTCGCCGCATGGCTGGGGAATTGGGCACGGACTGGCAGTCCAAGTTCGCCAGCTTCGGGCAGGAAGCCGCCGCCGCCGCGAGCCTGGGCCAGGTGCATCGCGCCCGGCTGCCGGACGGCCGGGATGTCGCCTGCAAGCTGCAGTACCCCGACATGAAAAGCACGGTCGAGGCCGATCTGCGGCAGCTGCGGCTGGCGATGTCGCTGTACAAGCGGATGGAGAGCGCCATCCAGTCCGACGACATCTACACCGAACTGGCGGAGCGGCTGCGCGAGGAACTCGACTACAAGCGCGAGGCCGCGCAGATGAAGCTGTACGGCCTGATGCTGAAGGGCGACGCGCTGGTCAGCATCCCGGAGCCGGTCGAGGCGTACTCGACGTCGCGGCTGCTGACGATGACCTGGCTGGAGGGCCGCGGCCTGCAGAGCCGGCTGGACGATGGCATGGCGCCGGAGGAGCGCAACCACCTGGCGACAGCGATCTTTCATGCCTGGTACCGGCCGCTGTACCGCTACGGCGTCATCCACGGCGACCCGCATCTCGGCAACTACCAGGTCCGCGCCGACAACGGCCTCAACCTGCTGGATTTCGGCGCCATCCGGGTGTTCCCGTCCCGGTTCGTGCGCGGCGTGATCGACCTGTATGAGTCGATCCGCGACGAGGACATGGACCGCGCCCACCACGCCTACGAGCAGTGGGGCTTCACCGACCTCAGCCGCGAGAAGATGGGCATCTTGAACGAGTGGGCGCGCTTCATCTACGAGCCGCTGCTGCAGGACCGGGTGCGGCTGATCCAGGAGAACGACGACCCGAACTTCGGCCGCTCGGTCGCCGAGAAGGTGCACGAGGGCCTCAAGCGCACCGGCGGCGTGCGTCCGCCGCGGGAGTTCGTGCTGATGGACCGGTCCGCGGTCGGCCTAGGCAGCGTGTTCCTGCGGCTGAAGGCGAAGTTGAACTGGTCGCGCATGTTCCACGAGATGATCGACGGCTTCAACGAGGCCGAATTGGCGCAGCGGCAGGCTGCGGCCCTGGTCGAGGCAGGGGTGCCGGCGACGGTCTCCGCCTAGGGTTCCTCGTCCCCGGGTACTCTTGCGCCGCCGTGGCGGGTCTGTGCATTCTTTTCGGAATGCCCAGGGTCCGTCATCGGTCCGCCATGGGCCGGCAATAATGTTTGGGGATGATCGGATGCGCCTTGCGGTGCTGAAGGAGAGGGCCGCAGCGGAGACGCGCGTGGCTGCGACGCCGGAAACGGTGAAGAAGCTGATCGCGCTCGGCCTGACCGTCGCGGTCGAAGCCGGCGCCGGCGCCGCGTCGGCCGTCTCGGACGCCGAGTACGCCGCTGCCGGCGCCGAAATCGTCCCGGACCCAGCCGCGGCCCTTGCCGGAGCGGGCGTGGTGTTCGCGGTGCAGGCGCCTGGCCCAGACATCCGCAGCCACATCCCCCGCGGCGCATTGCTGGTGTGCGTGCCGGGCGCTGTCGCCGACCCGTCGCTGGTGCCCGCGTTCGCCGAGGCCGGTATCGACGTCGCCGCGATGGAGTTGCTGCCCCGCATCACCCGCGCCCAATCGATGGACGTGCTGTCCAGCCAGGCCAACCTCGCCGGCTACCGCGCCGTGATCGAGGGCGCCGGCGCGTTCGACCGCGGCTTCGCGATGATGATGACGGCGGCAGGCACCGTGCCGCCGGCCCGCGTGTTCGTCATCGGCGCAGGCGTCGCCGGGTTGCAGGCCATCGCGACTGCCCGCCGGCTCGGTGCGATCGTGTCGGCGACCGACCTGCGTCCGGCCGCCAAGGAGGAGATCAAGTCCCTCGGCGCGAACTTCGTCGGGGTCGAGGACGCGGAGACGGCGCTGCAAACGGGCGCCTACGCCAAGGAGATGAGCGAGGGCCTGCGCCAGAAGCAGGCGGAGCTGATGGCTACCACCGTCGCCAAGAACGACATCGTTGTCTGCACCGCGCTGGTCATCGGCGGCAAGGCCCCCGTGATCGTATCGCAGTCGATGGTCGACAGCATGCGGGCCGGCAGCGTCATCGTGGACATCGCGTCGGACGCCGGCGGCAACTGCGCGGCCACCAAGCCCGGCGAGCTGACCACCACCGCCAACGGCGTGAAGGTGCTCGGCTGGCGCAACTGGCCTGGGCGCATCCCCGTCGCCGCCAGTAACCTGTACGCGCGCAACCTGCTGACGTTCCTGACCACGTTCTGGGACAAGGACGCCAAGGCGCCCCGCCTGCCCGAGGACGACGAGATCGTGCGCGGCGTCATGCTGACCCGCGGGGGCGCGTCCATCCACCCCCGCTTCCAGACCGCCGCTTGACCACTCCTTGACCCCGGAGACATCGCGATGAACCCCACCCTCCTGTCGGACGAGGCGGCCAACCTCGCCCAGCGCGCCCAGGCGCTCGCGATCCACGCGCGTGACGTGGCCCAGGGCGCCGCCGACGTGGCGGTCCCGGTCGCCGCCGCGGTCGAGCCGTTCGTGTTCCTGCTCGCGATCTTCCTGCTGGCGTGCTTCGTCGGCTACTACGTCGTGTGGAACGTGACGCCGGCGCTGCACTCGCCGCTGATGGGCGTCACCAACGCGATCTCGTCGGTGATCATCGTCGGCGCCATGCTCGCGACCGGGCTGTCCGACAACGCTTGGGCGGCGGCGTTCGGCTTCATCGCCGTGACCCTGGCCAGCGTGAACATCTTCGGCGGCTTCGTCGTGACGCAGCGGATGCTGGGCATGTTCCGGCCGCGTGGCGCCGCCGCGACGCGTCCCGCCAAGAAGTAGGCCGGTCCCATGTCCCCCAGCCTCACGTCGCTCGCCTACCTCGTCGCCGCCGTCCTGTTCGTCCTGGCGCTGCGCGGCCTGTCCAGCCCGACCAGCTCGCGGCAGGGCAACCTGTTCGGCATGGTCGGCATGGCCATCGCCATTGTCGCCACCCTGCTGCGCCCGCACATGGCCGGCAGCGGCTACCTGCTGATCGTCGTGGGCATCGCCATCGGCGGCACCATCGGCGTGATCCTAGCCAGGCGCATCCAAATGACGGCGCTGCCGCAGTTGGTCGCGGCGTTCCACTCGCTGGTCGGCCTGGCAGCGGTGTTCGTGGCCGCCGCTGCCCTGAACGCCCCCGCCGCGTTCGGCATCGGCACGCCCCGGCACATCTACACCGAGAGCCTGGTCGAGATGTCGATCGGGCTGGCGATCGGCGCCATCACCTTCACCGGGTCGCTGATCGCGTTCGCCAAGCTGCAGGCCCTGATGAAGGGCACGCCGATCACCTTCAAGAACCAGCACTACATCAACCTCGGGCTCGGCGTCCTGCTGCTGGTGCTGATCGTGGCGTTCTGCGCGTCCGGCAGCCACGTGCTGTTCTGGCTGATCGCGCTGCTCGCCCTGGCGCTGGGGTTCCTGCTGATCATCCCGATCGGCGGGGCGGACATGCCGGTCGTCGTGTCGATGCTGAACAGCTATTCCGGCTGGGCGGCCTGCGGCATCGGCTTCACCATCCAGAACCTCGCGCTGATCATCACCGGAGCGCTGGTGGGCGCGTCGGGCGCGATCCTGTCGTACATCATGTGCAAGGGCATGAACCGCAGCATCTTCAACGTCCTGCTGGGCGGTTTCGGCACGGATACGGGGGGTGCCGCGGCAGTGGCCGGAGCCTCGGACCGGGCCGTCAAAAGCGGCAATGCCGACGACGCCGCGTTCATCATGAAGAACGCCAGCAAGGTCATCGTCGTGCCCGGCTACGGCATGGCGGTGGCACAGGCGCAGCACTTGTTGCGCGAGATGGCGGACGTGCTGAAGAACGAAGGGGTGGACGTGAAATACGCCATCCATCCCGTCGCCGGGCGCATGCCAGGCCACATGAACGTGCTGCTTGCCGAAGCTAGCGTGCCGTACGACGATGTGTTCGAGCTTGAGACGATCAACAGCGAGTTCAGCACGGCCGACGTGGTGTATGTGATCGGCGCCAACGACGTGACCAATCCGGCTGCCAAGACGGACCCGAAAAGTGCGATCTACGGCATGCCCATTCTCGAAGTTGACAAGGCCGCTACGGTGCTGTTCGTCAAGCGCTCGATGGCGTCCGGATACGCGGGCGTGGACAACGAACTGTTCTTTCGTCCGAACACGATGATGCTGTTCGGGGATGCGAAGAAGATGACCGAAGAAATCGTGCAGGCGCTCGGCAGGTGAAAGGCGAGGGACGGTGGTCCCTTGACCCTGGATTTAAGCCGAACGACTTGCCAGTGGAGGAACCATCATGGCAGGGCAACATGAGAACCCGGCGCCGGCTTCGGTCGGCAGCGCCGCGGACGCGTTGGGCGCCTGGACACAGATGTTTTCCGGTCCGGCTCAGGGCTGGTCGGAGACGTGGCAGCACCTGACGCCGGCCACGAGCGCGGCGCCGGACTGGAACATGAGCGAACTCGGCAAGGCGTTCGTGCAGAACCCGATGCTGGCCTCGGTCGACAAAATGTGGAACGCCAATCCGTTGCGCGAGGTGGTGCCGATCGATTGGGCCGGCATCGCCCAAGCGCTGCGCATCGTGTGGCTACGGTCGTTGTCCGATCCTGGGCGGTTGATCGCGCGGATGACGGAGTTCAACGCGAACGTGCTGCGCACCGCGACCGACGCCTGGACCGACGCGGCCCGGCGCTGGTGGGGCGCCGTCGGGGTCGACGTTACGCCGAGCGCCAACGGCGACAAGCGTTTCGCGGCCCCGGAATGGCAAGGCAATCCCGCGTTCAGGATGCTCAAGGACCTGTATTTGCTGGCGTCGGACAGCTTGCTTCAGGCAGCCGACGACCATGGCTTGGACAAGGCCGAACAGCAGCGCATCAACTTCCACCTCCGCCAGTTCGTGGATGCCATGAGCCCGTCGCTGATGCTGTTCTCCAACCCGGTGGCGCTGCGCCGGGCGGTCGAGACTGGCGGGGCGAGCTTGGCCGACGGGATGCGCAACCTGTTGCACGACGTGCAGGAGGGGCGGCTCAGCATGGTCGACGCCACCGCCTTCGCGCCGGGCCGCAACCTTGCGCTGACCCCGGGCAAGGTGGTGCACCGTAACAAGCTGATCGAGCTGATCCAGTACTCGCCGGCGACGCCGCAGGTGCACGCGAAACCGTTGCTGATCCTGCCGCCCTGGATCAACAAGTTCTATATCCTCGACATGCAGCCCAAGAACAGCATGGTCAAGCACTTGGTCGAGCAAGGCTTCACCGTGTTCATGGTGTCGTGGAAGAACCCGGATGCCTCGATGGAGGGCACCACCATCGAGGACTACATGCATCTCGGGCCGTTGGAGGCCAGCGAGGTGGTGCGGGAGATCACCGGCAGCAAGACTCTCAATGTGATGGGGTACTGCATCGGCGGCACGCTGCTGGCGATGACCTTGGCCCGTTTGGCGGCCAAGGGCGACGAGCGGTTCGGCGCCGCGACCTTCATGGTGTCGTTGCAGGACTTCACCAAGGTAGGTGATTCCGCAGTGTTCTCCGACGAGCCTGGCGTCGACCTGGTCGAGCAGCAAATGCTGGAACGCGGCTATTTGGACAGCCGCGAGATGTCCAACATGTTTAACCTGCTGCGCTCGAACGACTTGATTTGGTCGAACGTGGTGAACAACTATCTGCTCGGGCAAAAGCCGCCCGCGTTCGACTTGCTGTACTGGAACAGCGACGGCACCCGCATGGCGCGGGCGGCCCATAGCTGGTACCTCCGCAATACGTATCTCGAGAACAACCTGATGGTGCCGGGCCGAGTCCGCTTGGACGGCGAACCTCTGGACCTCGGCCGCATCAAGCTGGACGTCTACGCGGTCGGCGCGGAGAAGGACCACATCGTGCCGTGGGAAGGCGCGTGGCGGATCACGCAGTTGATGGGCGGGAAGGTGCGCTACGTGCTCGCCTCCAGTGGACATATCGCGGGGATCATCAACCCCCCTGGCGGCAAGGGAACCTACTGGCTCAACGAAGGAGGCGCTACGGAGTCGGCCGAGCAGTGGCGCAAGGCCGCGGCGAAGCACGACGGAAGCTGGTGGGCGGACTGGACCCAGTGGCTGGGCGCGCACTCGGGTGGCAAGGTTGCGCCGCCGAGCGAGGGCAACGCGGCGCATCCCGCCCTGGACGACGCCCCGGGCCGTTACGTCCTCGAGAAGTAATGGGCTAGAGAAGCAACGGGCCGGGACAGGCCTTCGGCGAAACACTAACAGGTGCAGGGAGCACACGCTTATGTCGGCTCAACGCAGTGATGACGTCGTCATCGTCTCCGCCGCCCGGACTCCGGTCGGCAGTTTCAACGGGGTGTTCGGCGCGGTGCCGGCCCATGTCTTGGGCACGGTCGCGCTGCAGGCGGCGCTGAGCCGGGCCGGGCTGGAGCCGGGCGAGGTCGACGAGGTGATCCTGGGCCAAGTGCTGACGGCCAACACCGGGCAGAACCCGGCGCGCAAGGCGGCGATGGACGCGGGCGTGCCGGCCGAGCGCACCGCGTTTGGCATCAACCAGCTGTGCGGCTCGGGCTTGCGCGCCGTGGCGCTGGCGGCCCAGCAGGTGCGCACCGGCGAAAGCGCCGTGGTGGTGGCCGGCGGCCAAGAAAGCATGAGCCAGGCGCCGCACGCGGCCTATCTGCGCGGCGGCGTCAAGATGGGCGACATGCAGTTCGTTGACACCATGCTGCGCGACGGCTTGCTGGACACCTTCCAGGGCTACCACATGGGCAACACCGCCGAGAATGTGGCCAAGCATTACCAGATCACCCGCGAGCAGCAGGACGTGTTCGCGGCGGCCTCGCAGAACAAGGCGTCGGCCGCGCAGAAGTCGGGCCGGTTCGCCGACGAGATCGTGGCGGTGACGCTCAAGGGCCGCAAGGGTGACACGGTGGTGGCCGACGACGAGTACATCCGCCATGACTCCACGCCCGAGATGATGGCCAAGCTGCGCCCGGCGTTCCTCAAGGAAGGCGGCACGGTGACGGCGGGCAACGCCAGCGGCATCAACGACGGCGCGGCCGCCCTGGTGGTGATGAGTGCGTCCGAGGCGGCTCGGCGCGGCCTGACGCCGCTGGCGCGGATCGCCTCGTTCGCGACCGCTGGCGTCGACCCGGCGGTGATGGGCACCGGGCCGATCCCATCCAGCCGCCGGGCGCTGGAGCGGGCGGGCTGGAAAGTGGACGAGCTGGATCTGATCGAGGCCAACGAGGCGTTCGCCGCCCAGGCGTGCGCGGTCAACAAGGACCTTGGGTGGGATACGTCCAAGGTGAACGTCAACGGCGGCGCGATCGCCATCGGTCACCCGATTGGCGCCTCGGGCGCGCGGGTGCTGGTGACTTTGCTGCACGAGATGGCCAAGCGCGACGCGCACAAGGGCCTGGCCACGCTGTGCATCGGCGGCGGCATGGGCGTCGCGATGTGCCTGGAGCGGTAGGTTAGCCGTTCCCACGGTCGCGATCCGTTCTGATCCCGGCGTCAGGTTGCCGATGACGCCGGGCCGAGAAGACGCCGACCTATAACGTCGGCGTCGCCTCAGGTGGGTGACGCTGGAGATGTCATCAGCGGCGCACAGCACATGCACTGGAGCCTAGACGGCGTTTTCACTGAGGTTTTGGACGGCTACCGGTCTCCGGCTCGCTTGTAGCTCGAGTGGTGTCCTGGTTGCTTGGGCTCGACGCGTCTGGCTTGGCGCTGTTGCTAGGGCCGGCCGCTTCGCTCCCCTGCTTGCTAAGTTCACCAGTGCCGGCGCCGCGTTGGCCAGCCTCGGTCGGAGGCGTGCCGACCTGTGGATTCGCGAACTGAAGGCCAGCTCCGAAGATCAAACCTATGAAGACTACGACAATCGTCGCTTGCGCCCACATACGATGTCCCCGCGACCATAATTCGTGTGCCGAAGCGGCGTAACGTTCGAGCGCGGAACAAGGTTGCGGCAGCGAGCATCTAAGCGATCAGCTTCACCGCCGCGATCGTCAGGACTGCTGCCAGCACCATGCGCAACACCTGGGTCGGCACCCGTGACGCCAGCAAGCTGCCGGCGATGATGCCGGGAATTGATCCGGAGAGGAGCGATCCCAGCAACGTCCAGTTCACCGCCCCGAGGAACCAATAGCCCATCCCGCCTAGCAACGTGAGCGGGATGGCGTGAGCGATGTCCGAGCCGACGATCTTGGTCATCGACAACCTGGGATACAGCAGCGTCAGCGCCGTCACGCCGAGCGCTCCCGCTCCGATCGATGACAGGCTGACCAGCACGCCGAGCACAGCGCCTGTGGCCATGGTCGCCGCAGCGAGGTTGGCGGCACTCAGAGCGGCGACGCGAGGCTCGATCAACCGAAGCGCCTGCCGGTGGAACACCAGCATGAACGCCGTTCCCAAGATCGCAACGGCGACGATCGGTGAGATGAGCTGGGACGCCGCATCGGTGTGCGCGCGCAGGTAGTGCAGCACCGTCAGGGTCAGCGCCGTGGCGGGGACGCTGCCCATGGCGAGGCGGCCCGTCACGGTCCAGTCGATGGTCTGCCGCTGGGCATTGATGGCGGCGCCCACCGTCTTGGTGCACGCGGCAAACAGCAGATCGGTGCCGACGGCGGTCGCTGGATGAACTCCGAACAGCAGGATGAGCAGAGGTGTCATCAACGAGCCGCCGCCGACGCCCGTCAGGCCGACGAGCGCGCCGGCGCCGAAGCCGGCAAGGGCGTAGAGCGGGTCGACCATCTGGTTCATTGAAAGGTGCCCTCGCTTCTGGAGGTCGGATGACCGGCACGCCTCGAAGCTATCCGCTAGGGCCCGGGCCGTCGACTCGATGGCCCGACGTGACAGCCTAGCCACCAGCGCGGCCTCCGCCTTAACCGGGTGGAAAGCCACGCGCCGTAGAATGACCGCGTAGCATCCAAGGCGCAGTCGAGGCTATGTTCAAACAATCTGCGAAAGCGACCGGTGTGGGCACAGCCGGAATGGCTGGGGTCAACGACGCAGTGCAGTCGTGCCGGCTGGGCCAGGCAGTATGGGCAGAGATGGAGCGGCGTGGCGTCATCCCCACGCCACGGGCTTACGAACTCTGGCTTGCCTATCGCAGCGGCGTCAGCTTCGAACTGACGCGGCGCCTGCAGGAGTTGCTGGAGCGGAACGAAACCCTCACCACTGCAGCGCTGGACACGCTGCACAGCGAATTCGTGGCGGGGGCCGACGCGAACGTGGATACCCTGGAGGAGGGAGCCGGCGAGATTCAGCGCGCCGCCCAAACGCTGGCAGAGCAGGTGGCCGGCGGGCGGGCCGCGCTGACCGGCTACGGCGACACCCTTGAGCATTGGGCGCAGCAGCTCGGCGACACGCCAACCATGAACGGGCTGGTTGGGGCGATTTCGACGCTCACGGCTGAAACCGCCAGGGCTGCCGAGCGCAACCGCGAGTTGGAGCAGCAGCTCTCGGCGTCAGCTGCGAGGATCTCCCGGTTGCGGCAGTCGTTGGCCGAGGTCAAGCAGGAAGCGACGACGGATGGCCTCACCGGCATCGCCAACCGCCGCGCGTTTCAATTCAAGTTGAAACGCATCCTGCTCCAAGCTCGGACAGAGCCGTCGAGCGCGACGTCGGTGCTTTTATTCGACATCGACCATTTCAAGCGTTTCAACGATAGCTACGGTCACTCTACCGGCGACTTGGTGCTGCGGCTTGTCGCACGTCTGCTGACCGACAACATCAAAGGCCGGGATACCGTGGCGCGCTACGGCGGCGAGGAGTTCGCCATTGTGCTGTCTGGCGCCGACCTTAAAGCGGCATCGATCGTCGCGCGGCAGATTTGCGAGGCGCTGAGCAGCAAGCGTCTCATCATCAAAGGGTCGCAGCAAGCTGTTGGATATGTGACGGCGTCCGTTGGCATTGCCCAGCATCGCTTAGGCGAGACCATGGCGACCTTGATCGAGCGCGCCGACGCGGCGCTGTATCGGGCGAAGGATCTCGGACGCAACCGGGTGTGCACTGAGGCTGACGTGTCGCTCATGGCCGTTGCTTAGACGCAAGGCTATGTGGGTGGAGTGTCAGCCTCAACCTCCGCTACTTCCTCGATCATACGAGACACGGAGATGTGAGACTATGCCTCATAAGATACACTAGATATCAATTTACGTAACACTCATTCTCCTGCACGCCGTGTCGGCAATCAGTGGGAGGATCGAAATTATGTTAGAAATTAACCCGCAAAACGGCAATATGGGTAATGGGCACCAGAGTGCAGCCGATGCAGGGCGCAATGTGGCCGAAGTGCTGCGGCGAAGCACGCAAGCGGCACAGCAGACTGCACGTGCCACCAGCGACGTCCTTGCTCGGGCGGGAAGTATGACGGCAGAGGTGACGCAGCGAAACAGTGAGGCGGGGACCGAGGCGCTCAAACGTGTCGGCGACGCGGCAAGCGAGACGCTTCGTCAAAGCGCCGAGGTGTTCGCAAAAACGCAGCGAGAGCTGGCGCACACGACGGCCGAACAATTCGGGCAGACAAGTCGGAGGGTTGCCCAGGCAGCCCGGGGGACGAACGAGGATCTGCGTATCCTTATGACGTTGCCAAGCGCCGCCAACGAGGGCGTGCGGGAGCTGCAACGGAGCATGACGGGGTTGGCCGAAACCATGATGCGTGCGAATTTGCAGGCTGCCCGGGAGATGTTTCAGTTTGCCAACCCCGGTGCCCTGATGGAGCTGCAGCAACGTCTCATGCGGGTCCATATCGACACACTGATAAACGGGGCGGCAGCGTTGGTCCGTGCAACGAGTGTGACGGCCGAGGAAACGCTGAGCCGTCTCGATCAGCAGATCAAGCAGCGCCAGCACGCCGGGGCCGAGCAGCGCCATCAGGTGTCGGAGCAGTACATGGCGAGCTGAACGTCGTTCCGCGGAAAGCGGCTGACGTTGCGAATCGCGGGTGGTGCGAATAGGGCGAGCTATGCACGCCTCGTGTAGCGGCATCGCGACGAACACAAAGCAGAACCGATGCGGCACAGCAAATCCGTCGTGAATGTAGCATCGAAATTTGCACTTGTATTGTATGTTGCAGTGCAATATATCGGGCTTGCCTGCTTGCATCCTTGGATTAAACAGGCGGTTAGGTCACCGCGACTGTCATTGTGCAGTCACACAGAATGATGTCGTTCAGCGGTGTTACTCTGGCCTGAGATGAAACTCAAATTCTGGAGAAAAGTATGTTATACGAGACGGGTTCAAAGAACCGTGGTGCACCTTCGTCGCCAAATTCGCCAGTCAGCACCGGAATCCCATTTTGGGACATGATGCTGCAGATGCAGCGGGCCTCTAGCCAAGCCCTGTCCAGCTTTGTCCCACTCGCCTCCTATGGTGGACAGGCCTCCACGGCCCGCTTCGAGGAGCGTAGCAAGGCACCGGCTGCACAGCGCACCACCAATAGCGTCGAAGTGCTTCCGGTCGGTGAGGAAACCTTCCACGTCGGCACCCACACCGTGCAAGGCGAGACGACACGACTCCGCCGCGTCGTCGTCGAGACGCCTGTCGAGCAACAGGTTTCGCTACGTACTGAGACAGTGGTGGTCGAGCGCCGCAAACCAACCACCACCACGCCGAGCGGCGACATCCTGAGCGAGAAGTCGGTCGAGATGACCGATAGCTTCCAAGTCGCCGATACTTGGAAAAGCGTGCATTTGCGTGAGGAGGTCGTGCTCCGCACCGAGATCACCGAGCACGTCGAAACTGTCCGCGACATCGTGCGGCGCGACGAGGTCAAGGTCGAGCATCCGACCGTCGGGACATCCCGCGAGATCAGCGTATCCAAGTACGACAATAAGGCTCCTGGGGTCCAGGCCGTCGCGAAGCAAATCGCCGAAAACATCAAGACCGCTCGTCCTGCTGCAGAAGTTCAGTTGCAGGACGCCGTACCCCCGGCCGCAGTAAAGGCCGAAGCCGACCGGGGCTCCTCCACCCGGCCAGGGTCGGAGACCCAGCCGCAGGAGAACAAGTTCGCGGCGCCGCAGAATGACCACAAGCCGGGTAATGGCTCGGTGGCAGGCGCGACGTCCGACACGAAGCCGGGTGCGCCTCCGCGTGCCGATGCTGGTCAGTCCGACAAGGGCTCGGCCGGCCCCGGCCGCCGCTGAACCAACCGACACCGAGGGGCGGCCCGTCAGGGTCGCCCCAAGGTTCATGCAGGGTCTGCACTTAACGTTTCGTTTGCATCATTCCGCCATGATCGCTCCACCTGCTGGAGCGTGTAATGGACGAACTGATCAGCGAATTCCTTGCAGAGACGAATGAAGGCCTCGCCGAACTCGACATAGCGTTACTCCACCTGGAGCGTCTGCCGGGGGACAAAGCCACTTTATCGTTCATCTTCCGGCTCGTGCATACGATCAAGGGCACATGTGGTTTCCTCGACCTGCCGCGGCTCGAGCAAGTCGCCCATGCAGCGGAAAATGTACTCGGGAGCATCCGGGATGGTGCGCTGACCGCTACTCCCGAGATGGTGACAGTTATTCTAGCCGCGTTGGATCGCATCAGGCTGATCATCGCGGACATCGCGAGCGGCGGAACGGAGCGGCCGGGCGACGACACCGATATCATCGCCGCCTTGGACGCGGTAGCTGCGGGCCGTGAGGCTGTGCCGTCATCTCAGAAAACGAGCGCATCCGGAACGACGGCCGTGCTGGCCGCCCCCACCGTTCGCCTGAAAATTGACGTGCTGGAGAGCTTGATGACGCTCGTTAGCGAACTCGTCCTAACGCGCAATCAGTTGTTGCAACTCGCTCGCACCCAGCAGGGGACGGTTTACACCACGACGCTTCAGCTCGACTTTCCGCAATTTCCGGTTTGTGCCGTCTATGTGGCGGTCCAGAAGATATCCTCGGCGGCGATGAATTCGAGGGCGCGATCGAGCGATAGAACCGCGCGTCCGAGGGGGCCACCGCTG
>JAABUV010005091.1_pt1 | contig 15202 bp, 20 predicted proteins | sample 5559971 | NCBI WGS metagenome assembly JAABUV01 (sample SAMN10711881, study PRJNA513362) | rock metagenome | isolation source: Antarctica rocks | place: Antarctica: Victoria Land, Knobhead nord | collected 2015-12-19
CGGCGGCGGCCTTCGGCGGCGCGCGGCCCGGGTGGGTGTTCGGCCGCGGCGCGCTGGGCGTGGGCTACTACCCGGACCCGCGCGCCGCGCGCCCCGCGGCCGGCCAGGGCCGCAAGCAGGGCGCGGGGCGCGGCGCGGCGCCCGGGCCGCCGGCGGCGCCGGGCGGCGACCTGGTGGCGCGGCTGCTGGCGCTGGACGACGAGCCGCCGCCGGCCGCCGGGCCCGGCCGGCTGCCCGGGATGTACCGCAAGCGGACCGGCAGGGTGGACGCGGGCGCGCCCGCCGCCCCGGCTGCGCCCGCGGCCCGGGGCGGCCGGCGCGGCGCCCTGCCGGGCCGCCTGCGCAAGAAGCTGGCCAAGGACAGGGGGCGGCCGGCGGCGTAGGTGGCCGGCTTGGCCTTGGGGCGCCGCGCAGCTCTGGCTGTGATGTCCGAGGCATGTAACAAGCCTTGAGCTCCATGTCGTACTTAATCTGGCTTGAAGGTCGAATCTTGCGCGTCGAAGCGCCATAGCAACTCTGATGCCGTGTGCTTACAAAGCGCATGCGGTGCCCGGGGCTTGCTGCAGCGCGCGCCAAGACGCGCGCCTCGTAAGTCCTGAGACAGGTATGATGGTACGGCGGCCCAGCGGGATCAGAGCGACATGGCCGGAGAGTGCAGACCCTCACGTCAGGCCCGGCAGTCAGCTTTCTAGATAGTAGAAAAAGAAAGCACATGCCCCATGTCAGTTTTCTAGTTTGCAAAGAAAGGCGCTGCCCCAGCCGCCCCACCGCCAACACTGCGGGCGGACAGGCCGCCTGGGCTGCGGGCAGCCTCTCCAGGCTCGTCCATGCAGGCACGCCGCCGTACAGCACTAGGGAGGGCTCCTCATGCATTGCCGGGCATCTGTTCGGGCACGCCAGGTGGATCGGGCATGCGCGCAGGCCGCGCTCGCTAGCAACAGGCGCGTGAGCATCAGTCAACCAAAAAAAAGTGTGCAGGAAATGCACTATGGCACCAACCATATAGTCCCGTGTATGAAAGCGCGCTCGCAAAAGGCGCGACTTAAGCAGCAAACCAGGCAGCATTGCAGCCGCCCAAAATCGTGGGTGATGCACACATTGCCACCCACAGAGCAGAACTACTAGTAGCAAACAGCTATATAAAACAAACCGCACCCCGCCGAAGGGCGATGCCGTGGCACGGAAGAGCCCACTACCTACACCCCGTACCCATAGACTGGAATCAAGCAGAGACCCGCTGCGGCGCGCGCCAGAAGCAACGCGGCTTGCTCAAAGCGGGCGGCGCGCTCGTCACTTGTCCGTGCACAGCAGCGCCAGCCAGGCGCTGTGGCTGAAGTGCACCTCCTGCTTCGCAGCCGCGACCGGCTCGGGCGCCTTTGGCGCACGGCGGGCGCCTCGCCCGCGCTGCACCTTGCTCGCCGGCTGCAGCGCGCGCAGAGCCGCGATCTCGTCGCGCTGCGCCTGCGCGCCCAGCGTTCAGCTATCAGCAAGTGGCAGCGCCCAGCATGCGCATGTGGCAGCCGGAAGTTAGCCATGGCCGGCTGGGCAGGCCTGGGGGCGGCTGACTGCGCCGGCGGCGGCACGCGGGCGCGGGCCACGCGCCTGGCACTCGGCGCGCAGGCGCTGCTCGCGCGCGAGCGCCTCAGCCAGCGCGTTGCGCTCGAGCAGCAGCTCGGCGGAGGCGGCCGCCGCGCGCTCGCGCGCGTCGCGCCGCCTGGCCGCCCCGCGCGCGTCCCACGCGGCCGCCGCCGCTAGGAAGCGCTGCTGCTGATCCAGCGCGGCCCGCAGGCAGCCGTTCAGCTGCGCCACGACGCCTGCGCCGCGGGCGCGCTCAGGGCGTGCACCCGCGGACTCACGGCGGAAATCACAACACTGCGGCTGCCTTACTGGGACCCCAAGCCACTTTGCGCGCCTGTCGCGCTTGCAGCCGGGCGTGCACGGACATGCTCGGGCGCATGTGAGCCCAGGCGGCGAGCCCGCTCAGCACAGCGTGCTGGGCACCCAGCGCACCGGCGAGCACGCGGACGGCGTGATCTGCAGCCGCCGCGGAGCCCGCCGCGGAGCTGAGCGCGGCCAGCGCGGTGGGATCCGCGCCGGCCAGCGCCGCGCGGCAGCGCGCGGCCAGGGCAGCATCGCCGGCGAGCGCCGCCGCGGCGGCCGTCAGGCCGCCGTCGCCGTCGCCGCCGTCCGCCGCCGCGGCCGCCAGCGCGCCCAGCTGTGCAGCGGCCGCCGCGTGCGCCGCTGCATCGCCGTCGCAGGCGCGGCCGCCGCCCGCGGCCGCCCGTGCCACTGCTGCTGGGGGCGGCCCGGGGTCGCCCGGAGCGTCCCCGTTTGCCGGGCGCGCGTCCAGCACGGGCTGCCGCACGCCGCGGCTCGCCGGCAGCTCCGGCGTGGCTCCAGTGCACGCATGCGGCGCGCACGCCGCAGCCGCGCTGCCATCTGGCCCGACAGCTCCAGGCCCGTCCGGGTCAGGCGCCGGCAGCGGCGGATTGGTGCACGCGCTGCTGCCGTTGCAGGCAGCGTCCGCCCCGCAGCTCGCGGGCGCCGCACCGTTGGTGGGCGCCTGCGGCGCCGCGCTGCCGGGCTCGGCGCCTGCGGAGCACGAGCGGCGCACGGCAGCTCGCGGGGAGCGGCCCGGCGCCTGCGCAAGGGACCCACAGCGCCGCTCGTACTGCTGCACGGAGCGCGACACCGGCGTCTCGGGCGCGGCGCTGCCGGCGCGCGCTAGGCCGGCCGCTGGCCGCGCGGGCGCGCTCGATGCGAGCGCTGTGGGCTCGCTGCTGCACCGCATGGTGCCAGGAGTGCCGGGCCCAGGCTGCCAAGCACGCAAGCGCGGGATGTCCGCGTCTACGGCGCCTGCTGCGGTGCTTGACTCCAGCAGAGAAGCAGCGTAGAGGTTGTCTGGCGGCAGCACCACCGGCTTGGCATGCTTGGCGGGTGGGTCAGCCGTCCGCAGCTTGAGCAGCATTGGAGTGTTGATGGCACGAACTGCTGCCTCATCCAGGTAGGAGCCACGAGCACATCGCCGTCACTCCTGCACCAACAGGCAGCAACATGACATCGCTGCATTGCTACCGCTGCAGGGGGTGCGGACCTCTGCTGTTGCACAGCGCGTTATGCATATAGGCTTCAACAGAGGCATACGAGGTGCGCTGGCGCCGGTTACGGGCGCACCCGGCCAGTGTGATGGTGCAGTAAGGAAACCTGAGCCACGCTCCGCGCCCCTTTCATCATCTCCTGCCGCCCCTCATCCCTGCAGGTGCGCCAATGCACCCGCCGAGACATTGCATGCGTGTCCCCGTTTTCTCAGCCCTACCCTTGTCCTTGCCAGGGTCAGGAGCTTGCTGCGCACAACGACCGAGCTCCGACAGCAGAGCTCAGAGGTGCCTACCAAGCGTGCTGCAGCAGCTGACTGAGCGGGCCTGTCGCAGGCGCAGGGCGTGCTTGTTAGGGTTACCACCTCCTCTCGAGTGCTCGGAGCTCGCGGGAGGAGACATGCGGACCAGGGCAAAGTGCCCCAGGAGTCCGGCCGCCGGGCCCGCCGTACAGCACCAGACCTGGTTCAATGAGCTTCCTGACGAGATTTTGCTACAGGCAAGCCTGTTTCCAGGCACAGGCTGGCAGCAGGGCTGTGCCCCCCTACCTGGCACTATGTACAGGCCGCAGGTTCTGACCGGCCAGCTGCACGCTGGTGCTCGACAGGGAGGTGCCGGGTGCAAGTGCGGAGACCGAGCACTGCTTGCACTGAGCACAAAACATTTGCCTGCTTTGCGTTGCTTTGTTAAACATGTGCTCGCTTTGGCAAGGCCGTGGGCGTGCTGGCTTGGCCTCGTCTGACCATGGAGGCGCCTGTGCATAGTGAGCGGGCATGTGCCTGTCAGGTCCGTTGGCTGCGACAGGCTGCACGGCCTCGCGCCTGTGTCGCCCCCACTCCAGCGAGTATCACCGGTATGCGGCGGGGTCGCTCACTGTGCGCTGGAGAGCGGGCAGATCTGGGTGCGCCTGCGCCATGGCCGGCCGCAACCCTGTCGCGCGCCCGCGCAGATCTTCACCGAGCTGGCCAAGGTCGGGCCGCTGTACGGCGCGCCGGAGGAGGGCGATGAGCCGGTGGAGGCCATGCCGTTCTACTGCGCCGAGCCGCACCCGGGCCTGCGTGCCTACCCCTTCCTGTCGCAGGCGCGCCCCCGCGCGCGCAGGGCGGGGCGCGCCGACGGGGCGCCCTGGCTCCGCTGTGCACTCGCCGGCGCGAGCGCGTGCTTGCCCGTCAGTGTGCCTGGCCCCGGCACAGGCCCCGCGCGAGCGGACGTGTCGCTGCCTTGGCCTGGGCACGGTCGAGCTCTGACAGGTGTCCTAGACCGCCCAGGACTCAAGTCTGCCTGCCGCGTCTGCCGCTGTGGCCTCTCCTGGCGCGGCGCGTCTGCAGATAGCGCGCGCACGCGCGCGCAGGTGTGCCGGCGGTGGAAGGGCGTGCTGGAGAACCCGGCAGCGCGGGATGTGCTGTGGCGGGAGCTGGTCGTGGACTTTGGCCACGAGCTCATCACGGCCGTGCACATGCCCATTGCGTGGTGCGGACCCCGCCCAAAGTGCTTCCCCGAGCCCCCACCTGGTCGTCCTGCTCTGGGCTGCTGTGCGGCTCGAGGTGTGCGCCTGATACACTGGATACGGCCTGCCCACGCGTCACCTGATAAGTGTACGCCGTAGAGCGCCCAGTTCACCGGCAGGCTATGGTCGTGGTAGCCTCCACCGGTGGGAGGCGCGGAGCGGCTCTATGCAGGCGTATTGTCTGGCGTGTAGGGCATGTGGTAGGTGCAGCAACCCGGCGCCGGCGGCGCAGGTCGGACAACCGCCCCACGGACGACGAGTTCCGGGAGAGCTTTGCGGCGACGCGGCTGAATGCGTCGCGCATCCTACGCTTTGTGGAGGAGCGGCAGCACTGCGTGCAGCGCCTGGTGCTCATCAACTCCGAGGGGTACTACTCAGGTGCCGGGCCGGCGCTGCATGGCCGACGGCCTGCGCGGGCAGGCCCGCGCCAGCCCCAGCGCCTGAGCGGCTTGCCTGGCCGCGGTGCAACAGGACGCAGCGCATGTGATGCGCACCATTTTGTGGCCCAGCCGCATGCGCCTCAGTGCCTGGCAAATACATAATTTAAGACATTTACCAACCCCTGGCTTACCTGGGGGGGGCGCGCGCGCGCGCAGACGATGGCGACTTCGTCAGCCTCAAGGCGAAGCACAACTTCAGCATGGCGCACCTGGGCATGGTGCTGGGCATGCTGCGGCACAGCCTGGTGGAGCTGCAGGTGCAGCACTGCAACGACTTCTTCGCAGTCGGCGGCGGCGCGCTGTCCGCGGTCGCGTGCCTGCCGCGCCTGCGCGTGCTGCGCGTGGAGAGCCTGCACTGCCGCGCCGACCGCGACGCGCTCGCCGAGCTGGCGCAGCTGCGCGGGGTGCGCGCCCCCCCGCGCCGCAGCAGCGACCCGCCGCCGCAGGCGGCGCGGCGGATGGCGAGCGGCGCGCCCGCCGCTGCTGCGGGGCCCGGGCGTGGGAGTGCACTCGCCGATGTGGACAGCTGTTTGCGGAGTGCGCCGTGTCAAAACTTTGAGTGTTCCGGGAGGCAGCCAGGAGACGTGCAAGCCCGATGGCGCGGAAGGGGTCACGAGCCAGGGTTGTGCGCGCGCAGCTGGAGGAGCTGTCGATCTCGGGCGAGGAGACGCCGAGCGCGTGGGGCGTGGGCATCGACAGCATCCCGGCGCAGTGGTCCGCGCTGACGTCGCTGCACACGCTGCAGCTGCGCGGCCACACCATGCTCAGCGTGCGCGCCGCGCGCGCCGCCCAGCCCGCGCGTGCGCCGACCGTGCTGTGAGGCAGGCTGCACGGTGAAGGCGCAGCCCGAATCCGCCTGAGCGCGGCCGCTTCTTTGAGGAAGCTGCCAGCTGTGCGCCGTGCATCCGCGCACGGTGGCGCGCCGCGGGTCGCCGCGCGGGGCCTGTGGCAGAGCTGGAATGGCGCTGGGTTGTGGCGGAGCCAGAGCAGCATCGCATGCAGAGCGCCGGGGCTGATTTAGACAGCTGGCGAGCGGAGAAAGTGGAAACAAGTGCCCGGGCGCGGCGCGCAGGCGCTGCCGAGCTTCCTGACGGCGCTGCCGGTGACGCACCTGGACGTGAGCGCCTGCCGCGCAGCCGACCTGAGCGTGGTCGCCGAGATGACGTCCCTGGTCACGCTCTCGCTGCAGGTCTGGCCCGGCCCCTGCCGCGACCGCACGTGCGCGCCCGCATGTGCACGACCTCCGGCCGCTTGCAGTCTGCGCCCTGCGGCTGACGCGACGAGGCACGGAGTGAAACCTGCAGTGTTCGCGCTCAGACAATTGTTGGGACACCCGGAGAGCAGCAGAGCTATGTACCGGCCAGAGGGTCACCATTTCCAGACGGGTGGGCTCTGGAGCGGCGTGTGAAGAGGCTTGCACACGGCGCGCAGGGCATGGACCTGTCAGAGGACTTGGCCAGCGGCGCGCCCTGGCCGCAGGCGCACGCGGCGCTGGTGCGGCGCCTGCTGCCGCCGCTGCAGCGGCTGACAGCGCTCACGGCGCTGAACCTTGCCGGAAACCTGTTCACGCGCGTGCCGGCCGTCCTGGGCCGGCTGTCCGCGCTCGAGTTCCTGGACCTGAGCAACAACCCCGAGCTGCAGGCGCGGCGCTCGAGCCGTGCTTGCCTGTAGCTGCTGGCCGAGCTGTGGGCTGCTGCTGTTGGCTGTGCTGCTGCCCTCTTTTCTATGCTGCGTGGGATGCTGTAGCACCTGGGAACACATTCAGCTGTTTGCTGCGGGCAAGAAGGGTCTTAATAGGCACTGCATGGCCCTGCAGGTGCTGGCACCTCTGAGCACGCTGCTGGGGCTGCCGGCGCTGCGTGTGGTGGACATGCGCGGCCTGCATGAGGAGCCTGCGCTGGGTTACTGGTCCGAGGCCAAGTGCACGTCCATGCGCTATGTGTCTGCATTCACAAAGGCGCTGCGGCGGCGGCCCTACGCGACGAAAGTGCTGTGCCGCGTGGACTAGGGCTGCGCAGTGTCAAAGCTGGCTGCTGTCGGCGCACCTATCTGCACACGTCGGCACCGCATGGCGTGACTCCACCAAGCTGCTGCTGGCAGCTGATATGTGTCCGTGGTGAGATTGTTGCAACGAAGGTCGACGCTAGCAACGTTGACTGTTGCGGGGCGGCAGCCAGACGCAGGATGCAGGGTGAAAGTACATCTCTTTATCCTGAGGTGCCAGCAGCATTGCTTGGTTTGTTGCTGTGTGTGAGAGTGAAGAGGGTATGTGCACGGCAAGCGATTGGGAGCTCATTTGCATGCTGGCCGTAGTCTGTACAGTATGTATGCTGCCTTGCATTGAGACTGCAGTCCTGTGTGTGTTGCACTCTACCCTCAGTGTGCCGAGTTATACTTTGAGTGAGGATTGACATTTCATGTTGTCAGCAGCATGTGCATGACCACTGCTGCGTCTGTGATTGATATGGCCGCCAGGCACGGACTTATGTGTCACAGTAGTGGTATAGAAGCGGGTGCGCGCATGTGCATACGCCTACTCCTCGCCGCACCGCGCATGCTTCTGACCGCACAGCGCTGTACTGCCTGCGGTATAACAACTACATCACAATGAAAAGACCAGCAAAGCTTTCCCATGAGCTGCACATGCTGAGCTCACCTCGCACACTGTGGGTGCCCAAGCCGCCGCGTACAAAGTGATTTACTAGGCCAGTCGGAGTAACTATTGGCAGGACCGGCCAGGCAGAGCCAGTCGGCTGTTCGTGTGTCTGGGGCGCCGCCTCGAGCAAGGCGCGAGCTCTTGCCACTGCTGATGCATCCACGCTCAAAGCGCGGCCGCTGGCAGTGCGAAACTGGTACAGCCTGCAGCAGTGGCATCCAGATCAGCTCACTGGCTTGCTCGTCTGGAAAGGCCTGGAAGGCTAAGCCCCGACTCACTCTTGGAGCTCCGCGCACAGCGGGGCGCGGGGAGCTGGTGCTGCCGCAGGCGGCTGCTGCGCAGGTGCAGCAGGCGCGCAGTGCTCAGAACGAGGCGCAGGTGAATTTCCTTCTGTTGCTGCCATGCTCTTATATAGCACTACGATAGACACTTCGGGGCAACTGGTTGTGGTGGCGCGTCAGCTGCCACACCCTACTGCTGCATGGAGATGCATGCATGGCACATGCAAATCAGGAAACTCGCCTGCAGGCTCCACTTTGAGCACTTCATTCATTCATTCTGTGCGCAGGCCTGGTACGTAGGACTGCATCACTGTCGTACACGTGCCTGTGGGAGTCTCACATGGCCACCACCACTCGTAGCATCGCGCAAAGCCAGACATGCCAATGCCCCTCACGCCACAGCAGGCATGCCTGAAGGTTGCCAACGTGAGGGGTCTGGTGTCGGTGCTGCAAGCCATCAAGGCATCGAGCAGCAACCAGGTGCCGCAGCAATGCACTGCTTGTTCAAGCATTGAGCTCATGCGCGCCGCTGACCGTCACAGGCTGCCTTGTGCAGGTGTGCATCGTCACTCTGCACACCGACGGCCTTTCCGTCTGTTGGGAGGACGAGTCCAAGAGCCTGCAGGCCAAGGTGTTTCTGCGCAAGGAGGTGCTGCAGAACGGCGCTGTTGCTCCCATGTGGGGCTGTCACCTGCGCTGCTGCACCCCACTGACCCTTAGCCTGTGCACAGCTCTTCGTGGAGTATGAACTCCCCTGGATCCGCAAGGAGTTCGGCCTGCCGTTCGGCCTGCTGGTGGACATGCTGCATGTTTTCAATGCCGGCGCGGCGGAGCTCGTGCTGCGCTACCCGGGCGTCAACCAGGAGCTCATCTGCGAGTGCGCTTGTGCTCCCCACCGGCCTTGCAGAGCTTGCTCTCAGCTGGCCGCTGCAACTTGTGGAAGGCTGCAGGATGACGGAGGAGGCTCCGGACGGGCTGCTGTGCACCTATGCCAGCATCGACAGCATGGAGGTCGACACCCCGCCGCGCGACCTGCAGGACTACTGGGAGGCGCCAGACTCCTACTTCATTGTGCAGGGTGCGTCCACTGGACGCCGTCCGGGGCGCACACCGCCTGCACTGTGCCAGCCAGCAGGACTCCCTGGCGGCCTGGGCACGGACAGCGCAGGGCTCTGCGTAGCGCATGCTGGCTCGCGGGCCAGCCGGGCTGACGCGCTGCCCGCGCCGAGCAGGCGCGATGATGAAGGAGGTCATCGATGACATGGAGTGGGGCGCGGTCAGCAGGAGCGTGGAGGTGCTGATGCAGCGCAGCCCGGCCCGCATCGCGCTGTCCGCCAGCGGCATCGGTGGCCTGCTCATCACGCTGCCCGTGCGGGCCCCGGAGCGCGCGCCTGCCTGCAACCCATGCATGCGCCCCTGCCTCGGCGCTCGCGACGCGCGCATGCGAGCAGGCCAGGCGCGCTCACCAGCGGTGCGGCGGCCAGGTGGGCCAGCTGGCAGGCATGCGGTGCGCGCGCCAGGAGGTGCGGCACAGCTACAAGCACAAGCACCTCAAGGCGGCCTTTGCGCACCTGCCCCAGGCCAAGGACGCGGCCACCTCCGCCGGCACCAAGGCGCGCTGCGCGGGCGCGGGCGCCTGCCTGGTGTCGCGAGCCAGGCCAGTAGCCGGTGTGGATGAGGGAGCACCCCCCTGAAACAGCTCGGCGCATGAGGCCGCAGGTCTGGTGCAGAGTGCATGCGGTGTTGGAGGTGTTGCTGTGACGGTGATCCAAGGTCCATGCGTGGCGCCAGCGAGGGGCCTGTCCTCTGACCCTCACCCCTACCCACCTGCCCAGGTCACCATGGACAGCCAGGGCCTGATGAAGGTGACGCACATGCTGAGCCTGGGCGGCGCCGGCGCGGACGCGCGCGGCGGCCACTACGCCAGCGAGGCCGACTTTCAGAACTCGCAGCGCCTGGCGGCGCAGCGGCGCGTCGGCGTCGCGCAGTTCCTCATCCTGTCGGAGCAGGCCGCTGACGGGGAGGAGGATGACCTGTGAGGCGGGCGAGGTCCTGTGCCGCCGTGAGACATGGACTTGCTGCACAGCGCGTGCATGTCCTATGCAAATGAGACGGTCACGACACTGGGTGTCTATGCGCGAGCACAGCGTGTGCGTGCTATGCAAATGAAACGGTCTCGACACTGGGAGCTTATGCGCAAGCGGGATCGAGCCATGAATGTTACACACCGGTCTGCACAAGCGTCACGCACACGCTGTTTTGTCTACATGCCTGGTCTGAGAAGTGACCTACAATTACATTGCCTGGCCACAGCCAAAGGGCTGTGAGCCAGACCACCAACACCCATGTGGCCTGTTGAAGCGCGAGCGTACTTCAGCGTCCTAACCTTTTCTTGCAACACACACATTCCTACAGCACACGTCCAGGCCTCGCTGCCGTCCTTCACAGTGCTTGCTATCCGCCATCTCAAAATATTCTCTTGACATGCACTGACCCGACACACCCCCCGCAGCGCCTGTTTCAGGCCTTGGTAGCTAGGGTCAGCGCGGGCGCGGCCATAGGCGCAGGCGCATACTCGGGCAGGACAAAGCGCGAGGGGCCGTGCCACGTGCCGCCCACCACGTTGTTGAAGGCCAGCGTGCGCGTCTCCTGCGCAGCCGGCAAATCCTCAGCGCGTTCAGCGCTCGGCAGGCTTCTGCCCTAGTGCAGGTTGCAAGCAAGCGCCACGGTGCAGGTCAAGCAAGCGCCACGGTGCGTGTTTCAGGCGAGCGACCAGCGCTGCAGAGAGGGAAGGCGGCGCGTGCGCGCCTGGCAGAGCGCGCAGGGCGCGCAGCAGCACCACAGCGCCAGGTCCTTGAACCAGCAGCCTGCTCCCACGGACGAGTCAGCGCGCCGCAAGGGGTCCGCCACAAAGGGTTCGCCACACAGCAATGCAGAGCACCACAACAACATCACCGCTACACCACCATTGACGAGCTAGATAGAGCCCATTGCTTCAAGGCGGAGGCAGACGATTGCACGCAGCGCACCTGCGATGCCCAGCTGCTTGCGCAGCAGCGTGCGGCGGCGCGCAGCGTAGACGATGCCGATGATGACAGACACGGCGAGCACCAGCACGTCCCTGCCCACGGCGTAGAGCGCGGCCTCGCACTCTGCCGCCCCGCACGCATGCAGGCGGTCAGCGCCCGCAAAACGCCACAGCCCTGCTTTGCAGCTGCGGGCCGGGCTTGCGCCTGCGTCCTCACAAGCTTCCGGCAAGCGCCCGGTGCGCACCCACCCTGGTATAGGGTGGCACGCCCTACCAGGGTATGTCAGGGCGCCGGACCTGGCGACTGCTCCTTCTCCAGGCTGGAGTGGTGGTGGTGGCCCAACAGCTTGCGCGGACCCGGACCGAGCGGACCAGGCCCGCGCGGGCCGGGGCCGCCCATGTTGTCGACAACGTCATCGAGCACGCCGCACTGCGCAGCGGCGCGGCGACGTGAGCCGCAGCCGAGGCACTCAGCAGGCGCGCCACCCGTTGCCGATACTCACGCCAAGGGCAGCGCCAAAGGACACAGAGGGGTTGCGCACCTGCGCGTACATCTCCAGCACCGAGGTGTTGACCACGCTGCGCCTGCGCAAGCCAACGGTGTGTCAGGGACAGCACAAAGCAAGCGTTGCAACTGCTGCACCAGCCGGCACGCAGGGCGGGGGGTGTCAAAAACAGCATGAAGCAAGCGTTGAAGCTGCTGCACCAGCCGGCACACAGGGCGGGGGGTGTAACAAAACAGCACGAAGCAAGCTCTTGAGCTGTTGCACCAGTCCGCACACGGGGCGGGGGGTGCTTACCACACGAGGAAGAAGGCCACATAGAGCAGCCCGTGGATCCAGGCGGATCCCTTGAGTGCTTGCTTGGCGTTGACGCTGCGCACAGTCAGTGTTTCAGCCTTGGACATGCCTGTGAAGCAGCTGCAGGGCGGCAAGCGTGGTCGCAGCGTAGCACACGCCCAAGCAGGCACGCCGGAGCAGAAGCTTCTCAGGGACAGGCGAGTGCCAGCAGTGCGGGTGGTCAGCACTGCTGACCAGTGCTCAGCAACGCCGCACGAGGTGGCCGCACCCAAAGGCCACACACGGCATGAAGTAGGCCAGCGCGAACGAGGCGAGCCCCGTCCGGTCGCAGCGCGGCCCAAAGATCTGCCACCAAGCGCCGTCCCACTTGCGTTCGAGCGCGCCCTCGCCCGCCCCCTCACTGGCCACAGCGATCGTGGACATAGCCTCCAGCGCGGGGGCCTCAATCAGCGCCTGCGTCTCCTCATCCTTGAAGCCCATGGCTGCAATACTCAGCCTTCAAGTCACTGCTCAGTTCACAACTTAGAGCGCCGGGTTTGGGCAAGGAAAGAAGGAGGCGGATCGCTTCGAGGCAACCACCTTAGTTTGCCGGTTGTCCTAGGGTAGGGTCTTAGTGCACATGATTCACATGAGCAGATGGTTACCAGCTTGAGCGCAAAACTCTTGCACACTCCCACCTTTCCTCCACAACACGTCAACTCTTGAACACTCCCACCTTAACTACACAACCCGCCTACTACAGTTTTCCACACAGAAACAGGCCAGCACGCACGCCAAGCTCACAGCAACAGCACCTCTCGCACTCCTGCATGCGTTCCGCTGCGACCTAGCTACTAGCTATCAAGCACTGGGGGCGGGTCGCGCGTGCATGCGCACGCCGGCGGCCCCGCCGCCGCGGTCACCACTGGGAGGCCTGGTACAGCACGGTCTCGTTGCTCAGGAGATAGGTATCTAGCAGGCGCCGGAAGCGGTCCTTGAAGCCCTTGGCGGGGCCCTCGGCGTGCAGGATGCACGCGGGCACGTTGCCATAGATGGACGGGCACGTCACCGCGCCGTCTTCCAGCCGCCGCACGTAGGTCGCGTAGGGCCGGAACATCTGCGCGCCATGGCGGCGCGGGCGCGCGCGTCACGGCCGGCGGGCGCCGCCTCCCGAGTGAATCACAGCCGTGTATTCCATTTATCAGCGGACTTTGGCAAGCGGCGCGCGTCCGCACGCAGCGCCGCAAGCAACAGGGGAGGCAACCTGCGCTCCAGCGCACAGCTCAGCCTGTCTCAAGCGGGCGCGGGCGGGCGCGCACCTGGAACAGGCGCCCGTGATAGTCGATCGCCAGCGGCGGCGCCTTGCGCGCCTCAGCCGCGGGCGCATACACCTGCGCCAGGAACAGGTTCCGCCACCACCTGCGCCCGCGCGCGCCGCCGCGCTCGCACTGTGCCACCTTACCCTACCATACACCCTAAGCCTGTGCTGTGCCCAGCGGGGCCCTGCCACGCCAGCCGCGGCCCGTGGCGGGCGTGCGGGGGTGCGCACCCCTGGTCGTCCCAGGCGCGGCCGTCGACGTGGCCCGCCGCCAGGAAGAACCGCGACAGGTAGTGCCGCACCGCGCCCACCCGCCCCATCCACGCGCCCGCGCACAGCAGCCTGCGCGCGCTGTGCCGGGCGTGCGCACGGGCGGGCGGAAGCGCGGCGGGGGCGGGGCGGCGGCGTGGGGCGCCCCGGGCGGGGCGCGCCTGAAGTTGGGGTGCGCGCCCGGCGGCGGCTTGGGGAACAGGGCGTTCTTGATCTCGTCCTTCACGTTGGGCCTGCAGCGCGCGCGCACCGCGCGCTCGCGCCCGCAGCGCACCCCTGCCCGTCCTGGCAGCCGCCAGCGCGGCACGCCGTGCGCCCCCGGCCACCGCACGCCCGCCGCGCCCCATCAGGCACGCGAGCCGCGGCGCCACAGCAACGCTACTACCATGCACGCGACCGCCGCGCCGCACCGCCGCAGCCCTCGAGCAGGGCGCGCTTGCCCGCTCGCACAGGCAAGCCCGCTCGAACTCACACTGGAGCGGGGCGCGCCAGTCAAAGTCGTCGGCCTGGAACACGATGTCGGCCTTGAAGGCGAGGAACTCGGCGAGCAGGTCGCGGCCGCAGGGGAAGAACGAGGCATCCAGCGCGTCCACGTACAGCACGACGTCGCCCTCCTCGTGCGCCCTGCCGGGGTCAGGTCAGGGCCCGCTGCTGGGGTCAGGGCCTTCACCGCCGACAGTGCTGCGCAGGCGTGGGCGCATGGCGTGCGGGCGTGTGCGCACGCGCCACGAACAGCGCGGTGGTTGAGCTGGGCAGGGCGCAGTGCGACTGCAGGGAGGCGAGCGGGCCGGCACAAGCTGCTACCCGCGCTGCTCCTGAACCAGGGGCGTTGAGACAGCGGTGCTGCTCAGGGGCCTCCCGCTGCCAGCGCAACGCCCCAGGCCAGGCTGCAAGCAAGGGGCTGCGAGCGAGGGGCGCGCACATCAGCTCGTCAAAAAGCAGCGTGACCTTGCTGCGGTACTTCTCGTAGCGCTGCCCCGCGCCCAGCACGCGCAGCGCGTGCGGGCAGCTGGCCTGCAGCAGCTCCAGCTCGTGGCTGGGCTGGGTGGCGATGGTGACCACCGCGACGTTGGTCACGGCGCGGTCGCGCGCGCGGCCGCGCCACGCCTCGTCCGCGGCTACCACCGGCGGCGGCGGCTGTATCCACTGCGCCAGCCGCTGCTGGCGCGCGTGGAACCAGAGGAAGCCGGCCAGGAGCAGGCAGCCCGCAGCGCACACCGCCAAGCGCGCGCGGCTCCGCAGCCAGGCCGGCCTCTGCCGCGGCGGCGCCCGCCGGGTGCTCAGGCAAGGGGCCGCTGGCTCAGGACAAGGCGCCGGCCCGCTTGCCGCCGGCACGCGCACACATATGTTCACAAGATGCACCGCAGAGCGGTGGAGGCAGCGAGGGGTTGCAGGCAGCCAGCCGGAAGCAGTGGCGAGCCGCAGCGCACTCACCTGGAGCATCGCTCACTGCCGCAGCTCGCCCATCACGCGCTCTGCTGCACGACCTGACTCTGCCGGCCGGGTTGACGGTCTGGACAGCTTGCGCACTCAGCCGTCAGCGAGTCTGCAGGCGTGTTCGCCATGAGTTGGTGCATCGCGCTGCATGCATACGCACGCAAGGTGCGAGGACTTGACAGTCCCTGCAGAGCTCCCAGGACAGCAGCCAAGGAAACCGTGCCCTCTCAAACAGAGGCAAGAGGCGTTGCCATTGTCAACAAGAAAACAGTCATATTCCAATGGCAAGCTAAATTAAGCTCCCGGAACTATGCTCCAGCTGTGGTCGCAGCTGTGTGTTTACGGCCTCCTGGGGCAGGTCAGGAGGCTACTCACTGAAAGGACGGGGCCG
>JAABUV010005094.1_pt1 | contig 15195 bp, 14 predicted proteins | sample 5559971 | NCBI WGS metagenome assembly JAABUV01 (sample SAMN10711881, study PRJNA513362) | rock metagenome | isolation source: Antarctica rocks | place: Antarctica: Victoria Land, Knobhead nord | collected 2015-12-19
GACCTCAGCGGACATCGTCGCATAGTGGCCGCCCCACTCCGAGGCGGCCTTCGTAGGGAAGACGTCGGCGAGCCAATCGCCCCAGTATCCGGCAGGCCCACCCTCCGTGTTGTTCTTGTAAAGCCAGTATCGCACCGCAATCTCCAGACGGCCGTCGGACCGGTCGGTCCAGGAGCCCCCGACTGTCTCGTGGCCCACCCTGCCCCACCTGCTGTCTGTTCCGCAGGACTTCGCGACACGGGGTTTGCCGAGTTGACCGGTACCACTTCTGCCGAGGTCCACCCCGCTGACAGTGTTGACGTCGTGCACGACGAGGAGTGGGTAGTCTCGTCCTGCGACCCCGTGGGTGACGGCTCAAGATTCGCTGCAGCCACCGACCTACGGAACGAACGCCGACACGCCATCAGTTCGAAGCTGCGGTTGCCGAATGACGGCAACGCTTGCGACGCGTCTCAATCGGTTTTGTGCTCTGGTCCTGTCAAGGACACAGCCAGTGCTCCGCACATCTCAAGACCGACGGACAGCGAGTTAAGCGCGGATGCGGTAGACCGTCTGCCCCGTGCCCACCTCGACAATGCGGCTCATGGCCACATCATGCCGTGGGGGCCCGACGCTCACGGCGACCGGCGGTTTCGCACTAACCCCCTTGATTGCGACACACACTTCGTTGCCCACATCTGCGGCGTGCTGCTTCACACGTTACTGACAGACCCTGCCTGGATCGGTCTACACATCGGTGGTGGTGGGGGCATCATCATCCGATTCGCCGGACAGCTTGTCAAAAGCCTTGCCTGCCATCGTTCCCATGAGCGGAGGGCCCAATCCTGTAGCACTCAAGATGGCTAAAATTACGGGTGGGACTGGCGACAGCACTAGCGATATGAGGCCCGCGGACCACACGAGGTAAACCCAGGCAACCACCACTCGCCGCGCCATCTTCCTGGATATCTTCGGGTTGTGTCGGGCTACCTCAGCTGCTGCGGCGTCGACGGCGGTGTTTAGATCATCGTCCGCAACTAGTTGCTGCTCCGCGTGCTCAATAAATTCGCCGTCGAGGTCGCCAGAGCTTATTAAGTCTCCGATGCGTGCAAGAACATCGTTAGAACTACTCTGGGCCCGAGCCGACATCATCTCGCTGATACGCCGCATGGAATCTCGAGCGGGGGCGTCGAGTCCAAACCCGGGCGGCATCACCGTTACCTGCATCTGCGCCACCGCTCCGAGGAACTGCGATGACGGCGCGCCCATCTGCTGTAGGCGACCTACTGCCTCGGCGAGCTGCGCTGTCGGCATGGCCATCTGCTGCTGTATGTGGGCCACTGCATCGGCGAGCACTGATGCCCATCTGCTGCTGCATGCGCTCGACAGCCTGGACTACCCCCGACGACTCCATGACCAGCCGTTGCATGCGCTCGACAGCGGGGATGGAGAGCGATGGCACAGCCACTTCGTCTACCAGCTGTGAGGGCTCAGTAATAGGCAGGTCGGCGGCACACTCCTCGTCCTCGCAACTGGCCACGTAACGAGACTAGCCATCGCGCCGAAGATCGCTTCCGAAGCGTCCGCGCCGCCTGGCCGCCCGGCGTCGACCAATTTGGTGATCTCCTTGTCCGCTGGGGGGGGTCACTACTGATGAGATCTTCGCGCACATAGCTAAGATCCACGGTCCGTAAGTGCCGACCAGGTGGAACAGGTCCTTCGCGGATGCGCTTCGGACGGCCCTGGTCGACATGGCCACCTCGACGGTGACACCCTTACGCACGATCCAAGCATCACCACCGGTTCGTTGTCGGCAAACGCTTCGCTGTGCCCGTGGGCGCTCACTGGTGCCGCCAAGATGAGCCCTGGTATCCGGCGGTTCGGCGGGGTCCGGGCTGGTTACCGGTGGACCGTGCGCGGCGGTGGACACTGCAGCGGTGGAGCCTGGACAGCGGCTGGTGACGGTGTTGGTGACGTTGTCGGTCCCCGATACCGCGGATGCCGACGACGCCGCCACCCTGGTCGCGGTGGCCGCCGACAGCACTGCCCTGCACGTGGTGCATACCGTCGGGGTCGAGGGCCACCTGCCCGTCCTGGGGACCACCGTGCTGCGGGGTCGCCAACCCAGACCTTGGATGGTCCAGTCCGTTGTCCCCGACGCCGCGATCCTCACCGACCTGCCCGGTGGGGTCATCCGCGTCGCCCTGACCGCCCGGCACCCTGACCAGGTCGACACACCGAACCTCAACACCGTCGACCCCGCCCACCGCGCCGAGCCCACCTGAGCGGGTGGGAGGCCGTCCTCGCTGGTGAGCGGGTCGGTGAGGCTCACGTGCTGGGTCGGCAGGCGAAGAAGTTCATGGCGGTGAAGGACGACACGACCTTGTCGTTCTGGTTGAGGGCCTCCACCTGGGAGTGCACCAGTCCCCTGTCGGGCTTGGAACGCGACAGACGCGCCTGAGCGACGGTGACCCGGATACGCAGGCGGTCACCGGGTCGCACCGGTGCCGGCCATCGGAGCTGATCGAGGCCGGGTGAGGCGAGGCCGGCTACCTGGGAGATGTAGTGGTCGACGTACAGGCGCATGCATAGCGCCATCGTCTGCATACCGCTGGCGATCAACCCACCAAACGGTCCTGTCGCCGCCCACACCGGGTCCGTATGAATCTGCTGCCGGTCGTAGTCGTGTGCAAACGCGATGATCTCGGCCTCGCACACAGTCGCGTAACCGAACTCGACGACTGACCCGGGCACGTAGTCCTCGAACCACCGGTCAGCGACCGGGGCCGGTAGGTCCACCTCACCGAGCAACCCGGTCACGACCCGGCCACCTCACCCACACCAGCGCAGGGCCCGCCCGCCGAGCCTGTGGGGGCCTCGGCGATCCGCTGGATCGCCCGCAGGGTCACCGGGATGCCATCGAGGGCGTGCTGCGTGCGGTCAACGATCTGGACCTGCGCGTCGTCGCCGAACTTTTCCTCGAACATGGCGATCCCAGCCGGGAGGAACTCCCAGGACTCGGTGAGCACCGTCCCCGACCCTGACACCGCCGCTACCGGGTGCAGGGTGAACCCCCAGCGGACCAAGCTGCCCCCGACCACCCACGCGAACTCGCGGCCACGCTGGGCGACCACGACCTGCGACCGGGTCTCCCAACTCCGGTGCGGCAGCTCGTTGCGCCCGGTGAACCAGGCACCCACCCGACCGGGCTCCGCCCCGGTCTCGGCCCCCTCGTCCCACCAGCACGACCGGCAGACCGGGCTCCACTCACCGGTGCGGGTGATATCGAAGACCAGGTCGTAGAGCTCCCCCGCCGAGGCCGCCACCACGACCGACTCCTGGTGGCTGCGGATGCTGGTGTCCGTCATGCCTGCACCCTAAACCGGCACCGGTCGGGGCCCGTTACAGGCTGAACTGGCCGGCCACGGCCAGCTCGAGCTCGGTCTTGCGGCCGTTGAGGAGCTCGTCGACGGCGGCGGGGTCGGTGCGATTCAGCGCGATCATCTGGGTGCGTGCCTCGCCGCCGCGGACCACGGTGAGGCTGCCCTCGGTGATGCCGGCGAGGGTGGCGGCCGCAACATTCTCGGGGCTCTCGTAGTCGAAGCCGTGCTCCGTCCCGGCCTTCGACGTCTCCATCATGGGGGTGCTGGTCGCGCCGGGGAAGACGTTGACCACGTTTACGCCCTCGCCGAACAGCTCACGGCGCAACGCCTCCCCGAAGTGCGCGATACCCGCCTTCGTGGCCGCGTAGGTGGTGTAGAACGGCATACCGATCAAGGCGATGCCCGAGGAGACGTTGACGACGAGCCCCTCGCCCGAGGCGCGCAGCGCGGGCAGGGCGGCCCTGGTCAACAGGATCGGGGTGTGAGTAGTAGCGGTACAGGATCGTGCGCTAAGCGCACTCTTAGGTGGGGGCTGCGGTCTCGCTGGTGCCGGCCGGGTCAGTGGTGGCCCCTCGGGACTGGTGTGGACGGTGGCGGCGGTGAGTCGGGCAACCAGCTCGAGGAGACGTTCTTAGGCGTGGTGGGCAAGGGCGTGTGCCTGGAACTGGGTCAGGTCGGGGTCGGCCTGGCCGGGGAGCGCAGTGTTGGTGGGTGGGTCATCAGCAGCACTGCTCGCCGCGCCATGCGCCGCGGCCTTCCTTGACGGCGACAGCGGCGACGGCGAGCGCGATCAGCGGGTCCAGCCACCAGGCGCCGACGGCTGTGTTGGCGAGCAGCCCGACCAGGACCGCGGCGGCGAGGTAGGCGCAGAGCAGGTTCTGGGTGCCCTCGCCGGCGGTCGCGGCCGAACCGAGGCGGGCCCCCAGGCGGTGCTTGGCCCGGCCCAGCGCGGCATGACCAGGATGCTGCTGACCGTCAGGGCGACCCCCAGCGTGCTCGCCGAAGGACGGTGAGCCGACACCAGGTCCAGGACGGCCTGCACAGTCACGTAGGGGGCGAGCAGCCAGAACGACACCGCCACGGCCCGCTGCGCCGCCCGTTCGGAGGTGGCCGACAGCGCCCGGGTCCCGGTGAGCCGCCAGATCACGATGACGCTCGCCAGCCCCTCCACCACGCTGGACAGCGCCCACCCGACCAGGCTCACCGAGCCGGACCGGAACCCGGCCAGCAGCCCGACCGCGCCCTCCACGCTCATCCACAGCAAACTCGCCCAAGACAGCCACACAGCGGTGCGAGCAGCCCGGTGCCAGCTCGCGTCCCGCTTCGCAGCGGGCGCTGCGGGGACGCAGCAGCCGTCAGAGCAGATGCCGTCCGCGCAGCACCCGTCTGCGGAGTGTTGCGCCGAGCCCGACGAGCAGCCCGTCGATGACCAGGTCGATCCCAACCGCGACGAGCAGCCCCCACGGCAGCGCCACCGGCCCGACCGGTAGCGCGCCGCCGCCCTCGGCTCTGGTAGCGGCGGCGGCCTCCTGGCGCCGGCCGTAGGCGCCGAGCGCAAGCAACAGCACGACCCCGACGGTGAACCCGACCAGGACCGCGCCGAGGTGGCCCTCTCTGCGCAGGTCGGGCAGCACCTCGCCGGCGAGCGCAGCGAACACCACCCCGGCAGCGAAGTGCTGCACCCCGCTGGTGACCTTCTCCCCAGGCGCCCGCCACGCCGCCAGCGCCGCGCCGGCGGCGGCCGCCCCGACCGGGAACAGCACCAGCCTGGCCGCGGTGGCAACCGCGCCGCTCACCGCCGGACCGCCGCGACCCGCGTACCGCGTCCGGTCACCGGCAGCCGTCCGCGTCGTGGGTGTGGTCACCGGTCGCGCCCAGGACGCCGGGGTGCCCGCCGTGCGACCGCGCCGCCGCCAGCCCCTTTGCGCCTGGCTGCGGCAGGACGTCTTCGCGGTGGTCGACCTGCAGGGTGGTGTGGTCGATCCCGAACCGCCCGGCGAGCATCGCCTCCAGGTCCTGCCGGCTGGCGTGACAGTCGCAGTCGGCGTCGACCAGGACGTGCGCGGACAGCGCCGGGAAGCCGCTGGTGACCTCCCACACGTGCAGCTCGTGGACCTCCAGCACTCCTGGCGTGCTGCGGATGCCGTCCTCGACCTGGTCGGGGTCGATCCCGCGTGGGGCGGCCTCCAGGAACACCCGGCCGGACTCGCGGACCAGCGCGTACCCGGCCTTGACCATCAGCGCGGCAACCAGCAGCGTCGCAAGCGGGTCGGCCCGCTGCCAGCCGGTCAGCAGGATCACCCCGGCCGCGATCGCGGTGCCGATGAACGCGTACAGGTCGGTCAGGATGTGCTGGAAGGACCCTTCGACGTTCAGGCTCTGCCGGTTCGCCTTGGACAACACCCACGCCGCCAGCACGTTCACCACGATCCCGACCAGCGCCACGACCAGGACCAGGCCAGCCCGGACCTGCGGCGGGTCGAACAGCCGCCGCACCCCCTCGACGGTGAAAAACGCCGCGAGCAGCAGCAGGGTGACGCCGTTGGCCTGCGCCGAGAGGATCTCGACCCGCTTGAGCCCGTAGGTGTAGGAGCCCTTCGCCGGCCGGGCCGCCAGGCGCATCGCGACCAGTGCCAGCGCGATCGCCGCCGCGTCGGTCAGCATGTGCCCGGCGTCCGCGACCAGCGCGAGCGACCGGGCGACCAGCCCGACCGTGACCTCCGCGGCCATGAAGCCGACGATCAGCGCCAGGGCGATCCCCAGCAACCGCCGGTCGGCGTCCGCACTCACCCCGTGCGAGTGCCCGGCGTGGCCGCAGGAGCCGCGGCCGCCGGCTCCCTCATCATTCCCGTCGTGCCCGTGCCCGTGCCCGTGCCCGTGCTCGTCGTGCCGTCCCGTGGTCACGGGCGCTCGAGGTGGATCGAGGTGGTGTGCCCGACGTGGGTGAGCGCGACGTCAATGAGCATCCGGACGTGGCTGTCGGCGAGCTTGTAGTAGGCCATGCGGCCGGCCCGGCGGACCTGGCCCACGAGGAGCAACGGAACCGAATCCATCGGTAGTGGCTGTCTCGTGCTCAGCGCTGCAGTGAATCCCCGTCGTGTGGGGTACCCAGGTTCGGCTCGTTCAGGCTTCGGTCGTGTTACGACCTGGAAGATGCGCCGTTCCCAGCTCGTCAGCAGGGTGGATGCGACGCGCAGTCCTACACCGCCAGCACGCGCATTGTGAGGAGCTCGACCGCGTCGTAGCGCATCACCGATAGTGCCCGACGACCCCATCCAAATCCCTAAAGCCAAGCGTGACAACGGAACCCGGCTATGTTCGCCAGCGTACCGATGGATCTCGTTCCGTTGTTCCCCACGGGCCGAGCTGGCGCCTCAAGGTCGGTGACGAACCGTTTCTGGTGATCTTGCGTGTCCAGGAGTGGGCCCGAGCTCATCGCGATGCATGGACCGGGGTCGGGAGGGGCTTCGACCGGTAGGGGTTTCCCCTCGGGGCGCTCAACCGGTGGCACCGCGTGGGCACGATCGCCAACAGACGCACGCGTCACACCTCGCTGACACCAGCGGGTTGCCGTTCGGCGGCGCGTGTGAAGCGTGTTGGTGACATGGCGCGCATTCCGCTGGTGGACTCGTCGGCTGATGACTGCGACCCGCGGGTAAGGGCTCGGACCACCCCGAAAGTGGTCGCAAGGGAGAACCAGGTGACAATCGCGGACCGTTCACCGGGCTCGATCTGGTGATGCCAGGAATGGCGCATCCGGCCCGCACGTACCGATAACCACTCAGGGGCCGCGTTGCGAATCACGCCCGCAAGACTAGGCCACGTCGAACCCGCGGGCTCGGCAAGGATCGTGGCGGATAGCCTTAGCTGGTAGTGGTAGTCCGCTCACTGGATTCGCAACGGTCATGGGCCTTCCGGGGGTGGCATGAGCGTGGGCGGTCGACACTTTCATCACTACAACATTGGGATTAGCCTGCTCACCGGGATCGGTGCCGTCGCGATCCGTGGTCAAGAACACCACCGCCGCCATCTCGGTACCGACGCCGCCTACGGCAAGGCCACCGCCCTGATCGCTGACGAAGCGGCGCTGCTCATCGATCTGCAAGACGTCTATTGGGCCCAAGCAGGGCCGGACCAGCGTCGATATCGCGGTCGGGATCATCGCCGCCGGCGGTCTCGCGATCGCCAGTATCCCACTCTGGTCGGCGACGGAACCCAGCTGTGCGAGTCCAGGGCCCGATATTACCGGGTTGGCGCGTCCAGGATGTCCGCGAGCGCGGCGCGGTCGCCGGTCTGGGCGACGGTGAATTGTGCCCATTGTTTGTCGGCCTCGGTCGGGCCGGATCCGTCGCAGTAGCTTTTGGTGGCGTTGAGTTTGTAGTACTTCAACACTGCGAGGGTCCGGCCCAGGTTCGCGTGGGCTGGGTCGGTGTAGTCAGGGCCGGGTGGCTGGGTCTGATGCACCATGCACTTCACTTCGACTACTCCTTGGGCGTCGAATCGCGCTGGTGGGGCGGGGGGTTGAGAGGTGCACGCATTGAGGGCGATACTGATTAGTGGCACAGCGGTGGCGAGAAGTCGTGATCGCAGGGCTTCCTCCTGAGGTCGGCGCGGGGTGTGAGTTGCCCGATGGTACGGCCCGCACTTCGCCGCCTGCCTGGTCGCCCGCGACCTGGGCGACACCGGCCCGGACATGACCCGCCGGTTCAAGTCATCCTGTCCCACGACCGCGAGCTGACCATCCGGGTCGGAGAGCGGGACAAATTGGGGGAGGCAAAGGACGCCAGTCGGTTGACTCGGCCGCTGGGGGTGAGTCTCTAGCGGCCGCGTCGTCGGGCGGCGGGGTCGGTGGCTGCTGCGTGGCGGGCGAGGGCTTCGGGGCCGGGGCGGGCGTAGTGGACAGCCTCAAATGGTTTCTCTGGCACGGCAACGCCTTCCGCGCCCTGCAGACCATCGAGGACCTTCAGTGCCAGCTCGACGAAGGCGACGAGGAGACCATCTTCGAACAGGCCAGACTGGCCAAGACGGTGGGTGAGTTCGACACCTACATCCGGGCCAACGCCGACCGGATCCCCAACTACGGGGAACGCCACCGCGCCGGGGAGACCATCTCCAGCTCCTTCGTCGAGTCCGCCGTCAACCAGGTCATCAGCAAACGCATGGTGAAGAAACAGCAGATGCGCTGGACCCCACGCGGCGCCTACCTGCTCCTCCAGATCCGCACCCGCGTCCTCAACGACGAACTGGCTACCGACTTCCACCGCTGGTATCCCGGCTTCACCCACACCGCAGATCGTCAAGCACTGGCCGCGTGACCTCGCCCAATTTGTCCCGCTCTCCTCACCGGCCAGGCACGTCGCTTCCACGGCAGGCGCCAGCAGTTCCAGGGCTATGAGCTCATGCCGCCAGTCGTCCCCGAAGTCGTAGGTGTAGCTCAGCACATCTCCCACACCGGCCAGCACCTCATGCAGGCCTGCGGTCACCTCCCGCCGCACCTCGGCGGTGTCACCGAAGCCCAGAGGGTCGGGCTGGCCCCACCGCAGCTCACCGGCGGCGAGCTCATGCCGGTGCGGTTGTAACGGCTTCCTAAACCGTGTGTCGCAGGTTCGAATCCTGCTAGCCCCAGACCTGATGAGGCCGGGGCGCGAGCGGGCTGTGGGTGAAGACTGACAGGACCCTCTGTCCCGCCATCAGGCGCACGGCGTATCTCTCACCGTCGTCTACTGGGCTCACTCCCCCACCGTCCACTCGATGCGGACGGACGCCGGGTCGTACACCGGGCCGCGGGTAGCGCGCTCCAAGGTGACGGACATCAACGCGCCCACCACCTTCTTTCGGGCGGCGAGCCCGAGGGCTTCCCACGCCCCGGGGACGTCGGGGGCTTGGGCGAGGGCCAGAACGTCGACGACGTCCGGGGCAGGCTTGGGCACCCGCGCTTCCAGCCGCTCCACCTGCGGCCGTAACCGGCTCGTGACGACCCGGAGCTGCTCGCGGGTCAGCAGGTCTGCCGCGTAGTCGTCGGCCGCGTCGGACAACTTCCGGAGGAGTACCTCGGCCTCACCGTGGTAGTCGCGTCCATAGGTCGAGGCCGGCTTCGGGGCGAACACCTCCGCGGCGTCCGGCATCCCGAGCCGGGCCACAACCACTGCAGTGACCTGCTCGTCCACGCGAGCCTGAGAACGGCTCACGTGCCCCGCCGGGCACCGGTAGACCTGGCGACGCACTCCGCTGCGATCAGCGGTTCCGGCGGCTCGCACCATCGCCCCACACACCACGCACGTGGCGATCCCCGAAAGCAGGTGCTTCGGCTCCCGCGAGATGGTGCTCCGCCGCAAGGGGTGGGTGAGCACCCGCATGGCCGCGTCCCAGCTTTGCCGCTCCACCAGCGGCGCCCACTGTCCCGGGCCGACGACGGTGCCCTTGTAGGAGCGCAGAGCGACGTTCCGGGGGCGCACGATCATGTTCCTGACCGTCGTCTCGGTCCACGGCGTCCCGTCCCGGTTGCGGGAGCCGGTCGCTTCCAGGTGTCGAGCGATCGCCCGCAGCGCTCCACCACCCGCGATCTCCGCGACCGCGTACCTCACGATCTCCGCCTCGTCTTCCCGCGCCGTCACCCGGTCCTCGTCCCATCCGAACGGACGCTCGCCACCGTGATGGCGCCCATCAGCGGCGTTCTGCTCCAGCTTGCGACGGATACGCGCCGACTTGTGCTCGGATTCCCCGCGGGCCACGGCCCCCACGATGCGGGCCGTCATCCGCCCGGACGGGCTGCTCAGGTCCAGCTCGCCAGCCTGCACGGTGGCGACGGTGCACCCCGTTCGCTCCACCACCGTGATGAAGTGCTCCAGCTCAGTCGGCGAGCGGTGCAGCCTGTCGGGGTGCCAGGCGATGATCCCCGCGACGTGGCCGGACTCGACGTCGGAGAGCATGCGCTCGTACTCCGGGCGGCGCTTCCCCGAGTAGGCACTGACGTCGTTGTCGACGTAGGTGTTGGCGACGTGCCAGCCGCGACCCTCAGCCAGGGCCCGGCAATCGGCTTCCTGACGGGCTACGCCGAGCCCTTCGCCGAGCACGTCGGAGGAGATGCGCGCGTAGATCGCAACGTCTAGATCGGCCACTCGCTCAGCATAGGTGCCTAACGGTGCAGCGTCACATGCGTCTCGTTCATGTGCTCGTCCTCCCTCGTGGCCGCCAGGACCTGGTGCCTGGTCGGCGCCGGCCGCTGGGACCGGTAGGAACACCCTGAACGGCTGGGCCGACGCCGGGAGCGGCTGCTGGGAATCTGTGCATAACCTCGGCCGATGTGGATGGTGGCCGCCGGGTCGGGCACCCCCGTGCCGTTGTGTCGGTGCTGCAGTGGGGGGCGGGCGTGCGGCCGGGCCAGGTCGGCGGGAGGGATCAGTGTCGGCTCATTGCACCCGCTCGAACACCGCGGCGAGTCCCTGACCACCACCGATGCACATGGTCTCCAGGCCATAGCGAACCTGGCGGCGATCCATCTCCCGCAGCAGGGTCGCCAGAATCCGCGCACCGGTGGCCCCCACCGGGTGCCCCAGGGAGATGCCCGAGCCGTTCGGGTTCAGCCGCGGGTCATCCGGCTCCAGGCCCCAGGTGCGGGTCACGGCGAGGACCTGCGCGGCGAACGCCTCGTTCAGCTCGATGATGTCCATGTCGTCCAAGCCCAGGCCTGCCCGGCCGAGCGCCTTCTCGGTGGCCGGGACAGGGCCGATGCCCATGGTGCGCGGCGGCACACCCGCCACCGCCCAGCTCACCAACCGGGCCAGTGGCCGCAACCCCAGCGCGGCCGCCCGGTCGGGGGTGGTGACCACGCAGACCGCTGCACCGTCATTTTGGCCGCTGGCGTTACCCGCAGTCACGGTGGAGTCCGGGTCGATCGCAGCTCGCACGGGGCGCAGCGCGGCCAGGGAGCCCATGGACGTATCGGCGCGCGGATGCTCGTCGGTCGTGACCGCCACTGCGGGTCCCCGCCGCTGGGGCACGGCGACCGGCACGATTTCGGTGTCGAAGCGTCCGGCCGCCTGCGCGGTCACGGCCCGCTGGTGCGACTGCACCGCGAACGCGTCCTGGTCGACGCGGCTGATGCCGTGTTCGGCCCGCAGGTTCTCCGCTGTCTCCAGCATGCCGCCAGGCACCGGGTGCTCGAGCCCGCCCGCGGTCACCCTGCCCCTGGCCAACCGGTCCACCAGCGCCGCCCCGTCCCCGGTGATTCCCCACCGGATGCCCTGGGCGTAGAACTCCACCTGGCTCATGCTCTCCGCCCCACCGGCCAGCAGCAGCTCGCTGGCCCCGGTCTGCACCTGCATGCACGCCTGCAGCACGGCCTGCAATCCGCTACCGCACCGCCGATCCACCTGCAGGCCGGGAACATCCACACCCAGGCCGGCATCCAACGCCGCGATGCGTCCAATCGCCGGGTTCTCCCCCGACGGGTAGGCGTGACCAAGCACCACGTCGTCAACCTGATCGCCGGCCAACCTGGTGCGCGTGAGGAGTTCCCGGATCACCGTCGCAGCCAACGCCTGCGGGGTGACGTCGCGGAACACCCCACCGAACCGCCCGACCGGGGTGCGCAGCGGTTCGCAGATAACGGCGTCGGGCACGAATCCTCCAGGTATGCGGCTGGGCGGGGATGAACTCAGGTCGGCTGGTGCTCGTCGCGCCGTCGCAGCTCGGTGAACATCGCGTTGTACGCGGCCAGTTCGGCATCGTCGTCGGCGTCGGCGGCACGGTCGCTGCGCCGGGCCACCTTGTCATCGGCCCGCGACCACTGCACCAGTAACGCGAGCATCACCAGCAACAGTGGCAGCTCCCCGGCTGCCCAGGCGATACCACCGCCCAGGCGTTGGTCGGCCAACAGGTCGGTGTTCCAGCTCAGGCCCAGCGACCGGTAGAACTCCCCGCCGATCAGCTGGCGTGTGCTCATCAGGATCACCCCGAAGAAGGCGTGGAAGGGCAGCGCGGCGAAGACCAACCCGACCTTGCCGACCGCAGGCAGGGTGCGCGGGGCGGGGTCGACGCCGATCACCAACCAGTAGAACAGGTACCCCGACAGCAGGAAGTGAGCGTTCATGAGCACGTGCGCGGGGTGGCTGGCGACGGCCGTGTCGAACAATCCGCCGAGGTAGAGGGCGTAGAAGCTCCCGACGAACAGCGTCAGGGCAATCACCGGATGGGTGAGTACGGAGGTCGCCCTGCTGTGCAACGCCGCGACGATCCACTCCCGAGGTCCGGGCACCCCGCCCTTGCCGGCCGCCGGCAGGGCTCGCAGGGCCAGGGTGACTGGTCCACCCAGCACCAGCAGCACCGGCACCAGCATCGACAGCAGCATGTGGCTGCCCATGTGCACGCTGAACATGGCGGTGGAGTAGCGCCCGATGCCCGAGGAGGTGGCCACCAACAGCACCCCGCACCCGGCCATCCAGGCGACGGTTCGCCCGACTGGCCACGCGTCGCCACGCCGACGTAGCCTGCGCACCCCCAACCCGTAGAGCACCGCCAGGCCGAGGGCCACCGTCCCGAAGATCAGGTCGAAGCGCCAGTCCAGCGCCAACCGAGCAACCGTGGGTGGTCCGGCGAGGTCGTAGCCCAGCACCATCTGGGTGATGCTGGGGATTGCGGTGTCGATGGGCGGCGGCGTGCGGCTGAGACCCACAGCCAGGCCGACGGTCGCAATCAGCGCGGTCACCTCGACGCTGGCCAGCCGGATCAGCGCGGCGCGATCAGTGGCGTCGGCGTTCAGCGCGGCCACCGAGCGGCGCCGGTGCACCCAGCCCAATACGCCCAGCACCACCAGCGCCGCCGCCTTCGCCAGCACCAGCCGCCCATAGCTGGTGGACACCAGCTCCGGCGGCGTCAACCGCACGGCAGCGTTGAGCACCCCGGTCACGGCCAACACGATGAAGGCGACGAGAGCCACCGCGGAGAACCGCCGGACGGCGACGTCCAGGTGCGCGCCGCCGCGGTGGGCGTGAGCCAACACCGCGGCCAACCCGCCCGCCCACACCGACGCCGCGACGATGTGCAGCACCAGGCTGTTGGTGGCGATGTCATGCGACCCGCTGGCCGACGAATGCCCGGCCAACCCCAGCGGCAGCAGGCTTGTCACGCCCAAAGCGAGCAGCGCTGGCGTCCACCCCCAGCGCAGCACTACCCGGCAACCGACCGCGAATGCGCCGGCGATCAGCGCAGTCCACGCCCAGGTAGTTGCCTCGTCCACCTGGCCGATGGAGGCCGCGATCACGGCCGGATCCAGCGCCGCGCTCAGCGGTTGGCCCGAGGAGTCGGACAAGGTCAGCGGGACCAGCAGCGCCGCACTGGCACACCACACGCCAGCGGCTGTGCCGGCGGTGCGCAGCGAACGGTAGCCCGCCACGTCGAGCACACCGTCGCGCTGCGGGGGTACCAGGAAGGCGGCGAACAGCGCGAAGCCGATGGCCAACACCGCAGACACTTCACCGACTGTGGTGATCAGGGGAACGCCGACGGTGGTCAGCACCCCAGGGTCCGGCAGGCCCAGCAGTTGCAGGGCACGTGCGGTGGACAACGCTGCCAGCACGGCGGCGACCACGCCGGCCAGCCCGGTGGCCGCTACCAACAGGCGGGTGGTCGACCGCGCGGGACCCTCCGGCCCGGTTCTGCCACGAACTGCCATGGCCTGAGGGTAGAAGGCCGCCGCGGGGGTTCGCGCACTGCCCGTGCCGCAGGTACTCCGATAACCTGCGTGGGCACCTGCCTCCGTAGCTCAGGTGGATAGAGCAAGGGCCTTCTAATCCCGAGGTCGCAGGTTCGAGTCCTGCCGGGGGCACTAGCATTACCTCTGGTCAGGCGTCTTTCCTGCGCTTGGCCAGATCGGCCTCTGATCCTCCGGGGCACACACGGGGCACGAGAGCTTTAGTCGCGGGCACCGCTGCAGCATCCAAACGCTCGGCCGCCGCGTCCAGATCGTCGTCGACAGACCCGCGTAGACGTCCAAGGTCATCGCCGCCGAGGCATGACCCAACATCCGCTGGACGGCCTTCACATTCGCCCCGGCCGACACCGCCAAGCTCGCTGCCGTGTCGGCAGATCGTGCGGCGTGAGCTTCGCTAGCCCCCGCCGCCTTCACCGCCGGGTCAAACACCCGCCGACGGAAGTTCGTATGCGGAGCGACTGCCCGTTCTTGGCAGGAAACACCAACTCGTCGGCACCCCGTCCCACTACCACGATGCTCAGCGGATCGACCAACGAGCGCGGGAAAACCACGGTGCGACGCTGGTGGGTCTTCGGTTTACCCGAGACCAGCTGACCCTCTACCTCGCTGATGGCTTCCAGCACGTCCAGGCGCCGGCGCAGGAGATCGACCCGGCCGATCCGCCTCGGCTCGCCGCGCTCGAGGAAGCGGCACCCGTTCAGCCACGTTGAGGTCCAACGACCCGCGCTTTGAGGAAAAACTTGGATGCGTCGACGTCAGGCACTCGAAGGTTGGCCACGATGCGCACGGCGGGCATACGGTCCTTCGCTTGCTGTCAGCGGACCTGCATATGCTGGGCTTTGAGGTTTCGCGAGCGTGACCGCGGGTGCTGTCCTGGTCGTGCTCGGCACCTCCTCGGCGGCGTTCAACCTCGCGCGCGTACACGTAGGCTGAACCTGGCTGCGTTCCCACGGGTAAACCTCGGAACTCCCAGTAACCTGGTGCCCCAGGTAATTAGCCGCCTGGGCGCCGCCTACGCAAGGAGATGAGATGCCCGTCAACGCCAACCTCGACAAGTTGTTGGACAAGGAATTTGAGAGCAAGTCCCTCACCGACATCCTCGCGGCGCCGATCAGCGCGCTG
>JAABUV010005095.1_pt1 | contig 15194 bp, 14 predicted proteins | sample 5559971 | NCBI WGS metagenome assembly JAABUV01 (sample SAMN10711881, study PRJNA513362) | rock metagenome | isolation source: Antarctica rocks | place: Antarctica: Victoria Land, Knobhead nord | collected 2015-12-19
TATGATTTCAAAGAGCAATTCTGCTTCTTTGCTTTCTTCGCTACTGACTGAACTAACGATGAATTGATCTACTCTTGACTCACTATCGTATTTGATCGAAATACGAGGTCAAAAGCCAGAAATTCACACGATTATCACCTTCTATTCGTTGATGAGCATGACAGTCATATCAACATGAAGTTTCTTGACTGATGTGAGCAGAACAAGATGCTCATGACTTTATATTCTTCTCATTCTACGCATCGTCTTCAATCTCTGAATGTCAGCTTATTCAACCCTTTGACCAATTACTACTCGCAAAACCTGAACGACTGAATCTTTAAAAGTCAAGAACTTTCTCGAATATTGAAAAGAGACTTCTTCAACCTATTTTGATCTGCATATCAAGCTGCTTTCACGTCTGTCAACATCAAAAGTGAATGAGAAAAGACAGAATTGCTGTCTTTCAATTCATCACAGGTCATAAAGCAGATTAAATCGAACGCTAAATCTGTTTCAAGTCATTCTTCTTCTTCAGCATTGTTAGAAGCTGATTGAAGAAAGATTCAACAATTAATAAAGTCAGTTGTAGAAGAAGCAATTGATTCGCAAGCTCGTAAGTTGAACAATACGATTGAAAAGCTTACTACAGATGTTGCTCTTCTGAAAGCAGAAAATAAAGATCTTCGATGAACAGTACGTATTGAGAGAAGTTACAGACGACGTGAAAAGTCTTTATTTGACGATTTAGAGGTTAATGATGAGACAAAGAGAGTGTTTTTTAGTTCTAACAAGATTCAGGCAACTCGTGATCGTTAAATTCAAAGAATCGAAGAGAAACAGCAAGCTGCTATTCAAAAGACGGAAGAAAAGAAACAAAGAAAGCTTAGAAAGCTAGAGAAACAGCGTTTAATAGCTGAAAGAAAGGTGAAACGAGAAAAAAAGAAGACGAAGCGAAAGAAGAAAGCGAAGCGAAAAAAGAAGCTACGAGCGAAGAAATTGAAGCAACGACGTCTAATTCAGAAGCAAAAGCTGAAGGCTAAAGAGCTTCAGAAAGAGCAAAAGAAGAAGTCTAAAGAGATGAAAGTACAGCAATTCACTGATTTTGTTGCTATTGAGAAGATGAAAAGAGAGTCAAGTCAAATCAGGTCTACGCAAGCTGAAAGACAATTCAAAGCTTCTAAGCGATTTGATGATTGATTCTTATAGCTTGAAAGCTTCATATAGATATCGACAACTCTTTATATTAATTGCAATTTGATTTTATGAATGATGGTTGAATAATAATAAAAAAAGTATGAGTTGCTAATCGAGTTTAGAGTGTGCACGAGATCAAAACGTGCATCGAGTCGAGAATACTTCTATTACTTGAACTAGATACAGAACAATACATCAGATAATGTACAAGATGAAAGACAAGAAACAAAAGAAAAGAATGAGAACATCAATGAAAAGCAAAGCAAAAACAATGTATCATAATTAAACAGCAAAACTTCTGCATACTCTGAAAATGAAAAGAACTTCAGACTATATAATTGAATGAGCATGCAGCTTTCTTAAGAATCAAGAAACATCGCTGAGATTTAATGAGTAAATGAGTGACATGTGCAAGATAAATGCAGACATATTGCAGAAATCTTTCATTTCATCGATTTTCTTTCTATTCTTCAACATAAGTCTGATTGAAAAGTGCAAAGCATTGAGAATTAAGATTGAAGTGCTCAACTTCATAAATGACATTAATATTCTAATATATAATAGATTCATTGAAGAAATTTTCAAAACACTGAGCAAAGCACACAATGTCTGCATGAAATAAACTTGCATTCATGACACAACATTTGCATCAGAAAAGTATAAATTTATGCATTTCATCAGAAAGTCAAAAAGATTTGACATAATGACTAGCATACAAATAGAAAGCTCAGTTATTAAGTTAAAATCAGACGTGTGAGTTCTGAGAGTACAACTAAACATGAAATTGCAATGAGATGTGCATCTTCGTCAAATTGAAGTGAATCACGTCACATGAATGCTAGCACTTAGTTGACTTGAAGTCTTTACATGAGAAGCAATCTTCACAAAAGCAAGACAGATATATTCAGCAGTAGTAAAATCAGAAATTGCATTTAAAGCATCAGTCTGACATCAGCGAGAAAAAAAGAAAAAAAGAAAAAACTGTCAAACAAAGAATGCAGACTTGAAACATTATAGAATCAGATTTTGCATCACGTTGCAAAAGTGTTCAAAAGAATAAGCATTGAGACTCTGAAAGCAGAAATGTACACAAGCTTGCTGCATGTTCATCTGAACATGCTGCAAGACAAGATCATGTTACGCAGTTGAATTAACAATTGTATGCAGAAAATCAAACAAGCATGCAAACTGATACATGTTCATCTGATGAATGTTAATCACATCATTTCTCATTCTTTCATCATTAAGAAAGTGATGCTTCTGAACAACTCAATTTAAGAAAATGTGAAAATACAGTCAAGATGCAAGTAATTAGCTTTTGCTGCAATGATTTCAACTAATGACAGCATTGCAATAGCATAATATCACAGAAGTCAGTGAAAGCAATAATAAAGAAAATATAGAAAATGCATTGCAGATGTTCACATCATCTTGACACAAAGATTGCATTTGTTCAACAAGATGATAAAGATGCAAAAGAATTTTCAGAAAGTTGAAAGCATTTTCATCATTTACATCAGAATTGAATGCATAAATTTGAATGTTTATCTGCACTTCAGAAACATTTCAGACGCAGATAACATGCAATGCAACTGTAACTGAAATCATCAAATGATGAAACATGTACTCATGCATTGCTCAAACTGATTGCATTTGCGATCAAAAATGTTACAAGACATCAACTTCTTAAACTATTAAATAATCATTGTTATTACAAAAAGTCTTAAAGCAGCTGCAAGAATGATGATGAAAATAAAGCTTCTGAAGCAATTTAAAGTGATTAAGTCATTCATTCTTTAACATGCAATCAACGCGAACTAATTTGATACATAGTCTTATAATGATAGTTTCAACTGCGTGAAGCAGTTGTATAGACAGCGAGTGATTTTCTATCTCAGAGAGTTTTGCTCACTCGATATAAATAGCATAAAGTTTCTCATGAGTCAACTTAATCAATGTCACAAGAATGTATAAATTTATTATTATTATTATAATTAAACAGCATAAACACTTTCATCAAGAGTTTACTTGAGCATCATGCATTGAATAGAAGCTATAAATTCATTACTGATAACATAGTATCAATTTTATTGTTTCAATGATGTGAAGTCATTATGTAGTCAACGAGCAATTTTCTCTTTCAGAAAGTTTTGTTCATTTAATACACATAGCATAGTTTTTCTCATGAGTTGAGTCTAAATCAATGTCATAAAAGTGTATGAATTTAAATTAAATTAAATTAAATTAAATCAAATAATGTGATATTTTAAATAAATACAGTATAAATATATATTATGATAAAGTTAATTATTAAGAAGTTCTCAATAACTTAAGAAAATCAATTAACTATAGAAAGTTTATTAAGCATTGTTAAGTTAAACATGACATAACTCATGATATATTAAGTTGAAGATGTGACATGATTTAAATAATAACTTAACAAAGTTACAAAGTTAATTTAAATCTGATTTTCAATTTAACTTTTAACTTTAATCTTTATATGTTAATTCATTATGACATTTTTATAATTCTTAATTTCTTAAACAATTAATAAAGATTTATTATTATTGATTCTATTAATTAAATGAATTGATGTATACTTAATAAGCTTTAAATTCTTTAGTAATCTGATTATTTTATATTTTTATAAATTTTATAAATTTCTTAATATTATTCTGTCTTTTGAAGTTATTAATCATTAAATATATTAAACTGATCATGTCAAGTTAAGTACTTAAGTTCAAGTTGAGTACTCAACTTAAAAAGTGTTGAGTTGAATTGAATTTTTTTGAAAAAAGTGTTGAATCAAATTAAAAAGTTGAACTCAAGAACTTGAATTGAATTAAAAAGCTTAACTTGACAACTCAATTCAACAATTTAACTCAACTCAACAAGTAAACTGATTACATTGAGTCAAGTATTCAAGTTTGAGTTGAGTATTTAACTTAAAAAGTGTTGAGTTGAATTTAATTTTTTGGAAAAAGTGTTGAATTGAATTGAGAAGTTGAACTCAAGAACTTGAATTGAGTTGAGAAGCTTGATCTGACAACTCGATTCAAAAACTCGACTTGATTCAACAAGATATTAAATAAATGTAAATAGCTTGATTGAACAGTCTACATGATTTTTCTTCATAACTTTCTATCATGTTTTTTCGTCATGACTTTCTATCAAAGTCAAACAATCTTCATGTTTCTCATCATGTTTCTCTTCATGTTTTTCTTCATATTTCTCTATCAAACAATCTTCATGTTTCTCTTCATGTTTCTCTTCATGTTTTTCTTCATGTTTCTTTATCAAACAATCTTCATGTTTCTCTTCATGTTTCTCTCTATATTCTTCTTCATGTTTTTCTTCATGTTTTTCTTTATGTTTCTCGTCATGATTCTCTATCAAACAATCTTCATGTTTCTCTTCATGTTTTTCTTCATGTTTTTCTTTATGTTTCTTATTATGTTTTTCTTCATGACTTTCTATCAAAAAGATAATGCAAAAAGATAATGCAAAAGCAAAAAACTGGAAAAATTTCTATATTTAGCTTTCTTGATATCAAGCTTAAGTTCTTGATGAATCAAGTTGAAAATATGAGCAACTTGACTCAAATCAAGTTGAAAATGAGAGCAATTCAATTCAATATTGATTCAAGTTCAAAACGTTAACTCAAAACTCAACTTGATGATCAGTCTATTGACAAGATATTAGATAAATGTAAATAGTTTGATTAAACAGTTTTCATAATTTTCATTTATGACTTTCTACCATGTTTTCTCATCATGACTTTCTATCAAAGTCAAACAATCTTCATGTTTTCTCATCATGACTCTTTATTATGACTTTCTATCAAATGATTTTTATGTTTTCTCTTCATGACTTTCTATTATGACTTTTCTTCATGACTCTCTATCAAATAGTCTTCATGTTTCTCGTCATAACTCTCTATCAAAAAGATAATGCAAAAAGATAATGCAAAAGCAAAAAATCGAGAAAATTTCTATATTTAGCTTTCTTGATGTCAAGCTTGAATTCTTGATGAGTTGAATTGAGTTGACTCAATTTCTAGTTGAATTAAGTCACATTAAGTTGAAAATATGAGTAATTCAACTTCAAATCAAGTTGAATTCAAAATGTCAACTCAAAACTCAACTTAATGATTAATTTTTTTTCTTTTTTTTTCTTACTCGATTCAACACTCATTATGAGCCTATGCAAGATTCTATATATTGTAGCGAACGCTGTGCTAGCGTAGCGTTCTTTTCGTATTTACTATTGCTTTTTTCTGCACTCTATATTGTAACTGTTCTCAATGCAAGAACTTTATGAGCTTGTTTCTTTTTTACCTTCTCTCTCTTTCATCTGACTTTTTAATGACGTCACAGTCTGAAATTGATTCAGTATGCTTGTCGAGAGTATCATTCAAATGATTGTTGTCATCACGCTCATGATTTCTAGAAGCTTTCTCAAGTTCGTGATGTTCTCTTTGCATTGCATCATCTTTCATTCTATCTTTCATTTAAAACATGTTAATAGAACGTGCTTGATTGACATTCAATCTTTGTTACACTTGCACGTCGTCATAGCAATATTGAATACTCGTTTCTCATGTAGAAATTGATTGAAGTCAATTTTTCTCGTATGTAACTGTGTCAATAATGCGCTGTGAGACTTTGCATAATTTCTGTGCAGTCGCAAATGTCAATGTATCATCTCTGATGTCAGATATCAAAAATGAGCTGCGTTGAATCTTTCTTTTCAGACTATTCTTTATGTTTATCTGATCTGTTTCTGTATGAGCATCAGTCTCGTCATCACTTCAGTGCGCTGATGCTCAGTCAGCAATAAAGACAAATCATGTGCATCATCAGTCATCTTGTTCATTGCTTCATTTTCAAGTACTTCTGCATATCTTGCTACTCAATGTAACTTCAGCGTGACTTCTCAAGATCAAATGCTCTCATGTGCAATCTGAACTCATTGCAGACGTGTCTGATCTTTTATTGATATCATAGCTTTCACTGTTTTCAGAGAAGTCTGACTATCATTGTATTCTTTATATATCTTTTCATGACACTCTTGATTTACTATCATTATGTTTGCAAGATGTTTCGTTCTTGCAACTAATTCTTTCAGCTCATCATGATGAGTGATGACTAAAGTCAATCTTTTCAGTCTTTTATCTAGCTCTCAGTTCATTCTCATTGCAATCGCTGTAACATCATCTCTACTGTTGTTATCATTCAAGTAAACTCTTTGCTTTAATGTGAACATGTTGAGATTATATTGTCTTATTGACATTTTCTTGTTTGCAACTATAACTATCTTCAATGATTTTGATCAGAAGATCACTGTGTAAAGATGACTTTAATTCATCTTTATCTGCTTGAGTGTTTCTTTCATTCACTTTCACTTCAGCTGTAAAGATGTTTTGCGCAGCTTTGATTTTCAATCTTTTTTGAGTATCAAGTCATTGCGAATTCAATGCATTGTTGTCTCGATGATCTCATCTAATTTTCAAGAGTTTATGTTTATTATTGATCTTTGTATCAGCTTTTATAAGTGAATATCTATCAACATCATGTTCATTTTTATCTGTAAAGTCTTTGTTAATGTTGCATGATAAACATCAATGATCTGTTGCAATGCTCTTTCTTGCATTGATTTCAGCTTGACACTCAGACTCTTTCAATGATCTTTTACTCTCTGTGATGTATATTATATGATGACTTCATGACTAAGCAGAGAACATGTTATCGCGAAGTATATTTGCTTATTCATCGTCATTGATGAATCTCAAGTAGATTCAATGATTGTCTGCATGATTTTTTGTCTAATCACTAGTTTTGCTTCAACATGATGCATGTGAATTGCTCATCTCAACTTGAAGTTCAGTTGAACTTTCAAGACTCTGATATTTGATTTCAAGTCAATCTGATGTTTCATCAGCTTTACATTAATTTTCATATTGAATCATTTAGAAGTTTTCATAAAGTGAATCAGCTTATGCTTTGTCATTAAGAATTTGATGTCATGTATTTTTGATCACTGTTCACATCTATCATAAATCTCATTAAGAACTTTGCAGTTGCGTTTTATAAACTCTTCATATGTCAAGATATTGACATCATTCACGAAGTCTATAAAGCTAGTTCTCAGCTTAATGTTGTCACATGCTTCTAACAAGTTTGCATTGTAAAACAGATATAATATTGATGATAGCGAAAAATCTTGTGATATGTTAACATTCACTCTGCATTTCATCGTCATGTAATCATCAATTGTAATCATGATGCGTCGATCTTTCAAAAAGTTCTTTACAAACTTGAGAAGCAGTTTAGAAACTTTTCTCTTCTTCATGTCATGTAAGAGTTTGCTGTGCATCACATTATTAAATGCATTCTTCTCATTTAAACTTAGCAGTGAAACTACTTTTCTTCTTATGTCACTTCACACAGTATGTATCTTTTTCATAATTAGTTGCAAAGTTGTATTCATTAATCTGTGCTTGTGAACTTTTATCTGAATGTTCAACATTGAGTTGCAAGCTTCTATGACATTTTGCAGACGTTCAAATACGATGAATTTCAGTACTTTGCTCAATGTGTTGAATAACACAATTAATTTATATATTTTTGCATTGAAGTAATCTTTCTTGTCTGACTTTCACATCACTATTGTGACTGCACTCTTAAATTGAGTTGACTGTATTCTCTTTTGTAAACATCTTTCAAAGAGAAAGTGTATTTATTCTAATGCATAGTCAACAAGTCTGCGCATTATTCTATTTGTGTATTTCGTGTGTTCTGACATCTTGTCAGATGTTACTTTGTAAGCGACTCTCTTAATCTTACGATGCATCAGCGAAGCATCATTTTCAATCGAGAGTGAGTACTTGAAGTTTATTGTGTTCAGCATGAGAATCTCTGAAAATGATGAAAAGTGAGTTTAAAACATCATCTTCGCCTTATTTTGCGCTGTTATGATGATGTTAAAGCATTCTGACTTGATCAGAAAGAAAATTGTCGCTTGAGTCAATGTGTCTGCAATTGCATTTCTTGCTCATTTTGCAGTTTTGAACAGTTCTCTCGAGAATTGTTCAACGTTCTGCATGATCTTTTAATATTTATTGCGTTTCTATTTTCTGATGATCTTGCTCTTTTTATCACAAGCTTAAATGTACTTTGTTTAATTGTTGATGATTCAACAGCTTTTTCTCATTCATTACATGCTCTTGATGATCTTTGTACACTTTTTCGTTCATTCTGCTTTGATCATTTCGTGTGATCTCACTCAGAAAGTAAAAATCTTGATGATTTTCTTCAATGCATTCAGCAGTTGCTTGATGTACTCATTTATGCATCAACATCTCATCTCATGATTCAACAATGATTTCAACATTTGTTCTTTCAAAGTATTAATGAACTTCTCTTCATTCATTGTCTTTCAGTTGCAACATGATTTTTATGCTGACTCTTTGCAAACTCTGAGATTTATAATTATCTGTATCAACAAATGATCTGAGAAATTTTTCATTTCTTTGTCAATTTCACATCATATTAATTGATTCATAATGTTGTCTGTTGTGAAGATCAAATTTATTGTCATTTGAGATTCTTGATAATTTCTCGTAATTGTGTCTTGAAATAATGCTAGTGATGCATTGATGTTTGTGATCATTTTAATTAACTCATTCAACAATAAATGTTATCTTGAATAGAATGATTCTTCTCATGTGAAGTGATGCAGATTGAAGTCTTCTACAAGAATGCTTTCTTTCAACATGTGCAACGTCTTTTTAATGTTTGAAAGATTTTCTTTTTCATGAATAATCTTATAATTTCTGAATGATAAATTGTATGCTTCATGAATGTGTATAACTCTTTGAGTCATTTATGCATTATCTGTTAATGTTTATAATGTAATTGTATCTACATCTTTGAAGTATTATATTGAATATCAGATGTTGCTATTGATTCTCTTGTTTATGTAGAAACAAATTCTATCTTCATTATTCTTCAGTGTGAAGTTAACAGTTACTGAGCAGTATGCTCTGAAAATATCATCAAATCATCAGAGTTCTTGAAGAATCAAAATGTCATAGTTCTTTATCTTTTTCTCATGTAGTAATATTATCATCATCTTATTTCTGAACTTGTAAACGTTGTACTGTAGTATTCAAAGCTTTTTTTGCTGAAACATTAAAATTCACATTTCAGACTGTTTAATGTTCTCTTGAGTGTTTGCAAAGCATTTACTTCACTTGTAAAATTCTCAACAAAAGATGACATTAACAATGATGTGATTGACATTAACTTCAATTCATTTGATCTTGACTTCTTGATCAAGTGATTCAATATAGTGTTTTCTGATATGATGATTATGCTGAGCAAACAACTTTTATTCATTGAGCATCTTTGCTTTCTCTTTAAATTGTTGTTCATCAGCAATTTCAAACTGATAAATGTTTCTGTGAATGTTTTTGAAATTGCTGTCTTGAGTTTTTTCTGTTCTTGTACAACATGATATAAAAGTCTATACTTTGTGACTTTCTTTATTCTTTCTTTTTCAGCTTGTTGTTTATGACATTGAGAGTCAAAAACTCTGTATGTATCTTAACATGTTTCATATTTTCATATATTTTGAGTCTGTTTGTGAAAACAGTGCTTTAAGTGATGATTCAGCATGCAGTAAATGCATTTCTGTTTGTTTTTGCATTCATACATTTTGTGATCATATTCTTGATACTTTAGACATTGATGCACTCTGCAGCTCAAGTCATAGAACTGTGTGATCTTTATGTTGATCTTATGATATACTTTCTCATTGATCAGCTTGTTCATCATCTCAGCGCTGACTACATGTATCATCAGCAAGATGTATCTCTTCTGCTCACTCTTTTTTGTGAGTCACTCAATCTTCTCAATCATCATTTTTGAATGTATATCTTTATTGATCTTGATGAGCACTTTCATCTCTTTCTTCTCTATGTTTTTAAACATTTCTTCGATTCTAATCTTATGTATCACTACTTCAAAACTGACTTTGCACAGACATGCATTCAACAATATCTTTTTGATTCAAAAATTGTTTTTCTTCAGTGTTCTTTTGCTGTTCTTTGTCTTGACTTGAAATATCAGCAGTCTTGATTATCTTTTCATTGTCTTTATGTTCTTGCATGTCGACAACATCTTGTCAATGTCAATCTCTCTTGCTCACTTCACTATGTTCTTCATTGTTATCATCATGATTCTCTTTATTTCTTCTTTCTCTTTGATGAAAATCTTTACTTCAAAATTCTCACAATGATTTTGCATTGACAATAATATGTCAATGTTGAACATAAAATAACTTTCAAATGATGTTGTTAACTTCATGCTTACTCTCTTCGCTCAGCTGTCAACGTGTTTTCTCTTCTTCACAAACTTTTTTTCAAGTCTGCTCATTACTTTTTTCAGTCTCTTCAGCTGATTCTTCATGCGCTGATTGACAGTTGATGCAGCAACATGTTGATGCATCAGCTTTTTTATCATCTTTGTCAAACTTCTCATCTTTTCTCAGAGCATCAGTTCGTTGTTTCTACATTCATTGAGCTCATAAAGTACTTGCAGCTTATGTAATTTCTTCTGTATATCTTTTGTCTTGACTGAATTCTTCTGCAAGATAACAATAATCACTTCTCGTTCACTCGTTAACATCACGTCAACGACGCTTCTCATTTGCTTCTGATGATCAGAATGAAACACAAGCATCATGTTGATGATGTGCTCTGTTTTTAAATAGTTTAAGTAATTCGTTTTCGTGATTTTTCGACTTTTTCCCTTACTTCTTTCAGCGCATTGAGATTAAGCTCAATGTTACATTATAAACAATGTTTGCTTTAAATAAAGATTATGCAATGAATTGACTGCTTAATGAAAACTTTAATTTTATCAATGAATTTAATGATCAGTTTAAAATATATAAACTTCTTTATATTTATTTTATTATTAATTAAGTTAATTTGAATGAATAATGAAATTAATATCATATGATTAATGAATTTTTAATGTAATGTTAAAAGAGTTTGAATAACATTAAGATGCTGCGTGATGATGAAGCACTGTGTATTGATTATATGCAGAGTTTTCGCAATCATGCAGACTTTGATAATCTCAATGTGCATGCTACAAGCAATTTGCATGCAGATGAGAAAGTCAAATAGAATGCAGAACTATGAGAAAAATTGCTTATGAAAATTATTCAATTCAGTATCTTGTTGTCGTGATGATAAAAACTGAGACAGAACACTTTTGTGTTTAATCTGTTAAAAGTGATTAACAGAAAAAACTTAAATCATGAACATTCTTTAAATTTACATGCTAACTATGTGTAAATCTTGTTAAGATTGCGTGTCTGTTACTACAACATGAGTAACTCACAAGACTCATTAAGTTTGACATAAGCAAACTTGAAAGTCTCATTAATATTATTTAACAAACGTTCAGACACAGACATTTTATATGTAAGTGATACATTGACAAGAAGACTTTGTTAAGAGAAGAGAAATATAAATGAGTTAGTAAAAAATGATTGAACTACGTTATCTGATTAAAAGTGTAGCATATAAACATTTTTGCAAGATACAATCAATCTGCATGAGAAAAATCTTTACAGATAACATAAAACAGATGAGTTGCACATTTTACAAGCAAAGTGAGCATCTGTGAAGCATGATATACAATAATGATGATTGTCAATCTTAAGAATCTTATTTCTTCACTGAGCTTTGACTCTTGAATGTCTTAATGATAAAATCAATCTCTAGTTAAAAACATCATTTGTATAGTTCAAGAAAACAGTAGTGTGTGTTGATGTGATTAAAGAAGAAATCAACTGCAATATGCATGCATATTGCAGATGAAACATCTGCAACTCATGCTTAAGAAGTAAATTGTTAAAATCTGAGCAGTGAAAAATCTTGTTCATTTTGAACTGTGAATCTGTCATAAGAAAACTCTTTAAGTAATCTTTCAAGTCTAAGAGAAAAATCAACATAAAGATCATGCTTTATGTATGTTGCATGCAACATATACAACATATTTTTAATAGACTCTGAAGTCAATCATGATTAAAAGACTGAGTGATATAACTGAGACTCATCACATGCTATCTGATGCTCAAATGAGAGCGAAATGCAAGCAATTCATGATCTCAACATTAGATTTACTAGTAGATCAGATTCACATGATATGAGACTGCAAAATCAAATATGTAGCATTCATGCTAAGTTTAAATGTCGTTGAAGTGTTTAATTGAGTCTTGCACGTCAGACTTCTGCATACTCTGAAAATGAAAAGAACTTCAGACTATATAGTCAAATAAGCATGCAACTTTCTTGAGAATTGAGAAACATTACTGAGATTCGATGAGCAAACGAGTGACATGTGCAAGATAAACGCAGACATATTGCAAAGATTTTTCATTTTATTGATTTTCTTTCTATTCTTTAACATAAGTCTGATTAAGAAGTGCAAAGCATTGAAAATTAAGATTGAAGTGCTTAACTTCATAAATGACATTAACATTTTAATATACAATAAATTCATTAAAGAAATTTGCAGAACATTAAGCAGAGCACACGATGTCTGCACAAAATGAGTTCATACTCATGATGCAACATTTGCATCAGAAAAGTATGAATTTACGCACTTCATCAGAAAATCAAAAAGATTTGACATGATGACTAGCATATAAATAGAAAGCTCAGTTATTAAATTGAAATCAGACGTATGAGTTCTGAAAGTACAACTGAACATGAAATTGCAATGAGATATGCATCTTCATTAAATCGAAGCAAATCACATCACATAAATGCTAGCATTTAGTTGATTCAAAGTTTTCACATGAAAGACAATCTTCACAAAAGTAAAATAAATATACTCAGCAGTAGTAAGATCAGAAATTGCATTTGAAGCATCAGTTTGACATCAGTGAGAAAAAGAGAAAAAATTGTCAGACAAAGAATGCAAACTTGAAACATTACAGAATCAGACTCTGTGTCATGTTGCAAAAGCATTCAAAAGAGTAAGCATTAAGACTCTGAAAGCAGAAATGTACACAAGCTCGCTGCATGTTCATCTAAACATGCTGCAAGACAAAATCATGTTACGCAGTTGAATTAACAATTGTATGCAGAAAATCAGACAAGCATGCAAACTGATACATGCTCATCTGATGAGTATCAGTTGCATTATTTCTCACTTTCTCATCATTAAGAAAGTGACACTTCTGAATAACTTAATTCAAGAAGATGTGAAAATACAGTTGAGACACAAGTGATTAGCTTTCGCTGCAATGATTTCAACTAGTGACAGCATTGCAATAATGCAATATCACAGAAGTCAGTGAAAGCAATGATAAAAAAAATATAGAAAATGCATCGCAGATGTTTACATCATCTCGACACAAAGATTGCATTTGTTTAACAAAATGATAAAGATGCAAAATAATTTTCAGAAAATTGAAAACACTCTCGTCATTTACATCAGAATTGAATGCATAGATCTGAATGCTTATCTGCACTTCAAAAACATTTCAGATGCAGATAGTGCATGATGCAACTGCAATTGAGATCATCAAATGATGAAACATGTATTTATGCATTGCTTGAACTGATTACATCTGCGATCAAGAATGTTATGAGACGTTGACTTCTTAAACTATTGAATAATCATTGCTATCACGAAGAATCTCAGAGCAGTTGCAAGAATGATGATGAAAACGAAGCTTCTGAAGCAATTTAAAGTGACTGAGTCACTCATTCTTTAATGTGCAATCAACGCAAACTAATTTAATACATAGTCTCATAATGATAGTTTTGACTGCGTGAAGCAGTCATATAGACAGTGAGTGATTTTCTATCTCAAAGAGTTTTGTTCACTCAATATAAATAGCATAAAGTTTCTCATGAGTTGACTTAATTGATGTCACAAGAGTGTATGAACTTATTATTATGTAATGTTAAAATCATGTTTAAATGTTTAATTAATAAAGTTTAAAAATGAAATGCTTTTATTTTTTAAAAATAACTATAATTGAACATCAAGAATATAAAAGAAGAAAGATATAAAAACTTTTATTTATATAATGTTCAAAGACTGTGCTAAACTTAAAGAAAACATGTTATGATACAGAAAGAATATTGTAAATTAAAGAAAATATTAAAGATTGAAAAAGAAACTGAGTTAAATTTAAGTCAGATCTGAATCAAATTTAAATCAGATTAAAACTTGTTTTAATTATTATATAAAAAACTTGCTAACATTCACTATGTATTAATTAAAGTTAAATCTTGATGATTTTATTCAATTTTAATACATTCATAATATTAATTCAACTTAATTCAAACTTGATAACAGATTTATATATATATGTTGAAATCATGTCTAGAATTTAACTCATAAAGCATGTGAGTAGAATGTTTGATTAATAAAGATAGCTATAATTAAAATACTAAAAATACAGAAGAAAGCAAAGAGTTTCAAGCCTGTATTTATAGTAGAGCGAAACAAAAAGATGAAGCAAACTTGTATTGAAAGTGCTCAGATAAATGAAATGTTCTAGCAGATTTCAATTCAAAACATCATTGTTTCTTGATCACGTATCAAAATCTCTAGAGTCTATTCAATCTCAACACACTTCATAACATGATAACAATATACAGCGTTTATATATTATTAAAAAATCACATGATTATGACATGTTTTTACAACTAATTAATTGATCAAGTTATTTATTTATCTTATAATAATATTGTTTGATACTAATTGTATTAAACAAATTTTTTCAAAAAATAATTTAACATTTTAGTACTTTAAAAGTTAAAGTATTATTGATTTTAATTGCTTAAAACATGATTATTATCATTTAATGTAAAGGACTTAATCTTTCTATGTCTTTCGTTCGTATTGTTACTGCTACCTTGACGAACACGGGCAGACAGCGATCGTTCTTCGCTGTCGGGATTCGTTGGGGTACTACTGCGA
>JAABUV010005099.1_pt1 | contig 15187 bp, 17 predicted proteins | sample 5559971 | NCBI WGS metagenome assembly JAABUV01 (sample SAMN10711881, study PRJNA513362) | rock metagenome | isolation source: Antarctica rocks | place: Antarctica: Victoria Land, Knobhead nord | collected 2015-12-19
CACTTCCGCCTGCACGAGGGCGGTCATCAGGTCGTGTTCGGGGTGCGCGCGACGGGCCGCGATCAGCTCGGAGGCGATCGTCCGCATCGACATCATCGCTTCGAACAACCTGGGCAGCGGTTCGGCACCGGCCAGCAGCTCGGGATCGTTCCAACCGCCGGCGTACTGCGCCTCGTGCGCCAGGTGGGCGCGCTGGGAGCGGGGGACGCCGATCATGTCGCAGATGTTGTGCATCGGCATGAGCGCGGCGCAGTCGGTGACGAAGTCCGCCTCCCCGCGACCGGCCAACGCGGCGACGATCTCGGCGGCGTTCGCGCGAATCTGCGCGTCGATCAGGCGGAGTTGTCGCGGGGTGAACGCTGCGGTGAGCAACCGGCGAATCTTGGTGTGCCGCGGCGGATCCATCGCGATGAAACCCTGCCCGGCATCCAGCAGCTCCTGCGGCATGGAGTCGAAGACGACGCCCGCACCGGAGCAGAAGTCCTGGTGGCGCCGAGTCACCTCGATCAGATCAGCGTGGCACACCACGGCCCAGAATCCTTGGTCGTTCGGGTCGTCGAACAACCGCTCCTGGACGGGGGCGTGCCAGCTGATCGGCCGGTGCGCGCGCAGCTCGGCGAAGGTGCGTTCGCGCTCGTGGGCGGACTGCGCCCAGAACGCCCGAGTGGAGAGGTCCGCCGGGTCGTAGGGACGCGCGGCGCGGTCGGTGAGCACGGTCATGGGCTCTCCCAAGATGGTCGGTGCGACGCTGTTCACCTTTACACTTAGCGCCAATATGTCAACCCCCGCAGTGGTGGTGGCGGGCGGTACGGTGATTCTGGTGGCACGGTGGCGACGTGGGTGAGCAGGACGTGCGGCCGGTGCTGCTCGCGGTGGACGGCAACTCCCTGCTGCACCGCAGCTTTCACGCGCACGCCGGCACGGGCGCCCGCGCACCGGACGGAACACCGGTGTGGGCCGTGCGCGGACTCGTCAGCCAGATCGCTCGGGCGGTGGCGCGGGTCGGAGCGCGCGGTGTCGTCATCGGCTTCGACGACCACCCGAACAACGACCGTAAGAAGAGGTGGCCGGACTACAAGGCCACCCGGTTGCCCAAGCCACCTGAGCTGATCGTCCAGCTGACCACCGCGGTCGGGGTGCTGCGCACGCTCGGCCTGCACGTCGTGGTCGCCCCCGGGTTGGAGGCCGACGACGTGGTGGCCTCGGCCGCCCGGACCGCCACTGCGGCCGGGTGGGACACGGTGGTCGTCACCTCCGACCGCGACTCGTTCGCCCTCATCTCCGACACCACCCGGGTGCTGCGGTTGATCACCGGCGGGGTGGACGCCTCCCCGGTGTTGACCCCGGCGCGGTTGCACACGTTGACCGGGGTGTACCCGCACCAGTACCGCGAGTTCGCCGCGCTGCGCGGGGACAGCTCCGACAACCTGACCGGGGTGAGCGGAATCGGGGCCAAGACGGCGTCCCGGCTGCTCGCCGAGCTGGGCAGCGTCGAGTCCGCCCTGGCCCAGCCGCAGGCGACCGTGGCAGTCCTCGGACCGGCCGCTGCCGCCCGGCTGAGCACCCCAGCGGCGCGCGCGGTGTTCGCCCGCAACATCGAGCTGATGACCCCGGTGGCCGACATCGACCTGGGTCTGGACCTCACCGGGGGCGGACCCGGCTGCCTGCCGCTGCCCGAGGCGCCCCTGCGAGCCGGCCTGACCGCCGCCGGGTTGTTCGGGATGGAACGCGCCACGGTCGCCGCCATGTGCGACCAACCCGTCGAACTGGGGGTGGACTCCCCCGGCGTGCACTGGTTGATGTCCGAGGACGCCCACCTCGACCTCCTGATCAGCCACGACGAGCCGGCGCCCACTGCGGTGGCGGTGGCTGCCGAACCCGTCCAGGGCACCTTGTTCTGAGCGGTCTCGAGCGCCGGGCAGCCGCGTTCCGCAAATAGCGGGCTATTTGCGCGTTTTCGGGGGCTAAAAGCGCAGATAGCGTGCTATTTGCCGGCTCCGGCGTAGTTCTCGGCCGTCCTGGTGCTCGCGTCGCCCACCTTGACGGTGCTGACGCCGGGGTGTTTGGCTGATCGGCGATCAGCGGTCGGAACCCGGTGAGAATCCGGGACGGTCGCGCCACTGTGGTCGACCCCTCCTGCAGAGGGTGGGTCGCGAGTCAGATCTGCCGCTGGTCATGCCCATCCGGAACGCCGAATTCCTCAGGAGGCACCACTCGTGGTCTACACAGCTGCGCCCACCCGCCCGCTCGAGCTACCTCCGGTGCCGGTCATCAATGTGCGCGCCGCGCTGCCGTGGCTCACCTTCGCCGCCCTACTACTCGCTGTGCTGTACGTCGTCGTGGCTGAACAAGGTGCCGCGGCGGTCTTGCCCGGCTCCGTCGTGCACGAGTTCGTGCACGACGCCCGTCACCTGCTGGGTGTGCCCTGCCACTGAAGCCGTCGGTCTGATGCGCGCGTTGCTCATCCGGGGGATGGTCTCCGGGTTCGTGGCCGGCGCCGGGGCGGTCGTCGTTGCCCGATCGGCAGGGCAGGGTCCGTTGTCGGCGGGGCTCGCCTTCGAAGCGGCTCAGCGACCACGCGCCGCGGCGGAGCCGGAGGTCCTCTCGCGGTCAGTGCAGGCCACCGTCGGACTCACCACTGCGACGCTGGTGTTCACCGTGGCCCTGGGCGGGCTGTACGGGCTGGTCTGTGGGCTTGCGCAGGGCCGCTTGGGCGGCCTGAGCGCGCGAGCGACAGCGGCGGTCGTCGCCGGCGGCGGATTCCTCGCGGTGTACCTGCTCCCGGCGTTGAAGTACCCGCCCAACCCGCCGGGGGTCAGTGCTGCAGCCACGATCGGCGACCGCACCTCGTCCTACTTCGCCCTGCTCATGCTGTGCGTGGCCGTCGTCGTCGGTGCGACCGCGGTGGCTGGCAGGCTCGGTGTGAGCCACGACCGGTGGAATGCTTCGCTGGGCTGCGGTGGCGCCGCAGCAGCGATGGTGGGCATCGCCTATTGGCTGCTGCCCGCCGCGGCGTCGACGCCGTCGGGCTTCGATGCCGACGTGCTGTGGGATTTCCGGATGGCCTCGGGTGCCGTTGCGTTGACGGTGTGGCTTGTGTTGGGGCTCGTGTTCGGCGCCCTCACGGATCGTCGGCTGCACCGCGACCGCGTAGCGGTCCCACCGATTCGTCAGTAGCCGGGACGTGACCCGACCAGCGACCGCCACCGCGGCCGCAGGTGGTACGCGGCTCACCCTGATCAGCCACGGCATGACCAGTGCCCTGCGCGCTGCCCGGTTCCCCGACGACGAAGACCTCGAACCCGGTGCCGTGGCGTCGGCGCGCAGTGCCGCGTTCCGACTGCGGGTACCGGACCGGACGTGGTGTGACGACACCGCTCGAACCCGGCAGACGGTGCGCGCCCTCGGGTGGGTCCCCGTCACCGACCCACTGCTGGCTGACCTCGATGTGGGTCGGTGGAAAGGCCTGGCTCTGCACGAGGTCTCACCAGAGGAACTGCACCGGTGGTGCACTGACCCCGCCGCGGCCCCGCACGGCGGGGAGTCCGTTAACGGGCTGTTGCAGCGAGTCGACGGGTGGCTGCAGCAGGTCACGGCGCTGCCCGGGCGCACCGTCGCCGTCACCCATCCGGCGGTCGTTCGGGCCGTGCTCATCACCACGCTGCGGGCGGACGCGTCGAGTTTCTGGCGGGTCGACATCGGCCCCCTGAGCGCCACCAAGCTGCGGTGGCGGGCGCCGTTCTGGACGTTTCAGCAGGTCAACGCCATAATCTGAACTCGGCTTGAACCGCTGGAACCCCCGCGGCTTGCGCTGCGTCAGAAGGCACGACGCATCCCCGAGACAGGAGGAGCTGTGGAGCTCCAACCCGAACCGGTGCTGGCGGCCTCAGCCGTCGCAGCTCGCCTGGCCGCGCAGCTATCCGCGGTGCAATTGGCCGTCCCGCTGGACGAGGTGGCCGCGGCGCTGCCGGGCAGCACCACCCGCGCGAGCGCTGCCACGTTGGCCGACACCTGGAAGCTGCGGGTCGGCGGGCTCGCCGGCGATGTGGACCGCCACGCCGAGGCGTTGCGCTCAGCGGTGCACACGTTCGGTCAGATCGAGGACGAGCACCGTCGCGACCTGCACCGCCAACGACCGCGCGGACTCTCCACGACTACGGCGGGGTCGCAATGAGCTCGTTTGGCGAGGTGCGACAGTGGTCGCCGGGCCGGGTCGCTACCGCCGGCAGTGCATTGGATACCGCGTCAGCGGTATTGATCGGGATGCAGGACGAACTCGACGCGTGCTCGACAGCGCCGAGCTGGTCCGGGTCCGGTGCCACCGCGGCCAGCGCCGACCTCGACGGGCTGACTCGTCGACTGCGGCGCCTGGTGGCCCAAGCCGCCGCGGTCCGCACCGGGGTCCGCCAAGGCGGCCAGGCTGTCCACGCCTTACGCCGCTATCAGGATTGCACCGAGTCCTTCGCCGCCGAGTGGGGCTTCGTCATCGGCAACGACGGCGCGGTCACCGACGATGCCCCGGTTCCACCGGCGCCGACCACCGAAGCGGAGGCCGCCGCTGCAGATGCGGCCTACCAGCAACGACTGCGGGCACAAGCTGAGATCATCGACCGGGTCGAGCAGATCATGCGCACCGCCGCCGACGTGGACGCCGACCTCACGGGCATCTTGCTGGCCGCTCACAATGACCAGGTCGGCGACGGAATGGGCGCCGGGCTGGGGGCCGCGGACGTGGCCGGTGCCAGCGTCGGCGAGCTGAGCATCCAGGAACCGCCACCACGGGGAACTGCCGCCGACAACGCGGCATGGTGGAACACCTACAGCGGTTCCCGGCAGGCGCAGATCTGGCTCAGCACCCCGACTGGGTCGGCAACCTCGATGGCATCCCCGCGCAGATCCGGTCGACGGCAAACCAGGCGCGACTGCCAGACCTGTCCACCGAGTTGGCTACCCGGGGCGATGAGCTGCGCGCGAGGCTCGCCGCTGACCCCGGCCGGCAAGAGGCCAGGCGAATCACCGAACAGCTCGCCCAGGTGATGACCAAGCAGGATGCCATCCGGGCGATCGAGCGGGTGATGGCAAAAGGGGATCGTCAACTGCTGTTGGTGGACGCCTCCGGCGACCGAACGACGGCGGCGGTCGCGGTGGGCAATGTCGACACCGCCGACCACGTCGCGGTGTCCACACCAGGGTTCAACAGCACCGTCGCGGGGAGCTTCGAGGACAGCGACGAGAAGACCGCGCTGCTCAAGCGGCGGACCGAAGGCCAGCTCGGCAATGCCCAATCCGATGACACCGTCGCCGCCATAACCTGGCTGGGGTACGAACCTCCCGTCGGGCAGACCGCCGTTGCCCCATCCACCCTGGACCCGGACAACGTGGCCGGGATGTACCCGGTGGTCGGCGACGAGGTGGCCCGCCAGGGTGCGGTGGCACTGTCGTCGTTCTACAACGGTATCGACGCCAGCCGCGACAGCGATCCACACTTGACCGCCCTGGGCCACTCCTACGGGTCGCTGACCACCAGCCTGGCGCTGCAAACCGGTACCGGGGTGGACGACGTGGTGCTCTACGGCTCGCCGGGTTTGGGCACCGACGACGTCACCGACCTCGGGGTGCCGGCGGGGCACGTGTTCGTCGAGGAGGCCAAGGGGGACTGGATCGCCGACGCCGGCGCGTTCGGCGCAGACCCCAGCGCCCTGGCCGGGGTGACGATGCTGGCCACCGACGCCCGGGTGCTGCCCGACGGCACCTGGGGTCAGGCCTCCAACGGCCACTCCGCCTACCAGGACGAGGGCGAACCTGGCGACCCCGATTACCGGCGCACTACCGCCACGTACAACCAGGCCAGCATCGTCGCCGGGATGCCGGAGCGAGCGGTGCGGGGCTTCGATCTCGACGGCCTGGACACGGTCCGGGCCGGCCTTCAGGTCGCTGATGACGCGGTGTCCTGGACCAACCAGATGCTCGGTGACCCCGGACGGTTCCTGCCACCGGTCGTCGGCAGCGAAATTGCCGACACATTGTCATTGGCCCGAGGCGCGCTCGGGCTGTTGGAAACCGGCAGCGACTTCACGCTGGACCGGATCGACGACGTCATCGACGGCGTGCGCGACGTGGGCGACGGCGCGCGCGACGTGGGCGACGGCGCGCGCGAGGTGGGCCGGGGCTTGCTGAACCTGGCTGAGCGCGTAGCTACGGGGGTGCGATGAATCACCGTCCTAGCGCCGCATGGGCGCTCATCCGGGTCGCCTGCTGCGCCGCCCTGCTCACCACCGCATGCTCGGTGACGGTGCCAGGCCAGGCGGGTCCTGCGTCACCGCAACCTGCCGCGTCACCGCAACGTTCCGCGTCACCATCGGAGAAAGGGAACCCCATGGCGAACCCCCTCTCGGGCCGGCCGCTCAGCGCCGACGCGGTGACGACCTACACCAGGATGCAGGAGGAGCTACGCACTGCGATCACCGCGGCGGTCCCGACCGTGGTGTGGGCACCGATCCGCGATCAGCTGAACGCCGGGTGCGGCGGCAAGCTGTCTGGGCTCAACGGGCGCACCGTCTTCCTGCAGCCCTGGGCCACCGAGGGCAGTGTCACCGCCGAGCAGTGGCCCACCGTCGTGGCCGCCATGGCTCCGGTCGCTGCCGCGTACCAGTTCACCGGACCCAGGGCCGCTATCGTCGCCGGGTCGGAATTCCGATCCGAGTTTCAAGGCCCCTACGGCGCATTGTTGGAGCTGTCCTCTTTCAAGGCCATGGTCATGATGGTCCAGACGGGCTGCCACCCGGAGTCCTGACGCACCCTGCATCAGGCCGTGGTCTTGGTCACTCATGGCCGTCATCCGGCGCCCCCACCCCGGCATCGCCGTGCTTGGGTTGGCCGCATGGATAACACCCGCATCCACCAGCTGACCGGTCAACTGCGCGCGCTGCTGGCGCTCACCAATACCGAAGCGCAGATCGCCGCCACCCGTCAGGGTCAGGCGCGCACCGACGCGGTGCGACGCGAACTCGCCCAGAACGCCGACAATGCGGTCTCCCGCGCCGCCGCCATCGAGCGCACCCTGCAGGAGCTCGGGGGCGTGCCCGATGTCGTCTCCCCGGTTCTGGGGCGGTTCGGTGCGCTGGTCAAGACGGTCGCCGAGCAGCCAGAGCCGCTGGCCGGGGCACTGTTGGAGGACCTGGCGTTAGAGCACCAACTGGCCGACCGGGCCCGCTACCTCAAGGCGTTGGCCACCGCCGCGGACGCACCCCGGGTCGTTACCCTGGCCCAGCGCCTGATCACCGCCCACGACGCCACCGTGCAGTGGCTCACCACTGTGCTGGCCGAGGACGCGCTCGGTGGGCCTACCGCCTTGCGGGCCACACCGCTGCAGACCCTCGCCCGCACCACCGCCCTGGTGGTCGGCGGTCCTGCACGGTTGTCAGCGGCGGGCATCAACCGGGCCGTCGCGGCAGTGCGGGGAACGCGAGGCCGGTTGGTCGAGGTCGCCGATGAGGTCGCTGACCGCGGCGCCCGAGTCAGCGACGAGGTGCGTCAGACGCTGACCGCGAGCCGCGACGCCGGGCTGGCCAAAGCGGAGGAGTTGGCCCGTCAGGACGGCGACCGCGACCGCGCCACGACGGTGCACCGGATGCGCGCGCAAACCGGTGCCTTGAAGGCAGCCGAGCTCCCGATCCCGGACTACCCCGGCAAGTCGGTGGCCGAGGCGGTCGCCGCCGTCCGCGACCTGCGGGAGCCCGCCGACCTGCAGGCTGTGCTGGGTTACGAGGAAGCCCACAAGAACCGCAGCAGCGTCATCTCGGCCACCCAGACGCACCTGGCGTCCATCGCCAAGGAGACCGTCGGCGTGGGCTGAGCCTTAGCCTTCCACGCGGCATCGCGCGCCGACTCGCGTACGGGGCTCACCCCGCCTCGTGCCGTGTGCCCTGGTGCAGTCTAGGTTCGGACTCCCATGCAGCCGTGACCAGGAAGGGGTGGACTGTGACGCCGCCATCGAGCAGCAATGTGGCTGGTCAGGAGCCGGTCACGCCCGCGCAGCACTGGGACCGCGTCTACACCAGTCGCGCCGAGAACGAGGTGAGCTGGTTCACCCCGCAGCCCAGCACATCGGTGGGTCTGCTCGACCGCTGCGGGGTGCGCGCGGATGGCGCCGTCCTGGACGTGGGCGGTGGGCGCAGCCGTCTCGTCGAGGCCTTGCTCGACCGTGGCCACAAGGACGTGACGGTGCTCGACGTGTCCGCCGCGGCGCTGCAGTCGTCGGCCGGCCGATTGGGCGAGCGGCGCCACGATGTGACGTGGGTCCGAGCCGACCTGCTGACCTGGGTGCCACCGCGGCAGTTCGCGGTGTGGCACGACCGGGCGGTGTTCCACTTTCTCACCGATCCCACCGACAAGCAGTCTTACCTCGAGTTGGCCGCCGCCGCGGTGGTGCCGCATGGGTTGCTGGTGGTGGGCACGTTTGCCGAGGACGGCCCCGAGTCCTGCTCCGGCCTGCCCGCGGCCCGTTACGACGCAGTGTCGCTGGCACGGGCCTTCGCCCCAGACTTCGTCTCGGTGCTCGCCGAGCGAGAGGTGCACCGCACCCCGGGTGGGGCGGAGCAGCCATTTACCTGGGTGGTGCTGCGCCGCCTCGACCCCGCTGCCTAGCGACCTGTTCGGTCACTTCGGCGGCAGTGATCGGGCGTAGGCGACACCATGCTCGACCCAGCGGCTGAACTCGTCGTCGGTGACGCAGGCGTCGACGTCCACGTGCAGCCAGCCGTTCATCTCGCGTCCGCGCATGACGAACCGCGTCGCTCGTGGATCCTCGAGCAGGGCCTCGGTGTGAGCCGGGTCGACGCGAAGCAGCAGGCCGCCCTGACCGCTCGCGCTGACGGCGAGGTGCCCGGCCACCAGAAAGGCCAGGCCACCAAACATGGCCCTCTCCACAACTGCGGGCTCGTCGATCAGAGACTCGCGCAACCGGTCGGCCACCTCCGCGTCGTACGCCACGACGGCAGTATTCCAGCGTCAAACCTGGCTGACCACGATCGTCCTCAGGCCGGCGAGCGGGGCGCCGATCAGCCGCGTCTGCGGGAGAGGTCTACCTGGTCACTGTCGTCGGTCTCTGATGCCGGAAGGTCGGGTTCGCTCAGGCGTAAGTGCTCGGCGTGGTACACCGCTTCGTCGAGCAGGCTGGCGACGTGGTGGTCGTAGAGCGAGTAGGTGATGTGTCGGCCGTTGCGCTGCGCGGACACCAGGCCCATGGTGCGGAGCAGCCGCAGCTGGTGGGAAACAGCTGACTGCTCCATGCGCACCGATTCGGTGAGCTCGGAAACGGTGGCTGGCGCCTGGCGTAGTTGCGACAGGATCAGCAGTCGGCTCGGCGTCGTGAGGGCTTGCAGGGTAGCCGCCACGGCCTGCGCGCTCGCCGCCGTCAGTCGTGCCGGGGGCGTGTCGCGGTCGTGCACTCCGTGTCCCACGCCGGGACTATACCCGTTCACCACTTTCAACACACAGATGAACACGTGTTCATGATTGTGTATCGTCTTGCTGCGGGGTCGTAGCCCGGCGACTTCCCGCAGTCGTGGAGAGGCCGCATTCATGCCGTCAACGTTGTTGCCGCCCGCCAGTGCGCGGACGGGGACGCCGACGCCAGCACTGGCAGGGGTCCGCCGGGCCGGTCTGCTGGTGGCCCTACCCGAGGTTCGGTGGGCCGCGGTTGCGACAGTGCTGTTCGCCATGGGCGCCTTGGCCCAGCTCGCCGGGGCGCCGGTTGTGGTGTTCTGGGGCCTGTACCTGGCCTGCTACATCACGGGCGGTTGGGGGCCGGCGCTGGCAGGGCTGCAGGCGTTGCGGGAGAAGACCCTGGACGTCGACCTGCTCATGATTGTGGCTGCGATCGTGGCCGCGAGCATCGGGCAGGTCCTGGACGGCGCACTTCTCATCGTCATCTTCGCGACGTCCGGCGCCCTGGAGGCGGTGGCCACGAAGCGGACCGAGGACTCCGTGAAAGCCCTGCTGGATCTCGCCCCCGAGCAAGCCACCCGGCTGTTCGCGGACGGCGCCGAGCAACTGGTGGACGCAGCAGACCTCGCCGTGGGGGACCTGATCCTGGTGCGACCCGGTGAGCGCATCGGGGCGGACGGACACGTGCTGGCGGGCGCATCCGATGTCGACCAGGCCACGATCACCGGTGAGCCCCTCCCGGTGGTGAAGCAAGCCGGGGACGAGGTGTTCGCCGGCACGCTCAACGGCAGTGGGGCACTGCAGGTCCGGGTCGCGCGCCGGGCGCAGGAGTCCGTCGTCGCCCGCATCGTGACCATGGTCGAGGAGGCCTCCGCTACGAAGGCGAAGACCCAACTGTTCATCGACAAGATCGAGCAGCGCTACTCGGTGTGCATGGTCGTGGCGACCCTGGCCCTGTTCGTCGTCCCCCTCGCCCTGGGCGGGGACCTGCAGCCCACCCTGTTGCGGGCCATCACGTTCATGATCGTGGCCTCGCCGTGCGCCGTCGTGCTCGCCACCATGCCGCCCTTGTTGTCCGCGATCGCCAACGCTGGGCGCCACGGAGTGCTCGTGAAGTCCGCCGTGGTCATGGAGCAGCTGGGTCTCACGGAGGTTGTGGCCTTCGACAAGACCGGCACCCTCACCGAAGGAACTCCGCGGGTCACCGACGTGCACGTGCTGAGTGACTCCGCGGTCAGCGAGGAACAGCTGCTGGCATTCGCCGCGGGTGCTGAGCGGCCCAGCGAACACCCCCTCGCCGCGGCCATCGTCCGCACTGCGCACGAGCGTGGCCTGGAGGTTCCGACCTGCGAGGACTTCACCTCGGCGCCCGGACGAGGGGTCAGCGCCACAGTCGGCGGCCACGCCGTCACGGTCAGCTCACCGTCCATCTTGACCGGGCTCGGTGCCACGGAGCAGTTGATGGCGCAAGCCGCTGCCGCGGTCGCAGCAGCGCAGGAGCAGGCCCGGACCGCCGTGGTCGTCGTCGTGGACGGGCATCCGGCCGGGGTCCTGGCGCTGGCCGATCGGCTCCGCACCGACGCGGTCACCACGGTCGCGCACCTTCGTCAGCTCACGGGGCACGCCCCGGTGCTGCTCACCGGCGACAACGAGCCCGCCGCTCGGCGCCTCGGCACCGAAGTCGGGATCTCCGACGTCCACGCCGCCCTCCTCCCCGCTGACAAGGTCACGCGGGTGCAGCAGCTGCAGGATGGCGGCCGCCGAGTCCTGCTGGTCGGGGACGGGGTCAACGACGCCCCCGCCATGGCCGCGGCGCAGCTGGGTGTCGCCATGGGCCGGCACGGCTCGGACCTCGCACTCGAGACCGCCGACGCCGTCCTCGTCCGCGACGAGCTCGCCGCTGTACCCACCGTCATCGACCTGGCCCGACGCGCCCGTCGTGTGGTCGTGGCCAACCTGGTCATCGCCGGGTTGATGATCGCCGCACTGGTGACCTGGGACCTGGTCGGCACGCTGCCCCTGCCGCTGGCCGTCGCTGGCCATGAGGGCTCAACGGTGATCGTCGGACTGAACGGGCTCCGGCTGCTGCGGGCCGCCGCATGGCGGCGGGCAGCCACCCCGACGCCGGCCCCGGCTGCCCGTGGTGCCGAGTCCGACCGTCACCCAGCGGCTGCTGTGCCAGTGGCCGATCGACCATCGGATAGGTTTCCTGGGCGCACTTCGCGGTGAATGTCAGCAGCAGGTCGTGATCCTTCCACTCCCCACTGTCGGTGGCGCCTGCCAGAGTGGGCCCATGACCAAAGAAGTGCAGATCACGTTCGACTGCGCCGATCCCGCTGGGCTGGCGGCCTTCTGGGCCGAGGTGCTCGGCTATCGGGTGCAACCGCCACCCGACGGGTTCGACTCGTGGGGTGCGGCCCTCGAAGCGCTCGGCGTGCCGCGCGACCAGTGGAACTCACGCTCAGCGATCCTTCCCATGGAGGACCCCCATTCCCGCGTCTTCTTCCAGCGCGTGCCCGAGGACAAGACGGTCAAGAACAGGCTCCACCTCGACGTGCGGGTGGCGCCGGGCCTTGCAGGTAACGAACGGATGAGCGCCCTCGAAACCGAAGCCAGCCGGCTGGAGGCACTTGGTGCGACTCGCGCCTATCGGGTCGAGCCCGACAAGGCCACGATGGAGTCCGGATTCATCACGATGCACGACCCGGAGGGCAACGAGTTCTGTCTTGACTAGCTACACCTCCGGGGACTTCACGACGGGCCTCGGCGTGCTTGCCAAGCCGCAGCGGTCCGGCCGAGACCCGGCCAGCCAGCGTTTGAGCAGGGGCACTGAGTTCAACGGTCGGCCCCGCAGACACGAAAACGCCGTCGTGCTATCGCCCGATTCTCTGGCAAGTGGCATCGTGATGGCATGCCTCGCATGCGCCTGAGCACGACGGTCGACGCGACTTTGCTCGAACTTGCGCGCAACGTGCGGTCCGGGGCGACGGACGCCGCGCTCGTGGACGAAGCCCTCGCGGCTCTGCTAGCTCGCTATCGCTGCGCCGAGGTGGACGCCAGCTATGCCGCCTACGACGAGCACTCCCTCGACGAGCCAGACGAATGGGGTGACTTGGCGTCGTTTCGACGGGCAGCGGCAACGTCGTGATCACCTTTCCCGCACGTGGGGAGGTTTGGTGGTGCGAGATGGCCGAGATCGGACCTCGACCAATCGTCGTGCTGTCTAACGATGCAGTGCTCCCGCGTCACCCCGCGCACTCGTGGCGCCCTGCACAACGACGATTCGAGGGCTCATCAGCGAGGTCGTGCTCGAACCCGACGACGACGACCCCGTGCCTCGTCGTTCGGCAGTGAACCTCGACTCGGTCGAAAGCGTCTCGATCGCAATCCTGGTCACCCGGTTGGGGCGTTTGCGTGACACCCGCATGCGTGAGATCTGCGCCGCCCTTGCCGTGGCTGTCGATTGTGCACCCTGATCCAGGCGCCGCATCGAGGACATTGAGCCCGCCCTCGGCGATCAGTTACTGCCAACCCGGACGCTGCCACCAACGAATCGCACTGACGATCACTGTCCGAGAAGCGCGGGGCACTCTATTGAAACTCAGGTTGGTCGCGAGGAGGTACGCGAAAACGTGAAGTTATACTTGGTCTAGCTTCCGCCAGTTCCACTCAGCGGATTCATCCCTGTGTAAGCCCATCCGTAGCGAGCGGTGAGGGCAAAGTCGTCCACTGATGCCCAGGTCACTGGAGCGTTGTCGTCGCTGATCCAGGGCGGTGTTTCGGCGCGGCGTGCGTCAAGTGCTGTGGCGAATTTAGTGCTCACGCCGAGTGCGACTGCGTACGAGAAACAGTAGGACTCGATATGCGCTGGGCGTTGGGTGATACCGTGTCGTAGGGCGTGCGCACGGGCGGCGAGTTGGTGGCCTTCAGTGGTGAGCACAGCGCTGCGGTCAGCGATGGTCAATGCTATGAGTGAGCCCAGCATCAGGCCCAATCCGACTGCAGCCCATGTGGTAAGCGCCCCTAGCACGAAGGTAGCGACTAGTCCGAGCAGCACGCCGGCGCCAGCGCCGCGGTAAGAGTGGCTGCGTGCCCGAGTGGGGTCGTCAACAAACCAACCGCGCTGTACTACCTCTGCGTGTACGGCCGTCGCGATCTTTGTAGTGGCTCCGTGAGTGAGAGTCGGAAACACTTGCGGTTCGGCACGCAAGCCCAGTTCGTCAACCAACACTTCTTCATACCGACGGAGGGCGTCTCGCCCATTATGAAACTCCAGCAGCCAGCTGAGGGTCACACCTTCGATGGCCGACGGTAACGCGTGAGCATGCAGATGGCCCCGCTCGGCTAGATCGATCACCGTTGCGCTCACCTGGTTGTACTTGGTTTCACCGAAGAACACGGTCCCTAGCTCACCCGGCGTGGCATCCGCGGGGGGTATCAGCTCCGAAATTACGGCATCATTCACGCGACTACCACCGGCGGCAGTTCGCCGCCAGCGTCGGTGCACGGCCACCGCGACGACCACCAGTCCCACCACAACGCCGATTCCCACCGCCGCCGGTGTCATAGCAATGTCGGGCCGACGTGGCCACCGGAGTCGGCGACGGTCAACACGGTGGTCGCGATACGAATCATGGACGGTCCTTATGTGGTGGAAACACACCATGTGGGCTTCACGTCGTGCGCGGAGGATCGCCATTAGGACTCCGGTGACGCTCAGCTAGATAATAGAGCCCTACTGCTACCGCCAGAAAGAATACTCCAAGCCTGCCGAGACCGATGTAATGTTGGCCCCATATTGCCAAATCCGGCCACCGTCAGATAAGTTCCGAGTACGCCTCGCCGAATTGCGACCATCCGAGGGCCTTGTTGTCGCAGAGACATCAATACGAGCGCGATTAAAAAGATAACGAAGGCGATACCACCAGATACGATCGAAAAATTACACCGTATGACAGGATGGCGTGGCCGCAAACAATGCCCAAGTCAGCACTGAGACCACACGACCGAGTTGTGAGCTAATGAGCACACCGAGTCGACCGTTAGCAGGGTGGAGCGATCCCCAGTGGACATAAGGCTACGGTAGCCCTTCACCATGCCCGCGACTTGCTTGCCTGACAGACTCAGACCCAGATCCGCGAGTAACCGGCGAGTTGGTTCGGTCGGTTCGTGAGCGTGCTGATGAGCCGGACGTGGGTCCGGTCGATGGTCGTAAGCCTTCCGGGTCGGGCTCGGGGTGGAGCGGAGGATGCAGGCTGCGGTGGGGAGGTCGCGGAGTCGGGCGAGGACTTCGGGGGCGTAGCGGGATCGGTCACCACCGGCCGCGACCCGGGCCGAGCTGGGCAACGGGGTCACCGCCGCGCCCGCCGCTTCATTGGCCACCGCGGGCTCCGCCGTCGCCGGCTCGGTCACCGCCGACCCGAAGTCGGGTTGGGTCACTTCCGCGCCATCGTCCGGCTCGATCAGCGGTGGCTCGATAGCGGCGGTTCGATCAGCGCCGGGACGGGCAGGGTGGCCTGCTCGGCCCACAGCGATGAGCACCTGCCCGTCGGCCTCGCTGCGATGCGGATCTCGGGGCGCCGACATACCCACCAGCATGGCCTGCACCGCAACCCCGACCGTCATACCCCAACAATGCCCTACTCGATCGCCACTTGAGGAGGTCTGAGCTTCCCCTCGAACCGTGGAGGGTTCGGTTAAGCCGCGATGGCCTTGATGGTAAGGGATCTCTCGAACGCTC
>JAABUV010005100.1_pt1 | contig 15186 bp, 19 predicted proteins | sample 5559971 | NCBI WGS metagenome assembly JAABUV01 (sample SAMN10711881, study PRJNA513362) | rock metagenome | isolation source: Antarctica rocks | place: Antarctica: Victoria Land, Knobhead nord | collected 2015-12-19
CTACGGCCTGGAGCTCCGCGCAAGGCGGGCTGCACCGTGCGTGGCTTGCGCCCGAGCGCGCGCGCGGCGCGCAGGAGTCGTGCTGCGGCGGGCAGCACACGTACGCGCACGCGCAGCAGATGCTGACTGCGCTCGGGCGCCTGCCGCGCGGCGCGCGCTTCCGGCGCCTGGCGCAGGAGCTGGAGGCGCACGCGGCCGCGCAGGCCGGCCCGGTCGTGTGGCAGATGGCGCGCTGGTGCGCGCCGCGGCCGCGCCCGCCTCGGCTGGTGGCGCGCGCCCTGGCGCTGCCGCGCGCCGCCGCGCGGGCGGGCGCGCTGTCCGCGCAGCGCGGCTGCGCCGCTGCTGCCGCGCGGCGCGCGGGGAACGCTGCTTGACGTGGCGGCAGCCGCGGGCACCCTGTTGGCAGAGGAAGGAGCGGCGTTGCGGGGCATGCAGTGGCGTGCGCCTGGAGCCTGCGCACACTGCGAATCGTCAAACCCTGTCAGGGGCGAGCAGGTTCTCGCCGCGGGACGGCCGCGCTGGGCGCGAGCAGGCGGCCGCCGCCGTGGCGGACCTGCTGGCGGCGGCGGCGGCGGCGGAGGGCGGCGGCGGCGGGCGGCCGGGCCTCAGCGGCGGCGCGGCGGCGCTGGGTGCGCGCGGCGGCGCGGACGCGGGGTTCCGGGGCCCCGGGCGTGCCGCCACGGACGCGGCGGCGGCCGCGGAGGCCGCAGGCCGGCTGCATGCGCTGTACTCTGCTGATGACCCGCCGCCGATCGACGTCATACGGCACCCCAGGGTGCGTGTGGCTGACGCGACCGGCGGGTCAGAGGGTGCGTGTGCCCGCGGCGCCGCCGCCGAATGCGCGACACGGCCGTGCGCCTTGCACGCGCTAATCGGCTTCGCAAGCGTGCTGCTAGCGGCGGATGGGTACCTGCTACGCAAGATCGCATGCGCGCCACGCTGCCTCTGCAGCACGGACGCTCGTTCTTGAATCAGGGGGCGGCTGCCGTCTTGGTATCACTGTTGTTTTGTATGGCGCGCTGACATACGCGCTGACACCGTGCGCGCACCGCTCGCAGGTGATAGAAGCGCTGCTGGACGGGGCGTTTGCACCCGGCGCGCCGCACGGCGCGGCGGAGGCGCACGTAGCCATGCTCGCGCTCGCCACCGCGGCGATTGACGACAGGCGCGCGCGTGACGCCCGCTTGGTAGCGGGTGCTGTTCATCTGCCTTAGACCTAGACCTGGTGCTACGCTTTGGCCGGCATGGTGGTCCACACCTATTGTGTTTGTGTACCCTGATACCCAACCCCGATCGTGTATTGCATGTTGTTGTGCAGCAAGCTCTGCTTGCCAAGGCCCTGCAGCGCTGATGCTGCCCGGCGGCACCTGCGCCCAGCCTGCGCTGAAACGGTCACCGGGCGGGGCCCGGCGCAGGCCCGAGGGCTGGCTGGACACGGCGGACGTGGCGCCCACCGCGGCCGCGCTGCGCCAGGCGCTCGCGCTGGCGGCCAGCGCCGCGGCCGACGGCAACTTTGGGCCGCGCGAGCAGGCACGCCCCGGTGCTAGGGTATGTTAGGTTAGGGTAGGGTAGAGCAGGCGCGCCCCCGCGGCGCGGTGCGCCGCTCGCAGGCGGCACTGTGCGGTGTGCCCGTGCTGGGGCGCCCTGCGCGCGGCGCCGTGGCGCCGCAGCGAGGCGCGTGCGCGCGCGCGTCGACAGCGGGGAGGCCCGCTCGCGCCCGGCATGGCGACCAGGCCAGACCTCGGCCTCCTGTTGTGTGTGGTCCAGGGCCGCACGCCCTGGTACGCAGCATGAGCCTGAGTCCGCGCTGCGGGGCACCCGGCGCCAGCAGCGAGGCCCGGCCGTGACGGCTGCCCCCCGCGGCGCGCAACCCCGGGGCCTCCGCAGCCGCGCGGCAGACCGAACGCCGCGCAGCAGCGTCACTGTGTCACACAGGTTATACAGGTGACACACCTTGCATTTTCGTGTGCGCGCGCAGGCGCAGGCGGAGGCCGCGGCCGCGCGCCCGGTCGCGGCGGCGGGGCTGCTGCGCAGCATGCGGCCGGCGCTGGGCGCGATCGCGTTCTGGCGCGGCCAGCACGGCGCGGCCGTGCCCGCATTCCTGCGTGCGCTGGCGCTCATCATCCCGGCGCAGCCGCTGCTGCATGCGCAGGCGCGGCCGCCGCCGCCGCCGTGCTCCTGTGCGCCACGGCGTGGCCGAGCCACAGGCGGGCCTGCGACACCGACATGGCCCTGGCGCTGCCAGCTTGTTTGTACGTCGGCTCAAGCGCCCCACGCCCGGCTGTGACGGCCTCGCCGGATTGCATGCGCGTCGGCAGCGCGCTGTCGCGGAGGGGCCGCTGCGCTGTAGAGCGGTCCGGCTCTCGGGAGGGGCACCGCACGTGCGCTGGCTGCATGGTGCACATGCGCGGAACGCTCTGCTGCGGCACCGCCCATGGCATGCCGATATGTGGGGCGACATGGTAGGGTTGAGACCCTATGCCACTATGTGACAGGGCTTGTGGCGCGCGCGGCGCAGGTGGTGGAGGTGCTGGCGGACGCGCTGCGCGCGGTGGGCAATGCGCGGCCGGACGCGGCGCGCGCGCTGCTGGGCCTCGCGCTCGCGCTGCTGGCTGCGGGGCAGGTGCCCTATACCAACCCTACCCCTACCCCTACCCCTACCCCTACCCCCCAAGCCCTCCATGTGCCCGGGCTGTTTTGGTGCTGTGAGGCGCTCTGTCGATCGGCGCGTGTTCGGGGGCGGCTCCCTGACATGGCCAGCAGCCGGCCTGGGTTCAGCACCTACGACAGCGCCGGCGGCGCATCCCGCCCGCTCAAGCAGACTCGACCAGGATATGTCGCAGCGCGCGCCTGAGCTGAACAGTGTGAGCCTTCAAGGCGAGCAGTGCCGAGAGTCGCCGTGCGGCCTGAACAGAATATGAGCGGACAAGTCCACGCCCGCGGCAGGTGCGGCCGGTGCTGGCGGCGGCCGAGCGGTGGGCGCGCGGCGCGGACCCGTCGCTCGTGCGCCACTTTGTGTTCGGCGCGCTGGACCTCGCCGCGCCGCCGTACTCGGCGGAGTTTGCGGCGTCGCTTATCAGGCGCGCGCGGCGCGGCTCCCCAGGGCTGGCAGACGCTGGCCGGCTACACTGTTGTGCTGGGCTGCATGCGCACCAAGCAAGCAGATGTGCAGGCAACCAAAGTCTGGCGGTCGTGCTTCCAGCGCAGGCTGATCGTGAGGCGGTCAGGCCTGTGAAGAGGTGCGCGCGCGCGCAGGCTGATGCAGGCCTCCGGCGTGCGCCGCAGCCGCAGCGGCGTGCGCGACAGCAAGGTCATCGCGCGCCTGGAGGAGTTTGCGGCGGCGTGCTCGCAGGCGCGGCTGCGTCGCTCTGCAGCTCCGTGTCGGCTGTTCTGAAAACATGAGTATGACACGAGCGTATGCACAGCGAGTGCCTGTGCGCTTTCTGTATGGTGTAGCTCACCGCACTCTGAGAGCCTGCACCTGCACATGGGATGTCTGGCATGCTTGCCCTAATGCTGCTGTTGGCCGGCCAGCAAACTCTCTGCAAGCGCTCCACGAGCCCCCAGCACGTGCGCCTTTGGCTGGCAGCGCCACAGCGAGCGCGCGTGCAAAGCATGGTGTGGCTGACGCAGGTGCGCTTCAAGCCGCCGCTGTCGACGCGTGAGGCTGCTTTCCTGCAGGAGCTGCAGACGGAGCGGCTGTTTTAGCGGCCCTGCGTGGCCGCGCGGTCGACATGCAGTAGCCTTTGTTGCTTGACAAAAAACCCCGACGTAGACCTGACATTGGCAGAGCGCCTCGTTGTTCTAGCGGTTGGGCTGTTGAGCGGAAGAAGCATTGTGACCTACACCGCTCGATAGCTGTTGGTCTTGAGCAGACATGCGACGCACGTGTGCAGCAGGTTGCATGGCTTGTTAGGGGCGGTGCTGTTGGTTAGGGCCACAAACACTCCCGCATAGACCAGATTGGCAGGTAAACAGGGGCGTGAGTCCCGAAGTGCTGGGTAACCCCCCACAGCGTGCTGAGCACATGCAACACATGGTATGCATGATGCTAAGGTTTCTGCATGCGAGCACATGCCAAATAGAGTGCTTGCGCAGCAATCGAGTGATATTTCACCCTTCTCGACGATCGTACGGTGAGGTCACAATGGTGGAGGTCACAAACAGAGGTAGCTGTGAGCCTAAAAGCAAGCTATGCGCACTAGGGGCTGTCTGGCCAGTGCATAGCTAGCTGCGGCCGTTGCGGTGCATGCGTCCGCGCCGTTGCCACCACACGGGGTTGCGGATGGTGGTGCGCTTCGTCTTGCTCAGCACTGCTGTGGGGCTGCTGGCCCTGGCCGCCGCCCCGTACGTCGACCGCCAACAGCTTGCGGCTCCGGAAAGGTGCAGTGCTGTGCGCAAGCGCCCGCCTGCTCGTGCGCCTGTACTGGACAGCTCCAACCTGCGCTGCTTTATCACTCGAGGCCTCCTGGCGACCTGGCTGGCCTCATCCGGCTCCATCTTGCAATCATGCCTGGCAAGCAGCAGGCCTCTACCGGCTGTCATCCAGCCAGGCCGGGCGCAGGGCGTTCCTGCCGTCAGACGCGACAGCAGACGTGGGCGTCGTGCTGGGCTTTGCGCTGCTCAGGTATGCTGTCACTCTGCCCGCGCGCTGGACCCACCTGCGCCGCACCGGGGGTGCCCCGCGGCCGACGCTCGCTGTGGCCGGCCGGCGGGCAGGAACGGGACGCCCACGGCGACCCTGCGGCAGCGCGTCCGCGTCGGCGTGGACCTGTATGCGGGCGGGCGCGTGCGCAGCCTGGTGTTCAGCGGCGGCCACCCGGGTGCCCGCCCCACGCGGCCGCTGCAGACTCGCGGAAGTTGCGACCTGCCTGGCCGCTGGACGCTGCCCGGCCGCAGCCTGTGACACGCAGGCAGACCTCTGCTCGGCAAGCCTCCCATTGAGGTCGCCTCACCGCGGCACGGCCAGTCGCAGCGGGCGTGTCCTGAGTCGTGATGCGCAGCACGTCGTGCACAGCCGCAACCCAGGATGAGTCACAGCCATCTGTCAGCGCAGCCGCAGAGGCCACAGGCGGCACGCGTGCAGGCGGAGGGCTGCCGGGCAACATCACCGAGGCGTCGGCCATGGAGCAGCTGGCGCTGGCGATCTGGCACCCCGGCGCGCGCGCAGAGTGCGCCCGCGCCCCGCCCGCCGCCCGGGTGCTCGCGCGACCCCGGCGCCCGCGCCCCGAGGCCCGCGCCTGCCCTGACTCAGTGTCTGCCGGGCAGCCGAGGTGAGGCGGGGCCCCACGGGCGCGCCGGGCGCGCCGGGCATGCATCAGGCGGCCGCCAGGAAAGGGCTAGGACCCTAACCCTTACCCTGGTCCTGGCGCCAGGGCCCCGCGCTGGTTGCTGGAGGGCGCGAGCACGTCGACGCGGGAGAACGCGGTGCTGTCGCTGGCGGTTGCAGAGCGGCGCGGCGCGCTGGACAGGCGCGCCCGCCCCTGGCCGCCGCGGCGCCTGCTGCCACCCTGCCTGCTGCCACCCAGGCGCCCCGCCTCGCGCTGTGCCCGCCGCGCGGCCGCGTCCTGCGCGCGGCGCGCGCGCATTAGCACGCAGCAGCCGCCGCCGCGGCCGGGGCGCGCGGCGCGCCGCCGCGCGCGCCGGGCGTGTGAGGGCGAGGGCGGGGCGGCGCGCGCAGGCGCGGCAGCCTGGCGGTCGCCACGAGCCGCTTCCACCAGCGGCGGTCCTATCTGGCGTTCCGCTGCGCCGTGCGCCAGCGCTGGCCCGCCGCGCCGCGGCCCCGGGTCCGGCCCCGCGCCCCCGCGCGCGCGCCTTGCCGCCGGCCCCCCGCCAGCCTCCTCGGCGACAGGGCTGCCGCCCCTGGAGCCCCGGCTCTGCAGCGGCCTGTCCGTATGCACGCATGCCTGCAGGCGGTGCGCTGGGGGCCGCGCGAGGTCGCGTGTCACGGCGCTGGCGCGGGCAGGGGGCGTGACAGCCGCTGCCCTGCCCCGCAGGTGTACGTGGCGCGCGCGAAGCCGACCGCCTGGCGCGGCGCCTGGCTGCCGGCCGGCCTGGCGGCCCTGCTGTGGCGCTTCGTGCTGCTGCGCGAGCTGCTGGCGCTGGCATACTACTGGGCGCGCGGCTGGCTGTGCTAGGGCTGGGGTATGGGGTTAGGTTATGCTTACCCTACCCCTGGCTGTGCTAGGGCCGGGCGCGCGGCTGCGTCGGCCCCAGAGCGCGCGCTCGGCGGCTGCACGGCGCGGTGCGCCGTGGGGGCAGGCGCGACTCCCGGCAGGCTTCCGGGCTAGGTGCTGCGAGGGGCCTGGCCAGCGAATGGCGGCAGACACAGGCTCTGCAGATCTGCGCTGTGCAAGCGGCAGGCAAGGGAGGCGAGCATGCCGCATGCATGCTTGCGTTTCTCAGTTTGGGTCGTGATTGAGAGCATGCACGAGCGACAGCACGACATGCACACTATGTGAGGAATTACAGGGATGCAGTGCAATAGTGCAGTGCAATACTTAGGCACTTCGGTGACAAGGTTCCAAACCCGCCGAAACTGACACCCACCTGGCCCCAAAGGCTGCCGGGCAGCAGACTAACTGTTGACGCAAAGCCTGCCAGTAGCATTGAGGCTAGATGAGTGACACGCGACCCCTGCACATACATTCAGAACAAAAGTGCGCTGGGGCTGGATCCTGTTATGCTGGCCGTCCCAGCACGCCCACCCAATGTACAGACTCCTGCCCAGAATACACCGGAAATGCGTGCAACTCACAACCGCCCCCTCCCAGTGGGAAGTGCGGCTAACGGTGTCACTGCCGCTCGGCAGCCGCTGCAAGCAGCTTACAGAAGGCGCGCTCCGGCATGAGCGCCCACACAGGGCGTTTGATCACGAGCGCTCCCACCGCAGCACCCGGAGCGGGCGATGCACGCCCATGCACGCGCCCCATGCGGCGTGCGGCTGCCCGCCACGCGCGCGCGCCGCGCGCCGGGCGCGCGCGTACGCCGCAATGCCCCGCAGCACCGATCTTCAATTCGCAGCCTATTTGTGGCCCACGCCCGGCATGTACACCGTGTCGGTCATGCGCATGTCCTCGTGCGGCGCGTGGTAGCCGCCGGGCATGTGGTCGTGGTGCGCGCCAAACTTGGCGGCGTCGGGGCCGGCCGCGGGGTGCTTGACGCCGTCGGGGCCGACGGCGGCGCCATTGGCGCCCATCTCCAGCGCGCCCACCTTGGCGTCGGCGTCCGCCTGCGTCCTCACCCTGCGCGCCGGCGCGGCCGCGCGCGTGAGAGGGCCGCTGCGTCCCTCTCGCGCGCGGCGCCCGTGCGCGGCGCACTCGCGCTCCTTAACGATACTGAAACTCAACGATACTAAAACAGCTGTCTTGCTCCGGCACCCCCCCACTCGCGGGGCGCTCGGGGTGTCGTCATTGCGGCGGGCCCCGGGCCGGGGGCGCACGCGCGCTGGTTGTCGAGGTCGTCGTCGTGGAACTGCGCGGCGTGCACGCCGTACACCAGATAGAGCAGGCTGATGATGACCAGGACGATGAAGAAGCGCAGCACGGCCTCCTGCGGCGGCGCGGCGGACGCGGCCCGCCGTGTGTCAGCGAGGCTGGCGGCGCAGGCGGGCAGGCCCCGCACGCCCCGTGACATGCGTTATCCAGCTGCCGGAGGTTTGTGGGGTCCTAGGCACACGAGCAGCTCGAGCAGCATCCGTGGCAGTGCCCATGGCTCATTCATTGTCGGGCGCCGCAGTCCAAGCAGTCTGCGGTGGACCTCGATACTGGACAAGGCCTGATGCTCTTTCAGGAGCCAACACTGCGTGGCGCTGAAGCCACACCCGCAGCCGCTGCAGGCATTGAGTCCGGGTGCGGTGGCCATGCAGCCCCGCACGCGGCCCCGTGTCCGTGGGGAGCCCGGCGCACCTCGCCCAGCGAGGCGATGAGGAACCAGGCGCCGAAGATGGCAAAGCCGCTCACGTAGGGCACGCAGTAGATTTTGAAGCCCGGCGGGTTGTAGACCTACCGCCGCGCGCGCAACCGCCTTTCCATCCTGCTGTGGCAGGAGAACCAGAGAGAAAGCTGCCCCCGGATGACCATCACAACACCCCAGTGGCGCAGCCTTCACACGCCATGAACCCGCTGCGGCTGCTGGGGGCAGCGCAGACAGCGCGTCCAAGACAGGCGGCCCGCGGCCGCGCCTGCTTCATGAAGAAGAAGCTGGTGCAGGCGGCGATGGTCGCGAGCGCAAACACCAGCAGCGCCACCCACTTGAGCGGCTTGGTGCGCGGCCACCCCTTGTACACCGCCGCAAAGCCTGCGCGCGCGCGCGGGCGCCGGCTGGGTGCGGCGCCGCGCAGCTGCAGAGCACCGCAGTGCACTGGCATTCGGCGAGTGCAGCCGTGCAATCAGACCCGGCTGGACGCGCACACCCCATGTTTTGCCCAGGGAGACCACGACCTCGAAGGAGCCATGCCTCCTGTGCGTCTGCGCCAACGTTATGCATGTGCGCTCCAGCCCGGGGGCGCGGGCACCGCGCCGGGCTGCATCCGCAGCTGGCGCCGCCGTGTCCAACCGGCGAATACCGCCGAGCATGAGGAGCGCAGGGTGAACGTGGGACCGGAGCAGGTCGGTATGAGCACAGGGGCACCCAGAGGGCCGCACCGATGGAGAAGAGGACGATGAGCAGCCACGGGATGATGATATAGGGTATATGGCTATACCATATACCCTACGATGACCACAGGGGCACTAGAGGGCCGCACCAATGGAGAAGAGGACGATGAGCAGCCACCGGATGATCGTGGGCCCGGGCTTGGTGACGCCCGGCTGATGGTAGCGCCGGATGAGCACGCACGACGCGACCATGAAGGCGACGAAGAGGTACCTGCCGCGGGTGGGCGCAGCGCGGCTGGCTCCAGGCCATTCGACGGTAGCCTCCCCAAACGCAGCTAATAGGAGGCGGCCGCTGCGACCGCACGTGTGTGTACGGCACATCAGCGGCCTGACGAGGCAGGCGGAGAGTGTCCGGCATTTTCGCGCAGCTCCTTACACACTGCCAGGCCTGCCACCATCGGCAAGTAGGCCCCGCCCGCATGCCAGGCTCAGCAGGTTGGGATAGGGTATGACGAACCCTAGCCTAACCCCCCAGTGCTGCGCAGGTGCGAGGGCGCGCCCGAAGTTGACCAGGCTCGCCAGGTCGGACAGCGGCAGGACGAGCGCCAGGACGGCTGCGGCGCGCGCGGCGCGCGTCAGCGCCCGTCTTGCTGCTGCTGAAATGCACGCGCCCGCGCGCCCGCCAGACAGGCAGGGCTGCGCTAAGGGTCTGCGCCATGGCGCGGCTGCGCTGTGGCGGGCCTGAGCACGCGGCGCATGCGCGGCTGCCGCGCGGCGATGAAGCGCGTCCTCACAAACAGTGTCAGGCCATTGTCCCGGCCAGCGCAGACAATGGTACCATGTGGGCTGCTTTCGACGTGCCTGCCGCAGTACGGGAGTCCTGCTTGCAAAATTAACAGGCAGGGTTGAGGGTCTTCGTGGGTACCAAAAGACTACCTCCGGTGAAAACTGCAAAGACGTCGGGTCTGCACATTCGACGCTCTGCCTGAGCGATGCTGTCCGCGCTAGCAGTGCGCATGCGCACCCTTGATGGTGCCAAAGATCAGCGTGATGCGCAGCGGCGTCCCGGTGTATTCGTTCACGTAAGCGAACCAGGACGGGATGAGATTGTGGCGCGCCATCACCAGGAACTCGCGCGAGATGACCATGATCTGGATCTGCGCGCCGCCATGGACAGGCATCGGCAGGGGGGCGTCGGCGGAGACCAGGCGGGACACAAGGCAAAAGGCAGATGCTCTTCGGGGCAGTACCGGGGGACACATGCGATCTGACGCCAGCGCGTCACGTACTTGCTCCTCATTCAAGCAACGCCATCTCTGCTCAGCGGATGAGCTGGTGGCACAGGCAGGCCGCGCGGGCACACGACAGACAAGCCCGACTCAGGTCGCGCCCGTGAAACAATGTCCCTTGTGGCCTCCGTCAGGCTACCCTATCAGCAGCGCAATGCAGATGCCATGCGCCCCAAGCACATGGCCCGGCCAGCGCCTCGTCGGCCCGGGAGGGCCCGCACCAGCAGCACGGTGCCGATGCCGAACACGGCGCCGACGGAGACCAGGTACGACGCCCAGCCCCAGCCCGGGAACTTGTTGAAGGCGGCCGAGAAGGGCGCGCCGATGTCGATCTCCTGGAAGGGCACCATGAGCGTGATGGCGATGGCCATCTGCCGCGCGCCGGCAGGCCCCTTTGTCAGCGCATGCGGCCGCGCGGCGGCGCCCAGCGCACACGCCCGAAGCCCTGGCCCCCGCCTGGGCCAGCCACTTCGCCTTGTGCGACGGCATCGGGCAGGCATCATCACTCCTCCCGAGGCAAAGCAGGGCAGGCGACGAGCAGGCCCGGCCTCCAGGCGCTGCAGGCATGCACCGGCCACCTGGCCAAGACAAGACCGCGCTCCGAGGATGCGGCTGCCTGACCAGCCAGGCGCATGCAGGCACGCCAATCCGTCAATGCCCGTCATGCTGCAACCAAGCCCATGCTCGGCAGCAGGTCGGGGCCCCGCTTGAAGCCTACCCTACCCTAACAACATTGTTCCTGCTCCTGCACTGCCGGGCAGGGCGCCGCACCAGCACGTACAGGACGGTCGCCAGCGTGAGCGAGCCGATGATGGCAATGGGCAGATCGCGCTTGGGGTTGCGCGCCTGCGCGCGCCGCGACGCGCCTGGTGAGCCAGCCTGGCTCCGCACCTCGGCACGACCGCGCCGCGCTGCCGCCCGCTGCGATAAAGCCTGCCAGCCATGCCGCCAGCGCATGGCTGCGGAGCAGTGACAGTTGTCAGGATCACACGGAGCAGGCAGCGGCGGGAGGGCGGCCCACCTCTTCCGCCATGTTGCACGCGGCGTTATACCCTGCGCGCCGCGGGCCAGCGTGAGCGACTGCAGGCCGCCCGGGAGCGGGCACGTTGGCGCCGCGCTTGCCCGCTTACGTCTGCGCTGTGCGGCATGCACGGTACGGGGGCGGCCGAGCGCGCGCGCGCCATTATACGCGAAGAACACGGTGGACGCTGCGGCGAAGATGCCCACGTCGCCAAAGTGCCAGAAGTCGGACCAGTTCTGCTTGTTGGCGTGCGGGTAGGACAGGCAGAGGATGAGGACGATGAGGCAGATGTTGGCACCCTTGAAGATCAGGTTGATGGTGGCCGACTCGCGCGCGCCGTACGCGACGATCGCCGTGATCAGCTGCGCGCGCGGCGCGTGGCGTGAGGCGCAGCACAGCGCGCCGGCGCCGGCCGTCGCTGTTTCGCTCTAGTGGGCGCCGGCGCTGTCGCGGGCATGCAGGCGGGCCGCATGTGTTTGAGGGGCGCGGCAACGCGGATGCGCTTTCACGCAAACCTACACAAACCCTGGCAGGCAGGCGGTGGGCCGGCGGGCGGGCGGCGCGCCAGCGTGATGCCAAAGGCCACAAAGTCGAGCTGCGCGTTGCCGGCCTTGATCACGAAGAAGGAGCTCTTCTTGCCGCACTGCGCACGCACAGGCGCGCGTCGGGCCCTACCCTACCCTAACCGGCCACGCCATGCCTGCCTCCGCCAAGCCGCGCTGGACCAGGTGTCACAGACATTTTGTACGCTGCCGTCTGCACCCTGGGCCGCTGCGCATAGAAGCGCTTCCGTCCCAGCGCGGAGGCAGGCCATGCAGCCGTGCAAAGCTACGGCTGCTCCATAACTCCTACACAGCGGTGCCGCGCAACGGTGCGCAAGGGCGCGAACTCGCAGGAGGTCGAACGCGGGGTTTTTTCGAAACTGCGCTGCAGTCATGCTCTGCGCGCTGTACCAGCCGTGCTCTGCACCGCTGCCATGAAAGTCGGCCTGCGCGCGAAGCAGGGCGTGCGCACCAGCACGGCGAGGTAGCTGGACCAGCCGCGCGCGACCACGCCGCCCGCCAGCACCGCGTCCACCGTGATGGCCGTGATCGTGATCCTGCGCGCACGGCCGATTCCGGTAGGCGGCGACGCCTGAGACGGCAGGGCGCCATGCGCAGTCTGGGCCTGCCAGGCCGCCGTCCATCAAGTCGCAATTCAAACACATATGCAGGGCGGGCCAATAGCCCGGCCCCGCCTGCGGCGGCCCTCGACCTGCCCTACCCTGCTAAGGCCGCCTGGCACAGCACCAGCTGGCCGCGCACGCCGCAGGCGGGGCTGGGACGCCGCTCCGTACGTGCCTGATGGCTTTGCACGCGCGCTTTCGCGGCTGCAGCAGCCCGCCGCAGCGCACCGCGGCCGGAATCCCGCTTTGCTGGGCGGCGCCCGGGCAGCCGAGGCCGGCTGCTCAGAACAGGGCCGGCGCTGCATGCGTTGCAGCGCTGCATTACATGGGCGCCAGCATTGCAGCCTGTGCAGCTGATGCCTCCTGTGGCGCTCGCCTCGGGGCTTGGCGGGTCGGCGGCAGGCCGGGGCGGGCGGGGGGCTCGCCCACGCCAAGCCCGGCGCTGGTTCGTTGCGGTTACGGGACGGAACCAGGCGCTGGACAGGGGCGGGCAGCGGGGCCGCACCAGGCGGGGTACTCGCCCATGACCGCCAGCGTGTAGTTGAACGACGAGCCGGCCAGCGGGTAGTCCACCGACATCTCCACGAAGCTGCGCGGCACCCCGCCGCTAGGGTCAGCTGCCCCACCCCGCAGCCCCGGGCTCCGCGCTCATCCCAGGCTCCAGCATGAAGCCGCGCTCGGTGCGACGGGCAGCCTGTGCGACTGCCGCGGGTGCGAGGGAGCGGGGGGGGCGCGCGCGCGGGGCGCACGTCATGGCGGACACGAAGGCCATGATGGCAGTGATGCAGTAGGACAGCACGACCGCAGGCCTGCCGCGCGCACGCAGCACAGTCAGCGCCCCGCCGCCGCGCAGCGCCCTCGGAGCGCCTGCATCAGGGGAGAGGCGGAAGCGGGAGCGCGGCGCGCGGGGCTCACCCGGCTGTGTTGTGCGCGGCGGTGCCTGCGCGCGCGCCGCACGTCAGACGGGTTCGGCGTTCGAGGGCCGTCGGCTGGCCGGTGCCTGCAGGCGCCCGGCGCGGCAGCGCGGGGACCGCGGGCGCGGGGGCGCGCCGGTCAGCACGAAGATGCCGCTGCCGATGATCTGGCCCAGGCAGATGACGGTCAGCAGCAGCGGCCCCAGCACGCGCTTGAGCTCGTGCACCGACTGGTGCGCCGCCGACTCCTCCATCTGCGCCAGGCTCTTGGTCATGAACGCGCGGCGCCGCACTTTCTGCGGCGTCTTGGCCAGCTCCGCGCAGTAGTTGCCGAAGCCCATCGCGGCGCCCTGCCGCTGCGCGCAGCCCCGCGCGCCTCAGCCGCTGCCTGCACTGCCACAAGCTTGTGCGCTGTGCGGCGCCTGCGACGCCGCCTGCTGCCCACCAAGGCCTGCGGCGCACACAGAGCCGCCTGCTGCCGATGCGGCCGGCCACCTCCGCACAGGAGCGGGAGGTCGCGGGAGCGCATGGCCTGCGCAGCAGGCAGCCCGGGTGCCGCCCGCCGCACCTCTAACTGCCTCCCCAGGCTTGCCTCTCCCCGGCCTGCCCACGCACTACCCCACGTGCCGCCCCCCTCCTGTATCACGGCTAAGGCAGCAGCGCCTGCGCCGTGCGCGGCCCGCCTGCCGTATGAAGCGGTGTGCTGTCGCATGCCTCACAGTGGGTGGCAGCACATTGAGTGACTGCACGCTCAGAGCACTGCCATTGAGCCCCTGCGCCGAGGCCCGACCGTGCGCTCGTGCCTGCCATGCACGGCGGATATGACATCCGCCCGCTGCGCAAGGCACCTGACCTGCCCACTACAGCGGTAACGGCGGGGCGTGCTCACCAGCGGCGGGGCGCCGCCTGTCAGCCGCCGGCGGTGCCCGCAGTGTCACAGCGACGGGCAAGCGGGGCACCGGGCGGCAAAGCTTGCAAAGCCGGATAGGGCGCCCACAGGCTCCGTACGCCGGCTGCGGGCGCCCAGCCCTTTGACCAAGCGGTAGCGGCGCTGCTTACGCACCGCTTAGTACAAGCAGCCGCCAGTGGGCGCAGTAATGCTATTACACCAAGGTAATGCTGCCGGGCTCAGGCACCCCCACTCGGCCCCCCAATAGCTCCTCGCACAGCACAACCGAGTCAGAGCCAAACTGCTGTGCTGTCCACGGACGACTAACCGCAATACGCTGGGGCAGCGCAGCGCACTCTCCAGCTCAGCGCCAGGCGCTGTTTACGCTGAGCGGCTGGGCGTTGACAAGCCAGGTTCCACACTTGCGTTCACTGTACGCCGCTCGCCGGACTTAACCTACCGAGCACCGCTCACCAAACGTCACATTGCATGCAGCCTACTTGAGCCCTGTCTGCCCCGCAGCTGCTAGGCGAGTAAGTGCAAGCCGGGCGTCACATGCCCTTTCAACGGACGCAGCAGCGCGGCGGTGCGAGCCACCTTGCTTAGGAGTCGAAAACCTGACGGCGTAGCAGGCACTCCAACTGTGTCTTCCGCGGGTAGAGAAAGCCGGTCACGTCAGCTCCTCCTTTGCCCAGGCGCCGTCGTCCTGTGTGGCGATGGCTCTTCGGATCGTATCGGCCATGTGCGCTGAGAACCCTAAGGGTGTGACCGTGCGCTTGCAAAAAGGGCTGATGATAGAAGGCTGCACTTTATTCATGCTTGAAAGCAATTTGCTTCACATGCAGAGGATAAAAGAAGCTGTCAATTGATGGCATGCATTCCGCACGTGCAGCGAACCTGTTGTGGCATGCCAGTATCATGAAACATGCATGCCGCCACACACCCAAACACACGTGCTTTCACACAGGCAAGTGCTGGCCGCCATGCATGACGCATCTATGAAAGACTGGATATCATTGCTAGGAAGAGTCGGCTATCAGGGCCTGACTAGACAACGTACAACGCCCAAAAAAGAACACAGTACCGTCCTAGCTCACATACATACAGAGCAAGTCCTTTCGACTTTCAAATGCTTCTAGAGAGCCGAAGGCACACCCGGGCCCTGCCATTGCCTTGTTCCAAACAGTACAGGCTGTGCCTTGCCGGGGTGCGCACCAACATGCTTGCTTAAGAGCAACAGCGTAACACTTGCGCGTGCCTGCAATGGCAGGGCGTGAGCGCCTGAGAACCAACTGACGTGCGGGGCGGGGC
>JAABUV010005101.1_pt1 | contig 15184 bp, 13 predicted proteins | sample 5559971 | NCBI WGS metagenome assembly JAABUV01 (sample SAMN10711881, study PRJNA513362) | rock metagenome | isolation source: Antarctica rocks | place: Antarctica: Victoria Land, Knobhead nord | collected 2015-12-19
ACTACCATAAAATATGGTCTCGCTCCTTTCCAAACAAGCTTGGGCAGTCCTTTGCTCCCACTTTCATCTTGGAGCTGATGGGGGCAGGTCTGAGGTGCGTTTTGGGAAGTTACGATCACACTGTTGCAAAGATCGTAAGCTTGCAACAATAATGCAGCGATGTAGGCAAAAGTATAAGTGGCGCAGCCCTGTATTTTACTCTGGTGAGAAGCAATGAGGTTGTGATGCTCCACTCGTGTAACAACACCGTAATGCAGAATTAGCTGTTGGTGCATCTTTCATGTTCTGGTTGATGTTGTCATCACTTGTGGCTGAGGCAAACCCGTGTGTTGCAGGATTGGCGGCGCGGTTTGGACTCACAAGGTACAATATGAGCCACTCACTGATGTGAAGAATCTGCTGCCATTGCTAGGCCAGGAGTCTGCAATGTTGGGACTGGCCTGCCAACTGCAAGCGATGAGAGAATGCATGTCTGACTTGGTGGCAGAGCACAGTCATGCTAGCCCAGAGCTGGCATCAGGCTCCAATAGACTATCTTTGTTTGCTAAGGGCATCCCCCCCCAACTGCACAGGTGATGTATGACGTTGCATAGCGCCAGGAGGTCTTTATTTATGCAAACCTTGCTGCTATATGGACTTCGGCAATTGGAGTTGTGTATGCAAGGCGTACTTCAGAACGGCAAGCTTTCCAGTGCATGTGCAAGATCTAAGTAGTGTGCTGCCAGCAAGACTTGAGTTCATGACATCTTGACAAAGCGGTATTTTGGAGCAAAGGCCAGGTGTGTGGTTGTGCAGATTGCATTTACATGCCTGGTGGAATGCTTTTCAACAGCCTAAGGCTGAAACTTTTTGCATCCATGGTGAAGCTGGTGGGGCTGAGTCTCATTCAGCACACAAGCTCAGAGGTTTCTCTGGAGTCACAATCAGAGTGCCATCAACACTAAATGCACTATCTGACATCGTCTCATGTTATTCGGGACTGCCTCAGCACAAACGTAAAGGTTGCTGCCTGGTCTCTGACATTGAAACGTGGTCTTGTGCAGGTTTCATGAGATCCAAGCATTGCCATATCCAATGCTGTACCGGTGCAGGGAGTCGTCCTCGGATGTCCAGATGGTTGCCAAATTCGCTATCAGATACGGTGTGGATGTGCATCGAGCCTGGGCTGCAGGGGGCCTGGCCCCCAGATTGTTGCACACTGAGGTCATTGACTCAACTGACCCCTTGCAGCTGGTCATCATGGATTGGCTGCCAGAGACTTACTGCACCTTGGATCAGCTACCCCTGGATCAGCTGCAATCGGTAGTCCCAACCATTCAGCAGGCTTTGCAATCTGCACATGGCATTCTCGTGAACGGCCAATGCTTTGCGCATGGAGATGCTCGGCTGCCCAATGTGTGCGTAAGGCAAGAAGGCCAGCAATGGAGGGTGAAATTCCTGGACTTTGATTGGGCTGGCGTTGCAGGGGCGCATCGCTACCCTCCATTCATGAACTCAAGCATACGGTGGCCAGCAGGAGCTTCCCCTTTGGGCATTATACAGCAGCAGCATGATGTTGCCTTGCTTGAGGCCGAGGTGCAACTCCGGCTAGAAGGAGGCCTTTTGCCCATGCTGCAAGAGTAGCGCCCATGTAGGGTGTAGGGCTTAGGCTTTAAACCCCAAATATAGTATGTGCGTCAGCATACCAGACCCTCATCATGCAAGCGAACATGCTAGCTGCCTTTCACAGTTGTTCACTGTTTGGCCACTTTCAAGTGGCACTGCGTGACTTGTACTGGAACTCACTGTAACAGCCTACAGGCTGATTGCCCTTCTTGTGACACGTCATCATTTTGCTGGGTGACCAGCATCAGCAGCATCCTTTGCAACAACATCAGCCTGGCATTACTGCTGGAGCCGGCGCGCTCGCTACTGGCGGCAACGTGTTCGATGAGCGCAACCTGCAGAAGCATTCTCCTTTTGAACTTGAAGGCTACATCTGCGTAAGCGCTTCCTTGTGGGTCTGCGTGGAATGGAATTATCCCTGCAGGCCATCTTGAATGCTTCATCTGACAGCAATCAGAGCAAGAAGACAGCTATTTATAATCGTCCAATCAATCATTATCAATATGGGGGAAGTATAGGAAGTTCATTTACTATGACTAGTTAGTCAGAATACTGCTCCTCTCTTAAGAAAATAGAAGTTCCTAGTTAAGCAGCCACATGCTCCTAAGAAAGAAAACAACTCCTAATGAAACCCCCACATGCGAAGGAATGCAAGCCGAAATCTAGGCGGACTGCGATTGGGGGGAGCCTACCATTGGATTGGAGGTGTGTGGAGGTCAACGCAAATTTCCTGGAGGTCAAGACTGCTCGAAGGTCGTTTTAGGGTCCATTTAGGCGACTGAATTGGCAAGCAGAAGCGCTCCGAGCTCGTCTCAACTCGTAGTCCTGCACATGTAGCCGCGTTTCGGTCAGCGCTTGCATCGCATTGCAGCCTTACGCCTTCTCGGTTTTAGCGCAACACTCCTCTCGGGACCGATTACGACCGAAAATCGTCGCAAAAAGTTCTTTAGGTTCTTTGGGCGCACTGCATGCACTGTTACGCATTGTGCATAATGCATAAGGAAATGAGCTCTGCCACCAGCTCAAGCATCAGTCTTGCATACAGCAGAGCTCTCTGGAAGCCTGCTGTCACAGTAGGTCACAAAGCTTGGTGTAACAGCTCTGTAGGCTGCAAAATTGAAAAGCCATCTTGGAGTGCTGTCAACTACAAGCAAACCTGTGCTGTTCTTGCTGAGATCTGATGGCTGAAGCAACACCAGCTACAGCCTTGCGTAATGCAAGGCTGTCAGGTAGCAAACGCAAGAAGGTCCCAGGCAACAGCAGCCACAGTTGGGATTCATACTTGCACAAAGTTCTGCAAGACAATTATCGAGACGTGAATATCACCAAGGAAGCTATGCAGGTGTGGGCTGAAGCCCTTGATACCTGGTTACAAAAGCTTGCCCAGGAGATAGTGCAGGAGCATACTTCACAGGCTCTGAGTCCACAAAATGTCCAAGCATCCCTACAGCTCTTGCTAACAAAAGGTGACGCATCTGTGCCGCCCTCAGCACTTACAGAACCAGTTGCCAAGCATCCGAACACAGGCTCTTGATTGATGTTCATGCTATTCACTGGCACCTGCATATGCATGCATGACTGCTTGTTTGACTACAGACAGCTGCCTCTTGCAGCTCCTTGTATTAGTACTGCTCTTGTCTGAGATCCAGGCAAGAGCATACTTATGTATTGCAAGACGATTGGCTGCTGCTTTAATGCTGCACTATACAGCCATTAGTCTGCTCACATGGCCAGGTGAGTGAAATACAGGATTCAGAAGTTGCACATCAATGTCGAACCAGCAAGTGTCAGGCAGCAAGAGTGGACAACACAGGTCAGACAGCATCTGAGTGTCTGGTCTTCTTTGAACATCAACTGCACACCTTTGCATGCAGCAGGCTCCTAGGGGTGCAGCCGATATACCGGAGGTGTGGTACCTGCAACTTCACCTTGCTGTCACAAAAATGGCCATAGTCAGGTGCAATACTGCTAAGAGTAATGTATAGACTTGTGTTAATTTATTGTGACGCTCTGCAGTCACTTTGAGTTGCAGCAAGAATAATGATGGACCATAATGACCGCAACCTGTGCTGTCCTGGCAGCAACACCTGCATGCCACAGCCTTGCAGTCAACACTTTTGGTCAAGTGTGAGTTTTGGTCACTCAGGTGAGCAAGTGTGCACACGGCAATGTTGAGGTCACAGTATCTGGTTGAACCGGCAGGTGCTGTTAATTCACTCAAGGCACTGACATTGCTGGTAGGCCGTGTGCCGTCCCGGGGGGGTTTGTCTCGTTGTTCTCATGACTTGACGGGTCTTGACTAGGCACCCGCACTCAAAGAGTATTCATTGCATTAATGCATTGATTGAGTCCATATATGATACGGTTGACTATGAAGATACTGCATTGAGATAGCAGTCAGTTCATGGTAACCAAACAATTTGGGTGAAGCAGTCTTGGTGCATGGCTGGCAGCATTGGTAGCACACTTTTTACTTTTACTTTCAACGTCTTGGGGACCAACAGGGGCCAACAGACAGAATACAACACAAAAAAGTACTAAATGTTCAAGGCGTTCGAAATAGAGCACCAGAGAAATAGCAGGGGCGATGCTTGACTGATGGAAGGGTGCTAGTACCGCGACGCCACACGCTCTAACCTAATTGTAGAATATGTCAGGTGGATAGGATAGACTTCCTACATGAAAAGCACTCTCTGAGAAAACGACCACAAGCATTTGGCTCAGAGTAAACGAACAAGTCTGGAACAGACAAGGCCTGCTGAAACAGACTAGCGCACTTTGTCCTAATGTCACTGTAAGCTGGGCAATCAAACAAGAAATGCTGTTCATCCTCCACATCCTCCGATGAGTGGCATACCTGACATAAGCTGTCCTTCCTTTCAGTGTCGGCCCATCGCCCTGTGTCTACATGCAAACCATGACAACCACATCTGAACCTGCTGAGCAACCTCTATTGGAGAAACATCGGACAGAAGACAGGTACTCAGCATACTTGTAGTCAGGCTGTAAAGTCCTATACACAGTAAGGCTGGCTGATGCAGTGTTACTGCTTTAGTGCTCAACATGTTGCTGCTTGACCTTGTCAAATTGATAGACTATTGACAATGTCAATGATTGCCTCAACGTCAAGTTTGTGAATAACAGACAAGTTGTGCTCCATCAGAAATGAATTTAGCTGCTCATGCCACTCTGATCCGTTTCCACCCCAACATTCCCATTATGGAACCTGAACCCATCCATCATGGCAAGTGTGACAAGCCGTGTGTCATCCAGCCCCAACGTCCTTGGATAATACTTTGATCAAGCTTGATGAGGTCCCGGCCCGTCACAAAAAATCCAATCCGTGGTACATTAATCTCTTAGGAGCAGTATCGGCATAGAACAGAGTATTTGTGACAGTCGAAACATTGAGCGGTTGGCAAACGGATCCCCCATTTTGTAACAAATACATCCAAACTGTGTAATTTACTTGTGTCAATTTAGGCGACTGGATTGGCGAGCACCTTGAACATTGACACATGATCAGTCACATCTGACTGATCAGATGCATGTGCGCCCTCCTGTCCACGTCGAACCGCAATCTGCACAGGCCAGGGCCGGAGCAGAGTATATCCTGGACGGCAACAAGTGCCTGAGAATTGTGTCGAAATGACGTCCGCGTACGAGGAGCAGGCGCAAGAAGCTGGCCTGCGCTCTGACCTTGAAGCCTTGAATGCTCTGGATGCGGTGCGCGCAGAGCTGCGCGGTCGGGTTTCTGAAGTGCAATTGCCTGAGATTGTTGTTGTTGGTAATCAGTCTTCTGGCAAATCTTCCGTACTGGAAAGTGTGTCGCGCGTGCCTTTGCCTCGAGGACAGGGTACTGTAACTCGCTGTCCTCTTCAGCTGCGCGTTCGTCAGAGCGAAGCTTACAAGGCGACTGTCCAGGATAGCGGACCTCTGTTCAACCCGCATGAGTTGCCCCGGGCTATTCAGGATGCCGTGAATGTGCTGGTGCCGGTCAATGGCTTCAGCCATCAGCCAGTGGCTTTGGAAGTTCACCAGTCATCTGGACCAAACTTGACTCTGATCGACCTTCCCGGCTTGATTTCTCAGTTTACCAATCCAAACAAACACCTCATTGAAGAGCTTGTGGAGACATATCTGGAACGTGGTGGCGAATCAGTGTGTTAAGCTCAAAGCAAACGTTGTGTGACTGGCAAGCAAGGCAGTTACTTTGTACCATGAAAGCCACCATTCATGTCAACTTGCTGTCGATTGTGCGCGATATGGTATGTATTGCACTTCTTGTGCACACCTATGTGGCTGGGGGGCTTGTCTGCACCCCCAGCTTGTGTTTGTGGAAGATCCAAGACGAAGCTTAAGACATACACGCTTCCTCCTCGTTCGCTGTTTCAAAACACTGTGCAATTGTGCAGGCCAGCAGAATGTTATTGTATGTGTGCTGGATGCCACTAGTGACTGGGACAATGCAGCCGCTATCAGCTATGCAAGGCGTTACGATCCTTCAGGAGAGCGCACCCTATTTGTGATCACCAAAATCGACAGAGTGGAGTCTGGTCTGCGAAGTTCGTTGGAAAGATTGCAAAGGGACCACTTGAGGAACCAGTTGCCATTGGGCTATGTCCTGGCAAGTTTGTATGCAGTGCATCATCTGCTAGGCATGTGCCAGTTATGTATAATAGCTTACTTTGCTTGTCAAAGGACAGCTCACTACTTGCAGGAGGTGGCTGCATTGCCAATAGTCCATACCTGCCTGCCATGTAAACGCATGCTCAGCATGCAAAGTGTTCAAGCAGTGGTGCACTTGATATTGCAGCAAGTTTTACAAGTATGCGTGTTTGGATGCTGCCACTCTCCAGAGTCGCCGTTACCACCGTAATGCAAATGCTCAAGTGACTGTCTGCAGGTGCGCAACCGGACTCAGGAAGAACTTGCACAGAGAATGACGGCAGAGCAGGCGCTGCAAAAGGAGCAGGACTTTTTTGATGGTCGCAACCTGACAGCCCAACAGCTCGCCGTGTCACATGAGCTCAGAAGCCTGCCAGTCGACAAGAAGGGCACTGTTCAACTCATCAGGAAGCTGGTGCAAATACAGCAAGCACAAGTCAGGAGGAGAATGCCTGGGTTAAGAAGAGAGGTACGTGCAGCATGCACAGCGTTGCCCTGTAAAATCTGCAAGTTGTGTCACTGATGGAATAATGTGCCACTGACCACATCACCTCATGTGGGACCAGGTGCTGCACAGCACAGCATGTATTCCTGCAACAACCTCTGAGATTTGCTTGCTGGCTGTGCAGATAGATGCTGTAATCAGGGAGGACAAGAACAGCCTAGCTCGCATGGCGGTATATGCTGAAGATGAGCCAACTGCTCAGCGGGAATTGCAGAACAGGCTTGCTGAGGCTACTAGGGCATTTCAAGCATTGTATGTCGGTGACTATGGGTCAGAAGATCGTGCTGCCATGAGGGTGGCATCAAAGCTGAAGAACTTGATGCATGCTCTGCGTCCTAGTGTAAGACTCATTACCTCGACAATCTCTTGCTGATGCTTAAGCATAGCATGCAATGCGTGTATGCAAAATGACTTTGCTGAATACACTGCTCTAAGCCATGCATGGCAATATGCTTGTCTATTATAACCAACTTTGGGCTGCTGCCTTGCCAGAGGCTTTTGTCATAGCACTGATCAGCATAGAATTCCTCAAGTTGATTTGTTGGTGACTTCATTTGCATATGATGTGTAGATTTGGAGTGAGATAGGAGGAAATCTTGCTGAGAGTGTCTTTTCACAAGATCACTTTGCTCAGAAAGTGAAGCATGCGTTGCAAGATGAGGCTGAACCGCTACCGAACATGCATCATGATGCTCCGGTCATGAAGCAGTTGTATGTCAGAGGTGAGACATGTCTGTGGTGACTTCCCAACTGGGATTTTCACATTGACGCACCTTTGGCATGCGGTGTTCCATGCTGCCTGGTGCCAAGGGTTGTCTGTCACCCCTTCCTGATGCTCTCGACAAAGGGACACTGCCGTGACGGCTTGAATCAGCCTTTGCATGAGATATTTTGCAACACAAAAACAAACACACACTGAAGGGAGTGCAGCAGCTTGTGGGGTCCGAGCTCCAACCAGTCATTTTTGCTTGCTCCTTTCAAGACCAGTGCACCGCAGCAGCTTACATGCAACAGGGTCATTTACATGTGCTATCTGAACATCATTTGGCCTACCTTCAACATGGAATGTGCAACTTACAGAAGTTAAGCTTGTGTGATGTCAGATGTTGTTTCAGGCAGCCAAAGAATCTTCTTTAGGCAAAATGGGGAGAAATGTTCATATTGACCTGGTGTGCAGAGGTCCATGCTCACATCCTGTGTCCTTGTCAGCAGCTCATCAGTGAAGTCAGGGTCTACCTGGGAGATTCGTGGGAGTCAATCATCCAGGATGTGTTCAAGGCGTTCCCAAAGCTGAAAGTAGCTGTTCTTGAGCAGGCAAGTATCTGGTTCACAAGTGTCTTAGCTGCTGCTATTGATGCTGGTGTCCAGCTCCAACTCCAAGCCAAACATACAGCATGACGATGTGACATGCTAGACACACAAGACAGCTGTTTGCAGTTCACTCAGCCATTCTGGGTAAGGCTGTGGCGATCAAGACCCATTGTGCAGAATCATATAGCAGATTAGCATTTAGCTTTGTGGTACAGCTGTGTGGCCGCTACCAGATAGCTCTATGTCTGCCTGTGGTTGCAGCAACTTCCACAGACACATAGTCATCAATGAAGCTCGTGCCTGCCTGCAGGTAGAGAAGCACTTGGATAACAGGGAACATGCGGCACAAGCTTTTGTGAGGACGCTGATCAGTCATGCCAAGGGCCTTTACACTGTAAACCCAAAGTACATCCATGCATCTGGTAGTACTCTGCATGACATCAACCGCTATGGCAACCTTTTGAGGCAAAGTCAGCCTGTTCGGAGCAATGAGGCACCATCTCCCAATCAAACTGAAAGTGGGACTTCCATTGCTCAGTCAAGCAATGCTGGTGCTGCAGCCACCAATCAAATCGGTGACCCAGCAGCAAAGTGGTGGAGGTTGAAAGAGATGGAACAGGATCATCCTGCAGCCTGGGTATTTAAGTGACGTGTGTACAAGCAACTTGTCTAGCAGCTGATGAGGATATGTAGTGCACTCAGCTGTACACAGTTTGTTGGCAGATCACTAACTTAGTACTTGTATGACTCATCCGGCAAACTGCTGCATCTGATGCACTCAAACACCTGAGACTGCCAAGTACATGTGCAGAAAGTCTTGCTGTATTCAAGTCATGCTGTTGGTGCTCTCACAGTAACAGCCGTCATATCCAATGTTGTCAAGTGCCAGATTGCTATTGTTACCTGGATACTTGCATTTGTAGGCTTTGGCAAGAAGGATGGCAATAGACATAGATCTGACTGAAGAAGAGAGACGGGTTATCTATCTACAATTCTTGTTAGCAACGTACGCTCAGGTAAGGGCATTTGCCATTTGCGATTTTTGTTGACTTGTATGCGCACTGCGCTGAACAGTCATGTGGTCAAACATGCACACTGAACCTGATACGTTGCATACATCAGGCTTTGCCTTTACTTGCATGCACTGCTTCTTGACACTCTGGTATTGTACTCACAATGCTGTCCCAAAGCTGATGCATATGTCGATGGTAAAATGGTACCATGGAAGTGCTACTTGACCCCAAGCTAGTCCGACACAGCTTTGGCGTCAAAAGTCTGTGTTTCATCTGTTACATGCGGATCACTTGTGTCATCTAAAAGCCTGTGTTGCAAAGTTGTGCCGATTTGGCTGCAGGTCGTGGTTGATAGAGTCAGTGATGAGGTTCCGCTGGCTATCCGTGCCATCCTTGTTGATGAGGTATAGACGCAACACAGCGTGGATAGCCAGCCAAAAGCTGTATGGACAACTCATTGCACGGATCACAGACACAAAGCATCACATGGTGCATGGATGCATCAAGAAGCTTGTTCGCACAGCCAGCTTGATGCCATCCACCAACACATGATGATTGTCTACACAATGACATTACTTCAGCAGCTTTTTAGCTGGAAAGGTAACACAGCAGCTGTTCACTGGTCATACTTACTTGCCAATGCTGCCGAGTGCAGTTTCTGGGATTTGATGTGTTCACACCTGACACTACGCTGGCAGAGGTATTGTCCAAGCATTTTCATGAGGCTGCAACTGTGCTGGAGTTAGTCCAGGACCCAGCAAATCTGCAGGAACGTAGGAGGCTGCAGGACAGGCTGTTGGCTTTGAAGGCAGCCAAGCGGAGTTTGCCTGCGTAGTGCAAGTACTATTTGCTTGGAAGAGCCGTCATGCCTCTTGTGCAGCAGCAGGTCCGCCATGTTGCCTGTGTTTGAACTGTCATTGTTGTATGTGCATGAGTGTCATCAGTAATCACTGGGTGGCACACCACTCTTGTGTATGCACATGAGCTCCACACTCTGCCCAGCTAGCTAGCACACAGCAGCATGTGTTAGGCTCACGTTGATTAACACACATGCAGCTGCAAACTGCCCACCTATGCCACTTTGCAGCCTAAACTGCAGCCAGTTCTGTACCCACATGATCCCAATTCACAATAGTGCCCATAACACTGAAGGTAGCTCAACATATTCAAACATCTACACACAGCAGAGATATCACCACAAACTACAATTGCAGGGCATCAGTTTTGCAGCGCATCTACTGCATCAAATCATTTGCTGACACAACAAGTGCGACCACCACCCCTTAGACTACTTTGTCTCTGGTGAGTGTCCTTGTAGGGTCACACCGACAACCCGGATCAGCTGTTCGAGGGACGCTGCAGCCATGATGCTTGTTAGAGACCTCTCATGTCTGATTTGCATGTGACAAGGTGAACACCTGGGAATGCTGAGAGGCATATACAGTGCGTTGATATTGTAGATGTTTGTGAATGCCGATTCGGAATCATCAGATGCATGCCACAGTTGCTTGCAAGCAATCGAGCTGATTGTCAGCAATGCTGTAGCTACAGCCCTTGGCATTATAGAATGTGCTCAGTCGGATAAGGGTGCTGCACCAAGCAACATTTGTTGGGGGGATCTGCCACAAAAGCTATTTTGCAGGATTGGTCAAATGGGCCTGTGGCATAGAACTATTTGTCTTCTGGATTGAGTCAATATTTGGTACGGTTGACGACGAAGACACTGCACCGAGGTAGCAGTCAGCCCATCATGGTTCAACAGCGTGGATGAACCCTGGTGCATGATTGGCAGCATTGGTAGCACAACTGATCAAGCTTGATTAGGTCCTGGCTTGTCACAAAAATCCCAATCTGTGATACATATTTTCTTAGATCCTGATGCAATATTGGCAGAAGATGAATCCTTGTAACAGCCCGGACATTGACATCCTAGTTGTGCACCACCAACCAAGGTATCGAAAATTTGGAACCCCTCGCTGATGAGGTCCCGGCCTGTCACAAAAAATCCAATCTGTGATACATAATTTCTCAAGGAGCAGTATTGGCAGAAATGGAATGTTTGTGACAGTCAAAACATTGACCTGTTGGCAAACCATTTTGTAACAAATACACCCAAAGTGTGTTATACTTGCAAATGTTTCTGCTACTTCCCTGGCCGCGAGATGCGCTTACCAGATATCCACCTGTAGGTCTCTTGAGTTTCTGTGCTGTGACACATTGCTGCTGCTAAATCTTCCCGGGCTGCTATTGTTAATTTGTTCCAGTCCATTGAGTTCAGATAGCTGTGTCTCAACAATGTCAAGGTTAGCGGTCTGCCAAACAGCTTTTGCAGCACAGAACAGCACCATTTGCTGAAGTTCTTTGGTGTGTACGGTGAGCCGGACTTGGTAGTGAAAAGCCATCTCCTAGGCGACTCAGCCTGCAGAGATGTCCACAACTCCTGGGTCAGATTCATTGGTATTGTTCTCCGCCAAATCCCAGCAGAGTTTGCAGTTTTGAACTCTCTCAGCACTAAAATGGCAGGCTTCTTCCTGTCTGCTGGCAAACACAAAAAGTTGTTTTCCTTCACCGTATCCACGTCATCCTGTGATATGGTGGCTGCAGACGCAGGGCACTGCAGGAGGGCCACCCGGTTGAGATCGCAGCGCAGTGGCGGAATCATAGTGTAAAAGGCTAGTAGGAGGCGTTGACGTGATCCCTTGGCTAGAGCGGTACGTACCTTGATCACCTCTCTGAAGTCAACATAGCCCCGCTGTTGTCTGGCAGAAGGCTCATTTGCTTTTAGCCGAGCCTGCTGCTGAGCTTCAAGCTCTTTGGAAGCCTGTAGCCATATTGCTAGGGCTTGCGGAGACTGATCCTTGACAGCAGGCATTCGTCTAAGAGCTGCCAACACTGCTGTGACCACGTTCTTCTGCGTGGCAACTTCTGAATATTGCTGTTTGATCCATGGAAGGATTGTCATGGGTTGCATGGCCAGCTCACTTATTGGTTGCCCTAGCTTGGCTGAGATTGCCCGGAGGCGCTGAGCATAGGTATGCTTGGAGCTGTCAGACAACGCAGGATCTTGTAGTATACCTTGCAAGGCCTTGTCAGGTTTGGTTGTGGCTAGGTGCATTTGCTTGGGGGCCTTGCATGGACATGAGAGAATATCTGCGAGAGTCATTGAAGCGGATAGCACAATCTAGGCTGCCACTTGCAGATCAAGTGGCACGGCAAGTGACTCAGCAGAATGCGCAACTGTTGCAACGAGTGCACCAGCCTGACACTAATGTACCTGCACGAGATGACCTTGAGGTTGCAGCATGCAAATTGCCAGCAACATCGTCCACACCAGCAAAGCCATGCTTACGTCTTGTTCAAAGACCTCGTACTGTTGGAAGCCCACCTCAGCACGAATTGCAGGCACTGCTAGCGCCCACCATGACTGAACCTGTCAATGCCTCACTAATCAGTTGTGCTGAGAATTATGACGATGGTTCTAGCCACGTCTAAAAGACGCTGAAAGTGGGGTCAGAATCTGTAGTGACAGGACGCTTGCAGAATGCACTACCATGTACCATTGTCAGACTTGACTAAACTCCAAACTATAATGTGTCTACTTATGTACCCATGCTGAAGCTGCTGTGTTGATAGAATGTGTTATCACTCTCTGTCATAGGCCTAACGGTAAAGTGCAATAATTTCCTCTCGTTTTTGGTTGATGCAGATTTGTCCAGCCACAAGCATCCTTCATAGCATTTGTTGCCAGAATGTCATGGTCCTCTGGCGTACAACCCATGATATTGAGGTTGGCAGGGATGTCCAGATCCTTTGAAAGCTTCCTGCACAAGCATGAGACCAACAGCATTGAGACATCTGAATTTCCTGGGAAACACTGAACCGTTTAAGAGAACTGACAGATCGACGCACGGTACTTGCAGGTGCTGCAAGATGCTTGGTAGGATAACATACAACTCTCTTGACAGTATAAACTAGTGCAAGGAGCAGTGGCAAAGTTGCAGCTGGTTCGATGGCTTCTGCACTCACCACCACTGCTTCAGTGATCAGGGTAGAATGGCAATGTGCGGAGCAAAAGGTAGATACCTAGAGGTTTACAGAGTACCTAAACTTTTGTATGAGCTGTTATTTACCATACTGGCAAGGCGTACAGACGCAAGTCTGGTAGCATCTCCTTGATGTGTCACACAAATTACAGAAACTATCACATTCAGAAGTGTTTCAAACAGTCTAACTTTCAGACCACTCTGGCAGAAGCCTGTAGTTTTACGCTATGTACACAACTCTTGGAGTACGGCACCTTTTGCTAAACCTTTTGCTCATCACAGACTCCCCACCTGCATATCGATTGTGGCCTCAGTGGTAGCCCAATCTGCATATGTTTCTGCCACTGTTTGCAAGTGGTCATTGAAATGTATTATTGCAGTGCCTGTTACCGCCCGGTGTGAGGTCTCAAGATATGTGGAGGAGGCTGAAGCAGGTGTGGAGAATGTTGGCAACTTGCCCGCTGCAACCTCAAGGTCATGTGTTGCAGGTATAACGGTGTCCGGCTGTTGCAAAGCATTGCTTTTCTGAGCAACCAGCCTGGTGCAATGACTCTTGATGAGCTACAATGCCCCGGTCTGCATAGGAGCTGTACCTGGGGTCTTGCAATAGTCAGGTGGCTGTTCTGCTGCACCTGAGCACACACACTCTGTCCCTTTCAAAGCGCTGCATCAGGATTGGCAGGCTGGCAAGAAAATCCTTGACCAAGCGTCGCTCGGGGGCTAACGCATTGCCAATGTCAGTGAGGTAAGTCTTTGTTGAAGCATGCTGCTGCATTTTTCTGGATTCTGGAAAGTGTTACATTTGGCCGAGCCAATTTCAGTTTCTGCAATTAAGGCCTCAACAGCATTGTCCATTCTTGCAATAGCATCTGAGCTTCATCTGACAATGCCACCTTGTTGTGGCCATGGAAAAGTGTTGACTAGCAGCATTCCCAAACCCAGCCAGCGTTCCTTGTTGTGGCAAGGTTGACAGAGAGTCCTTGCTGGTCTAAGAAACTGTCCCAGTGGCTTCATCCCATTGTAGTAGGCTCTTTTTTGTTCTTCCTTGTTGTCTTTGTTCTTTTGTCATCGGTTTTCCTGACATTTTGGCTTCTTTGTCTTCGTTTGTTGACTTCTGGTCAGGCTTTGTCAAAGCCATGACAGACAGTTTGCTTTCGATTTCATCCATGGCTGTTGAGTGCCTTTGTACAACATGTTTGTGAATTTGCTTTACGAGGTAAGTGCTTCTTGAGCACTTAGCTTGGTAACCCGCTAATTGTAAGTCTGTTTGTGGACACTCCTTGATGACTATAGTAGTGACATGCCGACATGGCACAAAAGCAGCGTCGATGGCATAGATAGGCTTATTGTGGCAGATCTGTCTAGACAACAACGGAGTGGGTTAGCAGCTATAGCAGCCAAATGTTTTGGATGGAAGTAAGGCCAAAGTCTCAGGACCTCAGTCCTTGTACGAGCATTTGTGTGCTAGCTGGCAATGTTTTTCACAGAATACAAGTACGCGTACCAGTATTGTGGGCAACACAAGCCGGAGATACCTTCACAAAATCCAGACAAACAGCTTCTGATGACAAATTGACTATGTGGAAGTCTTGAGCTACCCAATGAAGCGGAAAAGTTGGCTTGCCAGAACGCCTTTCACAAGCAAGACTAGGCAAGCATATGATCGTGTGTAAGTACTCACACTAGTGTGCAGCCTTTCAGTACATATGATGGGATAAGATGGAAACACCAAATTGCATGCATTATGAAGTCCAGTGAGAGTGTCGCAAGGGTTTCGCAATTTTGCAGCAAACAACTTTAAGCTTTCAGACTATTTCATCTGAATCACAATTTCAGGTCGACACTTTGTACAGAGCATGACTATTTCATCAGTGTACCATGATGGTACTAGGCCTCTCAACATCTAGCTTTGATGGTTGACTCTTTACGGTGTACAAGATTGAGACGGAAACCTACATGTCTCGCCATTTGACACATTGCAGATTGTGTGCAACGCAAATTTGTTAAAGCTTTCTTTGGCATTTGTCTCAAAAGAGACA
>JAABUV010005102.1_pt1 | contig 15181 bp, 13 predicted proteins | sample 5559971 | NCBI WGS metagenome assembly JAABUV01 (sample SAMN10711881, study PRJNA513362) | rock metagenome | isolation source: Antarctica rocks | place: Antarctica: Victoria Land, Knobhead nord | collected 2015-12-19
CAAAGGCAAAGGCAAACCTGCAGATTGGTGGCAATATCTTACTGTCATTCTTCAGACAGATCCAAATGATCCAAACATTCTTTGTGAGCAGCGCAGCTAAAGTGAAGCAGAAGGATTTGAGGAGCATGGAGGAGAAGGAGCTGGAGCTGCTGTGCACTATTGTTAATGAAGAGTCTTTTGGATCAGCTCTTGCTGACTGCGTTCTTGTTCGAGATTCTCCATAGGAAGCATTAGGAACATAGAAAAAGGTGCAGCAGGTCAACAGCTATCAATCAGTGAAGGTTTCATGTAATTTGACCAAGTATACGTTGAAATACACGCATTCCAGTAGATTGTCCTGAATACCATGTATTTGCTCTGTATACGCTGTATATGCTCCTTTTAGCCCATTTGTAAAATAATCAATCATCATATGTATTTAGTCCATATATACGCGTATCCGTATAAATACACGTATATACAGGTATTGATGGCCCAAAACTCGTGTATATCCCAACCCTACTTGCTGCAGCAAAATTGGCCCGCGCTGATCATCAGATTTCTTAGGTCAACACACAGTCAGGGTCAAAGCCTAGCAGCAAGCGCTATGGACAAGATCTTCCCCACCGGTCTCACATACACCTGCGTACAATGGCCTACTAGACCTGCCTGAACGCACCGCCAGCCAGGTCGACCTGTCGTCGCCCACCGAGTTGTTTTGCTGAGCAGGGACTGCTCATGGACACAGATTTTTGACGGCAACTGTAGCTGCCTGAAGGCTGTAAACCCACAGACACGCCATTGGGAAGTATCCCGTCAACTGCAGCACAAGTAGAACATCCGCTTGTTTGAGTGCTTAGTCACAGTACAGCGAAGGAATAAGTAAGCAGAACAGCACAGTTCCAGAACTGATCTGCTCTGAGCAGACGGTCCTGACGCCGCAGCGATATGGGAGCAGCGATATCTCATACCGTCCGTCAGGGCAGGTACGCCCCGACGGTTTTTTGAACAAGAAGATCAGCAAATCAAGCATGTACTGCTGCAATCAACTGCAAATTTTAAACCTGGCTTTGGTGCTCTCAGGCAACCCTCACAGGTGCAACAGTGCGCCAGGCTGCTGACCAGCGGCGGTCAAGGACCGCCAGATCCAAGGCAGTGCATGCTTGTAAATAAGCCTATGACTGCCTGTTTGCAGCAGCAGTCAACCTTCTCCATAGGTGTGTCACCTTGCTCGCCCGCTTACATCCTCAACAGCTGCAACATTTGATATTGCGTGCTGATTGAGTTTGAGGCGCACATGTCAATCTGCAGAGACAGCATCTGATGTCAGCAATGAGAATGACAGCTGGCAACAGCCACCAAAAGCGCAGCCCAAAGAGGTTGGGCCCATCATCAGCATGCTTGCAAAAGAGCTGCAGGCACAGTGGCAAGAAGAGCGCAACATGCACCTCAGCAACTGTGTCATCAGGCCTCACAGCAACCACAAGGTGTGGTGGTCATGTGATCAGTGTCCAGACAGCCTTCCCCATGTCTGGGAGGCCACTGTGAATGACAGGTCAACAGGATCAGGCTGTCCTTACTGCACAGGAAGAAAAGTATGCCAGCATAACACATTGGTCAGAAAGGCACCACAGATTGCACAGTTTTGGGATGCCAACAAGAACCATCCTCTGTCTCTTGACCAAGTGACTGTCTCCAGCGGTATAAGAGCGCATTGGAAATGCAGTGTTTGCTTGCATGAGTGGCAAGCTCGAGTGGCACTGAAGACACGCAGCAACACTGGGTGCCCCAAATGTGCAAAGGCACACTGCGGCAGGCGAGCTGACGGCACTAGGCAGAAGCAGCCTACTTTTGCTAAAGCAAAGCATGCCTTGCTGGAGCAATGGGATCATGACAGGAATGGAGAAAATGGAAATTTCCCTGCCAACACAACATTACAGAGCCACAAGCTCATTTGGTGGCATTGTCATGCATGTCCAAAGAGCAAGGAGCACAGCTGGCAGGCTCGTGCAAGCAATCGAACTTCTGGCAAACTTTTATCAGGGTGCCCTTTTTGTGCTGGGCATAAAGTCTGCAAGTGCAACTCTTTGGAAAGTGTTTGTCCTGATATTGCTGCTGATTTTGACGTTGAGCAGAATGGTGTTAGTGCTGCTGAAGTGACAAATTCAACAAGCACAAAGTACAGCTGGTTGTCAGACGAGCCTGGAGCCAAGAAGCGTTCCGTGTACCAGCGCACAGCTTACACAAAAAGGAAGGGCGGCACAGCTGACAGACGCACCTGACATATATCAGACAGCCATGGTGAATTGTGCACTCCTGCTTTGGCGGTCTGTGGCTCCAAAAGGCGGTCTGTGGCTCAGCGCACTCAGCATGCAAAGAGATCGTCACCACAGCTGCTAGACGCTCATGACTTATAGCACAGGTGGTCTTTTGTTGTCCCTTGTTGTGGTTGCAAGCGGCCTGTTGCTACGGCCTGCGGTAGTGAAGATGCTACAGCAGAAGTGGGCAAACCTTTTATCTGCATGCAAGAGACCCTCTTTGCTGGTGGTAAGCTATGCTCTTTGCGTTGACCCTTGTTTCAACCCTGCTCAGTTATACTGCGTCTTTGAAGCCAAGCCACCTATTATGTAGTGCTAGGCTGCAAATTTGACTGCATGTGTCATGCAGGCCATGCTCCTGATGTAAGGGCGGCTTATGGGGAAGTTGCCAATGCAAGCAATGGTGGTGTATGTGAGGGTTTGTCTGTTCAGCATGGCCGAAGTCTCAGTCTGGGTTTCACATAGGGTCAAGTTGAGCCTGTTCCGTGAGACTGGCTGCCCTGACCTTCTCGTTGATCATCACATTGTGACAGGTGATCATTCCTTCAGATGCTGCCATTTGCATGACGTGTTTGCTTGAATGGAGCCACAGCTCATGCTGCGTCTGTATCCGTGGTCTGTGTTGCCTGCGCATGTGACATGCTGTGCGTTTGATGTCATGCAGGCCTGCTAGTCTTCCACATCTTGGTCATCTCAGCTCTGGCAGTTGACGTTTGCTCAATGGGCAAGCTCCCTCAGTTTCAAGTGGGGCTGGCATACCTTGCAAGTTCAGCATATAGTGATGACTGAGGTAAGCGTCGACATGTGTTTGTATGTCTTTTGCACCTGTATGTTTGTCATTTGCCGTCATGTCATCAATCTGTATTTTGTTGGCTGTGCTTGTCTGGGCTGCTACTGTTGCCACGCACGAAATGGTGAAGGATCACGTGGCTGAACTGTCTCTGTCCATCTCTGTCTGTCTGCCTGCCTACCTGCACGCCTGCCTGCCTGTCTCTTTGTCTGTGTGTATGTCTGTCTGTCTGTCTGTCTGTCTGTCTGGGCATGCGTATGCGAGTGCGCGCTGTGTGAGCGTGTGTCAGGTGTTGCTGCTGATGCTGCAGCTGTCACCTGCACACAGACACAGTCCTTCTGGACAGGAGAGGCAGCAAAGCAACCTTACGCCCTGCTGGGCACCAATGCAGTTGCTCTATAGGTAACCACTTCTGAGGCTCACCCCTTGCCATGACTGTCAGGCTTCAGCACTTTGACTTCGAATTGCGCTGACTTGTTTGTGACGCAATCTTGACTCCTAGGAGGCCTGCCACATGCCTCATGTTTGACATTCTTCACAGACTCAGTATTTGCTATAGTAACTTCGAAAACTGCTAGGGTGCAATGAATGCCTTGATGAGCAGCATGTATGCGTGCATTGCATGCCTGAGCCTGTTCGTACCATCACTACGCTTTGCCAACCAGAGAGCTAGTGTGTGGCAGAAGTGTCAAAGACATAATTGCTTGATGACACTTGATCTTGTCTGTGCGTCCTAGGCAGCCCTTGTACCCCGCGTAGATGATGTTCAATGAAAGTATCGACGATGATGATGAGTCAGAGACAAACTACTGTGTTCTTATACAGAAGTGACAGAAGCTTTATGCTGAGTGTGCCGCAATTGAGTCTTGAGCACGCCAGTCCGGGCAAAGTCTTACACAGGCTACCAGAAATGCTAGACCATATGAGTTGCAGTCAGAGTACTCTAGTGCCAGGAATGACGTCAGATGCAAACATTTCTGCACACGAGTGTGGCTGGACAGAGGGAAGAGACAGAAGCATGCACAGTCTTCTCCCTAGCTGCTGATAGAGTATCATTCTGTTCTGCTACTGACAGCAAACAAGCTCACCTAGTAAGCCTGAACTTGCAGATGTCTTGCAAGACATCCAGCTCTTGTTGGGTTGGACCACCTTGTTTTGGACCTGCTAGTTGTAGCTCCTTCAGTAAGGCACCTTCATGAAGTATAGTGATCAGTTCCCATTTATACTGCCATGCTTGCTCTCTGTCTGCACCACATCACCCAAGCTGGGCATTGACATGACATGGCCCAACGGCGGTATGTGCTGTGACAGTGTCTGCAGTCTACTTTGTTGACAATGAAGAAGGGTTGCGCTGTGAATTGGTGGCTCCCAGTGTGGAAGCATTTCATTTGGGGACCAGTGGCTCCCCAAATCAGCACCTGAGCCATTTGAGACACTGTCTCTGCAATGAAAGGGTGTATGCGACCTTACCGGCTAATTGCATCAGCACACAAGATACTGATGGTCACGCTGACTTGTTTGCAGACGGCATGCAGTGGTTTATCTCTGCTTGATAGGTATTGAGCTAAGTCTGACTTGACCTTATCTTTTGTGAATGCTGTAGTGCACGTCGAGTTTCCAGCACAGCCTACCAAAGGAGCTGCGCGGCTTCTACACAGTCACAGAAGACTTGAGAGCGTTCCGCTCAGAAAGGCCTGGTCTGTTGAGCAGTGCACGACGGTAAAATCTTGCAAGATCAACATACTGACAATACGCCTCTGTGTATCGCCAAAGCAGCCATGTATGCTCGTCGGCTTGACATGAGCTGTAAAGGCGCTTCGATTTCTCGAGACACATACAGGTTTTGGGGCCGTATCGCGCCCAAGCTGAACGCTTGTCTGTAGCTAGGGTGAAAGTGCTTTTCCCGCGTCCCATACCTGGACAAGTCAAGTGCATGTATGCAATTCATATACGTCAATCATCCACGCCATTATGTCCACCTCTTGCCCATGATCACCAAACATCTCTGCCCACTGTCTGCCTGCCCATTGCCTCTAATGACTAAATCCCTCTGCCCACTGTCTGCCTGCCCATTGCTTATCATCACCAAACCCCTCTGCCCACTGTCTGCCTGCCCACTGCCTACACTCACTAAATCCCTCTGCCCACTGTCTGCCTGCCCACTGCTTATCATCACTAAATCCCTCTGCCCACTGTCTGCCTGCCCATTGCCTACAATCACTAACTCCCTCTGCCCACTGTCTGCTTGCCCACTGCTTGTAATCACTAAAACCCCTCTGCCCGCCTGCCCATTGCCTATGATGTTTGCATGCCTGTTGCACAGGATGAGCCCATGTGTATGTCTTTGTGGGTTGGACGCGCATGCTTTGTTCTTGGTAAACAAGACTATCAAGCGGCGTCAACACATCTGCTGCATGCGGCATGTCTGTGTGTGTGCCTAACACAGCTTTTGCACGCTGTACAAGACTGGTTGCTTTGGTTCTGCGGCCTGAATGCAGTTTTCTGTTGCTGTTCTATCCAGTGCCATGTACCACCTTCCCACTTTGGCTTTTCAACACAGATCGTCTTGGCCGCCATCCAATATCATAGGTAACATGCTGTACAACAGTGACAGCGTTGCACTACGCAGTCAGCAGCATGAAGCTGCTTGGACAGCCTGAACTCTGTCATGCACTATGTTGTGCTTGCAGTGAATAGGCAGCAGACCAAGCCACATCTCACCTGACTCTGTATGTTGCATTGTGTAGACTCATGCGTGATCACAGCATTGCTTGCAACCGTGAGCACATCACATGACCTTGTGCGGCGCATTGTTTGCAGGTCCAGAAGGCATGTATGGCAACATCAGAAGCATCTTTGCAAGCATCACGAGACTATAGCTGAGCGGTACTGGCAAATGCTGGATGGCGCTCTGTTGGATGATTGCAGTGTTGAACCCACTGCAACAGCTTGTAGCAAACGACTTACGCTTGCAGCAGCAGCTGGAAGCACATTGCATTTAGTTGACGTGCACTTTGCAAGCTGATGTGGAGACCACAATTGCTTGCAGAGCTCAGACTGCTGCAGGCTTCGCACAACCTATTGACAGCAGGGACCGTGGGGTCCCTGTTCCTTTTGTATCAAGCTACCCGGGATCCCAAGTATGAAAAGAGGGGATGGCGCATCCTCAGAGAAGTGTAGCAAGTTCAGGTCTAGCGGCTATACCATCTTGGGCAGCGTGTTGTTGGTAAGCACAAGCAAGCAACGACTGCTCCTGTGTGTCAAGCATTTTGTTTGAAGCTTTTTACACACTGTTATTCTGTGCTCGTACACAAATGGCCTGTGTGCTTAGCTAGACTTGCCATGACCCAAGAACTTGTTGCTAAAGCTGAAGACAAAATTTGCCAAGTGTTTTGTTTCCCTTTGGTGTATTGTTTGAAGCTCTGCGACATCATCATGGACAGTTCTGCGTGCATCGAGGCATGGTAGCTGATGCTGCAGGCCTAGCACCACTGCACAGAGACAAGATGGAGTCCTTCTAGAGTGGAGAGGCAATGAAGCATCCCTTCTTGCTGACAGACATGAGCACAAGCCCAGACTTTCCTTTGGTTGAGCTGGTCTGTATTGGAAGCTCATGCGCTGCCAGTGCAAGGCTCTTCAGCTGAAGAAGCTGTCAGGCATCGGTACCTTAGCTCAGCCGAGATGACTCACAAGACTGAGCAGGTACTGAAATGCCAGTACCCGGCCGGCTGCATGACTAAACGTAAGTTGTGAGCTTCATAGTACTCTGCCCATTGTCTGTTTTTGGCACAGGACAGTTAGTAGCAGTGCATGTCTCCATCATGGCATCTTGACAATTGCACTGACCAAGTCGATGCCGCAGTATGTTACAGCCGCTGTTGAGTTGAGACCGCTACCTTGATGAAGGTCACTTGTGCATGGGTTTGCATGCTTGGGCATGTTCACGCAATTGCTTTGCTTTGCCGCATGAGCGCGTCTGGTATTTTTTTGCAGGAGTGGCAGAAGCAGGATGCTCAGTGTTTTGCAGAAAATACAGCAAGCACAGTGCCAGGATACTACATAGGCTAGCAGCAGTGTTCCAATGTCCTGCACAGCCTGTCTCTAATATCTGCTCTCACAGCACAACTCCTGCTGTTGCATTGTGGCTTGTCGCCCTGTTTACCACCTACTTACCACCTGTGTATACAACAGTAATCAAAAGTCTGCTTTCGACCATGCGTGTTATATGGCTGCCTTTCTGTGTAACCACACAAGCCAAGAGCACACTGCTTTGCTTGAAAAGCTATATACTAGAAAAGAAAGCTGGCCTGCTTAAATTTACAAACAGCCAAGCCAAAGACAGCCATAGGCCTGGCTGCCTATGGCTTGGCTGTTGATCTAGGTCAACGCTCAGTCTTGGTCAAAGCTTTGCAGCTTCACGCATATAACGGCCTAGCAGGCCTACCTGACCGCACCGCCAGTTAGATTATGCTGTCGTTGCGAGTTGTTCTGAGCAAGGATTGCATTTGCGCACGGACTGTAGACGACACCACAGAATGATGTGAGCCCCAGTAAGACGGCATTGGGAAGCGTCATATCAGCTGTAGCGACACAGACAGACCACTTGTCTTTGACCTAGTCACAATAAAGCGCAGCAGCACAGCCGCACTGCCTTTGCGTGTCTGCCACCTCGAGAACAGCACAGATCTGATCAAAGACCTTAAACGCTCTGAGCAGGCGGTCCTGACGCCGCAGCGATATGGGAGCAGCGATATCTCATACCGTCCGTCAGGGCAGGTACGCCCCGATGGTCTTTTGAACAAGAAGATCAGCACATCAAGCATAGCAAGCTTGTACTGCTGCAATCACCTGCAAATTTCAGATTTTGCTTTGGTGCTTTCAGACAATCCTCACAGGTGCAACAGTGCGCCAGGCTGCTGACCAGCAATGGTCAAGGGCCGCCAGAAACAAGGCAGTGTATGCTTGCAAATATGCCTATGACTGCCTGTTTGCAGCAGCAGTCAACCTTTTGCACAGGTGTGTCACCTTGCTCGCCCGCTTAAGTCCTCAACAGCTTCAACATCTGATCTTGCATGCTGGTTGAGCTTGAGGCGCACATGTCAATCTGCAGAGGCAGCCTTTGATGTCAGCAACAGCAATGGCAGCTGGCAACAGCCACCAAAAGCGCAGCCCAAAGAGGTTGGGCCCATCATCAGCATGCTTGCAAAAGAGCTGCAAGCACAGTGGCAAGAAGAGCGCAACATGCACCTTGGCAACTGTGTCATCAGGCCTCACAGCCACCACAAGGTGTGGTGGTCATGTGATCAGTGTCCAGACAGCCTTCCCCATGTCTGGGAGGCCAGTGTGAATGACAGGTCAAAAGGATCAGGCTGTCCTTACTGCACAGGAAGAAAAGTATGCCAGCATAACACATTGGTCAGAAAGGCACCACAGGTCGCACAGTTGTGGAATGCCAAGAAGAACCATCCTCTGTCTTCTGACCAAGTGACTGTCTCCAGCGGTATAAGAGCGCATTGGAAATGCAGTGTTTGCTTGCATGAGTGGCAAGCTCCAGTGGCACTGAAGACACGCAGCAACACTGGGTGCCCCAAATGTGCGAAGGCAACTGGCAACATGAGAGCAGACGGCACTAGGCAGAAGCAGCCTACTTTTGCTAAAGCAAAGCATGCCTTGCTGGAGCAATGGGATCATGACAGAAACAGAGAAAATGGAAATTTTCCTGGCAATACAACATTAGGAAGCAACAAGCTCATTTGGTGGTGTTGCCATGCATGTCCAAAGGGCCAGATGCACAGCTGGCAGGCTGCCCCGTACCATCGAAACTCTGGCAAAGCTGCAACAGGGTGCCCTTTTCGCGCCGGGTGTAAAGTTTGCGAGTGCAACTCTTTGGAAACTGTTTGTCCTGATATCGCTGCTGACTTTGACGTTCAAAAGAACGGTGTCAGTCCTACTGAAGTTACAAGTTCGACACGTACAAAGTACAGCTGGCTGTCAGATGAGCCTGGAGCCAAGAAGCGGTCTGTGACTTGTCGCACTCGCGAGTATCGGCGTGCAAAGAGGAAGTCATCACAGCTGCTTGACGCAAACGAGTCATAGCACAGAGTGGTGTTTTGTACTTGCATTTTTTGTCCTTCATTGTACTTGCCAGCGGCCTGTTGCTAATACATGACTGCGCTAGTGAGGATGCTACACCACAAGTGGGCAAACCTTTTATCTACATGCAAAAGACCCTCTTTGCTATCAGTAACCTTTACTCTTTGCGTCGGCCATTGTTTCAGCCGTGCTCAGTCATAATGCATCTTTGCATTGGCTCTTGTTCATCCCTGCTCAATTATACTACACCTTTGTGAAGCAAGGCCACATATTATGTAGTGCTAGGCTGCATATATGACAGCATGTGTGATTCCTGATGTAAGGGCAGCTTATGGGGAAGTTGCCAATGCAATGGTGGTGTCGGTGAGGGTTTGTCTGTTCAGCATGGCTGAGTCTTCAGTCTGGTTTTCACACAGGGTCACGCTGAGCCTTGTCTTTGAAAATGGACTGCTGCCATGAACTTCTTCTTGATCATAACGTCATGACAGGTGATGCCTTGCTGTTGTTCTTTCAGTTGCTTTGAATTGCCTCATTTGTTTACTTGATTGGATCCACAGCTCATGCTGTGTCTGCATCATTGATCTGTGTTGCCTTTGTTGGCTGCCTGATTCCTCAGCTGTGGATCACACCAGCCATGTCAATACACAACAGCTGATGCGTACAGTGCTGCTGCTTCAAGCATACTGCAGAAAGTGCTGTGTACATGGGGATGCTTGCATGAAGGCAGACAATGCAGCACAAAGGCAGACATTCAAAATTCTTGTTGCTGCCCACAGCACTGCAGCATGACTTTGTGTTTGCCGCTCTGCATCTCAATGCACACCTCATCCATGCAGGCAGCGCAGAACGGCAGTGAAGGCTGTCGGTTTGCAGTTGCTGCCCAGCAAGGCTGGACCTGACTCAGGGGCTATATTGTTGAGAGTGGACGCCATGACAGGTGAAATGGACCATCTGGTGATGCCAGTGTCAGCTATCACACTCAGCTGTACACATGTGCGGGCCACTTGTTCGAGCTGACATGTCCCTTCTCTTTCTGCGTCGGACCAACGGGCCATGACCCACGGTATAGCTTGTTGACACAAGCTGGACCTTGGCGTGACACAGCCCAAGTTATGCAGCATAGTTCAGATGTGCTAAAGCGTTGCATGCTGTGCATGTGGACTCGTGCAGGCCTGCTGGTCTTCCACATTGCAGACAGCCCGTCATTTACAGCTATGACTGCAAATGAAGGCAGGCAGTGCATACAGAGCTTTGAACACATGCGTCACACATTCTAGCACCATTGCACCCTGTACAGCTGCACGTTTGTGAATGGGATTGTTTTGTTACATGGCCACAATGTACGGCCTTGTAGGACTCTCCAGCTCCTTGAGAGTAGCATGCACAGACGTTGCTTGGTGACATTGACATGTTGGTGCATGATGCCTTCAGTCTATGCTTGTGATGGCCTGCGCCTCAGCTTTGCCTTCTCAGCTTCACTGTGCTTGACCTGAGCAAGGGCAAGAGGCCAATAGCCCTCAGTCTTGTTGTCTACTGCAAAGACTGACACATTTTGTTGCGGCCAGACACACTGAAGGCCCCGTTTTGATGCATCAAGTTTAGAAATTAAAGAAAAGACTACACCTTTCGGCTTCAATTTAATGAGAAGCCAAGTATTATACTGGGCTGCCCAGGGTGCATCAAGTTTATGGTGATCCTGGGCTTGAAGTGGAGATGGTATATATTGCGGGGTCAGCACAGTTATGACTGAGGTAAGCACTGACACTTGTCTGTATGTCTTTTGCATCCCTATGGTTGTATTATGTCCTGTTGGCTGTGCTTGATCGGGCTGCTATTGTTGCCACACATGAAATGATGAAGTATCACTTGGCTGAACTGTGCCTGCCTGCCTGCCTGCCTGCCTGCCTGCCTGCCTGCCTGCCTGCCTGCCTGCCTGCCTGCTTGCCTGTCTGTTTGCCTGCCTGCCTGCCTGCCGGCCTGCCTGCCTGCCTAGCTGCATGCATGCTTGCCTGCCTGCCTGCCTGCCTGCCTGCCTGCCTGTCTGTCTGTCTGTCTGTCTGTCTGTCTGTCTGTCTGTCTGTGTGCGCTGTGTTAGGTGTTGCTGCTGATGCTGCAGGTGTCATTCCTACACAGACACAGTCCTTTTGGACAGGAGAGGCAGCAAGCCCTGCTGGGCACCAATGCAATTGCTCTGTAGGTAACCACTTCTGCCATGGCTGTCAGGCTTCAATATATTGAGTTCGAGTTGTGCTGACTTGTTTTTGACACAAGACATCGACTCCTGCCAGATACTTCGCTTATGACATTCTCCACAGACTCGATATTTGCTGTAAAAGCCACAAAACAAGTGCTAGGCTGCAATGAACGCCTTGATCAGCAGCATGTATGCGCGCATTGCATAGCTGGGGACCCACTGGCTTGTTCACACAGTCACTACGCTTTGCCAACCAGAGAGCTAGTGAGTGGCCGGAGTGTCAAAGACAGAATTCCTTGGTGATACTTGATCTCGTCTGTACAGCCTAGGCAGGCCTTGGACCCCTCCTAGATGATGTTCAATGGTAATATTGATGATGATGATGATGATGATGATGAGCCAGAGACAAGCTGCTGTGTTGTTGTGCAGGAATGGCAGAAGCTTTATGCTGAGTGAGTCGTAATTGAGTCTTGAGCAAGCCAGTCTGGGCAAAACTATCAAACACCTGCAGGCTAGCAGAAGTCCTAGACATTATATGAATCCCAGTTAGAGACTCTATCCACACATGTGTGTGGGTTGATACAGAGAGAAATAGAAAGATGCGCAGTCTTATCCCGGGACCTAGCTGCAGATAGAATATCGTTCTGATCTGCAGCCAAGCTCACTTAGTAAGCCCGATATTGCAGATGTCCTGCAAGCTTGTCATGAAACTTAAGCTATGTCTTGTTGTACGCCACTTATCGATGCTGACATGATCAACAGATCATACGCAAAAACAAGATAGGAAACGATGTCCTCATTCCCAACATGTGCATGTCACCTTTGTTTGCCATCTGCAGCATGACCTTTCCTGGTCATCAAGGGCACAGACTGGATGACGTTGGTAAGCGTTAGCTGGCGTCATACGAAGATGATGGGGTCAAAGCATGCTACAGTTTTCCAGGCTGCCTGTGGTATCAGTAGCTGCGTGAGCGACTCCGGAAAGCATTGCAACTTACTCGCCGCATGCGTTTTGCTCTCACGCTTCGACCATATCAGGCAGCGAATCCTCGGTGCTTGGGTCAGACCATGTTAGGATCGAGTGGTGTAGGAGCGACGCTGTCTCTCAAAGCCCACCATAACAGGTGCGTCACGAAACCTTTTGCAGCATAAATTTGCAGGTTGCACATTCATGCGGACTGGATGGCAGACCACGACTGCTGCCCTTTCAACCGATCTCATCTCTGGCAGTGGCCTGCTTTCAGGCGAACCTCGCTAATGCGTAACCGCGTCAGGCGGCTGACCAGAAACACACAAGAAGTTCAAAAAAAGTGCTCAGTCTAAACACGGAAGAATGCATGCGACCTTCTGTTCGTCCTGGACAGGTGTGTTACCTGCTTTAGCACGCCAGCTGAGCCTGCACACTTCGGCTCAGCCACGTCAAATGCTCAAGTGTCTGCTGTTGAATGCTGGCTACGGTCCACACATGCAATGCTGTGTTGCAGGGCATGCTTATGGCATCAGTGACAGCACTGATAGTAAATCACAGCAGCAAAGCCAGCAGCCTGACGAGATTGGGCCCAACATTAGCTTGCTTCCACAAGAGCTGCAGGGACAGTGGCATGAACAGCTCAACGGGCACCTTGGTAGCATTGTGATCAAGCCTTACAGCAATCGCAAGGTCTGGTGGTCATGTGATCAGTGTCCAGACAACCTTCCTCATGTCTGGGCGGCCACTGTTAACAGTAGGTCGTATGGGAGGGGCTGTCCTTTTTGCTCAGGCACAGCCATTTGCCAGCACAACACACTTGCCAGAAAGGCGCCAAAGGTTGCGCTGTTATGGAATGCCAAGAAGAACCATCCTCTGTCTCCAGACCAAGTGACTGTCTCCAGCGGTATAAGAGCGCATTGGAAATGCAGTGATTGCTTGCATGAGTGGCAAGCTCCTGTGGTGCTGAAGGCACGCAGCAACAGTGGGTGCCCCAAGTGTGCAAAGGCAAATGGCAATATGAGAGCAGACGGCACCAGGCAGAAGCAGCCTACTTTTGCCAAAGCAAAGCATGCCTTGCTGGAACAATGGGATCATGACAGAAACAGAGAAAATGGAAATTTTCCTGGCAATACAACATTACAGAGCCACAAGCTCATTTGGTGGCATTGTCATGCATGTCCAAAGAGCAAGGAGCACAGCTGGCAGGCTCGTGCAGGCAGTCGAACTTCTGGCAAACTTTCATCAGGGTGCCCTTTTTGTGCTGGGCAAAAGGTTTGTGTATGTAACTCTTTGGAAACTGTTTGTCCTGATATTGCTGCTGACTTTGACGTTGAAAAGAATGGTGTCAATCCTGCTGAAGTGACAAGTTCAACAAGCACAAAGTATAGCTGGCTGTCAGATGAGCCTGGCGCTGAAAAGCGATCTGTGAATCAGCGCACACATCACACAAGGATGCGCATCAAGACAATTGCTAGACGCACCTGATTCATAGAGTAGTCAGCAATGCGTGTGTGTATGTGTACACATGTGATGACAGTTGGGTCACTTGTGAGACTATCAATCAGCTCGTCTCTGGATGCGGGTCAAGACAGTTGCTAGATGCACCTGCTCTATACGCACATATAGCAATCAGCAATGTTTCCTGTGTGTTCAACTCTAGGAGCGCTGGTCAGAGTTGCAATTGGCTTGTCTTTGGATATTTATGACCCAATAGTTGAAACAGAAGAACATGTTATGAAGGCTTGTGATGCTCTGCTGTGAACCCTTCTATTGCTTTGGGTTGGCTTCAACTACACTGTGAAAGCTCATCTTATGACTTGTTCTGATGGTCTGTCCTGCGTGTGATGTCTGCCTGATCCGTCTGCTACAATACAATTGCTCACCAGGCGAGCGTTGCTCTGCACGCCTGGTGTCCCTCTGCTGTGGTCTTTCAGGCCAAGTCAAAGCATGTTTGGTACCAGGTATATAATTGTGCATAGCCATGTCCACGTGTATGTCTTGGTACAAAAGCTAACACCCGCAGCGCCTCTGCTTCAAAGACAGTTGACGGTGTTGTTTATACACCACAAGGGTGCATGAAAATAAGACGACTGTAGCAAGGGATCTAGCAATCCCACTGCTGCTCATGGCATTGCACCGATGATACCACGCTGCGACGCTGTCATAGGTGCATCCTGGCCAGAGACAGGATGGAGTCCGTCTGGTCAGGAGAGACGCTAAAGTATGTCTGGGAAGGTGCACAAACCCTGCAGGTGCTTGTGACCAATGAGACTCAGTGCTCAAGTCTGTACCTCATCTACCACCAATCTGTAGCAGAGGCTAGATAGTTACAAAGATAATGGCTTGGTGCTGTAAGGCACACAAGACCAAAGCGAGCGTGAGGATAAGATCCTTAGCATCCGTTGCTCTGGCCTTGTATAGCCGCATCCCAGCAGGAATCATAATAAGCATGACAATGACGTATTACGCCACAGCTATGTCATACCCTACGCACACTGCTACATCCCCCCCCCACTTAAATTCAACTTACCAAAGTTGAACAGCATTAAGTGAGCATGGAGTGACTGCAACAATAACAACACAAGCCACCCTGCCGGCATTGGGATGCAACTAGCATTGTGAGGCTGCATAGCCCACAGCTAAGACTGCAAAATACATCAGTACTCAGTGCTTCTTCATTCATTGGTTTCATTCATTGAAATTGCTCATGTGTGGTTCATATGGCAGGCAGTCATGCTTCAGCCATGCGCAAGGGCTAACCCCAAAAGCATGCACAAGTAAAAGCACCAAAATTGACATCAGTGCTGATCCGATAGACGTGCTGATCGTCTGACTGG
>JAABUV010005106.1_pt1 | contig 15176 bp, 10 predicted proteins | sample 5559971 | NCBI WGS metagenome assembly JAABUV01 (sample SAMN10711881, study PRJNA513362) | rock metagenome | isolation source: Antarctica rocks | place: Antarctica: Victoria Land, Knobhead nord | collected 2015-12-19
CAACAGCCCCTGCACCCCCTCCCCCTCCCCCCCCCCCTCCCCATCCCTCCCCCCCCCCTCGCCCGCGCTCACGCTCCCAACTTCAAACCTTACCAAGCTCCTGCCACCCCTCGTATCCCCGCTGCTGCCCACAGGCGTCACCGTAACAGGAGTCTTCCCCCCCTTCCCCTTCATCCCCACCGCTGCCCTCCTCTTCGCATCCGCCGCCTTCTTGCCCAATCGCTGACTGACCAAAAGATCCGCATGGAAGCGACGCGCGTTTCGATACTCCATCCCAGCCTGGTGGTACTGTCTCGCCAATCGTGCCGCCATCTCGCCGCTGCCTGCGTTGAGGTTCTGCACGCCCATGGCGGCGCCGTGCTGGTAGAGGAGCGGGTGCGAGCTGGAGGGCGTGTCGTGCAGCGTGCTGAGGCGCTGTAGGTCCAGTTTCAGTTGCGTGAGTGATTTTCCGGCTGTTGGATCTGCGCCCCGAGCGGATTCGTAGGGTGAGACGCGGGGTTTGATGGGGCTTTTGGTGGAGGACTTTTCTGACTTTGGGGGGGAGACGGAGGAGCTTGATTCGCCGTTGTTGAGGCGGGGGTGGGTTAAGTTTGCGGCGGATTTGACGCGGCGGGCGTCTGGTTTGACCGTCGTCGGGGGTTCTGCTGGGGATGCTGGGAGGTGTGTGGAAGAGAGGTTCTTGGGCCGATGGACGAGGGCGCTTTGTAGATGCGAGACTGAGTCAGGCGTCGCGCTGCCGGAACTCGAGCCGGTGCCGCTGAGGAATCGTGAGATGCCATCTGCGGGCATCGAAGGCTCCTTGGCGAAACTTGGGTCGTGGTTGTGGCCAAAGGCTGGGGAGCCGGTGGAGCCATTGGGAGTGATGGTAGCAAATACATTGGACATCTTCGCGTCTGGTCGAGATTTGTTGCGATCGAGGAGGCGATGGGACACCTCATCGCCGTCTAATGGGTGCGAGTATTTAGATGTTTTAAGGTGACTATTTTCTTTTGTGTGGTCGATAAAGGCGGATGGGTTCAGAGGTGGAGAGTCGGGTGGGGAGTGAGGTAGATTTGACGGTGATCGAGCTGGCGGTTCGTCTGGAGAAGGCGGATCCTCCAATTGTGAAGTTTTGCGGCCAATTGAGCTGTGACGAGTAGTATGCGGAGATTGCGAATTACTCGCCTCCTCCCATTCCTCCTCTTGTTCGTCTCCTACCGAGAAGTTGACGGTCCCTTTCGAAACGAATTTGTCAGTACCGTTCCTGCGCACGTTGATTTTCGTCTGGGCTTTCTCCGACTTCGGCTGATTTTCTAATTTGTTCATAGCGGTGTTCGAGGCATTTTTCTTCAGGGAGGTTTTTGACCCAATTCTTGGCAAGCTGATCTGAGAGCTATTCCTATTGACATGCTGCGGTGTAGGACTTCCAGTAGGTGAATGCGACGCGGATCTAGTATGGTTTCTCGCATGACCAGTGCCATCTCCAGCTTCGGCAGGATTTAGCTTCGACAGCTTGTGTAATCCTTTGCCATAGGAAGGCACTCTTGGATGTGGATGACGACCATGACCAACAGCGTGGGCCTTATGTAGTTTTGTTGAGGATCCTTTGTGGGATTTGGAGAGGTGCCCGACCGTCGGTGAGCCTCTCGATAAAGACTGTGACGATGAAGCGCGTTGGTCTAGTTGAGGGCGCCGCGCTGGAGATGTTGAGTCTTGACCGGGCATCTTGCTCAATCTTGATCTGGTCCGTCGTGTCAACGCTGGTTTGTGGTGCTGATTGCGGTGTAATTTGAGCGGCGTAGGGTGTTGTGGGATCGCAGCCACTCGAACGTGGTGAAATGAGGGCTTGGACGGCGTAGCAGGATATATCCGTGACTGACTCTCAACCACGGCTTATTATATTAGTATCTAATGCGGGACAGTACGCCTGCAGGATGAGTGAGATGTTCGAGAAGAGAGGGCCTTGGTAGTGGCCTCATTGCCCAATCGGCTTTCTTCCGAGTCATCTCCTTTAGCGCTGCCTCGCAAGGCATTCATACCGGCACGACCGGTAAGCATGCAAATGCCACGATGGAAATGGGAATTTCAATTATATCGATCATGGATATGCTCCGTACGTATATATTCATTGTCTATATGGCGGAATATTCATTTACATGCAACTACTTACGCTTGAGCCCTTGTACGCCATGCTAAGAATCCATATATGCTGGAGAGATCTGCTCAATAGACCTCAAGCACATATCTAAGCTGTTCCTTCAGCTTTTCGATTTCTGTCCTTGGATTTATCTTCTTGCCCAAAGTTCTGGCATCTCTGGCGATGGCATCCTCGAGTACATTAGTAACGTCAGGCACTGGCCAGGTAGGACCGCCTAGGATGCCATCAGCATGTCTTCCATATATGGCAGTGATAAGAAAGACTCACAGAGATAGAAAGCCCCTTCCTCCTTCAAATAGGCCTGAATGATGTCATTCATCGTCTGCCTCATTCGATCCTGAATATATATCTTCTGAGGCTGGTCGCGCGAGAAAGCGCGACCTAGCAGCGTAATGACACCAGCATCTTGGTAAGCTTCCCATTCCTCGCCATAGCAGTATTCCTCCCGTTGATGACGCGAGCCCATGTAAAGTAGCACAGCGCCAATCTCCTTACCTTGTGCCTTCTCCCAAGCGCGATGTTGGACAAAGGCACGAAACGGTGCAAGACCCGTTCCAAGACCAGCCATGATGAGCGGCTGAGTGGACTTTGGCGGAAGTTTCATCACGCTCGGTTTGACAGATACAGTGACAGGAGCCCCAACTCTCAACTTGTTCAGATAGCGAGTGGCTTGGCCAAATCTGTCGCGGCCTTGAGGGTCGACCCAGCCAACAACGACAATCATCAGAGCGACGCTGTCTGGGGTGACTTTCTGGCACGATGCAATCGAGTATTCTCTCCGCTTCATAGGATTGACGATCTTGACGATGTCATGGAATTTGGGATGAGCTGACGGAAATTCGAGAAGGATGTCAGCGTAGGTTATAGTGTCAACTTCTGCCCTTCTCTTGAATTCCTGGTTCCCCTCTTTGGTAGGACCTCCCATCGTGGTAAGTTCCTTACGCTCACTTGGATCCTCCGCGTATTCTGCCAAAGCTTCATAGAAGCGTTTTGGTGGCCGGCCGAAGATGTCAATGTTTTGTATGAGAGCCTGATAGACGCTACGATTTTCAAGTACATCGGGGTTCTCACGGCTAGTGACTTCGACAATCTCGTCCGGATCCAAATCATAGAACTTGATGAAATTGTTGACCTCTACTTCGTCGTTCTCGGCATGGATACCCAAAGCCTCTCCAATCTCGTATTTGAGACCAGAATCGCCGAGGTCGAATTCAATATGGAAGATATTCCTGTCGTACGATGGAGGTGTGAGTCTGCGATTCTCTCTCACGCGGACTGTGTATGTCTGAACGGAGAGATCTGGCCGAAGAGCATTCCTTGTGCTGTAGGCTTCCCTGAACGCCAGGCCCTTGGCTGCCGTCTTCCAGTCTTTCAGGTAAGTAGGTGGCTCCACTTCGATCTTATCGAACGCATCGAAGCTGGTGATGCCGATATCTTTCGGCAGTGCAGGCAGAGGATTCTCGTTTTTAGTTGTGGCCCAAGCCTCGGGAATCTCTACGAGACGCAAAGCATCATCCAAGACCTTAGCTAGGTCTTCCAAAATCGAATTGTTGCCATTGACAGAGGCTAGCTTTTGTAGTCCAGTCTTTTCTTGGGCTGGCAAAGCTGTACGCAAGAATGCGATCTCGACCAAGTACTTCTCTAGGGCTGGATCATTCGTCACCACTTCAATAGCGGAAGGGTCGAGGATGTAGAGTTGAGCTCCTTTGGTAGCTAGAGCCTTTTGAAAGTCCGCCGGCAGTTTGCTCTCAAGGTCATCATCCTTTATTCCTGGCAACCGGAGTAGTACTCTGCCGCTTGTCTTAAGCCCTTTGGCAATGTCAAATTCCTTGAGCAGACTCTGCTCGCCGACATAGACCACATCGGCAGCATCAATAGAATATGATGCCTCGATGGATTTCTGAGACTTTCGAATGTCGGTTCGAAATACTCCTCCTTGATGTAGGTTATCGTACCCAGTCTTTGTCGTAACATTGTTTGCAGAATCTGTTGCCAAGGCTTGACCAAGTGCAACAGGGGCATCGACGGAAGAGGAAGTATCGATATCCCAGAATGTATACTGCTGAACAGCTGCAGGGTCTAGCAGTTGCAGTGCTGGAGGAGGCTCTGATCCGTTGGTTTGCTCTTGGTGCTGAAGGATCGGCTTCTTGACTAGTAATTGGAACGCAGCTGCAACAGACACTGGTGTCCATACGGTTTCCCTAGGGTACTTGATATCAACAACGGCAGGATACATAGACCATTTATCCGAGAAAGTGGCTGCAGCTACCACGTCGCTGAACAGAGTCGAGCGTATACTGCTGTCGGATGCAGCTTGTTCGTCGTGTACTTGACCGAGGACACCAATAGTCATTACCGATTCTGGTAGAGCAGCAAGGAACTTGTCCTCAACAAAGGGCCTATAGACCCTGACAGTCAGGACGCCGACTTTGGCACCATCTCTCTCCAGTGACAGCGCCACCTGCGACGCAAGTGATGCTTCAACCGTACCAAACACCACTAGAACCGAGTCTGGCGAGGCGTGACCTCGATATTCGAAAAGTCCATACTCCGTGCCTAGCTCACCATTGAAGGTATCCAATAGACGGACGACCTTCGCATCCAAATTCGTGTCCTTCTTGCCATCGGCCGAGACATCATGCTGAATTGCTTTGTAGGTGTTATGCAAACCGGCTTGATCTAGTACGTCAATGACCCGGTTTGTCTCTCGCCCAGCGCTGACACCGTCATAGATATGTATGGTTGGCACGATACTGGCAAGCAGCGTAGCAAATAGCGACATGTGCTGTGCTTCGAAGGTCGAGAACGAAGATATCATGCCGTAACCCAGCTCCTCAGCCAGCGAGAACGCGGCAACATAGTCCGCGACAAGCCTGGAAGAAGCTCCAGCATAGTCAATGGCTGCTACGTGAGCAACGAATGGGCTGGCAACCGAGTAGAGGAGCGACAGCTGGTCCAATGCTGCACGGAGGTATTGTAGAGTCGAAGACGATGCGAGGATCGATTGGGGGACATGGCGCTTCTTCAGATCAAAATCCTTGGAAAATACATATCCCAAAGCTATTGAGGCAGCACCTTGCCTGATTTGCATGGAATCGACGTTTGTGGAGTATCCGTATGCATTTTTCGCCCCTTCCTCAGACCAATGCTTGACCGCGACATCGAGGTCGAAGGTTTCAGGCGAGTACGTCCATAGCCTGTCCGAAAGGGTGTATGCAACTTGCTGAACCAGTGTCTGCGTCGTGACATACGTGGGCCCACCTATTGAGGCCAAAGACATTAGCTGGCCGAATGGAAGGCTTGTCGAGCATTGCTTGAAGGCTTTCAATGGCTTCTCAGGTCCCTGCTGTGATGGCTCTGGCTCCGCAATACTGATCTCTGCTGGGCCATTGGACTCTGCTGACTGTAAACGCATGATGGCAGCAATTCAATGCGACGCTGGAGCAACCGAACAAACGATAGAAAGCGAATATTGGACGGCAATATAAGATGACAAAAGCGTTAATACTTTTCTTGCCTCTCACATTATCAATTTCCCGAAGCGATGGCGTGCTTTAAGCTAGTCGCGGATCTATCCGAGATTAGATAACCTTAGATATCATCTAGATCTCGGATGGCTCCTCAGCAGCATTGGTTCGAACTTCGAATGCACAAGACTCATAATACATCACATCTACCACCTATAAACACACATCGCACCTGAAACTCCCAAAACCCCCTTCCCACTTGCCCATCCACCCTTTCGCCCATAAACCTCCCTCCCATCCCACCATGCACCGGGATTCCCCCTCGCCCACAACCCTGCCCCCTGTAAGCCCAAACCCCTTCTTACCGCCCACCATCCACATATTCTGTCCTCATACACTCCTCCTCCATTCACCCCCCCAAAGCACACTAAAATCCAACGTCGAAAGCCAGCCGCAAAACCCTCACAACTCAGAGACACCTTCATATCAAAACTCATACCATGAGTGTCGGGAAGACGACAGAGAATCCGATCAGCAAAAGTGATCAAGCTGGAAGGAATAGGAGTGAGTTGGTGAGGGCTCATGTCCTTTCTGGGCTTGCTTGATCACCGTCTTCGATGCGTGATGGCGTGCGTTATGAGCAATGTAGGAGATTGCACATAGAATTCATGTTAGTGTTCCCAATTGTCAAATTCACTAATTTGTCATAAAACAATGATAGGGTTTTATGGAAACAAACTTTGATAGGTTATTCTTCGTAGCTGTTAGCTACTAATCTCCTACCTGATCTTGCCTTATCCGCGGTCGTAGACCCATGGCGAACTTCAATGCAACCCACTCTCTCCCGTGGCGGCCATATACTTCTGACACTTTATCATCATTTCGACCTGACTCGAAATCTCCTGCAATCTCCCGATCACTTTCTTATTCCCGTCTACAAAACCCAAGATATTGTATTCAATACCAGTCTCCTGGCAGAACTCCCGAACCAGGACCTGTAACTTTCTCAGATTATGCCTGGGCACACGTGGGAAAAGATGATGGACAGCTTGAAACTGTAAGCCACCATGAATGAAGTCGAGCCACGGAGGACACTGAACATCCATCGTTGTTCGCAACTGCCGTTGGGCGAATGACTCTCCGTCTCCGATATCGGCCGATGGCATTGCCCAGTGCGATAGTGTGATCTGTACATGAAGCGGCGCGGTAACCATGTGGGACATCACAACAAAAGCTGTGCGAAGTTTCCAGGTGGGAATGCTAAGCCAGAGCAAGCAATATCCGTATAGAAGCCAGTAGCACATGATGCCTAGTACTTCGACGGGCCGTGTCCAGGCCGCACAACCGAGGTTTGCAGAGCGGGGAGATAGGAGATGGGCCCAGGATAGAACATAAAGATTGAAGCGGGCGATGGCCATGATTGGATAATAGGTCCAGGTCTGGTATCTGACAGCAAAATCTGCAAAGGCATCCCAAACGAAGATAAACCCATCGTAATAGGTGGACTTGATCGAGCGGAAGTAGGCCGAAGACGTTGCGAATAAGGGCACATTTTGCAAGTCAGGATCATGGTCCTGGTGCAGTAAGCAATTTGTGACGTAGTAGGCTGGGAGTAGATGCTCACTGGCTGATTCGTGACAAGATGATGCACATTATGACTGCACTTCCACCAACCTATTGACATTCCACAGCAGACGTCGGCTATAAATATACCAATCAAGGTATCTATGACGAAGTTGTGTGTGATGCCCCTGTGGCCTGCATCATGTGCAGTAAACATGATTTGATGCTAGGTTTGTATCAGTATATTAGGATCAATGTAATTCGACAAGGATGTACCTACCCAGAATAGTCCGAGGAAGGTTGCAGAAGTCATGTACCATTCCGCTCGTAGGCACACAGCAAACATTACAAAAAGAAAAGTGTATCTGGTGAGCTCCTTGCCATATTCTACATAGTTGCAGTCGTAGAAGCCTTCTTTTTTGACCCTGTTGTGCAACCTCTGATATTTAACGGCAATCTGGCGTTGAACCTCTGGGTCTAGCGATGGACAACACTTTTTGTTGTCCTCAATTTCTTGTTGTAGAACCGAGGATATGTACTCCTCCCGTGATCTGGGTGCTGAGCTGATAGAAGGTTGGCTCACCCTTTCGTGAACATTGATTATGTTGCACCTATGCTTCACACCCCGATCTGACATTCCGATGATTGATGACGATGTTTCGAGACTTTTGGTCGGGAGGGCAATGGCGGGTTCGGACTGTCCATCATCTACATCATCAACCAGGTTGAGGCTCGTTGTGCTAGAGTTGAACGAGGCAGAAGATGAAGTCGAGTCGGTGTCAGTCTCGCCGTCGGTATCCGTACCAACATCTTCCTTGTCCACAGCTTCACGAAACACGCCTCCTCTTATTGGTGGTGTAAAGTTAGTCCAAGGCCCGTCGATTCGACCTATGCGGTATTTGTTCATCAAGCGTATGGCCGTCATGGAGTGGTATCTGCGAAGGCACAATATTAGTCTTGACGACTTCAATAATCTGGACGCGACCGAGATATTCCAGACAGATTCATTGGAGGACACTGACACCACTCACCTCCCAATGGCTTACCATTTCCGGAAGAGGTGAACTCAAGCGGGATATGCTAGACACGGAGTGACAAGGGAGAGAGGATGAGTTACGCATTGATCTCGTCCGTGGCATCTCGCCCAACCATGTGTTGTATAGAAAGCTTTCCACCAGGGTGATTGTCGAGCCATGCATCAAGCTGCATCACACTCTTGTTTCTGATCACGATGAGATGACCGGCAGCAATGAGGCCTTCGATCGTTCGGCGAGACAGCGATCGAGTGGGATCCATGTCAGCTGATACGCTGAGGATCTTTGTTTGGGGTGTTTATGGATAGTAGAGATGTGCTGCATGCTGTCAGGACACAATGGGCGGGGGATTGAGAGTTTTTGCCGGTAGGTAGTGTAATTTATCGAAAGAAATAGGTCAGAGCGAATGAAGGGTACGCGTGCGACATGACGGCTCTCCCGCAAACAATTGTCTCGTAAATCGTACCTCGTAAGTCGTCGATCCCCAATCTCTTGAATCGAAGGCTAACATTTTCCAAACAAACACTAGCCTCTCTTTGGTATGTATTGAACGAGGCTAGTGTAGCGCGGAATGCCTGATCTCATCATGTCAGTGGGCAGTGCGGTATCACCAGGCAATTACTCCGTGCGAGTACGGCGAAGGAAGCTGCGATGATACGCCGTGCAGCCTCTCAAACCAAGGTGACGTGCCTGGATGCAGGCGCGGCGGAAGGGAACGCGACTGCATCTCGGACCTGGCAGCCCCTCTTGCGGGTAGAATAAGATTCCGTCCATTCAGGGGGATTTAACCGAGGATCCCCACCAACCTTGGTATGCGCAAATTTCATCGAGTGTGTGTCAACGGTACTTCTTCCGTCATACAAAAGCAGTATTTTGGTACAGTTCCAACACTCCTACAGGCCGCGATCGGTAGCGATCGAGAGCTGACAAGGTAACGGACGATAATAATGTACACAGCACGCTGTTGATTAATGGATATTTGCTAACGCTTGGCATGGACGGATCTTACCTTAATTTATCCTACCCGTTTGCCCCTGTCTTGGACCCTGCATCCGTCCATAGAGTAGGCCATAGGTCCGGTACTGCGATCCTCGGCCTGGATTAGTCGATCCATTACATTACTACCTTACTAGGTACTTTATCGAACAAACGGCGCGCTTGACTCCGACTCCTTCCAAGTTTAAAGTAGTACGCCGTATTATTGGTATCGTGTGCCAAATTGCCGACGTGGCTGAGGTCGTCGATCGACGCGCGTTCTGGCCAGATTCATTTCTTTTGATACAATCTATTCCACAGCGCAAAAGCTGTTGCCTACTACCTTACCTTACCTTCATGCCAAAGCTAAGTAATCATTTGCTCGCCCAATGCTATCAATGTGAGGGGACCGGAACTTTCGTGAAGGCATGATTCGCTGTGGTATGATAGAGATATCTTTGTGAGGCCTTAATAAACAGCTCGGATATGTGCATCTTAAGCGCACTTTTTTATTCCATCTTCCTTGAGGCTTGCTCCTCTCCGGGTCTTTAAAATTGAGCGACAGGTACTCTTGGAAGAAGGACTGAATGCTCCACCACTTTTGGTCGTAGCGGAACCATTAGGTTCTTCCGGATCCGGGCAGGATGGAACAAACATCCTACAAAACTTGTTGCTCAAGACAGGTATGTGCACCAGGTCTGAGCAGGGAACGTCTGCTGTGGTTCTATTACATAGTCCTTGGGAAGCGTTCTCTCCGGCTTCGGGATCATGAGACCCCTTTGAAGTTCTTGAGAACTGTTGGCTGGTGAGCGGCCGGATGGGGTGCTCCAAAGCCACAAAGTGGACCTTGAATCTTAATGTTGATTGAGCTCCGTTATCACTGCGATTGATAACATACAAAGTACTCCGTAGAAATCTGGTAAAACCCTCCGGACTGTTAGGAGCTCTTCAACTTCGTCACACGAGATTAGATCATACCATCTACGGCTGGGCGGCGAAAATTGATGAATATTTTATATATTGTTTTCAGGACCGTAGTTAAGTAACTTTAGTGCCATGTCTCTCGGCTAGTGCCGAACCTACAATCAGTGAAAGTTAACTTACTCGGACGTGTTTCCGACAGCCTAATCCGTACAAGTCTCAAATTGATATCATCGTCGTTGCAGGAAGCTGGCTCTAACAAAGCCAAGATTCAACTATCAATCTTTAAACACCTGTGGTTGATTGACGACTGAGAACTCTCACGGATATCTTGGCGTGTTGCCCAGAACTTGCACCTGCTGGTATTGAAATTACAGGCCAAATTATAGGCCACTTCCGCCCGTCATGGTTGCCTCTACCACAAAAATATGGCAGGCTGCCCTATCTCGATCGTTTGATCTCCGAACTCCAGCCTACACACGCATGTCTACTATTAGAACAAAGTCTCAATGCCAACCAGCATCCCGGAGAGTACTTGCCTCCCGCCGGTTCTCCCAATCCATACGGTCCGCGTATCCGAGGAAAGACTCGCAAGATAAGGATAGCATAAACACCGAGGCTACGGAGTATAGCAAAAGTGCGACAGATGATGAAGGAGCACGGCAGGAGGATGCGGCTTTCAATCCAGATATCACCAATCCGCAGGAAGAAATGGACAAGGCTGGAGAGCGAACTGGAAAAGGCACAGTGAGCATCCAGATACTGAGCGAACCCTTCCTTGGGTTCCAACTCTGGCGTGCGCAGCTATCTTGGCGCCTTCCCTTGCAGTTATGCAATGCTAGAATTGATTGAAGTTGTAACGCTATGTGAATCTGAATGGGATTACTAACATTGCTTCAATCCACAGGATACCAATAACCCACTCGATGTTAGCCCTGCAAATCCGGATGTCAGCAAGCAACGGGGGTCGACAGAAGGCGGAGCAGAGAATTCGAGTGCCAGCTCTGATTCTACAAGCGATAGGGGAAGATCCAGTGGCGGTGGGGGACCCCAAAAAGGGACTAAGGTGTCATGATTGCGGTCATATTGATCAAGACATTGCTTGCATAGCTGGTTCAAGCAGTGAGGCCAATCATATTCAAGTTATGACTATGCACCTCATGGCTCCCTGGAAACCGAATGCGTCTTGTCCTTAGGGCCGCACAACCATGCCCCAAAACCTCCGCCATCCCGGATGTACATGCCACAAAGACTATGCAGAGATGTCTCCGTTTGGGTCGGTATGATAGGATTGGCTACAGACGTACCACATTATGACCAGTGCACTGATCTTTTGCCCGAGAATGCTACAACCCGTCGAAGATTCGTAAGTGTTTCAGGGCGAAGCGAAGGCGCGATTTGATTGCATACATAAGGCGGTGTACACTACCGCGATAGCATTTGCTTTTCTCCCATAATCATTGGACAGACGGACACCCTACTGAAGTCTGCTCCAATGTGATGTGGAACATGAATATTGTTTCAGATTCTGTGAAGCATATAAATAGACGCCTGCATTCCCCCTGCATATCAAAAGATTTTAGCATCCTCACACAGCCTCCTCCACCAACTTCAGCTATTGACATCCCTATCACAATTGAACATATAGAAAGAAGCTGGAACTCTCGGCGCCTTTGAAGATGTAGGCAACGATATCAGCTTCGACTCCGGGAGTCGTTGCATCGCGGAATCCCCCAGTCGCACCATGCCTGGCGTCCGTAAGCTGGCTCTTTTTTTGTCTCAACGCCCCATCGCTTTCGGGTCTCCGAGGCCCGCTGCTGACCTCAGGCTTACGCCGCAGCTCCTGATACAGTAGCCCAAGTGAAGAAAGGCTTACGAGGCCTCTTCAAGCGTCGAAAATCGAAGGAGTCAAAGCCTCTGCAAAGCCAGCCCGAGCCTACGTCCACTTCGAGCTATGGCGGGACAACAACCACCACCGCGGCGGCCGCTGCGCCCGCGACAGCTGCAGGTGGAGCACAGGGATCAAAGAATCGTATGTAACTACTGGCTCACTTACTGTGTACCCGCTGACGATTCACAGGAGATTCGCCCCTCCCTCCTCCGCCCCAATCCGCATCAACGGACCTCAACAAAGCCCCGCAGCTTTCTGCACCAGCGCAGGTCGAGGAGGCAAATGCCATCGACCTAAACCCTTCGATACGCGGTGCCGAAGAACAACCATCGAGAGCGGTAACCGAACCCTCGACCAAGGCAACAACCGAATTATCGACAGGCCTGACTGAACCCTCAACCAAGGCAACGACCGAATTGTCATCAAAGCCAAACACAGTATCACCTCCACGACTGACCGAGACGACTACGGGCATGAGTGCTACAAGTGGACCGCTGGGCGATCATATGGAGGAGGGGTATGTAGATGATGACGAAGTCGTCGGAGCAAAGGGAGAGACGCTGGCGAAGAGCGAAAAGATGAAGAATGCGGATGGAGGGGAGAAGATTTGATAATACTTGAGATAAGGAGGGTTATGGCAGAAGCACAACCGCAGTCTAACACTACTCTCGTTATAATCAGATCGATAGCTGCTTGAAGCATGCACACAGACTGTTATGCAGGTGGGTTCTCTTGAGACAGGAATGAAAGCTATTCTATCACCGAGGAATATGATCCTGCTTCCTTGCCACACATGTTCCCACTTCATTCGTGACCCGTACCCTACCTACACCGCACTTTTTGTTATAAGAAATTCAGATCTGGCGAAATACATACAAACATATCCTCTTCCTCCTGGCTCAGAGCTCTGAATGGACTTGGAGAACCAACTTGATGACAGGTACCTTATGAGAAGAAGAGTTGACTGTTCGGTGCAATTTTATCATCTAGTGTGGATAAGTAAGGTACCTTAAATGGTTGTCATACTAGTAACCACGCTAAATTCACTTGAGGCTGTGCCTCTAGGTACTTCACAGCCATGATCGCTGGGAAGAGCATCAGATCGTCCTCATTTTCGAGCTACCATATCTTTCTTGACTTCGGCTTCGCGACCGAAGAATATACGACGCCAGCAAATGCACACCAAGCCGCATATATATCCACGCATAATGCAAATAGGTAACAGGGGTATTCTATGTGCAACTGAAAAATCTCACCTCACGCCTCGCAATGCACGACACCACACCGCCCAACACCTCCAACCCCCTCAATAATTCTCACTCAACCCATCAAACCCCGGCACATTCCCCGTACAATTAAAACCCCTCTCCCACACCCTCTTCGGCAAAATCCCCGCCTTCATCCCAGCCTGCCAATCCCACTGCGTCGCCCCCTCCGTCTTCCACGTCCAGTAAAACCAGCCCCACGCCGTCTCGTACGAGCTCATCTGGGCCTCGGCGTTGGTCATGAGCCAGGCCTTGTAGGCGTCGCTGTAGGAGGAGGGGTCGGCGTTGGCGTCGGCGCAGGAGCAGGCGGAGGATTTGGCGGGGCAGGAGGGGCGGAGGACGGAGGGGGAGCGGTCGGTGCTGTGGAGGGTGCCTTCCCAGCGGGTGCCGGCGCCGACGTCGTTGAGGTAGGTGGTGCAGTCTGTGTCGGCTTGGGACCATTCGCCGCAGAGGGTGGGACCGAAGCTTTTCAATGGGGTCAGTTGTTGGATTGTTGGTGACTGAGCGAAGACTTACCCAGTGGTCTTATCCAGACTCTGTTTCATCTGACCTGTCCACCCTGTGCAAGCATAGTTGACCTTCGCAGTGTGATTGAACGCGATCAACGCCGCGTCGAAAATCACATACTCATGCGCATCCAACACCAAACCCTCGACGCCCTGCAGCTGTCCTTGCCATTTCGTGAGGCCGAGAAAACCGTCTCCAAACGCCACCGTCTGGGTCATACCGCTCTTCCTCACAATCTGCGTCGCGCTCGTCGTCCAATCCACAACGGCCGATATCGACAACTCCGTCATCTTCGGCTCGTTGACGAGGCCATAGATGGTGATTACGTTCATATACCTTGGCTGGGCGAAGAAGGTCGAAAGCTGAGTGTGCAAGTCCAGAGACCGTTGCGCATTCAATGCTCCATCGGTTCCATTCAGCCAGCCGATGGGCCCCTGCTTCCCACTATGGTTCCATCCATTCTGGCTACCCGGCAGAGCATGCAAATCCAAATCGACTCGGAGGCCATACTTCCTTGCATACTCGATCCCCCGAAGCAGGTACCGCCAACTGATCTTCGGCACATACGGATCTCCAGGGTACGTCGTCACAGCCCAGTACGAGTACGGTATCCTGACATGATCGAAGCCGGCCGCCTGTATGGCCGCAAAATCAGACTCCGCAATGAACTGCGAATAGTGCTTTTCGATAACCTGCGCCGCTTGACTGGGACCCAGCTGCTTCGAAAGCGTCCACTCGTCCACGATGCCCTGGTTCGACTTGTACGTGTTGAAGAGGCTCGGCGTGATGAATGGTTCGATCGACAACCATCCTCCAACGTTAACGCCTCGAATCGGCATCTGCCCGTACGCCCACGCTTTGTCCAACGCTGGCACGTACTGATTCGCCTGCACCGTATCGTTCCACGTCGAGTTGAGTCCCATAACCGGCAGGCCCCCAACCGTGTCGTTCGTAAACGTAACATTGAAATCGGTCGTATCATACCACGTGAAAGGATCCAGAATCGTGTTTTTCGCTGAAGTGGGTATATCGCTTGCACTGATGCCGCTCAACTCTTTATTACTCGGATTGCCTCCGCTCGACTTCGCACCGCCGCTGCCAGCGCTATTGTTGGACTTCATATTGCTCACCACCACGGCAACAACCACAACAACAATAACCAAGACCAGCAACCCCAATGCAATCCAAGTCTTCCTTCCCCCCAACCCACCAAACCTCCTCTTCCCACCCCCCTCATCCACACTAAGATACCCACCCCTCCTCCCCCCTCCCTCCTCAAGCAACGGCCCACTAACCCTCCTCCTCTCATCCCTGCCCATCCCCTCAGACCGCCGCCGATGCTTAACCTTCTCCTTCCCCACCCGCCCCGTCACCACCCTCTCCTTCGTCCCCCGTCTCACACTATACAGCCTCTCC
>JAABUV010005108.1_pt1 | contig 15173 bp, 12 predicted proteins | sample 5559971 | NCBI WGS metagenome assembly JAABUV01 (sample SAMN10711881, study PRJNA513362) | rock metagenome | isolation source: Antarctica rocks | place: Antarctica: Victoria Land, Knobhead nord | collected 2015-12-19
TCGAGAGGCGGGAGACGTTCGGCTGGCCCAGGTCCTACCCAAAGCAGGCGCCTGACACGAGACGCCGTACACGACCACCTAGGAGCGGCGAGCAAGGGGGATCGCGCTCTCGGGCGGCGGTCAACGTGGGGCACAGGAGACAGCAGCAGTGACGCTGCGCGGGCCGCCGCACAACGGCAACTGTACCGAGGGGTACACTTGCTCCGCCGGGGTAGGCGGGGGTCATGTCACTGAAGAGCATGTCAACCAGCCGTCCGTCCCTTGCGGTCAATCTCGGTCGGGGCGTCCTGGCCGGCATGGCCGGCAGTGTGGTGATGACGGCGTTCCAGAAACTTGTGGAGATGCCCATCTCCGAGCGTGAAGACAGTTTCGCCCCGGCGGGGCTCGCCGAGAAGCTGCTGCCCATCCATCCGCAGAGCAGGGCCGGGCAGTGGACGTTGAACTACGCGGCCCACACGGCTTTGGGCGCCATGTGGGGTGCCGCTTACGGGGTGGCGGCTCACCAGGGCCTGCGTGGTACGCGAGGCGCAGCAGCGACGTTCGCCGCCATCTACGCCCAGGACCTCGTCATGATCCCAGCGCTGGGCCTAGGCAAGCCGTGGGAGTGGTCACGCAAGGACTGGACCATCGACGCCCTCGACAAGGTCGTGGTGATCGCCGCGACTGGGGCAATCTTCGACCGCGTCCTCGGTCCGAACGCCAACTCATAGCAGCCTGGGTGATGAGCAGGCCCACTTGGTGGTGGGCGCGGTGACGGCGATCGCGGACTACGCCCTGCTCGGGGACTGCCAGGGTGCTGCGCTGGTTTCGCGGGACGGCTCGGTCGACTGGTGGTGCCCGGCTCGGTTCGACGCGCCGAGTGTCTTCACCCGGCTGCTGGACGTTCAGGCCGGGCACTGGTCGATCCGGCCGGGCGGCGAGTTCACCGTGACCCGCCGCTACGTCGAGGGCAGCATGGTCGTGCAGACCGACTTCACCACCGCCGACGGCACGCTGCGGCTCACCGACGCGCTCGCCCTCGGCCCGGGAGAGCGGGGCCACCAGATCGGTGACGCCTCCCCGCATGTGCTGGTGCGCCGCGTGGAGGCGCTGCACGGCGAGGTCGAGGTCGAGCTGGAGCTGGTGGCCCGGCTGGAGTACGGACTGGTCACCCCACAGCTCAGCGCCACCCCGCTGGGGATCGAGCTCAGCGGCGCGGCGGAGCGGCTGACCTTGACCGGCGACCGGCCTCTCACCGTCGAGCAGGACCGGGTCGTGGCGCGGTTCACGCTGCGGGAGGGAGACAGCGCGGTCTTCGGGCTGCATCACCGCCGGTCCATCGGCCCGGTCAGCGCCCCGGTGGACGCAAGGGGGACCCTGGAGGACACGGTGGCGGGTTGGCAGTCGTGGACCGGGATGCATCAGGGCTATCAGGGCCCCTACCGGCAGCAGGTGACGCGCAGCGGTCTGGTGCTGCAGGCGCTGACTTACCGGCCGACCGGCGCGGTCATCGCCGCGGCCACCACCTCACTGCCGGAGGAGATCGGGGGCAGCGCGAACTGGGACTACCGGTTCGCCTGGCTCCGCGACGGCAGCTTCACCCTCAAGGCGCTGTGGGTCGCTGCCTGCCCGGACGAGGGGCAGCGCTTCTTCGAGTGGATCGCGGCCTCCACGGGCCCGCTCGACGGCGAGCGTCAGGTGCCGGTCATGTTCGGTGCCGGCGGGGAGCGCGACCTCACCGAGCACCGGCTCGATCACCTGGCGGGCTACGCCGGCAGCCAGCCGGTGCGGGTCGGCAACGACGCTTGGACCCAGAAGCAGCTCGACGTGCTCGGCGAGGTCCTGGAGTGCGCCTGGGTGCTGCGCGAGCAGCTCGGCGAGCTGACCCTGCAGACCGCCGCGCTGCTGCGCGCGCTGGCTGACCGCGCCGCCGCCAGCTGGCGGGAGCCGGACGCCGGGATCTGGGAGGGCCGGGAGGGTCAACGCGACTACCTCACCTCGAAGCTGATGTGTTGGGTCGCCGTGGACCGCGCGATCAACCTCGCCGACCGGCTCGGCGAGGAAGCCGACGTAGCGGGGTGGCAGCGCGCGCGGGAGGAGATCCGGGCGGCGATCCTCGACCGCGGCTGGAACGAGCAGGTCGGGTCGTTCACCGGAGCGTTCGACTCCGACCACCTCGACGCCGGGGTGCTGCTCCTGCCGATCGTGGGGTTCCTGCCCGGCGACGACGAGCGGGTCGTGGCGACCCTGGACGCGATCGAGCGGGACCTGTCCACCGACGCGCTGGTGCAGCGCTGGACCGGCTCCGGGGACGAAGGCGCCTTCATCATCTGCTCCTACTGGCTGGCGGCAGGCCGGGCGATGGCCGGGCAGGTCGACCGCGCCAGGCAGATCTTCGAGACCGTCACCGGCTACGCCAACGACCTGGGGCTGCTGTCGGAGGAGATCGACCTGCGCGACAAGACCCTGATCGGCAACTTCCCGCAGGCGCTGTCCCACATCGGGCTGGTCAACGCCGCCTGGGCCATCAGTCAGGCCGAGACCCGCGGCCAGCACGACCAGCGGGACTAGCGAGCGCAGGCACCACCAGACCGGCACGTCCACATCGGCAACCAGGAAGAGCAATCACATGGGCAAGCTTCAGGACAAGGTCGCGTTCATCACCGGCTCGGACTCCGGGATCGGGCAGGCCACCGCGGTGGAGTTCGCCCGCGAGGGCGCCGACGTCGTCGTGCACTACCTGCACGACGAGCAGGGCGCGAACGCCACCCGCGAGCAGGTCGAGGCGCAGGGCCGCCGGGCCGTGATCGTGCAGGGCGACCACGGCTACGAAGACCAGGTCCAGCGCATGTTCCAGGCCGCGCTCGAGGCGTTCGGCCGCGTCGACATCCTCATGAACAACGCCAGCGCCGACGCCTCCGGCACCTACGTGGCGGACCTGAACATCGAGGACTTCGAGCGCACCCTGCGCAGCAACCTGATCGGGCAGCTGATCTGCTCCAAGCACTTCATCAACCACCGCAAGCAGGCCGGCGGCGGCGGGAAGATCATCAACACCACGTCGGTGCACCAGGAGCAGCCCCGCGCCGGCGCCGCGGACTACGACTGCTCCAAGGGAGCGCTGCGCAACCTCACCCGGACCCTCGTCCTGGAGGTCTCCGAGATGGGCATGACCGTGAACAACATCGCCCCGGGCATGGTCCTGACGCCGTTCAACCAGAAGGCGATCGACGACCCGGACTTTCGCGAGAAGCAGGTCCAGAGCATCCCGCTCAAGCGCGCCGCGCAGCCCGAGGAGATCGGCCGGCTCGCGGTGTTCCTGGCCTCCAGCGACGCCGACTACGTCACCGGCGCCACCTACGTGATGGACGGCGGGCTGATGCAGATGTCGGGTCAGGGAGCCTGACCCGCAGCCGGACCCCGCCCATCCACGACGACCGGAGCCCGCATGACCCTGATCGCCGCCAGCCCTGCCCTGACCAGCACCCCGAGCCCGCCGCCTGCGGCGGAGCTGCTCGCCCGGTTTCTCGCCGTCCGCGCACTCACCGAACGCCTGGCCGCGCCGCTGTCGGCGGAGGACCAGACGGCGCAGTCGATGCCCGACGCCAGCCCGACGAAGTGGCACCGCGCCCACACCTCCTGGTTCTTCGAGGAGTTCCTGCTCGGCCCGGCCGGTGCCTACCGGCCCTTCGACCCGACGTTCGGGTATCTGTTCAACTCCTACTACGAGGCGGTCGGTCCGCGGCACCCGCGTGCGCAGCGTGGATTGGTGACCCGGCCCTCGACCGCCGACGTCGGCCGGTACCGGGCACACGTCGAGCAGGCGGTCGTCGCGCTGCTGCAGCGCGGCGTCGACGCGGCGCAGGCCGAGGTCGTCGAGCTGGGCCTGAACCACGAGCAGCAGCACCAGGAGCTGCTGGTCATGGACGCCCTGCACCTGCTGTCCGGCCACCCCTTCGCCCCGGCGATGCTCGACCGGCCGGACGAGGACGACCCCGACCCGGTGCCGCTGACCTGGCGGGCGGTGCCGGGCGGGCTGCACGACATCGGCCATGACGGCGTCGGCTTCGGTTACGACAACGAAGGCCCGCGGCACACCGTGCACCTCGTGCCGTTCCAGATCGCCGAGCGCGCCGTCATCAACGACGACTGGTTGGCGTTTGTCGCCGACGGCGGCTACGCGCGCCCGGAGCTGTGGCTGGCCGACGGATGGGCAGCGGTGCAGCAGCAGGGCTGGCAGGCGCCGGGGTACTGGCAGCAGCACGACGGCCAGTGGGTCGCGTTCGGTTCCGCCGGGCTGCGGCCGCTGCGCCGGGGCGAGCCTGTCTGCCACGTCTCGTTCTACGAGGCCGACGCCTACGCCCGCTGGGCCGGCGCCCGGCTGCCGACGGAGGCGGAGTGGGAGGTCGCCGCCCGCGACGTCGCCGGGCTGCGCGGGCAGCTGCTGGACCCTGACCGGCTGCATCCCGGGCTGGCCGGTCGGCACATGCTCGGCGACGTGTGGGAGTGGACCTCCAGCGCCTACCTGCCCTACCCCGGGTTCCGGCCGGTGGAGGGCGCGGTCGGGGAGTACAACGGCAAGTTCATGTCTGATCAGCACGTGCTGCGCGGGGCGAGCTGCGCAACCCCTGCCGGGCACGAGCGGCTGACCTACCGCAACTTCTACCCCGCCGCCGCCCGATGGGCCTTCGCCGGTCTGCGCCTGGCCCGCCCGTGACCGCCGTCGATCCCCAGACCGCCCCCCGCGACGGCGGGGAACACGACGCAGTGCCCGTCGGGGCGGGCTTCCGGATGGACCGCCACCTCGCGCCGTCGGCGCTTCGCGACGCGCTGGAGGCCGACGTCCGGGCCGGACTCACCAGCACACCCAAGACGCTGCCGCCGAAGTGGTTCTACGACGCCCGCGGCTCGCAGCTGTTCGACGAGATCACCCGGCTGCCTGAGTACTATCCGACCCGCCGGGAACGCGCAATCCTGCAGGCGCATGCCACCGACATCGCGGCGCTGGTCGCGGCCGACACCCTGGTCGAGCTGGGCAGCGGCACCTCGGAGAAGACCCGGCTGCTGCTGGATGCGTTGCAGCAGGCCGGGACGCTGCGGCGCTACCTGCCGTTCGACGTCGACGAGACGGTCCTGGCCGCGGCGAGCGCGGCGGTGGCCGGTGAGTACCCGGGGATCGCGGTGCACGCCGTCGCGGGCGACTTCGAGCATCACCTGCCGCTGCTGCCCGCCGGTGGCCGCCGGCTGGTGGTGTTCCTGGGCGGCACCATCGGTAACCTGCTGCCCGCACAGCGCGCCCGGTTCCTGCGCACCCTCGCGCAGAACTTGGCCCCCGGCGACGGCCTGCTGCTCGGCACTGACCTGGTCAAGGACCCCGCTCGGTTGGTCGCCGCCTACGACGACGCGGCGGGTGTCACCGCCCAGTTCAACCGCAACGTGCTGCGTGTGCTCGCCCGCGAGCTCGGTGCCGACGTCGACCCCGACGCGTTCGCCCACGTCGCCCGGTGGGACGCCGAGAACGAGTGGGTCGAGATGCGCCTGCGGTCGCGGCGCGAGCAGGTGGTGCGCGTCCTGGACCTGCAGGTGCCCTTCGCCGAGGGTGAGGAGCTGCGCACCGAGATCAGCGCCAAGTTCCGCCGGGAGCGGGTCGCCGGCGAGCTCGCCGCCGCCGGGTTCCGGCTGCGGTCGTGGTGGACCGACCCGCAGGGCGACTACGCGCTCTGCCTGGCCACCAAGCCGCCCTCGGCGACCCGGGCGCCGGCACCCCAGCCGACCGCGCCGGTTCGCAGCAGCCAGGCACCGAGCGGATGACGCCGCCCACACCAGAACCGTCCACGCCGGAACTGCCCGGGGCGGGGCTGCTCGGGGCGGGGCTGTCCGAGACTGAGCTGCCCAGCGGCCGGCAGTACACGATCGTGCACGGCGCCGACCGGGCGACCGTGGTGGAGGTCGCGGCGGGTTGCGGTCCTACGTCGCCGACGGGCGCGAGCTGCTCGACGGGTACGCCGAGGACCAGATGGCCAGCAGCGCCCGAGGCCAGCCCCTGATCCCCTGGCCGAACCGGCTGCGCGACGGCCAGTACACGTGGGAGGGCGAGACGCATCAGGCGCCGCTGAGCGAACCCGACAAGGGCAACGCGATTCACGGCTTCCTGCGGTTCGCCAACTGGACCTGCCTGGGCCAGAGGACCAGCGCAGTGGACCTGGGCCAGGTCCTGCACCCCCGCCCCGGCTACCCGTTCACCCTCGCGGTGCGGCTGTCCTACCGGCTCGGCCCCGACGGGCTCACCGTCACCACCACCGCCCGCAACGTCGACAGCCAGGCCCTGCCTACGCAGCCGGCCAGCACCCCTACCTGGCCGCGCCCACCGGGCTCGTGGACGACTGCGTCCTGCAGGCACCGGGCGCCAGGTACCTGCCGGCTGATGACCGCGGCATTCCCACCGGCCGAGAGTCGGTGCACCGCAGCGGGTACGACTTCAGGGCCGGCCGCGCGATCGGGGCGACGCAGCTCGACCTGGCCTTCACCGACCTGGACCGCGACGTCGACGGCCGGGCCTGGGTCCGGCTGCAGGCGCCGGACGGGCGGGGCGCAGCGGTCTGGCTCGACGACGGCTACCGGTATCTGGAGCTGTTCACCGGCGACAGCCTGCCGCAGGCGCAGCGCCGGCGCCGCGGCCTGGGGATCGAGCCGATGACCGCCCCTCCCAACGCGTTCCAGACCGGCACCGACGTGCAACGCCTCGAGCTAGGCGAGACCAGCAGCGCCAGCTGGGGAGCCCGCTCCCTGCGCTCAGCTAGCCGAGCAGAGGCTTCGGGCCAGCCCGGCGCCGGAAGGCAGCGGCATCCGCACCGCAACACCCACAACAGGAGGTCCGTATGACAGACCAGTTCGACGCGATCGTGATCGGGATGGGGCCGGGAGGTGAGGTGACCGCCAGCCAGCTGCTCCAGGCCGGCAAGCGGGTCGCTGTCGTCGAGCGGGAGCTGATCGGGGGGGAGTGCGCCTACTGGGCCTGCATCCCGTCCAAGACCCTGCTGCGCTCGCCGGAGGCCAAAGGCGAGGTGGACCGGGCCGCCGGGGTCGCCGGCGCCCGGCTGGACTGGCCGTCCACCCGGGACCACCGGGATTCCATGATCCGGAACCTGGACGACAGCAACCAGGTCGAGGGCTACCAGAAGTCCGGCGCCACGGTGATCAAGGGTGCCGCGCGGATTACCGGCCCGGGCACCGTCGACGTCGCCGGTCAGACCCTTTGCGCCGAGCACCTCGTCATCGCCACCGGCTCGGACGCGGTGGTCCCGCCCATCGAGGGCCTGGACGCGGTGCCGGTCTGGACCAACCGGGAAGCCACCACGCTGACCGAGATCCCGAACCGGGTGCTGATGATCGGGGGCAGCGCGGTCGGCGTGGAGCTCGGCCTGTTCCTGCGTCGCTTCGGCGCGCAGGTGACCATCCTGGAGCGTTCCGCGCGGCTGCTGTCCCGGGAGGACCCCCGGCCTGGCGAGCTCACCGAGGTCTACCTGCGCAGCGAGGGCATCGACGTGCGCACCGGCTCCAGCGCCGCCCGGGTCCGCCGCGACGGCACCGACACGGTGGTCGAGGTCGATGGCGGCGGCGAGGTGCGCTGCGACGTCATCATCGTCGGCACCGGTCGCACGCCACGCGCCGGTGACCTGGGGCTCGACACCGTCGGGATTGAGCTCGGTCCCCGAGGCGAGCTCGTCGTCGACGAGCACTGCCGGGCCGGCGACGGGGTCTGGGGCGTCGGTGACGTCACCGCGGTGATGCCGTTCACCCACGTCGCCATGTATCAGGGGCGGGTGGTTGCCGACAACATCCTCGGGCGGCCCCGGACGGCCCGCTACGAGGGCATCCCGCGGGTCGTGTTCACCGACCCTGAGGTGGCCGCCGTCGGGCTCACTCGCCGGCAGGCCGAGGACCAGGGCTGTTCGGTGTCGGCTGCCGAGGTCGACCTCACGCAGGCCATCGCCCGTCCGTGGACCTACGAGAAGGACCCCCGCGGCCACCTCGGGGTGCTGGCCGACCGCGACCGTGGCGTGCTGCTCGGCGCCTGGGCCGTCGGTCCGCAGGCCAGCGAGTGGATCCACACCGCGGCGCTCGCCGTCCGCGAGCAGATACCGATCGAGCGTCTGCTCGACCAGGTCGCGCAGTTCCCCACCTACAACGAGGGCTACCTCAAGGCCCTCCAGCAGCTCGGCCACTGACCGGCGACGGGACGAGGTCGCAGGGGCGACTGCCGGTCACCGGAACCGGGCCGGTCGGGATCACGGGTCCCTGAGACCGTGTGCTGTGGCCCGCTGAGCCTCTTAAGGGGCCGGTTGTTCGTGGCGCAATCAAGCAGTGTCGCGAGGGAGCATCCGTCGTTCTCAGGTCCACCAGCCAGCCAGCCGGCCGCCCGCCCGGAGGCCCAGGGTGAGCCAGTACGTCGACATGGACGCAAGACGCTCTTCCCCACCAGCTCGGCTCGCCCTATCAGTCAGTAACGCCACCGCTCGGTGGAGGACCAGGAGACTCATCATGACCGTCGCGGTGTTCTTCGACTACACCTGCGGATATTCCAACCGGGCCCGGCACTGGCTCGACGCGCTGGAAGACGCCGAGATCGACTGGCGGCCCTTTTCGCTGCTCGAGCAGAACTCCCGCGACGACGGGACGCCGGTTTTCGAGCAGGCCCAGTACGCCGACAACCCGTCGCTGATCGCCCTGGCGGTGCACGAGCAGGTCCGCGCGCAAGGCGGCGACCTGCACGCCTACCGGCGGCGGATGTTCGCCGCCTGGCACGAGGAGCCCGGGCGGCTGAGCACCCAGGACATCGTCGATCTCGGCAGGGACGCCGGGCTGCGCGACTTCGGCCGCGACGCCGGCTTCGCGGCACTGGCCGCTCAGCACGCCGAGGCGGCCAAGCTCGGGGTGTTCGGCACTCCCACGCTCGCGCTGGGTCGTCGACCGGGCACGGCCGCTGTGGGAGGCGGTCAGTCAGCTGGCTGTCAGCGGGCAGGACCTGCGGGAGTGGCAGCAGGTGACCCCGCCCAACGAGACCGGCTGATGGCGGCCGGTTTCGGTCTTGCGGTACTGGTCAACCTGGTCCAGTTGGTGCTACGGCTTCTACGGCTTCTGGCTGGTGTGGCGGGTGCTGCTGCCGGTACTGCCCAGCGCCCGCAACCCCGATCAGACCATCTCGCCGTTCGCCGGCCCCCTGACCGACCCGCTTGTGCTCCCGCTGGTTCGGCTGCTGCGGCTGCCCCGATGGCCGGCTGCGCTGCTGCTGCTTGCTGACTCCGGCGCCCTGGCAGTGCTTGGCCGGGTCGGGTGAACCACGCGGCGCGACGTTGGCACACTGCCGAACGACGGGCCTGCCGACCTCGTCGCCGTCGGCCGCGCGTTCATCGCCAACCCCGACCTGGTCCGGCGCCTGCAGCTCGACGCGCCGCTCTGCTCGGCAGACGAGACCAGCTTCGACGGCGGCACCGACGCCGGGTACATCGACTACCCCGTCCTCGACCGGGCCGCTTGACGGGTCCCCCGCCGGGCACCTGCACCGGGCGGGGGTGCCACACGTCGTGCCTGGCCGGCAGCGTGTCCCGAAGTCGCCGCCGGGTAGCTGGACAGGTATGAGCCTGACCAAGGGAAGCGGCCCCTTCGGCGAGCACCCGGCCGGGGCCTTCAACTTCGACCCGCACCCGCCGGAGCACGTGCTCTACGTGGAGGACGTCCCCCGCCGGGTCCGGGTCCTACTCGGGGACGAGCTCGTAGCTGACAGCGACGAGGTGCGTCTGCTGCACCCGCCAGGGCGTACGCCGACGTACCTCTTCCCGGCGGCGCACGTGCGGACCGACTGCTTCGAGCCGAGCGAGCGGCGGCAGTCCGACCCCGGCATGGGCGAGCGGACCTACTGGCGAGTGCGCGCCCGGAGCGAGGTCGCCGAGAACGCGGCGTACTCGTGGCAGCAACCGCCGCAGAGCGCAGCGGCGATCGCCGGACAGATCGCGTTCGACTGGGACTCCGTCACGGTCTTCGAGGAGGACGAGGAGGTCTTCGTCCACCCCCGAGACCCCTACACCCGCATCGACGTCCTGCGCAGCTCCCGTTCGGTCCGCGTGATGGTGGACGACGTGGTGATCGCTGAGTCCAGCCGCCCGAGGATGCTCCTGGAGAGCGGGCTGCCCGTGCGGTGGTACCTGCCGCCCGAGGACGTCCGGACCGATCTGCTCGAGCCCAGCTACGCGACCAGCCGCTGCCCCTACAAGGGCATCGCGCACTACTGGTCGCTGCGCGTCGGCAACCGGTACGACAAGGACCTGGCGTGGACCTACCCGGAGCCGTTCCACGACGCCGACGCCGTGCGCGGGCTGCTGTGCTTCCCGCAGGAGCGCACCCGGGTCGAGGTCACGAGGAACGAGCGCGAAGGAGTCCCCGGCAAGGCGTGAGCCGCGGACACGCCATCTTTCCGGCGCGCCGGCTGGAGAAAGCGCCCGGGCGTGGACGCGTACGCCTGACCCCGGCCACTACCCAGACGCCGACCGCGACCAACGCAGCAGCAATCCGGGCCACCGGCCAGTTCCTCGACGTGTGACGGCGAGCATCGTCATCGCGCCGCGCGGTCGGCGATGTAGCCGGTCCAGTTCCCGCCGGCGAGCGCCCGCCACCGGTCGACCGCCTCCGGTGTGAGGCCGAGCAGGTCGGCCAGGATCGACGGCGGGACCTCCCGGGCGAGCTCGAGCAGGGCGCTGTTGCGGGCGCCTCGAACGGGGATGCCGAGCGTGGTCAGCCGCCGGGCTAGGCCCTTGTCACCGATCGGCTGACCGGCCCGGCGGCCGGGGAACAGCCACTCCTGCCCGGCGGGGAAGGACTGGGCGAGGCCGAGGGTGGCCGCGTCGGGCGCGGAGCCGGCCGCGAGCTCCCGGGCGAGCTGGTCCAGCGGCGGTGCCAGCAGCAGGGCCTCACTGCCGAGGCTGATGGTGGTGCGCCCGCCGGTGGTGGTGACGTCCTTGCGGCGCAGCGCTGCGAGGCGCCGCACGGGCTGGCCGTAGAGCAGCACCAGCGACCCAGCCAGGCGGTGGCCCGCGGGGAGGTTGTCGTCGTGCAGGAGACGCTGGGCCAGGCTCCAGCGCTGCTGGTTCGGCAGGAACGCGCTCGGCGCCCAGCGCCGGCGGTTCGGCAGGGCCGCCGGGCCGGTGAGCGTGTTGCGCCGGGCCCACGACAGGAACGCGCCGACGTCCCGGACGTAGCCGGGGTGCTGGGTCGCCCACTCGTCCAGCGCGACCTGCGGCAGGTTGCGGAGCCCGACGTTGCGGTCGCGCAACCAGCCGAGCAGGCGGGCGACCCGCCGCAGGGTGTTGGTGGCGGCGTGGCAGACGCCGACCGTGCTGGCGCCACGGTCCAACCGGCTCCGGACGTGGGGAAGCACGTGGAAGGCGGCGTAGCGGCGCAGGACGGCAGCGTCGTCGGGGTGGGCCTGTTCCAGCATTGCGCCCAGCGTCCGCTCGAGGCGGGACAGGTGCTCGTCGCGTGCGGGCAGGGCTCCGCTGGTGACCAGCAGCTGCCGCAGGTGCTCTACGGCGTTGGCCCGCCCGCGTTCGGGTCCCGCCTGGTCGTCCAGCGCTTGGTGGGTGAGCGGGAGCCGGCCGTGCGCCAGCTCCACCAGCAGGTCGCGGCTGCGGCCGCGCTGCAGCCAGGTCAGCGCGGTGCGCGGCGAGTCGACGTTCCCCAGCGCGGTGACGAAGCCGCGCAGGCGCTCGTCGACGAGACCGTCCTCGGGCCGGCTGAGCAGGCTGGTGATGCGAGCGCGCAGCTGACAGCGCTGGCAGCGGCGGCCCACCCGCGCGAGGGGGTCGCGGGTGAACGAGAAGATTGTGTCGCCGCAGCGGGAGCACCGGTGGCAGGCGCTGCCGCCGCAGCGCGGGCACGGGTCCTGGTGGGTGTGTGGCCGCGGGTGCTCGCAGGTGCTGCAGACCCGCTGCGGGAGGTAGCGGCAGGAGCCGCAGAGCTCCTCGTGGCCGAGGCGGACCGACACCGGGGCGAGCCGCCCGCACCTGTGACAGGGCCGGGATGCCTTCGGCCCTGTGGACTCGGCGCACGTCGGGCACGCGGGGCTGGCACCGGCAGGACGGCAGCCAGAGCATCGCACTGCTTCGTGGCCCGGCCGGCGGCACGGCTTGGTCTGGGTGTCGCAGTTCGGGCACTTGGCCGCCCGGAACACCGCTGCGCACTGCTTGCACAGGGGCTTGCCACCGGCGGTCCGGCCGCCGCGTGGCGCGACGTCGCTGCACCGGGAGCAGATGCTCGTGGTCATCCGCGAGGCGCAACGGCCGCAGGCACCGCCGCCGTTCGTGCGCAGCCGCACGACCATCGGGCTGGTCGAGCCGCACCACTCGCAGCGCGGTAGCGTCGCCCCGCGCACTCCCACCGCGAACAGCGCGCGGGCGAACTCCTGGGTGACCTCCCGGCTGCGGCTGCTGCCGCCCGTCAGGTAGTCGGGGTGAGCCTCCAGGTCCGCCCGCAGCGCCACCAGGCGCGACGAGTCAAAGGTCAGCTGCCTCGCGACCGCAGCCACGACGGTCCGGTCGACGTGCGGGTCCAGACGCACGACGGCGTCGACGACCGACACGAATGCGGCGTCCGGCGGCAGCGATGGCCGTGCGTTTGGCGATCCGGCGCTCACCCGTCGGTGAGGCGGACGCGGGTCGGCCGGGCCGACCGGTCTGGCGGAGCCGGTCCGTCGTCGCTCTGCCCGGCGCCGACCGCGCGGACCTTGCCCTGTTGGCGACTGCTGACGGTCACCTCGATCAGGTCGTTCGGGGTGCAGCCCAAGGCGTCGCAGACCGCCGCGAGCATCTTCATGTTCAGGCGCTCGGGCGGCTGGGTGACCAGCCGGTAGACCTGCGTCGCTGACAGCGTCACCCCGCGCTCGACGAGCAGCGGCATCAGGTCGGTCGTGGAGAACATGCCGTGCGCGGCCATCAGCTGCCGCAGCTTCCACTCGATCCCGACCTGCCGTGCCCTCATCGCTCACCTGCCCCGGCCGCTGAGCCTGCTCCAGTCGCTGTGCCGGCTGCGGCGGCGGCCTGGCGGTCCAGCGCTGCCCGCAGCGCCTGGTTCTTGAAGTCGCCGCTGACGCCGGTGTAGAGCGCGGTCGTGGCGCCCCAGGCGTGGCCGACCTGCTGCTGCACGAACAGCGGATCCAGGCCGTCCTCGACCAGGTGCGTGACGTAGGAGTGCCGCAGGCAGTGCGGGTGCAGCTCAGCCGGCAGCCCCAGCTCGTCGCGGTACTCGGCGAACCGGCGGCTGACGTGGTCGGCGCTGACCCGCCCACCCCGCTCGGTCGGCCACATCACCGACCCCATCGCCGTCCCGTACTGCGGCCGGACCTGCCGCACGTACTCATCGAGCACGGTCGGCGCCCACGGCATCACCGTCAGGACCGTCCGCCGCCGGGGCGGGCTGCCCTTGCTGGCCTTGCCCCAGCGCACCGCACACAGCCCGTACCCCCCGAACTCCGGCGCCTTCGGGTTCCCGCCGAAGTCGACCAGGTCGAGCATTGCCGCCTCCCGGCGACGCAGCCCGAACGCGTAGATCACCTTGAACAGCGTTGCGTCCCGCCACGCGGCGAGCCAGCCCTTGCGGCCCTGCCGGGCCCGGACCGCGACCTGCTCGTCGGCATGGTCGAAGAACATCTCGATCTCCGCCCGGGACAGCGGGCGGACCTGCGGGCGCGCCTCCACCTCCAGCACGTGCGCGACGGTGTTCCACTCGTGGCACACCTGCACCGGGTGCGAACCGAACCGCTCCCAGCACAGCTGCCCCCACTCGTAGCGCGGGTCGACGAGGTAGTCGCAGAACTGCCGCAGGTGCCCCTGGTAGGCCCGCAGCGTCGGAGCGCTCAGACCGCGGCCGCGCAGCTCCGCCGACCAGTCGTCGACGTCGGCCGGCCGCCACTGCCACGGGTACTCCCCGGCGAACTCACCGAACCGGCGGACCGCCGACAGCCGCGCCTCCACCGTCACCGGGCTCAGCGCGCGGGCCGCCATCTGCGCCCGCCAACCCGTCCACATCGCCTGCACGACCGCGTCCTCCGGGTGCAGATGCACCACCGACGACGGCACCAGCTCCGCCGCCCGCATGCCCGCCCGGACCAGTTCGTTGGACACCCGACCCCCTCCTACCGAGGCTGCAGCAGACGGTCAGACCTTGCACCAGATGTAGGAGACGTGTCAAAGCAGCAGGTCAGAGCTGGTGGCGTCGACAGCGCTCCAAGGCGAGGTGGTAGGCAGAGGGACCGGCGTGTACCGGCCCAGGCAGCATCTCGCGAGCTCGTGAATGGGTAGCAGTTGCAATAGGCCAGAGTGCAGCGGCATCCCGCCAGCCATCGCCACATCGAACACCCGTTCGGCAGCGAGTCGTCAGCCGGCTGCCTGTGAACAGCCGGCGACGCGCTTCCAACAGCTAAGCGAGACCGCCCGCGCACGGCCGCTCCGGCCGCGCACGTCCCCCTCCCGGGGCCCGACGCCTCGCCGTACGCGCCAGGTCAGAAGCACACCCCGGAGCGACCGCGCCAACACCCCACCACTTCTGATCGCCCCGCCAGTCTGCCGTCGATGATGGCACGCCCCGGGCGGCCTGCGGCCGCGGTGCCGGCCGGCGACTTCGCCGCGGTGGTCCAGTGGGTGTGGGGCGGCGGGTCGTCCCAGCCTGACAGGGCGGGGACCCCGACCGGTCAAGACCCCACGGTCGCGGACGTCAATCCTGCGCCGGGGCGTCCAAGCCGAAGGTCGACTGCCACTTGATCGAATAGCACGCGCCGCACTGACGGGAGCAAGCGCTGACGTGTCGGCCTGCGAGGCACGCACAACGTCGACTCGAGCCCGGGCCGAGCTGCCGTCCGGCGGCTTCTGAAGGCGTTCACCGTCTACCCGTTGCCCGGCGGGGCTCACGGGAGCTGTCCTGCGCTTAGCTTAGACCGAGATCCGCCAGTAGCGCTGGGCTGGTGGGCGTGTTGAAGCAGCAGATGCCCTGTCAGGTAGGGAGAATTGGGGTTGCGAAGACCGATCCTGACCCACCAGAAGGGCACCTGCTCGGTGAAGAAACTACGGCGTCGTAAGCGTTCGGCAAAGCGTTGTGCCCGTCGTGTCGGGGTCGGTGAGCCGGACCGGACACTGACCGGGCTGGCGGGG
>JAABUV010005110.1_pt1 | contig 15171 bp, 9 predicted proteins | sample 5559971 | NCBI WGS metagenome assembly JAABUV01 (sample SAMN10711881, study PRJNA513362) | rock metagenome | isolation source: Antarctica rocks | place: Antarctica: Victoria Land, Knobhead nord | collected 2015-12-19
GATCCGACCTTCATGGGCGGCCAGTGCGGAGGCGGCCTTGTAGATGGTTAAATCCGCCCGGAGGCCGTCGGCCCCTTCGCGGGCGCACCGGGCGCAAAGGGCATCCAGCACGGCGGTCGGGACGGTAACCGACGGCAGGATCCGGCGCGCCTCGACGATCCGCCGCCCTTCCTCGCCGTCGGCCTGTGACCATTGGTCGCGGAAGCCGGTCGGGTCGGCCTCGAAGGCCAGTCGGCGACGGACGACCTCGGCTCGCTGGCGGGGGTCGGCCATCGGCTCGACATCGACGGCCAGGCCGAAGCGGTCCAGGAGCTGGGGGCGGAGGTCGCCCTCCTCGGGGTTCATGGTCCCCACCAGAACGAACCGCGCGGGGTGCGCGAAGGTCAGCCCCTCGCGTTCGACGTGGTTCACGCCCATCGCCGCCGCGTCGAGCAGGAGGTCGACCAGGTGGTCGGCCAGCAGGTTGACCTCGTCGATATAGAGCAGGCCGCGGTGGGCCCGGGCCATCAAGCCGGGCTCGAACGACCGGGCGCCAGTGGCGAGGGCTCGCTCGATGTTCAGGCTCCCGACCACCCGGTCGTCGGTCGCGCCCACGGGGAGGTTGACCAGGGAGACAGGTCGGCGGACGACCCGGGCCCCTTCCAGGAGCGGCCAGCCGTCGACCTCCTCGCCCGGCGCCCGGTGGAACGGGTCCCCCTCGTAGACCTCGATGGCCGGCAAAATGTCGGCCAGGGCCCGGACGGCGGTGCTCTTGGCCGCCCCCTTGGAACCCCGGATCAGGACCCCGCCGAGGCCCGGGGCGATCGCCGCCAGGACCAACGCCCGCTTCATCGAGGTCTGGCCGACGATCGCCGAGAAGGGATAAGTCCGCGATCCAGTCATGAATTTGCCTGGGTCCCGAGCGGGGATTCGTCGTAACGCGCCAGGAGGTCGGCCGGGCCGGCAAAGATGGCAACACACCCGGCGGCCCGGAGGTCGGCCTCGGAGAAGCCGCCGCAGAGCACGCCGATCGTCGGGATCCCCGCCTTGGCCGCCGCGATGGCATCCCAGGGCGTGTCGCCGACGACGATCGCCCGCGACGGGTCGATCCCCCCCAGCTTCGCCAGCGCGGCGTGGAAGATGTCGGGGTGCGGCTTCGACTTCTCGGCGTCGTCGGAGGAGGTCGACTCGCCGATCAGGTCGTCGATCTTCGCAATCTTCTCATATTTCTCCAGCTCCTCCTCCTTGGCCGAGGAGGCCAGAACGATCTTCTTGCCGTCGGCCTTGATCCGCTCGAACAGCTCGCGGACCATCGGGAAGGCGTGGATGTGCGGCAGGTACTCATCCTTGAAGAAAGTATCACGTTCCTTGGACATTTGCTTGCCGATATGCTCGATCTCCTCCTCGGAGAGGAAGACGGGCATCAACTGGTCGCCGCCCTTGCCGATCTGGGCGCGGATGTCCTCGAACGGGACGTCGTGGCCGTGGCGGGCCAGGGCCCAGAGCCAGGCTCTGGCGTGGTAATCGACGGTGTCGATCAGGGTCCCGTCGACGTCGAAAATGACGGCCTCTATCATGGTTGCCTCGCTGCTGGAGTCAGGGATCTTCGCCGCAGACCCGTCGGGCGTCGACCTCGAACGGGTTGTCTAGATAATAGTGATCGCCCCTGGCGTAAGCCCAGACGCTGGCGAGGAGATAGGCCGGCAAAAAAGCCGGACCCCATCGCTCAACCTGCCGGACGTGGGCTTGCTCGTGGTTCCGGCAGACCCGGAGGCAGCGCCGGTCGCGACCGAGGATCACGTGCCCTAAGGTCATGGCCGACGCCCGGACCGCCCGGTATTCCAGGAACCGGCGGGCGAACCCGCCGTGAAACTCCAGGGCCCCCCGCCGGACCTGGACCTTGCCGCTGGTCGCCAGGGTCAGGCCCCCGGCGACCAGGCCCACCAGGGTCGTCGGGAACGCCCAGGTGTAGAGCAGGAGCCGGGCCGTCTTGCGCCAGGGTCCCACGGGCGCGACTCCCGATCTGGTGCAACTCGGGGGCCGGACCTCAGGACGCCCGGGCCGGCTTGAGCACCCGGGCCGCCCGGAGCTTCCGGGCGATCGTCCACGACCCGTAGCCCGAGGTACCCAGGATCAGAGCGGTGATCGTGAGGAGGCAGACGTGCTCGAAGACGGTGTTGGGCGAGTATTCGTGGCCGAGGAGTTCGACGGCGACGTGGTGGGCGAGGAAGATCATCAGATCGGGATCCTTTCGAAGAGTGATGGGAGGATCAGCGGCGTTCGAGGACGCTTTCATTCCGGAGGTAGATTTCGCGGAGGGCCTCGACGGTCGCGGGGTCGGGTTGCTCCCAGAGGCCGCGGTCGACGGCCTCCAGGAGCCGCTCGGCCATCGACCGGAGGGCCCAGGGGTTCTTGGCCTGGAGGAAGTCCTGGACCTTCTCGTCGAGCAGGTACGCCTTGCTGACGTCCTCGAACATCCAGTCGTCGATGACCCCGGCGGTGGCCTCGTAGCCGAACAGGTAATCGACCGTTGCGGCCATCTCGAAGGCACCTTTATATCCGTGCCGCATGACCGAGGTGATCCATTTGGGGTTGACCACCCGGGAGCGGAAGACGCGCCTGGCCTCGTCGGCGAGGTCGCGGACCCGGACGTTCTCGGGGTTGGCGGTGTCGCCGAAGTAGGCGGCCGGATTTTCGCCGGTCAGGGCTCGGATCGCGGCGATCATCCCACCGTGGAACTGGAAATAGTCGTCGGAGTCGAAGATGTCGTGCTCGCGGTTGTCCTGGTTCTGGACCGCCACGGCGACCTGCCCGAGCCTTCGCTTGAACGCCCCCGAAGCCGCCACGCCGTGCTCGGCCTGGGTATAAGCATACGAGCCCCAGGCGATGTAGACCTCGGCGAGGTCGGCGTCGGTCTTCCAGTTCCGTTCGTCGATCAGGTTCAGGAGCCCCGCGCCGTAGCTCCCGGGCTTCGAACCGAAGACGCGGTATTTCGACTGCGCACGGGCCCGGTCGAGCGGGAGGCCCGAGGCTACCAACGATTGCTCATCCCTCCGGACGTGACGCCGGACGAAGTTCTGATCTTCGGATTCGTCGGCCGCCGCGACCAGCTCGACCGCCCGGTCGATCAGGGCAACGACGTTGGGAAAGGCGTCGCGGAAGAAGCCGGAGATCCGCACGGTCACGTCGATCCGGGGACGGCCCAGCTCGGCCAGGGGGACGAGTTCCACCCCCTTGAGCCGGCGGCTCTCGGGGACCCAGGTCGGCCGGACGCCCATCAGGTGGAGGATCTCGGCCACGTCGTCGCCGTGGGTCCGCATCGTCGACGTCCCCCAGACGACGATCCCGACGCTCCGGGGATATTCGCCCTGGTTGTCCTTCTGATATTTCTCGATCAGCCGGTCGCCCGCCTGGACCCCGACCCGCCAGGCCGTCTCGGTCGGGATGGTGTGGATGTCGACGCTGTAGAAGTTCCGCCCCGTCGGCAGGATCCGGGCCATCCCGCGAGTCGGTGCCCCGCTCGGCCCGGCGGGGACGAACCGGCCGTCGAGGCCGCGGAGGGTGTTGGTCAACTCGTCGGTGGTCCGGTCGAGGCGGGGGACGATCTCGTCGGCGACGAAATCAAGGACGGATTGGATGACCCGTTCCTTGGCATGGGCCTCCGGTGTGCCTCCTGCCATCGCGACGGATGAGTATGGGTTCCCGTCACGCCAACTCGACTTGGCCATCTCCCCCATCAGCGAAGTCAAACGCCAATGAATTTCCTCGTCCGCCAGGGTGGCGATATCACCTCGATTCAATGACCGAAGTGTCTGGAAGATCGCTTCGCGATCGAAGATATCGGATTCGCCCGCCTTTTTCCTCTGAGCGACGAAGATCCAGAGCATCCAGTCGGCAACTTCTCGCAACCTGGCATCGGACAGGTCGTGAGTCAGCGGCAAACCCAGTTCGCCCGAAAGGAGCTGTGGATCGATTTTCCATCCACGGAGGATCACATTTCGGAGAGATGGCACTTCGCCGTTGTCCAGGCGTACCATCGCCTGGATCAGCCCGACCCGCTGCTCCCCCTCCGGGGCAACTCCGAAGACGTGCAATCCATCCCGGATCTGGGCGTGGCCCAGTTCGCAGAGGTAGCCGTCGATTTCCTGGAGGAAGTGGTCGAACTCCTCGGCCTCGGGACAGCGGTCGACCTTGAGGTCGCGATCGAGGTTGTTCTTGGTGACGAGCGTCCAGATCTGCTGGGTGATGTACGGGAGCTTGGTGGGGTCGAGCGAGGCCATCCGATAATACTCGTCGAGCAGTTGCTCAAGGCGAGCCAGATCATCATACGTCTCGGCCTGGGTCATCGGCGGGATCAGGTGGTCGACGATGACGGCGTGACCCCGGCGTTTGGCCTGGGTGCCTTCGCCGGGGTTATTGATGATATAAGGATAAAAGTTAGGCAGGTCGGCCAGCATGATCTCGGGATAGCATTCGTCAGACAGGGCGGTGGCCTTGCCAGGGAGCCATTCTAGGTTACCGTGCTTGCCCATGTGGATCACGGCTTGGGCGCCGAATTCGTGCTGGAGCCAGCGGTAATAGGCCAGGTAGTGGTGCGTCGGCGGTAAGTCCGGGCTGTGGTAGATCGCCATCGGGTCGGCACCGAACCCCCGGGGGGGTTGAATTCCGACGAAGACGTTGCCGAAAACCAGGCCGGGGATCGCCAGGCGGTCGTCAAACCGCATCACCTCGCCCAGCGGCAGGCCCCACTGCTCGATCATGGCCCGACGGGGCTCATCGGGGAGGGCGTCGAACCACCGCTCATAGGTGGCCAGGCTGACGTGGCCGACGGCGTCCCGCAACTGGTCGTCGGTGAGGAACTCCTCGTCGTTGGTGCATCGGTCGATCAGTTGATGCATCAGGGCGTCGCCGTCGGGCGGGATCTCGCCGACCTCGTAGCCCGCGCTCTCCAGGGCGTGGAGGAGATTGATGACCGAGGCGGGGGTATCGAGGCCCACGCCGTTACCGATCCGGGCATTCTTGGTCGGATAGTTGCCGAAGAGGATGGCGACCTTCTTGTCCTCATTCGGCGTCCGCCTCAGACCGGCGAAGTTCAGGGCCAGGCGGGCGACGTAGTCGACGCGGTCAAGCCTCGGCACATAGGCCTTGATGGACGTGCCGAGGCGATCGTCGTACTGCCCTACTTCCTTGAAGCTGATGGCGACGGTGTTGATCCGGCCGTCGAACTCAGGGAGGACGACGTTCATGGCGGTGTCGCGCGGGGTCAGGCCGGCGGTGCTGGCCTCCCACTCGGCCGAGGTCGAGGTGCAGAGCACGGCCTGAAGGACCGGGACGTCGAGCCGCTCCAGGAGGTCGACGACCGCGCCGGTGGCCTCGGTGTGGGTCCCGTCGGAGAGGTTCGCGACGGTGAAGCTGAGGGTGCTGATGAGAACATCGACTCGCGCCTTGCCCTGCTCATCCATCAGGAACTGGCCGAAGAGGGCGGGGACTCCGCCCTCCCGGTCGGGGTCGTCCTTGAGGCTGTAGCAGAACAGCGGGAGGACGTTCGCCCCGAGGTCGTCGAGCCGCCGGATCAGGGCGTCGATCGGGGCCAGGTTGTGGGCCATCCAGTGGGCCCGGTAGAAGACCACGCCGACGGTCGGGCGGTCGGGCCGGTGGAATCGGGCCTGCCACTGGTCGAAGGTCAGGCCGTCGGGGGCTCCGGGGTGGTAGAGGCCATCGCGGGGCAGGGGGGCGGGGGGCTCGTAGCCGAGCCCGGTCCAGAGGACGTTGTCGCTCAGGCACCGGAGGAGGTTGATCAGATTGGCGACGCCCCCCTGGGTGAAGTATTCCAGGACCTGCGTGACCAGCGGCAACGGGGCGTGGCAGAGTGAGGTCAACTCGGGATCGAGCCCCTGCTCGCCGGGCAGGGCGATGAAGGCGATCCCCCGCGACCGACACTCGCGCGACAGGCGCTCGAAACCATCGGCGAAATAGGCCCGACCGCCGAGGACCCGGACGACCACCGCCCGGGCCCCGGGTAGCTCGTCGACCACGAAGCGGTCCAGGGCCCCTGGCGCGAGGAGGTCGTTGGCGTGCCGGGCCCGGACCGGCGGGAAGCCGTCCGGGAGGCGTCGGACGGCGGCGGCCAGCGCCTGGATCTCGGTGTCGGCGGTCGTGAGGATCAGGAACACGGATGGCCTCGCCTCGGGACGCCCGGAGCCGGTCGGCTCGGGGGGCGGATCGGGCGTGATCGAGGCCAAGGGGGCGGGACGCGGGCGAATCGGTCGGTTCGGATCGATCCGGTCGGGATGATCCGGCGCGTCGACGGTTTCGCCTGCCGCTCCGCGGAATCCCTCGACCGCCTCACCCTCGAAGGCGCCTGGGGCGAGGGCGATCAGCCCGAATTCCGGGACCGGCCACCCTCATTGCTCGTCTCGGCCAGGTCTTCTGGCTCTCGGGCCTTCGACGCCTCGGCCTTCCCACCCGGCGAGGCCGGGCAGTGGCGGTTTCCCGAGGAGGCGTCGTTCCCGATCACAGCGGCGGGGCCGCGCCGGTTTCTCACCGGCTTCCCTTCGGCCGAGACGTTTCGGAGATCGAGCCCGACCGGCGCCGCTCAGGGGCCGCCGATGGGGCACGGGACTTATCATGAAGGGCCGTCAAGCCGAAGTCAACGGCAAACCCCGGAGGCTCATCCCCCGGCCTTCATCACCGCCATCAGGCCGACGACGATGACCACGATCAGCAGGACGATCCCGAGGAAGACCACGCCGACCAGCAGGAGCGTCCCCAGGGACTTCCAGGCCGAGAAGCGATGGACCTCCGCCACGCACTTGATATTCAGAAAGGCGGACCAGAACCCGAGGACGATCATGGCCATCGCCATGACCAGGAGCAGCGGGCCCTTCGAGGCGCCGACGTTCTGGGGGTCGTCGGCCCGGAAAAAGTCCGCCCCGTAGACGGCCAGCGTCAAAAGCTGGATCGGGAGGAGCGCCACGATGGGGATTGACGACCAGGCCAGCGCGGCGCGGACCTCCTGGGCGGTGGCCCTGCCGCCGAACCATCCCCCGGTCATCCGGACCAGGAAGCCCATCAGATAGATCCCGATGATCCCTCCGAGGGCGCCGCCGATAATGGAGCCGACCAGGAGGCCCGCCACCGGGAGTTCGACGGTCTGCGACTTGAACAATCGGGTCAGGCCGTTGCCGAACCCGGAGAGCATGGCCAGCGGCAACACGAAAGTCGTCGGGTCCGAGTTCACGATCCCCCGGATCGTCCCCCGGGGCCGGGTCCAGATCGTCACCCAGGGGCTGCCGTCGGGGACCTCGGCCCCGCCTCCCTTCGGCGTCTTCGTTAGCCCCACGGGGGCTCGGGGGGGCAGATAGGGGTCGAAATCGGGGTCGTTCATCGATCGGTTCCCTGCCTGGGACGGGCGGGCACGAGGCCGGGCGTTCCGGTGTCCCCGACGGTTCGTCGTGCCTCTGCCGGAACAAGATAGCGGGCTTGGATCGGTCCGGCCACGGCCAGGCTCCCCCGACGGCACGATTCGGCGGTCGCCGAGAATCCGGCGGATCGGGGCCCGAGGCCGAACACCAGGTCGTTCGCCAGGGACTGCCTGACGGCGGCTTCGGGCATCCGATCGGTCCCCGATCCACCCGAGTCAAGGTCACGGCGAGGCACCCGGGCATCGCTCCGACGCCGGACCGGGTGGACCCCCTTGGGTCCGAGCGGGTAGAGTCCCGGGTCGGACCTCTGATCTGACGGACCCGCAGGGAAGGGGGAGGCCGATGGAGTTCGCCCTGTCCGAGCCGCAGGCGACCTGGCAAGAGGCCGCGATCCGGTTCGCCCGCGAGGAGCTGACCGATGACCTCGACCTCGACGGCCGCGACGAGCGCCGGGAGTTCTGGTGCGAGGGCTGGGTCCGCTGCGCCCGGTTCGGGATCCAGGGGCTCCCGATCCCGGCCGAGTACGGCGGGAAGGGACTGGGGCTCCCCGAGACGATCGCGGCGATGGAGGGCCTGGGTTACGCCTGCCCCGACAACGGCCTGATCTTCGCCATCAACGCCTCGATGTGGACCGTCTCGATCCCGATCCTTTTGCACGGGACCGAGGACCAGCGGCGGCGATATCTGCCGGGGCTCTGTGATGGTTCGATCGTTGGGGCCAACGGGGCAAGCGAGCCGGAGGCCGGATCGGACATCTTCAGCATGGCCGCCCGGGCCCGGCGCGAGGGGGACGGCTGGGTCCTCGATGGCCGGAAGACCTGGGTCACCAGCGGGCCGGTGGCCGACTTGCTGGTCTGCTACGCCTCGACGAGCCCCGAGCGGGGGGTGATGGGGATCTCGGCGTTCATCGTCCCCAGGGACGCGCCGGGGTTCCGGGTGGTCCGCGAGATCCCCAAGCTCGGGGTCCGGACGGTCCCGATGGGGGAGCTGGCCTTCGAGGGGTGCCGGCTCCCGCTCGACGCCCTCCTCGGCCGCGAGGGGCGGGGGGCCGAGGTTTTCAACGCTTCGATGGAATGGGAGCGGGGCTCGATCCTGGCCGGGGCGCTGGGGACGATGCGTCGGCAACTGGAGCGGTGCGTCGGGCACGCCCGGAGGCGCCGGCAGTTCGGCCAACCGATCGGCAAGTTCCAGGCGGTCGCCCACCGGATCGTCGAGATGAAGCTCCGGCTGGAGACGTGCCGACCGCTGGTCTACAAGATCGGCTGGCTCAAGGCCCTGGGCAAGGACGCGACGATGGAGGCGGCGCTGGCCAAGCTCCACGTCTCGGAATGCCTGGTCAAGAACGGGCTGGACGCCGTCCAGGTCTTCGGTGCCTCGGGGTACGCCACCGAGACCGGGATCGAGCGCGACCTCCGCGACGGGATCGGGAGCCTGATCTATTCGGGGACCAGTGACATCCAGCGGAACATCATCGCCCGCGAGCTGGGGCTCTGATCGGGGAGTCGCCCGGCTCGCCGATCGCGGGTCGGAGACCCCTGGAAACGGCCCGTCCGGTCGGTTATCAAGGATCAGCCCCGCCGAAAGCTCGATCGGCCGCCGAGGACGGACGGACGCCCACCGGGCGTCGCGTCGCCGGGCGTCGTCGAGGCCGCGCGAGCGCCGCATCGACCCAGTCGCGATCACCACCAGCCCGAAGAGGGGACCGGCTCCCATGGACCCGATCGACCGAGAATTCTCCGGGGCCCCGGCCAAGGCCCCGGGCCTGAACGAGAGGTTGCTGTTCTGGGCCTGCTTCATGTCGATCGTCGCGACGGCGTTCGGCTTCGTCGTCCGCGGCCAGATCATCGACGACTGGGGGCGCGAGTTTAACCTGAACCAGACCCAGAAGGGGCAGATCTTCGGGGCCGGCCTCTACCCGTTCGCCATCAGCATCGTCCTTTTCAGCCTGATCATCGACTGGATCGGCTACGGCGTGGCGATGGTCTTCGCCTTCGTCTGCCACGTCTCATCGGCGGTCCTGACGATCCTGACGCCGATGCTGGCCAAGGGCGACAGCGCCAAGGGTTACTGGCTGCTCTTCATCGCCACCTTCATCGTCGCCCTGGGCAACGGGACGGTCGAGGCGGTGGCCAACCCGGTGGTCGCCACCCTGTTCCCCCGCGAGAAGACCAAGTATCTGAACATGCTCCATGCCGGCTGGCCCGGCGGCCTGGTTCTGGGCGGGTTGCTGGCGATGCTGATGGGCGGGATCTCCTGGCAATACAAGGTGGCCTTGATCTTCCTGCCGGTGATTGGCTACGCGATCCTGATGCTGGGCCGGACCTTCCCGGTCAACGAGCGGGTGGCCGCGGGCGTCTCGTACAAGGCGATGTGCCGCGAGGTCGGGATCTTCGGGGCGGCGATCATCGTCGGGCTGATCGTCCGCGAGTTGGGGACCGTCTTCGGGGTCGACTCGACGGTCCAGATGATCGTCTGGGCGGTGCTGGTGCTGGGCTTCGGGGTCTACGTCGGGTTCGCGCCGGGGCAGCCGATGTTCCTGTTCCTGATGCTGGTGATGATCCCGCTGGCGACCACCGAGTTGGGGACCGATAGCTGGATCACCCCGCTGATGGAGCCGGAGATGGTCCGGATGAAGCTGCATCCCGGGCTGGTCCTGGTCTACACCTCGGCGATCATGCTGGTCCTCCGGTTCTTCGCCGGGCCGATCGTCCACAGGCTCTCGCCGCTGGGGCTGCTCTGCGTCAGCGCGGCGGTGGCGGCGTGCGGGCTGGCGTTCCTCTCGCAGGCGACCGGAGTGATGATCCTGGCGGCGGCCACGCTCTACGGGTTCGGCAAGACGTTCTTCTGGCCGACGATGCTCGGCGTGGCGGCCGAGCAGTTCCCCCGGGGCGGGGCCCTGACGCTGAATACCCTGGGCGGCGTGGGGATGCTCTCGGTGGGCGTCCTGGGCGCGCCGTTCCTCGGGTTCATCCAGGACTCGAAGATCGACCGCGATCTCGCCGCCAAGGACCAGGCGGTCTACGCCCGGGTGATCGACACCGAGGAGAAGACCAGCGTCTTCGGCAAGTACAAGGCGCTCGACCCGGCCAAGGTCGCCAAGCTCGAAGGCGACGAGAAGGCCGAGGTCGCGGGCATCACCGACGCCGCCAAACGGAACGTCCTGCTGACCGTCGCCGCCTTCCCCTGCGTGATGCTGGCCTGCTACATCGGCCTGGTCCTCTACTTCCGATCCAAGGGCGGTTACAGGCCACAGATCATCATCTCGGAGAAGGAAGAAGCCCTCCTGATGACTGGCGGGGCACTCGGCCCGGCCGACATGTGAATCGATTCGAATTCGACCCCGAGGGGCTCCCGATCTCATGTCCAGCATCCCCAGGCCGGGAACGGCGGTCGAGCCGAAGTCCTGGCAGACCGGCCTGGCGCCCGTCTACATCGGCATCTTCCTCTGGGTCGCCTTCTTCGACCAGCTCGGCCGGCGGGCTCTGCCCGTCGGCGGGCTGGGATGGTCAATCCTCGGGGCGGCGGTCGCCGGGCCGCTCGCGTATCTTTTGCTGTTCCGGGTCCCGGCGACCTGGGGACAGCAGGTCGGCCAGGGGCTGGCGGTCGTCTCGACCAGCACCTTCGGGGCCCGGGGCTCGGCGCTGGTCCCGGGGCTCTTGATCGGGATCGGGCAGGTCGTCCTGTTCGCCCTGGCGGTCGGCTACGCGGTCGACTTGACCTTCGAGGGGCTGGCGATCGGCCGGCTGGTCGACCCCCGGTCGCTCCGTCCGGTCCTGGTCAGCGGGGCTCCGATGAAGCCCCCGCTGGTCCTGGCGACGGCCCTGTTCTGGTGCGTGGCGACGGCGCTGGTGAGCCTCAAATTCGTCCGATGGATCGCCTTCCTGATGCAGTTCTTCCCGATCTTCCCGGCGATCCTGCTGGGCGGGTCGATGCTGGCGATGCTCGGCGGGCTCAGGGACTTCGTCCCGAGCGGCGTGGACCCCAGGACCTCGGCGATGATCCCGGAGGCCGAAGGGAGCCGGATGGCGTTCCTGCTCACGCTCCAGTGGGTCTTCGCCTTCGCGGCGCTGTCCGGGCTGGTCGGGGCTGACTGGGGCTCGGGGAGTACCTCCCCGCGTGACGTCCGGCTTGGGGGCTGGGTGGGCCTGGGGCTCGCCCCGGCGGTCGTATCGGCCCTGGCGCTGATCGCGATCGCGGGGCATCGGGGGTCGCTCGATGCCTCGACGGAGCCGAGGGATCCGCGGATGGCCCGGGTGGTCATCGAGGACGCGCCGGGGAATCCGGCGGGCCCGGAGGCGCCGGGGGACACGTTCCGGGCGGTCCTGGCGGGAGGGTTCGACCGGCGGGTCTCGAGCGTGATGCTCCTGGTCTTCGGCCTGGCCTCGCTGGCCCCGGCGTGCTACGCCTCGTTCGTCTTCGGCGAGCGATTCGCGGCGATCGGGCCTGGAATCTCGAAATTCACCTGGACGATGATGGGGACCTCGACGGCCTGGCTCCTGATCGTGGGGGGCTGGTCCGACCGGCCCGAGACGGTTTTCAACGTCCTCGGCGCGGTCTTCGCGCCAGCCGCCGGCGCGATGGCGGCCGACTATCGGCGACAGAAGGGGATCTGGCCCGGCCCTCGACGCGGGGTCAACCCGGCCGGCATGATCGCCTGGGCAATCGGGCTTGCCGTCGGCCTGGCACCCACGATCGCCCGATCCCCCCTGGCCGACCGGCTCCAGCCGGCCGCGGTCGCCGCGTTCTTTGCCGCCTACCTCGCCTATGAGCTGCTCGCCCTCGTCCGGCTCGAATCAGCGGCCGACCCGGCCGGGGCGAGGCTCGCTTCAAAGACTTGACGCGGACGTCAACATCTGAATATACGCCAAGATCACGCCAAGGATGATGAACAGGACGATCCCGCCCAGGACGATGATGAGGATCGGCTGGATCAGGCTGCCGAGGTTCTTGACCATGAACTCGACCTGCTCCTCGTAATCGTCGGCGATCTTTCCGAGCGACTCGGGGAGCTTGCCGCTCTCCTCGCCGGCGTTGATCCGGGCGACGACGTCATACGGGAAGCAGCCCGACCGGCCGACCGCGTCGCCCAGCTCGGCCCCCTCCATGACCAGCGACTTCGCCCCGGCGGTGGCCCTCCGGAACGAGGACAGGTTGAGGACCCCGACGGTCAGGTCGAGCGAGGCGACCACGTCCACACCCGCGTGCAAGAGCGCCCCGAGGGTCCGGGCGAACCGGGTGGTCTCGATCTTCCGGCGGATCTTGCCCAGGACCGGGACGTACAGGCTCATCCCGTCGATCAGGGCCTTTCCCGCCGGGGTCCGGTAGGCCCAGATCCCCCCGACGATGGCCGCCACCAGACCCAGGGGGACGGCGTACCAGCCGTGGCTGGTCATGAACCGGCTGATCCCCATCAGGACCCGGGTCGGCCAGGGGAGGAGCATCGACCGTCCCTGGGGCGAGTCGGAGATGAAGCTGACCATCCCCGGAATCACGAAGATGGTGAGCAGCAGGACGACGCCCGAGGCGATGATCAGGACGATCGAAGGGTAGATCATCGCCGACCGGGCCTGGCGAATCATCCGCTGGCGGGCCTCGTAATGCTTGGCGAGGGTCCGGAGGGTCTCGGGTTCGCCCCCCCTCGCCTCGGCGACCCGCATCATGCTGATGCAGAGCCGGTCGAACGCCTGGGGCTCGCGGGCCATCGCGGCGGCGATCGACTCGCCCCCCCGGACCGCCGCCTCGATCCGACCGATCACCGACCCCAGGGCCGTCCGGGCGAACTGCTTCTGGAGGCTGGCCAGCGACCGGATCAGGTCGACCCCCGCATCCTGGTAGGTCGCGAACTGGCCGCAGAAGGCGGCCAGGTGGCCCGAGTTGACCTTGCCGAAGACGATCCGCTCGACCAGCCCAATCTTCGCGTCCGCGACCGGCCGGGGCTCGTCGGGCTTCGGTTTCGCCCGCTTCGGGGCCGTCGGCCTGGTTGCGGGCTGGAAGGTATCCTGCCCCTCGGCCAGGGTGGCCTTCGGCGGCTTTGGCTGGGGACGCCTCGGCGGGTTCCCCTCGGCATCACGGCTCATCGCCCCACCCCCCGGCTCGGTCGACCGACCCTCCGCCTGCGACACCCGTACGATTATCCACGAGGGCTCCCCCGTTGGCAACGAATCGGAAGCTTTTCCGGGTTCCCGCGGAGCGGCTTTCCGACACCCCCCGACCCCGGGTCGCGAGGGGATCACGAGGATCAGCCCACCGGCAGGGAGCTCAATGGCCCTTGCCGAACCGGGAGACGACGAGGCTCCCGACCTGGTCGCCGAGGGCCCGGCCCTGCTGGACGTCGTAGCCGAACGAGTCGCCGGCCCAGATCCGGCTCTGGCCATCCTCGGTGGCGGCGGCGGCGAAGCTGGTGAAGGTCCGGGTCAGGCCGGTGGAGTCGTTGAGCTTGTCGGTAAACCCGACCTTCGGGCCGAAGGCCGAAGTCAGGATCCGGGAAGCGGCGGCCCCGTAGGCGGCATTGCCCGAGACGTAGGAGGGGGACGGCGGGGTCTCGACCAGGGGGGTCCAGGTGGAATCGAACTCCTGGATCGCGGAGACCGGCCGCCAGGCCCCGAAGGTCGATCTGGCGTCCTGGGTGGCGATCGCCGCGTCGGCCAGCGCGACGTCGAGCATGGCGAAGGTCCGGGCGTCCTGGGCCAGCGTCCGCTTCCGCTGGGCGGCGACGGACTCGGCGATCTCGTTCCAGTGGCCGGGGTTGGTGTCGGAGTAAAATCCGTCGGCCCAGAACTTTGCGGCGTCGGACTGGTCGGAGGTCCGGAACGGGCTGTCGGACCGGCCGAGCGAGGCGACCTCGGCCAGCGCCCGGTCGTAGGCGTCCGACCCGATTGCCGGGGGCGCGGGCGGGCGGAACTGAGCCCCGCCGGTCAGCGCGAACGGCGTGACCTGCCCCCAGCCGGCGTCGAGGGCCCCGTACTTGCCCGGCGGGGTCGGCCGCCAGAGGCCCGGGATCTTCGATGGAGGGTCATTCACCTTCACGTCGGAGCCGTCTTTCGACCGGGCGACAAGCGTGGCCGCGCCGACGTCCTGGCCGAGGGTGAACCCGTCCGTGACCCCCTTGGACTTCGGGAGGGACAGGATCGCCTGGTTCATGGCGAGATTGATCGATTTCGACATCGAAGGGAACAGGCCGTTGAGGACCGTCATGGCCGCGGAGTCGGCCGCCGCCTCGACCGACGCCCCCTTGGGGGCGGCGATGTGGACCTGGTAAGCGTCCTTGGGCGACTGGACGGCCATGATGGCGTCGTACTGCGCCAGGTGGACCATCGCCAGGGCCCGCGACGCCCTGGGCGCCGAGAGGTTCCCGTCCCGGATCGCCAAAAGCGTGACCGCGTCCCAGTTGACGATCGCGTTGCTCTGGGCCACCGGGATCGTGGAAATCACCGAATACTGGTTGGCGGTGTTCTCGGCGAAGACCCGGAGCTCGCTCGGGCCGGGCGGGACCGTCACGTTGATCGAGTAATAGCCCCCGGGGTCGGCCCGGGCGGCGTTGGTGAAGTAGCCACCGGACCCGACGGCCAGCGAGACCGCCGAGTAGGGGACCGCCTTGCCCTGAACCTGGATGGCGGGCTGGAAGACGTGGCCGGTCCCGCTCGGGTCGTAGCCCTCGGGGATCTTGGCGTCGATCCCGTAGAGGGGGTTGTTGAAGGGCTTCACGTACGGGGACGAGAGGGAGGTGGCGTGCTCGGCCGCGAGAGCGGCCACGGCCTTGGCGTGGGTC
>JAABUV010005111.1_pt1 | contig 15164 bp, 18 predicted proteins | sample 5559971 | NCBI WGS metagenome assembly JAABUV01 (sample SAMN10711881, study PRJNA513362) | rock metagenome | isolation source: Antarctica rocks | place: Antarctica: Victoria Land, Knobhead nord | collected 2015-12-19
GACCGGGAAACCCTGCCCGGGCCGGACGTGCAGGGGGATGAAGAGCTGCTGGACTATGCCCGCGCCAACGGCACCACCTGCTACCACCTGATCGGCACCGCCCGCATGGGGCCGGCCAGCGATCCCGGCGCAGTGGTGGACGACACCTTGCAGGTGCATGGGATGGGGGGCCTGCGCGTGGTGGACGCCTCGGTCATGCCCAGCATGCCGTCCGCCAACACCTATGCCACGACGCTGATGATCGCCGAACGCGGCGCGGACCTGATCCGGGGCAGGAATGCGCCGCGGGATGGGGAATAGGGCGCGGGCTGCCCGAAGTTGGTCACGGGGGAACATGAGGGATCAGTTCACGCATGGCCTTTAGATGCGAGGGCATATGTGCCGATTGTAACGACCCCCTGCACTCTCCGCTCCAGGACGCTGCCACAGCTCCCCGTGTCCGGGCCTGAGATCTGCCGGTGCCCAACAGGTCGCCAGGCCGCAGGTCGCACCCGCAGCAAGTAGTTGCGCCACCGCCTTGACCTGATCCCCTCTGAGTGAGCCGTCGAAGATGAGAGTTCATCACTAGCAGCCACCATCACTGCACCAAGAGTCGTGATCCAAGCCCTGGATGAAGATGATCCCTTGTGCGACTGCGATCACGCTGACGGCCGGGGAACGGGCGGTGCTTGAGGCGCTGAGCCGTTCCACGAAGTCCGAGGTTCGCCTGCGGACGCGGGCTCGGATCGTGCTTTTGGCGGCTGGCGGCATGCCGACATGCGAGATCGGGCGGCTGGACGGCGCGTCCTTCCACAGCATCGGCGGACTCAAGGCCCACATCAACAGCCTCATCGCCAGCTACAATGACGATGCCCGCCCGTTCCATTGGACCAAAAGCGAGGTCTACCAAAAACGGCTCAAACCGTGTTTCGCCGTTCAATGATCCTGGATACCAGGGCAGGCCGGAAAATACGCGGGCTGCTGGCTTTTGGCCCTGCAAGCACTACGGTCTTCACCTGACCCGATGAGTGACCGCCGTTCGACCTTGCCAGACCCAGCTTTGAGGCTCCATCGGCGCATAAGCCTGCCGCTGTGGGTTTGGGTGGCCTTCGCAGCTTTCATCGGCCCAGCCCTGTACCTGGCTGGAAGCCCGACACCGGCAGGAGTGGCGCTTGCGTTCATGACGATCGGCATAGCCTTCGGTCATGCGGCCGTGGCGCTGGGCTGGTTCGACGCCGCGACGTTCCTAGCCATTTGCCTTGTCGCCACGTTCTCCATCGAGAACCTGGGCGTCCTGACAGGGGTGCCGTTCGGGCACTACCATTTCGTGGTCGGCGCTGGCTTGCCCCACATCGGGTCCATTCCGGCGATCGTGGGCTTCCTGTATTTTGGGATGGGGTATCCGTCCTGGGTGGTCGCCGGGGTCTTGCTGGACCGGGCGGGCCTGCAGGCGGACAGCCGATTTCGGCTGGTCGCGCTTCCCCTGGTCGCCAGCTTCGTGATGGTGCAGTGGGACGTCGTCATGGACCCGTCGAGTTCGACACTGGGCGGAGCCTGGATCTGGCACGATGGCGGCGGCTATTTCGGCGTCCCGCTCACGAACTACCTGGGATGGTAGCTGACCGTCTGGGTCTTCTTCCAGGCCTTCGCCTGTTGGCAATTCTCGCGACGGAACAGTCGCCTCACTCAGGCCGTGGACCGGAAAAGCTTGTTCTGGCTGATCCCGATCTTCTTGTACCTTGGAGCGGCCCTATGCCAAGTCTTGCCCCTGTTCACGGCCGATGACGCCGTTATCGTCGACCCTGCCGGCCAGCGCTGGCGAGCGCGCGACCTGCGGGAGACCACGGTGATTGTCATGGCAGCCACCATGCTGGCGACTTCGGTGCTGGCGCTTCTGCGATGGTTCGACGGCTTGAGGAAGTGAAGAATGCCGACCGGGAGGCTCCACACCGTGGAGCCTCCCAGCCCAGCCGCCTAGTTTTCCGTCCGCTTCTGGTTCACGCCGGTCTCGGCGAGCTCCAGCATGAACGTGTCGTACGGCGTGAAGTGGACGCGGTTGCTGACCGCGAACACCACCGCCGGCGAGTAGAGGAACAGCGCCTCCGCCTGGTCGTGCACGTGGGCCTCGATGGCCATGACCTGCTTCTCCTGCTCCTTCTCGTCGGTGGTCTTCAGCAGCGTTGCATACATCGCGTCGAACTGCGCGTCCTCGGGCATGGTGCGGAACGCGCCGTCCTTGCCGAAGAACTCGCGGTGCACCACACCCACCGGGAATGCCGACGTCCAGTCGAAGGCGAAGGTCAGCTTGATGTCCCACTCCTTCCCTGGCACGGCGTCATAGTCCGGCTTCACCGTGAGGCCGACCGCCGCCAGGTTCTTGGCGATGTCGTCCACCACGGGCTTCAGGCTCTCATCGGCCGCGATGACCACGGTGTTGCCCGGTATCTTCGCGGCCCCGATCGCTGCCTTCGCCTTCGCTGCGTCATACGGATACGGCTTCAGCGCGGCGTTGTAGCCAAAACGTCCCGGCTGGATCAGCGCCGGGACGACCTTCCCGTAGCCGCCGCCCGCATCCGCCAGCAAGGCGTCGCGGTCGACCGCCATGTTCATCGCCCGGCGCAGGGCGATGTCCTTCCAGGGCGAATTGGCCTTGTTCTCGTTAAACACCCCGACGAGTGCCGTCTTGGCGTCGTTGACCATCAGCTTGGCGTGGTCGCCGCCCTGGAACGCGTGGGCTTCGCCCGGCGTCAACTGGGTGACGATGTCGACCTTGCCGTCACCGCTCGCGACGGACCGGATCGCGTCGGCCTTCGAGATGATGTTGTCGAACACGATCCGCGACGTCGGCTTGCGGGCCGGGTTCCAATAGGTCGGATTGGGGTCAAGCACGACCTCGGGCGAACGCTTGTCCAACTGCGAAACACCAGTGGTGAGGATAAATGGACCAGTCCCCCACGGACCGGCAGCATCTATGACTCACCAATGGCCCGTAGCGGACCCCGTTGCCTCGTTGACGAACCCGAGCTTCTGCCAGAAGGCGTCGGAGGGCTCGTGCATGCCGCGCAGCTTCATCAGCGCCGAGGAGTCACCGCCGGGGAAGGTCATGCGGACGGTGTGCTTGTCCACCACCTCAAGCTTGGTGTCCGGCGAGAAGTTCAGGAATGCGCCGGGCGGGTGCGGGTTCTTGGTGTCCTGCACGCGGTCGAAGGCGGTCTTCATGTTCTCGGCCGAGTACGGCGTGCCGTCCTGGTAGGCCACGCCCTCGCGCAGCTTGAGCTCCAGCGTGGTCGGGCTGACCCAGCGCCAGCCCGTGGCCAGCGAGGGCTCGCCGATGCCGTGCTCGTCCACGCGCAGCGGCTCTTCCATCGTATTCCAGGTGACGGACAGCCAATTGACCGGCGAGGGGTCGACGATCGTTACGGTGTTTTCGGGGCCGTAGGTGGTCGCCGCCCACCCCGCGCCGCCTGTTGCGGCGAGCAATCCGCAGGCGGCGATGGATGCGAGCAGCACCCTTCGACATGCCTGCGGGCCCGCCACGGGCCATTTGGACTTCATCCTGTTGTTTCCTCCTGTAGTGTCGGCAGTCAAGATTTCATCAGTCAGGGGGCGACCGTTCAGCCAACGAGCGGCCTGAGCACAGACTCAAGCTTGCCATCCGGCGTGTCACCCTTGATAACTTCGACGATCTTGCCACCCTTGTCTATAACAACTGTAAAGGGGATGGCGCCCTGGTCGTTGCCGAGGTCTTGGCCAAGCTGAACAGCCTCGCGGCCCCCATATACGACAGGATATGCGACGTTGTATTTCTTGGCGAACGCGCGGGTCTTGTCGGCGTTGTCCAGCGCGATACCGATGACCACCATGTCGTTCTGCTTGAACGTGTCATACAGCTTCACGAGCTTGGGCGTCTCAAGATGGCAAGGAACGCACCAGGTCGCGAAGAAATAGATGACGGTCGTCTTGCCCTTCCACTGCGACAGCGGCTGCACCGTGTCCGTCAGGTCTTTGAAGTTGGACGCCCAGACCGCGTCGGACGGCTGCGCCGGCGCACCGGCCGCCCACGCGGCGGCGCCCGGCAACCACGCCGAGGCCGCGAGCGCCGCAGCCGCGCCCAACAACATGCGACGATTTAGGCACGTGGCTTCTACCATTGTATTCTAACCCCCATATGCTCGTTGGCGGACGTATCCGGGGCTGACCTGTCCGGCTGGCCGGCGCGGTCCCGATGCGGATAGGAACAGCTTTAATCCAAATTGTCTTGCGCACAATCGGTTTTCGGGCAGAGTGCCTGCCCATCGAAGCCGGCTCATCGAAGCCTGGGCGGCGTTCATACGGTCTCACTTCATCCTGGGTGCATGCGACATGAGACTTGTTTGGTTCCTTCTGTGCATTGCAGCCATGGCCGCGCCGGCGCACGCCTTGGAAAGCCCGGCCGTCAGCAGTCCACGCGCGACTGTCACCTTGGTCACCGACACCGACCAAGCGGCTCCGGGCCGGCCGTTCAAGGCGGCGCTGCGGCTGCGTCTGGCGCCGGGCTGGCACACCTACTGGCAAAATCCTGGCGACGCCGGCGTGGCGCCGGAGCTGTCGTTCGACCCCGTGGACGGCGCGGCGGCGGGGCCAATCGACTGGCCGGCGCCGGAAAAGGTCGCAGAGGGTCCGCTGACCACCTTCGCCTACGAGGGCGACGTCCTGCTCCCGGTGCCGGTCACGCCCGGCGCCGGGCCGACGGCGCTGCGGGCGCACGCGAGTTGGCTCGTCTGCAAGAACGTCTGCGTGCCGGAGGAGGGGGATTTCGCGCTCGACCTGCCAGCCGGCCCGCCGGCGCCGTCCGCCGAGGCGCCGCTGTTCGCCGCAGCGTCGGCCCGCACGCCCGCCGTCTCGCCCTACGCCGCGCACATCGCCCCCGGTGGCACGTTGACCTTGGACGCCGGCCGGCCGCTCACGGCCTCGGTGCGCCAGGCGCAGTTCTTCCCGCTCGGCCAAGGCATCGACCTCGCCGCGCCGCAGCCGCTGTCGGCCGGCGACGGGACCCTGAGCCTCAAGTTGCCGGTCGCCGCAGCGTTCGATCCAAAGGCCGAGCTGAGTGGCCTGCTCGTCCTGCGCGACGAGAAGGGCGGCCCGACCTACCTCAGCGTCACGGCCGCGCCAGGCCCCGGCGCCGCTCCGTCAACGGCCGAAACGCTGCCGGAAATGCTGCTGCTCGCGCTGATGGGCGGATTGATCCTCAACCTGATGCCGTGCGTGTTCCCGGTGCTGGCAATGAAGGCCATGTCGTTGGCGCGCATGTCGGGGCATGACCGCGGAGCGGTGCGGGCGCACGCCGCCTCCTACACCGCCGGCGTCGTGCTGGCGTTCACTGCGCTGGGGAGCGGCCTGCTGCTGCTGCGGCTGGCGGGCCAGGCGGCGGGCTGGGGCTTCCAGTTCCAGTCGCCGGTGTTCGTGGCCGTCATGGCCTGGCTGCTGTTCGGCATCGGCCTCAACCTGTCCGGCGTGTTCGCCGTCGACGGCGGCGTGGCGGGTGCCGGCCAGTCGCTCGCGGGCCGCGGCGGGCACGCGGGCAGCTTCTTCACCGGCCTGCTGGCGGTGCTGGTGGCGACCCCCTGCACCGCGCCGTTCATGGGCGCTGCGATCGCGGGCGCGCTGGTGGCGCCAGCGGGGATCATGCTGCTGGTGTTCGCGACGATGGGCGTGGGCCTGGCGCTGCCCTACGCGCTGCTCGCCGTGGCGCCTGGGCTGGCGCGCCTGCTGCCGCGGCCCGGCGCATGGATGGACTTACTGAAGGAACTGCTCGCCTTTCCCATGTATGCGGCGGTGGTCTGGCTGCTGTGGGTGATGAGCCAGGAGGCGGGTTCGGACGGCGTCCTCGCCGCCGCCGCCGGGCTGGCGCTGCTGGGGTTCGCTGGCTGGGCGCTCGGACGGGCGCAGGCGGGCGCCGGGCTGGGCCGGCGGCTCGGGCAGGCGGCGGCTGTGGCTGGGGTTGTTGCGGCGGCTTTTCTGCTGCCGGGCATCACCCCGATGCAGGCCGGCGTCCAGGCGACGGCCGAGGCCAGCGAGCCGTTCACCGCCGTCCGCCTGGCGGAGCTGCGCGCCCAGGGCCGCCCGGTTTTCGTCAACATGACGGCGGCGTGGTGCGTGTCGTGCCTAGTGAACGAGCGCGTCGCCCTGTCCACGCAGGCCGTGCGGGATGCGTTCACGGCGCAGGACGTGGCCTACCTGAAGGGCGACTGGACCCAGCAGGACCCGGCGGTGTCGGCCTTCCTGCGCGAGCATGGCCGGGACGGCGTGCCGCTCTATGTCCTCTATGCGCCCGGCCAGGAGCCGAAGGTGCTGCCGCAAATCCTGACCCCCAGCCTGGTGCTCGCGAGCCTTAACGGGGCTAAAAGTTGATATTTCTCATGCCAAGGTTGTCAATTCGGCCCGGCTGCGTCTAAGGTCGGTTTCTCCAAGATACGAAAGCGGTCAAGATGGCGAACGGTACGGTTAAGTGGTTCAACGCCGACAAGGGTTTCGGCTTCATCCAGCCGCAGGACGGCAGCAAGGATGTGTTCGTTCACATCACGGCGCTACAGGCAGCCGGCATTAACAGCCTGAACGATGGTCAGAAAGTCACCTATGACGTGGTTGCCGAACGCGGAAAGCAGGCTGCGGCAAACCTGAAGCTTGCCTGACCAACGGCGCCGCATGGCCCGGCACTTGACGGCAACGCCGCCGCCCCTCGTCCGGGGGCACTCGCGCTTCCGCCTTCGCATCTGCTTCATCGGCGGCGGACCCAGGCCCTTTGGCTGGGAGGTTTGCGACGAGGAGGACGGCCGGTGCGTGCGGCGGTCAACGGAGCGCTTCCGCACGTCGTCCGAAGCCTGGCAAGCTGGCTCGGCGGTGTTGGACGATAACGACACCTACAGCCGGTAGTCGTTCTGCAGAGGTAAGAGGAAGCGCGTTGGCCCGAATACCTTATGCCGACACGGCCAGCCCCCAAACGCGGGGGCTGGCCGAGCGCATCACTCGGGAGCGCGGCAGTGTCCTGCACCTCTACGCAATGCTGCTGCACAGTGGCCCGGTCGCCAAGGGCTGGCTGAACTACCTCACTGCGATCCGCCATCAGTGCGCGCTGCCGGGTGCGTTGCGGGAGTTGGTGATCATGCGGGTGGCACAACTGAATGGCGCGCCCTACGAAGCGCAGCAGCACGCGCCGATCGCACTGCGCGAGGGAATGACACAGGCACAGATCGATGCGCTTGAGGACTGGACGGCCTCTGGCCTGTTCGACGATGCCCAGCGCGCCGTGCTCGCCTACTGCGACGCTATGACGCGCAAGGTGCATGTCCCCGACGACGTGTTCGCGGCGGTGCGCGGCATCATGGACAACCGGAACCTGGTCGAGCTGACCGCCACCATCGGCGCCTACAACATGGTGTCCCGCTTCCTCGAAGCCATGCAGATCGACGCCCAAGACGATATTAGTCACGACGTCAGTCGCGACATGGGGGCTGGCGCATAGTGGAGATGCTCAGCCTAGTGGGGCAAGGCGGCCTTTGCCACGGGCTGCGGCTCGGAGGCAATAGGGTCGAGGCAACGATACGGCAACTCCAAATTCTGGTGGACGGCGGCCTGTGCGCCCGGTCCGGGGCTCGGGAGGGTGTGTAGGTGCTGAGGCTCGACGGCAAGGTCGCCATCGTTTCCGGCGCCGGGTCGGCCGGGCCGGGATGGGGCAACGGCAAGGCCACGGCGGTGCTGCTGGCCCGGCAGGGCGCCGCGGTGTTCGCCATCGACGTCAACGCCGAGGCGCTCGGGGAGACACTGTCGATCATCCAGGCGGAGGGCGGCAACGCCATGGCGCACGTCGCCGACGTGACGTCATCGCAGGAGGTTTCGGCGGCGGTCGAGGCGTGCGTGTCCGCTTTCGGCCGGCTCGATATCCTGGTGAACAACGTCGGGGGTTCCTCCCCCGGAGGCGCCGAGGGCATGGCCGAGGCTGAATGGGAGCGGCAGCTCGATTTCAATCTTCGCAGCGCCTTCCTGGGCTGCAAGTTCGCGCTGCCCCATTTGAAGCGGCAGGGCAGAGGCGCCATCGTCAACCTGTCGTCCATCGCGGGGCTGCGGATGAGCGCGGACCGGCCGCATGTGGCGTACAGCGCCTCGAAGTACGCCGTCATCGCGATGTCGAAGTCGGTCGCCATGGAGAACGCCCGCGCCGGCGTGCGGTGCAACACGGTCGTGCCCGGCCTGATGCACACGCCGCTCGTCGAGGCCCGGCTGGTGCGCCAGCTTGGCTCCAACAACGCCGAGGAGCTGATCGCCAAGCGCAACGCCCAGGTGCCGATGGGCAAAATGGGCGACGCCTGGGACGTGGCGCACGCGATCCTGTTCCTGGTGTCGGACGAGGCTCGCCACATCACGGGGACGGAGATCATCGTGGACGGGGGCATCTCCGCGGCGATGCCGTGACCCCGGCGCGTCCAGGTTGCGGTTGAGGAGCGTTAGATGAACATACTTGCCGGACGGCGCGCGATTGTGACTGGGGCGGGCAGCGGCATCGGCCGCGCGAGTGTCCTGCTGTTCGCGGCGGAGGGCGCCGCGGTGCTGGCGGTTGACCGCAACGAGGCGGCCGTGCAGGAAACGCGGGCGCAGGCCGTGGCGGCAGGCGGGCGCGCCGAGGCTATGGCAGCCGACGTGGGCGACGAGGCGCAGGCGGCGGCCTACGTGGCGCGTGCGGTCGAGGCGTTCGGCGGCGTCGATGTCGTGCATGCCAACGCCGGGGTGTCCGGCGGGGCGACGCCCCTGCTTGAGGCCACGGCCGAGCTTTGGGCCGAGGTGCTGCGGGTCAACCTGATCGGCGCGTTCCTGGCCATCCAGCATGCCGCGCCGCATATGGTGGCACAGGGCCGCGGATCGATCGTGTGCACGGCGTCAGTTGCGGGGCTGCGGGCCAATGCCGCCGGCGCGGCCTACAGCGCCAGCAAGGCGGGGGTGATCAGCCTGGTGCAGACGGCGGCGGCGTCGCTCGCCGGCACGGGGGTGCGGGTGAACGCCGTCTGCCCTGGCCTGATCGAGACCGGCATGACGCAGCCGCTGTTCGAGGCGGCGCGGGCGCGCGGGTCGGAGGGGCGGATCGGCCAGCTCAACCCGCTGCACCGGCACGGGATGCCGCAGGAGATCGCGGCGGCGGCGTTGTTCCTGGCGAGCGACGCCGCGTCGTATGTGAACGGGCAGGCGCTGGCGGTCGATGGCGGGCTGTCGGCGATGCTGCCGTTCTCGAAGGCGCCGCACCGGTAGCCGCAGGGCAGCCCACGACACACGGCTCTCCGCTGCCGCAAGATGCCGGCTTGAACCCAGGCACGCGGCTGGACTAAACAGCGCCTGCTTTCGCAAGGCGTCCCGGAACAACAGGTTGTCCATAGGATGCAGGCTCACGACCTTGCCGAACTGCTTCGGCTGAAGCGCGCCCGTGAGGCGAGGGCTGGCGCCACGCTCGCCAAGGCGCGCATGGCCGAGCACCAGGCGCAGGAGACGCTGCGGCGTCTGGAGGAGGCCGAGGCGGCGCACGCGGTTGCGAGGCCCGTCCGGGAGGCCGAGATCTATGCGAAGCTGTTGGCCGGCCCGCTTCCCAGCAGCAACGTGCAGGCCGCGACCGTTCGCCTCGGGCGTTTGGCGGCCATATCCGGAGTGCTCAGCCAGCGTAAAACGCAGGCCGTGCGCGAGGCGGCGGCGCAGACGGCTGCGGTTGCCGCGGCGCGGGCCACCCAACTGCGGGCGACGCGTGCTGTCGTGGCGTCCGGGCTGCTGCAAGGCAAGCTCGCTGAGGCTGCCGCCGTGGCAGCCGAGCGCCAGCAAGAGGACGAGTTCGACGAGCTGTCCAGCTTGCGCCCAGGCACTAACCGAGGTGCCAAGCCGGGCCCGGGCGCCAAGCCGGGCGTCAGGTCTTGACCGGCACCGTTCAACCCTACCAAGCCCTGCGCATGACACCCGAGGCAGCCCTGCTGACCCGGACCTTCATGCGGCGGCGAGTCCCGTCGCGCGCGGGCATGTATGAAGCGAGCTTCGGGCCTCCGGTGGACGTGGCGCCCGACCCTGTCCGCTTCGCAGTGCGGTTCGGCGCCGCGGCTGCGGTTGCGACAGCGCCGCGCCCGCTCGTCGCCAGTGTTCTCGCCGACCTCGACCCGGCGGCGGCCAGCGCCCCCCTGGACCTCGCCGCCCTCCTGCTCGAACTCGCGCTGGAGCCGGAGCTGGCGCGGCTGGAGGCGGCAGTGCCGGCGCTCGCCGTCACGCTCGGGGCCGATGCGGCCGACATCAGCGAGCCTTTCGCGGTCGGACTCGCCTGCACGGTCGGCGGGTCCGAGGGTTCGGTCCGCCTCGACCTCGACATGGCCACCGCGCGGGAGCTGGCCCGCCTGCTGGAACGGGTGCCGCTGCGCCGGGCGCCGCTTCCGCATATTCCCCTGACGCTCCGCATCCGCACGATGGCGGCGACGCTTACGGTCGGACAGTTGCGGACGCTGGGCGAAGCCGACGTCGTGCTGGCCGACGCGCTTCCGGATGCCGAGCTCCTCGTGGTGGTGGGGGAGCGGCTGGTTTGGCGCGCACGGCGGGAGGGGCGCATGGTCCGGCTGCTCTCGGAGCGGTTCCTGCCCCGCGCCGTGGGCTTGGGAGGTTGGGTAATGGACAATGCAACCGATGCAGCGGGCGACGCTACGAATAATGAGGCGGGCAATGGGACGGGGCCGGCAGACGACGCGAGGATCGCCGACCTGCCGATACGGGTGGTGTTCGAGGTCGGCCGGGTGGAGCTGCCGCTGGGCGAGCTGGAGACCCTCGGCAGCGGCTACGTCTTCGAGTTGCAGCGCGACCCGGACCAGGCGGTGGACATCGTCGCCAACGGCCGTCGAATCGGCCGCGGCCGTCTGGTCGAGGTGGCCGGGGCAATCGGCGTAGCAGATCACCAGGATCGGCCAGGATGGGTGACACCGCCCTGCTGCCGCTCATCGTCGCGACGGCGGCGGTGGCGCTCATACCATTCGTCATCATCACGACGACGGCGTTCCTGAAGCTCTCCATCGTCTTGTTCCTGCTGCGCAACGCACTTGGCACGCAGCAGACGCCGCCGACGCTCGTGCTGTACGCCATCGCGATCATCCTCACCGCCTACGTGTCCGCGCCGCTCGTCAGCGAGATCTACGCCCGCGTCGCCCAGCCCGGCGCCGACTTTGCGACCGGCGAGGGGCTGCGCATGGCATCGACGGCGGTGGTGGAGCCGATACGGGCGCACCTCGAACGCTTCGCGATGCCCGAGGAGCGCGACTTTCTGGTCTCGGCCGCGCGCCAGATCTGGCCGCCGGACTTCGCCCAGGGCGTCGGCACCGACAACCTGCTGATCCTGGTCCCGGCCTACGTCTCCTCGGAGCTCACCCGCGCGTTCCAGGCCGGCTTCCTGCTCTATCTGCCGTTCATCGCCGTGGACCTGATCGTCGCCAACATCCTCATGGCGATGGGCATGGCGATGGTCTCGCCGACCGTCATCTCGACCCCGCTCAAGGTGTTTCTGTTCGTCACCGTGAGCGGTTGGACGCGGCTGCTGCACGGACTCATACTGAGCTATTCGAGTTAAGCCATGTCGGACGGCGCCGAACTCTTGCACCACCTCAACGAGACCCTGCTGCTCGTGCTCTACATTTCCGCGCCCGTCCTCGGCATCGCCGCGTCGGTCGGATTGATCGTGGGGCTGCTGCAGGCCGTCACGCAAATCCAGGACCAGTCGCTGCCGCAAGTGCTGAAGCTCGTCGCCGTGCTCGTCACGGTCGTGCTGCTCGGGCCGCTGCTGGCGGGCGCGCTCGTGCGCGAGACGCGCACGGTGTTCGACCAGTTCCCCATCGTGGCGCGCTGACCGGACCCACGCCCGCCGTGGCGGCTGCGATGCCGGCCCGAACGCCCCCTGCCGTCCGTTTACGCGCGGCGGTTGCTTGACAGCGGCGGCCATCTTGGCCCCATCAGGCCCAGCTCGATAGGTTTATGCTTATGCCCATCCGTCCAAGGCGCCTCCATCGGCTCATAGCCATGCTGGCGACGGCGCTGCTCTGGTTTGCCGGCCCGGCCCATGGCCAGACCACCCAGGCACGAGGCGTCCTGGCCCTCAGCGTCGGCGAGGGGCGGCTGCTGCAGTTGGACCGCAATGCCGCGAATGTGCTCATCGCCAATCCCTCCGTGGCCGACATCCAGGTCGTCTCGCCCCGCAGCCTGTTCGTATTCGGGCGCAGGCTCGGCCAGACCACCCTCTCCGCCCTCGACATCGGCAGCGGGGTCGCCGCCCAGATCGTCCTGCGCGTCACCCGCAGCGCCGCCGCCGCACAGGCCGCGCTGCCCCGCAGCAACGGCACGGTTGCCCTGGGCTTCGAGGGCGACCGCATCGTCGCGCGCGGGACGGTCGGCAACCTCGGGCAGGCGCTCGACACCAACGCGACAGGGCGCGCCTACAATCCGGGTGGCCTGCCGTTGCTCGACCGCACCCGCCTGGCCGGAGCGCAGCAGGTCACGCTGCGGGTGCGGATCACCGAGGCCTCGCGGTCCGTGCTCAACCGGCTTGGCGTCAACCTCAACGTGCTGGCGAATCCCGGCAGCTTCGCCTTCCGCCTGATAACGGGCGGCTTCGTCGGCGGGTCCACCGGCACGGTGACGGGCATCACCGGGCTGAACGCCAACCTCGCGGGCCAGAGCGTCAACAGCCCATTCGGCCAGCTTGGCGGCGGCGTCGTGACCGGCCGGGTGAACGCGAACGCGCTGCTCGACGTGCTGCAGAGCGAGGGCCTCGTCACCAGCCTGGCCGAGCCGAACCTCACGACGATCTCGGGGGAGACAGCGCGGTTCAACGTCGGCGGCGAGGTGCCGATCCCGGTGCCGCAGAGCTTCGGCGTGACCACGATCGAGTATAAGAAATATGGTGTGTCGCTCGCCTTCACGCCCGTTCTGCTGCCGGGCGAGCGCATCGCGATGCGGGTGCAGCCGGAGGTCAGCGAGCTGAGCAACGCCAACTCGATCGCGATCAACGGCGTCAGCGTGCCCTCGTTCATCTCGCGCAGCGCCGAGACCAACGTCGAGATGGCGAGCGGCCAGACGCTCGCGATCGCCGGGCTGTTCCAGCGCAGCGAGCAGACCAACTTGAGCCGCTTCCCGTTCCTCGGCGACATCCCCATCCTGGGCGCCCTGTTCCGCTCCAGCAGCTTCCAGCGCGACGAGACGGAGCTGATCATCCTGGTGACGCCCTATTTGAGCGAACCCGTGTCCGCGCCAAGAAGCTTCCCGCTGCCAACCGACCGCCTCGGGGTGTCGAGCCTGCCGGCACCGGCCCGTGGCGGCTTCGTCATCGATTGACCGCCATGCGCATCCTCATGCTCGCCTTGCTAACTGCGCCGATCCTGCTGGCGGGCTGTGTCCCTCCGGCGCCGCCGCCGGCCTCGGCCTACCGTGCGGCGCCGCAATTTGCGCCGGCTACGCTTCGGTTCGCGCCGGATGCGGATGAAACCCTGCCCTTGGACACCAACCGCTTGCGGGCGTTGCGGCTGTATCTGCCGGCCGGCGCGCTTCCCGAGCTGTTCATCGCCGGGCCACGCTCGTTCCGGCGGGCGCAGGTCGTGCGGCGGCTGCTTGAGCGTCCGGTGGCCGTGCATTTGGTCGAGGACGAGATGGCGCTCCCGGACGCCGCGGTCCTGTTGGTCCCGGCGCAGGGCGGCGTCATCGCGGATGCCTGCCTCGGCCCCGGACAGCCCGTACTTGGCGACATCTGGCCCGGCGACGACGCACGGCGCACAGCGCTGCTACCCGCGGGATGCGCGGTCGAGACGGCGCTGCAAAGCCAGGTCGCCGCGCATGGGGGCGATGCGGACCTGCTGCATGGCCGCCCGCTGCCGCCCGGCGCCGCGACGCCGTTCGCCGAGGCCATCGAGCGCTACTACCGCCGCAACGACCCGAGAGAGCGGCTGGCCCCGGCGGCTGGCGACAGCAGCTCGAACAGTGGGGGCCGGAGCGGCGGCTCGGCTCCGGCCGGCGCCGGGCCATCGTCCGCTGAGGAGACGGACAGTGCTAATCCGCTGCTGGGTGCGTTGCCGCGCGCCTCTTTGCCGCCGGCACAGGGCCAGGCAGCCCCAAGTCAATCGTCACCGTCCCAACCGGCCCCGCCCCCTTTGCGATGAACAGGCCGAATGCGGTGGCGCGGGCCGATGGGTCGTCCGCCGCACGCACCGTGCGCGCCTGGCGCAGCACGGCTTCGGTCCGGGCGGGGCCAAGCAGGGAAGCGCCGAGCCGCCGCGCCTCAAGCTCTTGCCCCGCCACGGCCCGGAGCAGGACGGCGTTCACATCTTGGCGCGGGTCGGGCAACGGCGCGGCCTGTGCCATGCGCATCTCATCCAGCGCCGCGCCCATCTGCCCGGCCGCGGCGAGCGACAAGGCGAGGTTGCCATGCAGGTTGGCGTCGGCTGGGGCAAGGGCGAGGCCGCGGTGGTAGGCGTCCTGCGCCTCGTCCTGGTGTCCGGCCATGTCCAGCGCCGCACCATAGGCGCGCAGCGACTGCGGCGTGGGCTGGTCGTTCGCCAACGCTGCCAGCATCGGCAGCGCCTCCGCCACGTGGCTCTGCGTCAACACGGCGAGGGCGCGCCCGGACCGCGCCCCGGCGAGCCGGCCATTGAAGCGCCAGCGCCGCGCGGAAGGCCTGATCGGCACGGGCCGGGTCGCCTTGGGCCATCAACGCCTGGCCGACGCGCTCCAGCGCCACAGGGTCCGAGCCGTTCTGGCTGGCGGCGCCGCGGTACAGGGCGAGCGCGCCCTCGGTGTCCCCCGTGCGCTGCAGCCCGTCCCCTAGCTGGATCAGCGAGGGCAACGGTGCGTTCCGCCGGGCGTCGGGAGACGTCGGCGCCTGCTGTGCGCAGGCCGAGAACGTGAGCAGGAGCAGCAGCGGGAGCGCCCGGGATGGCGGGGCGGTCCTGATGCGGCAGGCGTCGCTGCCGCTCATGCAAGAGAACTATGAGCTGGGGTGGTTTGGTGTTCGGGATGCATCAGAAAGCACGTAGGGACAAACAGTGATGCTGGTGGCGAAGTCGGTAGCGGGTTTGCTCCCGGCGTTTTGACAGCGCGTGCTTCGGTGCGGGGGCAATAATGTGGCCCCGCCCTTTCGAAGGCTCTCGCCATGCTGCGTCCTCAAA